>Ga0075370_10000029_pt1 | contig 48038 bp, 40 predicted proteins | sample EndMethybrTD3035_FD_71398 | JGI IMG/M metagenome (GOLD analysis project Ga0075370, IMG submission 71398) | Populus endosphere microbial communities from Tennessee, USA - Endosphere MetaG P. TD hybrid TD303-5 | ecosystem: Host-associated > Plants > Roots > Endosphere | place: USA: Tennessee... | reverse complement strand
TCCGCCGGGACGAACGTGACGTTGGGCCTCGGCAAGATCAGCAGCACTCAAGACGGTTGAGTTCTTGCGCACGGTAGGCGAGAGCCCAGTCCAACCAGGGCCGGCAGCAGGGCAGCCGGCGGCGCTGCAGCACTGCGCCGCGGTTCGGGGCGCATTGGCTACAGGACGACCAGTTTTCTCTGGTCGTCGGAAGGACAGCGTAGCTTGGCCCTCCCCCGGCGTCGCGAAGCACTGCGGAGGTTTGGATGCCTTGACGATGGCTCGCGGAGGCCTTCGAAAGCCCTATGCTGCCGACGCTGGGAAAGTTTCTGGGGCGTGCCCGGCGAGGCTAACTTCAGCTTCGAGACGGTTTGGCTGGTTTCTCTGAAATATTTTTTTGATAATGACCGACCAAGAAATTATTGATTTGGCATCTCAGGTCGCAAATTTGATTGTTGGCGATCTTTCGAACGGAATCTATGCCTCGCTTAAAGGATCGCTTTCAGTCGCTTGGAGCCCAGTCGATATATTCAACGCGAGTGCGGATTCGCTCGGGAAAGTTGATGAGCCGCCAAATCACCGGATCGTGCTCCACTACGAGCTTGCTCGACAGCTCTATCGCGATGCCGAGGACTATCACGACTTCTGCGTAGGCGACTTTAAGGAGGAAGCTTACCAAAGCTTCTTCGACGGCTTCGATGTGAAGCCGAAGATGCCGGAGATGTTCAAACGCGAAGCCCGTATTAAGAACATGTTTATCGGTGCGTTTACGTGGGTCATCTTTCATGAGCTGGGACATTTGACCCAGGAGCACCGCTATATCCGCAACCGCTTCTGTGCCAGCGTGAGTACGTCAAGTCAAATTGAGGAATGGGAGGACGCAAACAACGGAGCGCAGCTCACCGGGCGAGCGGCTGCCGTTTTTCATGCGACCGAGTTCGCTGCCGATTTCGAGGGGGTGCACTGGTGCCTCATGGAGCTCATGCGGCACTTCTTGAAGCTCGAGTCTTTTGCTAACGGCGAAGAGGTGAGCGACGAGAAAACCAGCGCAGAGTTTCAAGGTGCTTTGTTTTTGCTGATGTCCGGTATCGCGTGCGCTTGTTATAGATTCTATGGAACTCGACCCTCGCAACCTAGCGCCGAACCGGTAGGAACACACCCTACACCCATTCGAAGACTTGAGGTTTGCGTTCCCCATGCCTTCGAAATGCTTAGCGGAGTGAATGAGGGGACGAGTTCAATTCATGGCATGGATCGTCGTCAAGTGGTTCATTTGTGCACCGGTGCGGGTTATACGGCAGGGCTGTTCTGGTTGTGGCGTTATGCGAACACTCCCGGCATTCCGGAGCACTATATGCTTAAGGGCGCCATTCAGGACCCTCATGCGAGCACCTACTGGAAAACAATCATCGAAACGTGGGACGAAATTGAGCCAGCCATTTCCCAGGTCAGGCGATTTGGAAGCTGGCTGAGTTTGCTTCAGTTCTCCGATGTATTTCGTTCAAGAGTGACTCAATAATCGTGTAATGACGATCCTGAGGCGGAGCTAGTCGTTTTGAAGTGCGGCAATGAATATCACGCGAATTGACGTTCATCCGACCCACAACGGTGTTCATCCCCTCGAGCCCCTCCGTCAACGACGTGAGATTTTCAAACGAGTTCGCGATGAGGTTGCAGGACCCGCCGCGGCGTTGCAGTGGCCGCGCACCCCAAGGAGCTCGGACTGCAGCAGTTCGTTCGGCTGTGCCTCCTGGCGCACGCGCCACGCGCCATCCCCGGCCTGCGTGAGATGCACCTCGCAGTCCCAGCCCGTCATGATGGCGTAGTTGGCGTCTCCTCCCGTGCGTTCGAAGCCGAGGCGCTCCCAAAACTGAATGGACGCAGCCAGTTCATTGCTCGGCACGATGGTGAAGGCGCCTACGGTGGCTGGGACATCTGTCGCTCCCATCTACTGGGTGTCGTCTCCAGGACCTACTTCTTCGTCAGCGTGGCGGACACGCACAGGGCGGCGAGGGTGGCAACGAGCTTGAGCATCTGCACAGCATTGCATGCTCTCGATCCGCCGTGGCGGTCGCGCCAATCCATCATTGGAGCGAACGAACCTGATCCCCTTCGACAACGACACGGCCTCGCTCGGCCAGATGCGCGATGGCGAGCATGGCTCGCGCCTCTGCATCAGCAGCGACGCGGTTCATCCCAAGCATCTTGCATGTCGTGCGGGCGAGTTCCTGGCGGCTCGTGCCGCCAGCCTGGTCAAGGATGTGCCGCATAACGGCGCCGACCTCTTCAAGGGCAACCTCGTCGATATGGCGCCGTGAGCTCTCATCGCCGCTCGACACCCGAAACTCCATCCACTCGGCGGGGTTCGCATCGACCGGCCAGAAGAAGGTCTTGTCCCCGTCGACCGTCTTGACGAACCGCTGATGCGCCAGGCCCTTCAGCCTGTCCACGATCCGTGAACCAGTCCGCTCCAACCCCCAGGCTCGTGCCACACGCTTGTAGAGCACGCTCTCGAGGATCGGCCCCTCCAGGTTCACGACATGGGCGATGTGGTCGTGCAGGTCCCGCGTGGCGCTTGGCTCGTAGAAGGCATCTGGAGCGCCCAGCGGGAGCACCGCCATCGAGTAGTGCTTCAGCGGATTCTCGTTGGGCGTCACCTCGGGAATTGGGTCTTCCTCGGGCATCTCTGCGTCTACTGGAGCCGCCATCTCCTCCGCAGCGACCTCGGGCTCCTCAACCACCACGTCGGGGTCCTGGTTAACCAACTCTTCAAGCTTGGCCACCAGTTTCTCTAGCTCGCGTTGCGGGTCCAGCCACCAGTCTGTCGACCAGATGCGGTGAATGCGCCATCCGAGGCTTTCCAGGACGTGTTGCCGCAGGCGGTCACGGTCGCGAGCCGTCGCTGCCGAGTGATAGGTCGCGCCGTCGCACTCGACACCGAGCAGGTAACGGCCTGGTGCCCGTGGGTCCACGACGCCGATGTCGACGCGGTAGCCTGAGCATCCCACCTGGGGATGGACCACCCAGCCCTTGTCGCGCAGTAGCCCGATGACCGCGGTCTCAAACGGGCTGTCCGGCGCCAGCCCCGTCGGCACGGCCTGTTCGACCAGCGCTCGTGGGCCGCGCTTAGCGAACTCTAGGTAATGCTTAAGGTCGCGCACGCCTGCGGCGCGTACCTTGGCCAGGTCAATCTGCTCTGGCTTCAGCGTGCTGTAGATGACGACGCCGTGCCTGGCGCGCGAGATGGCGACATTCAGGCGGCGGTGTCCTCCCTCGCTATTGAGCGGGCCAAAGTTCATGTACATCTTGCCGGCGGCGTCCGGGCCGTACGTGATGGAGAACAGGATGATGTCTCGCTCGTCGCCCTGGACGTTCTCAAGGTTCTTGATAAACAGCTCTTCCGGCACCTTCTGCGCGAGCACCTTGTCCAACTCTGCGTTCGCGCGTCGGCGTGCTTCGAGCAGCGTGGCGATGAGGTTTTGCTGCGTCTGGTTGAACGTCACCACGCCCATCGTTAGCCCAGTGCTGCCTTCCTTGAGGTAGTGCTTCTCGATGGCATCCACGATTGCGTCAGCCTCAGCGCGGTTGGTGCGCGAGCCACCCCGGTCGTAGACACCGGCAACCGGCTGGAGTCGCACTGCTACGTCGGACGTCACAGGGGAGGGGAACGTGACCAGCTCTGACTCGTAGTAATTGACGTTCGAGAAGGCGATGAGGCTCTCGTGGCGACTGCGGTAGTGCCACTTCAGCGTCAGGCGGTTCATGCCCGCGCCAAGGCACTCGTCGAGGATGCTCTCCAGGTCCTCTACCTGCTGGCCATCTCCGCCGTCATCGCCGTCAGTCGAGGATCGACCGAAGAAGTTCGTCGGCGGCAACTGCTTCGGGTCGCCCACCACCACCAACTGCTTCCCTCGAGCAATGACCCCCACAGCGTCCCAGACCGCAATCTGCGATGCCTCGTCGAACACGACGACATCGAACTGCGAGTGCCCTGCGGCGAGGTACTGCGCCACCGAGAGTGGCGACATAAGCAGGCACGGCTTGAGCTTCGGGAGCAGCGTCGGCAGGCCCTGCATCAGCTTGCGCACCGGCATGTGCCCGCGCTGCCGGGCCAACTCGCGGCGCAGCTTGCCCATCTCGCTCTCGGCGCCGACCACTGCAGCGCTGGCGGCTGGAACCTTCCCTGACAGCGTTGCGGCGATGTACGCCTGCGTCAGCTTCTGAAACTTCGTGTCGGCATCACGGAACTCGCGAATCTTCCGCTCATGGTCTGCGCTGGAGAACGCGCGGAGGACGGGCTCGTTGTCCACTGCCCGCTTGAGCCACCAGCTTCGGTAGCTGTACTCAAAGTGCGCCGCAACATCGGCAAGCGCGACTCGGCCGAGCTCAACTGACTCGACGACACCCTGCAAGCCCTGCGCGACCGCCTGAGCTCGGACACCTCTCCACAGACACCATGGCTGGATCGACCGGCGTCCTTGCTGCCAGCCTGCCAACTGCGATTGCACCCGCTCCAGGCCTCCGTCGGCATGTGCGTCACCGCTCAGCGAACTCGTGGGCTTTGCTACCTCGACGACCGCGTTCAACGCGGCATGGAAGTCTCGATAAGCATCCCGGAACTCCAGCAGTTTGCGCCCGACGGCGCCGCCTGGCGCAAGCACCGCTCGCTGCTCACCGACCAGCGGACTCACGGCTCGCTGGATAGCCTCGGCGCGAGCGACGTCACCGGCCGCGAGGCGCGCCACCGCGTCGGTGAACGTGCTTGCCCAGTTGGCATGGCTCTCGACGGCATTCCAGTCGGTCTGGACACCGGAGTAGGCATCTTCGAGCAAGCTGCCCGCATCCGCATGAAGGCCTCGTAGGAACTGATCCTCTTCGTTCACCTCGACCAGAGGTTTCAGCGCGGTGGTCAGCGCATCCGCGGTCGGCGGTTGTGAATCAGACCGCACGGCAGCCAGCTTCGCGAGCACACCGCGCTTCGCGAACCACGACTTGGGCCACCAGGTGTTCTGCGCGGCCGCCCATTCACCTTGCAGCTCGGTGCCATTGAGCTTCGCGAAGTTCGCGCCCCACCCAGGGCCCATCGACTCCCAGTGCTGCTGCCTAGCTCGGCCATGCTTCACCAGCGTCAGAACCCTCGAGCGAGCCCCTGAGTCGTGCGCCTGTTTGGCTAGCGAGGCCGGAACCTTGGGAGCCGCCAGCAGAACATCGGCGAGGTGGTCCAGAGCGGCGAGCGCGTCGAAGCTCTGGCCTGATGGTGCCTCTCCGATCAACGTCGAGAAGGGACCCGTGGCCTGCTTCAATGTGCCCGCCGTGGCCGCCGCCTTCGCGACCGCAGCTTCAAACTCCTCCTGCCACAACGGAGACCAATCGCTCTGGCCCACGAGCGCCAATGGGTGGCTGTGCAGCGAGGTCAGCGCCTGTCCAAGGGCAGCGATCCGTCTCGTCGTTTCGCGCAGCTTGTCCAGTTCGCCATGGCTGTGCGTGTTCGGGTCCGTCCAAGTCATCGCCGATGGCGCCGTGCCGGCGTTCGCGATGCAAGTCCCGATGGCCGAGAAGACGTCCAACCCGTTCGGGTGCTGGCGGTGAAGAGCGTCGACCAGGCCGTTGAGCTCCATGCGCAGTGACGCCAGCCTCTCGGCCTCGCGCTCCCACTCGCTCGCTGTTTTGGTCCCGCTTACGTCCAAGGCCTTGCCGAGCTGCGCGAGCACGTCGGTCTTCTTCGTCTTCGACGAGTGCAGCTCCAAGCAGAACGGTGCAAGGCCAACATCTGTCAGCCGCCGGTGGACCACCTCAAGGGCTGCCACCTTCTCGGCGACGAACAGAACGGTCTTCCCCTTGGCCAGCGTGTTGGCAATGATGTTCGTGATGGTCTGGGACTTGCCAGTGCCGGGCGGCCCTTCGAGCACCAGGTCGCGCTCTGAGTCCACAGCGCAGATTGCCCCGAACTGCGACGAGTCGGACAGCATTGGTGCGCGGATGTCCTGAGGCCGGTAGGCGTCGTCGAGTCGCAGCCGGTCCGTCGGCTCCTCCCGGTCCACGGCGAAAGCCTCGCCTGGATGCTCAATGAGGTGCTTCACGACGCGGTTGGTCTTCAGCTGCTCTGACCGGTCTTGCAGGTCCTTCCACATAAGGTACTTCGTGAAGCTGAAGATGCCCAGATGGGCCTCCTCGCGTACCTCCCACTTCGGCAGCTCGCGGGTCGCCAGGCGGAACGCCTGCAGGATGCGCTTCACGTCCACGCCGCTGTCGTCGGTGTGGACGACGTCCAGACCCGCGGTATTGAGCTCGAAGGCGCTTTTCAACAGCTGCAGCAGAGTCGGGTTGATGATGGTTTCGTCGTCGTGTCGAGTCAGCCGGTAGCCGCTCCGCACGGACTGCCGACTCAGGGTCACTGGAACGAGCAGGATTGGGGCCAGATGAGCTGCGTCGGCCTTCTCTGCCTCCGTCCACCTGAGCAGACCAAGGGCGAGGTAAAGGGTGTTAGCTCCACCTTCCTCCATTCCGGTCTTGGCGGCCGTCAGCAGCGTCAGCAGGTTGGCATCCAGGCTGTCCGTGCTGACCTTGGCGATGACCTCCTTGTTCGGCAGCGCGTCGCGAGCCATGTCTTCGAGCGGCGACTTGCCCGACCGCATGGCGTGGACTTGTGCAGACCGCGGGTCGCTGCCCTCCATCAGCGCGGGCAACGGCTTGATTCGGAATTCGGCGCCATCGGCAAGCCCATCCTCCAGCGCTGCGAGGTCCGGCGCCACCAGCTGGAGCGTGGACTTCGTCGTCTTGAAGTTGAGCAGCTTGTTCCGGAGGGTCAGGTCGAGCAGCTTCGCCTTCCACTTGGCGAGTCGCCCCTCTGGCGAGTCCTCGGCTGCAATCTCGATGGGAGCCAGGAACGCCGGGTCGAGCGGCGGGAGTTCGGGTGTCTGCTCGATGTCGTCGGGCGCACTAGCGTCGTCTACGACCGCAGCATTCGCAACAGCAGCCCGGCTGGGTAGCGGCTTGATCTGCACGCCTCGGGCCATGAAGACATCCACACCGAACAGGAACTCATCCTCGTCCTGCAGATGCTCCAGCCCGCGTTCCAAGGCAATGCGCAGAGAAGGGCGGTGGCTGTGATGCAGTGCTACGCCGGTCGTCTCGAAGGCCAGGAACTCGCCGCTCGCGATGCGCTTGCGAATCTCTTGAGCGTCATCAACCAAGGGCTGGCTGAAGGACGCTTGGTGAAGCCACACGCCAACCCATGCGTGCCCCTGCTTGATGAGAACCACTGGCCGCAGGCCGGCCTGCTCAAGGCAAGAGGCGAAGAGCATGGCCAGGTCCAGGCAAGTGGCGACCTTGGACTCAAGGATGCGGTCGGCGGTGCGAACCTTCTGGCCATCGCTCCCGAAGGAGGCTGGAGGCTCAGCGTACTGGAGGTTCTCCGCGGCTAAGGTGCTGTAGAGGGCAGACACCTGCTTCCAGACTACATCGCGGCTCTTGGACTGGTAGCCGTCCATCGACAGCTCTGAATGGGACTTCCTCAGCAACTTTGACGCCTTGCCGACCAAGACATCCACGGCCGGGTTGTTCGGCATCGAGAACGCCGCGAGCAACTCGGGCAGGGCGCGCGTTCCCGCCCACTGGTCGTAGGCGAGCACCTGGATGGGCTGCGTGCACTGGGCGAGTTCCTCCGTGCCTTTGACCACAGAAGCCGCAATGGAGGCGGTCATGCCCTCCTGCAGGTCGGAGAGGTAGCTGTGGTCCGGATGCAGGTCGAGCGGCGAAATCAGGCGGGATTCGCCAGGTGCCAGAGACTCAAACCGAAGCTTTGTGCCGCGTGCGAAGGACGGATTGCAGGCGACAACGACCTCCAGCCCCTCCAATCGTTCCTCGGTGCCGTTGCTAATCCTGAGCGAACGCACCACGGGTACGGAGTTCTGAATCGACGCATAGCCGACCGTCGGATCAGCCTGCAGTTCGACACGTAGCGCCCCCGCTGCAGCCTCCGGCGCTTGCACTTCCGGCAGCGTCTCATCCATCTTTTCTCTCCCTAACTTTTGGCCTACCAAGATGATGCACCGTAGCGAGCTTGGGAAGGGGAAAACCCCGAAGAGCCGCGTCGCAATTGGTTGGCAAGAACGCCGGACGTCTCAAGTTCCCTCGTGGCTTGCGATGAGCCTCGGCGATGGCAACGGAGACCGGCTTCCCACCGCCAGCGTCCGCATGGAAGTCGGTAGATATAGTCCCGCCTCCGCGGCGCAGCGGCCCAACGGCTCCTGGCGCGAACGAAGAAGTGACTGGCTGGCAGGTGGGATCGTGAAAAGTATGGGGTTTGAGTCCGAGGAGCAGTTGGTGAAGGCCATCGTGGCCTGCACTAGGCGTGCCCGCCGGCTCGACTACCGCGTCGAGCTTGAAGTCGACGCGGGAGTGGGGATCGCCGACCTGGTGCTTGCGAAGCGTGCTGCTCGGACCACACATGCGCTTCAGGTGCTTGGGAGCATCACACCACGCTTGGCGGTCCTTTTGAGCCCTGAGGTCTGCAGCGCCATAACGTCCAAGGAGAGCCTAGCGGCTTCGCTCGGCGCCACGGCTGGCGGGACGGCCCGCGTCATCTCTCACCTGTCGAGCCTGGGTTTGGTGAAGCGGCAGGCGGGCAGCTTGTTCATCTCGCCCATCATCACCGCCCCCTTCCAGCGCGTTATTGCCGTGGAGGCCAAGATCAGCGAGTGGCAGCGTGTGCTGGTTCAGGCCTACCGGAACCTGCAGTTCGCCGATGAGTCGTGGGTTGTCCTCGACCACGCCTACGTGCGCCCCGCGCTGCTGCAGCTGGATCGCTTCAAGGAAGCCGGGGTAGGCCTGGCCTCCATGCAGCATGGCCGCGGGCTGTACATCCACCTGGCCGCAAAGACGGATGGGCCGATGAGCGGCGCAAAGCGATGGCAAGCCCAGGCGATCCTCGCCGCCCGGGTTATCGCGCGGCGAAGTGCGTCAGAAGGTCCGTAGCGCAGTCTGCCAACCTGGCAGGTGGGAGGCTCGGCCATGACGCTCGAGCTGGAGACCTGAAGGAAGCGCCTGGTAGGCCGCCATGGCATCAGCAACCCGCTCAAGCAGGTAGCCCCGCCGGTCTGCCACAGGAACCTGCCGCAGCACATTGACCTGTTGCTGCATATTCAGGAAGTAGTGCTTGTATAGCGCTGGCTGGTTGAATGTCGGTTCCACAGGTTGGGCCAGCGCATCGTCAGCCCACTGTGTCGGCATGTAGACACGGTTCCACACCCGGGGCGCGAGCTGACGGATGCGCTTCGCATCTTCGAACTGAACCCAGTTCATCAGGCCAGCGAGATAGATGCGCGCCTTGGGGCCGCGGCGTTCACCTTCTGCATCGACGAATTTATCCACTGAGAAGATGCGCGTGTTCTCGAAGCTGCCCATCGTGATGTTGGGATCGCCCACGGCCGAGAACAGCAGGCCCTCGGTGTTCGTGTACCCGATGGTCAGTACCAGGCCCGTGTCCATCACCTCTGCGAAGAACCGCAGGCACTCTTTGAGGAACTCGGGGTCCTGCACCTGCTTGTAGTCCCGCACATGCTCGTACATGAGGTAGACCTCGTCCACGTTCGGGAACGAGGTGATCCAGTTGAGCAAGCTCTGCCGCCACCCGGCGTGCCGAATCATGTTTGCCTTGACGGCCAGCGACAGGCACAGCGGCCGGTCGCCCGCGTGCTCCATGAACGCATCGACTGAGAACGCGCATTGCATGTCGAAGTAGTCGGGGTACATCTCGTCGATGTACCGCGTCGGGACCACGACCTTCCTGAATCCCTGTTCAACCTGGAAGTCGATGCATGACCTGGCCACCTCGACGACGTGCGTGCCGAATGTCGCTGTTTGGAAGCCGCCGTCGACCTGTTCGGGGAAGAACGGATAGGAGAGCAGCTTCCGCTTCCTGGAGGTGGGAAGGTAGAACTGGGGGTCGAAAAGCGAGGCCCCGCGAGTGCGCTGAGACAGCCTCTCGACGGTATTCATTGCCTGGTGGAGTGGACTCAGAATGAGGCCATCGCCGCAGTGTTCGTTCTCGAACGACTCGACGTTCCAGTTGCTGTTGTGCCCGACTTGGTGAAGCAGTCCCAATGGCATGCTCGTCCTCCCTCTAGTTCTGTTGCGCGGTTGATGGAAGGAGCGCCTGCAGCTCCTCAGCGAATATCGCCGGGGTCCTGTGCCTCCTGAAGGGCTCCTTCTGAAGCGCCTTCATCACGAAGTCTGAGAACGCCGGCGAGACCTTTGCCAGGTCGCTCAGCACCTTGGGTTGGTGATGTCGAGTTGCCATCAGCACGTCCTGGTCATCCATCCCAGCGCGATGCTCGAACGGATTCACGCCTGACATCAGCACGTACATGAGCACGCCGATGGAGAAGAAGTCGCTCTTGAAGCTGATGGAGACCTTGTCGTTGGCGATTTGCTCGGGGGCTGCGTACCCTGGGGTGAGCGGGGCGTTGCCCCATCCTGTGGCTGTCAGCCCCTTCGCACCTGTTTCCCGGACGATCCCAAGGTCAATCACAACGACCTCGCCGTTGCGACGGATGAGAACGTTCGCCGGCTTGATGTCGCGGTGGACGAACTTCTTGGGGTGCTGCCAGAGCGGCATGAGCGCATTGGCGATCCCGAGCGCCACCTCGACTGTCCGAGCCTCCTGACCCCGATAGTCCACGAGAAGGTCCGAGAGCGGCCTCGACACAATGAACTCTTCAACCGTCACGTAGAGGCGGTCCAGGAGACGCTCTTCCGTCACTGGGTTCTCGATGAAGAGGTTGCAGTACAGCAGCTTCGGGAAGTTGGCCGGTCGTACCTCTTCGAGGATGTCTGCCTCAGCTTGAAGTCGAGCGATGGTCTCCGTACTCGCGCCAGCCACGACCTTGACGACGATGTCGCCCCAGGCTTGCCATCCGTGAAGGAACGGCTTCTCATCCGGATCGGCGCCATCGGGGAGCGTGACGTCGGAAGGAATCTGGGAATCGTCGAAGCGCGCGAGGTACACAACGCGCTGCCCAGACTCGGCGAGCGGTCGTTCAATCTCCAAGCTGGGCAGACACGCGAGCAATGCTTCGCGCAGCGGCAGCGAGTCTTTCGGCACTGTGAGCCTCCCTGGCCCTTTTGTTAACTGGGCTCCCTGTTAAGTTCAGGGGCACACCCTTGGTGTACCAGAAAACTGCCAAGTTAGGGGGGTGTTGCTGCTTAGCTTGAGGCGCAGAGCTCGACGCCTCGTCCAGCCCGCGCGGTCTAGGTCTCAGGTTTGTTCGACCTAACGGGTGTTCACTGCTATCGGCGCGTCCTGGCCTCGGATGCGCGCGTGAATCACTGCGCTTGTTCAACTAGCAAGCAAAAACGGGCCAGCCAAGCATCGCCGGCAGGCCCAAATATCGTGCGTTCAGGAAACCCACGACAACTGCTCTGTTTGATGGGCGCTTTGTACGCCCGGCGGTCAGGCCGCCATGGCCATATCACGACGAAGCATCTCGACCGAACTCATTGCATCCCGGCGCGCCGACATCTGGGCCAAGTGCTCGTCGTGCTGCGCGAGTGACCGGTTCAGCATCGCCTGCAGGTCCTGGCTGGCAGCGATGCGGCGCTGAGCTGCGCGGATGGCCTGGCCGAACTGCGGGCGCGACTGCAGCATCTGCTCGAGGGCTCCTTGATGCCGAGCGGGGAACACGGCCCACCAGCTGACGATGCTGTCGGCGTCGCGCAAATTCAGCTGCATGGCGGGCACCCAGAAGTGCTTTGCGCCACGACTGTGGTGCACAGAAATACTGTACGGAATCGCAGTGGTTGTGGCAAGCCCTGCGGCCAGTTTTCGGCCCTGCACGCGCATTTTCCTGAAGCCCGCGCGCTACATACGGGATCAAGGTTTGGTGGGCTTCTTAGGCACCTTCACGTTCGGAACCAGCGTCGTGCAGGCTTGACCTTGGTCGTTGGAGCAGAGGCTGGCCACAAAGATTTTGCCGGCGAGCGTTGGTGTGACGGGGCAGAGCTTCGAGCCGTCCGTGGTGCATGCCGCCCCTAGCGGTTTGAGGAGGCCAATCGCTCGGTCGCCGCCAAGCTTGTCAATTGAGCCATCCAGCTTGCTTCTCGCTAGCAGCCAAAGACGGAACGTGTTCGCCTCGGAGTACGAGGTGAACTGAAGCGGTTCAAACTCGCCAGTGGTGACATCCTGGGAATCGACGGCCAGGTCGGTGCAGTCTTCCTTCTTTCCGCAGACCCGCAGCCCAAACGTCTCAAAGGTCGTGTCTGCAGCGGAGAGCAGCGGCACCGAAAGTGCTTGTGGCGGAACCTCAATCTCGCGGTAGTAGGCCCTGTCGTCGCTCTCAATGACCGTGTCGTCGCCTTCGCCTCCGCGGACCTGCCGGACGAGAGCTTTGGCGCTCACGAGAATCGCAATTTCTCGGGCCTCTTTGAGCGCTTTCACTTGGCAGCGCTGGACGACCGCGTCCTTGGGCGCGGTCGCCCCGTCGCGGTCGGCTGTGACCTGGTGTACCCACCAGTTCTCGCTTTCTGGATTCCTCAGGGCGAACGTCAAGGTCGCAGTGGAGGTGCCAAACAGGTTGCTCAAGGGCGCTCCCTCTTGGACTAGGGTCGCCCGACCCTCTGTCAGCGCCCCGCCGACACTCATACGTCGCATTGCGTAGCTGGCAGTCTCGGCCAAGGCGTTGGTGTTCTCAGCCCCAACGCTGAGCACCTTCGCGAGGCTGCCGGCATCGGAAGGGAACTTGTCCGTGTCCGTGCGAGATGAGCCGGCTGTCAGCTTAGTCGTCTGTGTGTACGTGGCTGAGCCAAAGCTGTAGCTGAAGTACGCGGATTCGAAGCGGTCCCACGAGGTGAACTTGATGGGCGCGGCGTCCTTCGGCACCAGTGTGATTTCAAGCCGGTCGACCCGGTCGGCTGGAAGTGGCATCTGTCCAAGGAGCGTGATGTTCAGGCGCTTGGTCTGCCACGTTTTGTCTGCAAAGCCGCACGCCGCGACATTGGGCTTTGCTGTGGCCAGCACCGCGGTTAGGAGATTCGCACTCGCGTTGGGTCCGCTTGCAGGCGTTCGTTCGGCAATTGCCTTCACGAGCTCGGCCTGTGCCTTCTCCGCCAGCTGAAGCACTACGGGCGTAGGGTCAGGCGATTTCACTGAGGCGGGGAACACCGACAACGTGAGCGACGGCATCGGCAAATTCGCCTCGATGGACGTGTCGCGCACCTTGTAGTGCTTCAATAGGACAGGTTGCGCGCAGCCAGCGAGCAGCACGCATGCGCCCATGACTGCCAAGTTGGTGTGCTTCATGTCCGGCTCCGAAGTTCGTAGACGTACATCACGCGCGTACCCACGCCGCTGAGAGTGATTCGAGCCTTGCGCGTCGGGACTACTTGGGTTGCGGTGTACTCACTGACGTTCACTGCCTCAGGAGCATTCCCATAGGTCTTCTTCGTCCGTGGCAGCTCCGCAGCCGTGGCAGTCGCGTCGTAGAAGAGGTACTGCGTGGCGCCGTCCGGCGGGGGAGCCATCAGCACGAACGTTCCGTCCCACTTACCAGGCATGTAACCCTCCCATTTGGTCTCTGAACTCGCTCGCGGCTGCCGAGCGAAGGATGAAGCTGGCGGATTCTGAAGTCCGCTGATGACGGCTCAATCATCAATGCTGTGGATGGCAGGCCAGAGACCGGTTGAGCGTCATCATTGGTTAGCCTCAGCATGCCCAGGCCGACCTTTCGCCGGGCTTAGCTGATGGGATGGGCAGGGTAGGGCTGCCGCGGGCGGGCAGTGGCGCTCTTGGTGAAGGCTCGATCTTCGCGGAACTGAACTGGTGGGGCAGTATCTGTGGATCGCAAAGCGAAGCTGCGACCTTGCCGATTCCAGGAAGATGCCGCATCGGGCAAAAGTAGTAGTTCTGCGCGGCAGCGGTCGAGGCGCTTGCAATGCGGAGGGGATGCTCGCCGGTGACCACCGGCCCTGGCCGCCTTCGCCGCCTAGATGGCCGGATTCGAGCCGAAAGCTCCGCGGTACACCTTCTTCACAGCCGCAGCCTGAGGCTCGACCAGGTACTGCTGAATCGACTGGGCATCTGCGAGGACAACACGGTAGACGGGGGTCGTCAGAACGTACTCGTTGCCATCGTGGGTGAGAGGCAGGTGCTCGAGCATTCGATAGCGCACCAGCAGAGCTCGGAACTGCCCTTGGTCCACCATCTCATCAGCGCAGTTGACCATCAACAGCGCGAGTTCATCAGCAGAGAGCTGCGCCCTCAGGATGCTCGCGTACTTCTGCCGGCTTGGCTTGTCGAGCGCGTCGTCCTCGTCGATGAGCTTGAGTAGTTGGTACAGGTTGCGGAAGTAGTGTCCGAGGAAGAAGTTGGCCTCGGTCTGAATCGTCTTGTAATTGGCTAGGGTTGCTTGGTAGGTGGGCATCTGGCTCTGGCGATCCTTCGCGATCCACCTGAGAACGGCATCGAAGACCTCCCGACCTTCTACCGTGTTGCCCGGGGTGATGGCCGGCCCGTGTACGCTGACTGTGCTGCTCTTGCGGCGATGTTCTCGTTGAGCAGCGACGACCTCATCCGGGTCAAACTGCAGGCTGTCCGCGATACGGTGATGCAGTTGCAGCGCGCTGAAGAACGTCGCCTCGATGGACTGCTTGAAGGCGATCTTGGTCGTCTGGGCCTGCTGGAGAGCCGCCAGGGCGACGCCGGCGAAGGCCAGCGCCGCGAACAGCGCATTGATGCCTCCGAAGAGGTCGCCTACCTGCCCCAGCCGCGCGGTTGGCCCATCAGCGCTTCCCGCCTGCTGCGGCCACTTGAGGTCCGCGAAGAACTCGGCACCTGCCCAGCCCCACAGGAACCACACCGTGAGCACGAAGGCAAAAAGAGCGAAGAGCCGCAGTCTTCGAGGAAAGTCGACGTGCATGAGCATCGCCAGGACCGCGAGAAGAACGAACCACCACAAGAACATCGCCGACATGTCTCCTCCCTGCGCGGTAAGGCTCTGCTTGGGTGCCTCCTATCGCGCCGCTCGCTCGGCAGCTTACCGTCGGCTCGGCCATGCCAGCAGGTTGGACCCATCAAAAGAAAGCCCCACGGCGAGCTGCCGAGGGGCTAGAACCTACGCTGTCGCAGGCCTGCTCAGCAACTGTCTTGGCAGTCAAGCGGGCTCCCTTTGGAACTGCGCAATCACTCTCTGAGCGGTCACCCTGGCCGACTGCGGGTTCTGGCCCGTTATCAGGCGACCGTCCGCGACCGCCTTTGGCACAAAAGGCAGCAGAGCCTTCTCGAATAGCGTACCGCGCCGCTTCATCTCTTCCTCGGCGTTGTAGGGCACCAGCTTGCCGACGCCGGCCAGCACTTCTTCCAGCCAGGTGAAACCCGTCAGCCGTCTGCCGGCTACCAACAGTGAGCCTCCGGACAACTTGGTGTTCAACAGCCCGCAGTAGCCGTGGCACACCGATGCGACGACGCCACCGCGCTCGTAGATTTCGCGCGTGAGGCGCTGCAGGCCGGCGTCATCGGGGAAGTCGTACATCACGGCGTGGCCGCCGGTGAAGTAGATGGCGTCGAAATCCTCTGGGCCGATGTCCTCAGGCCGCGCCGTGTTGGATAGCAGCGCCATGCGGGCCGGGTCTGCGAGCCAGCGCTTCGCCGACGCGCCGGCGTTGGGCCACTTGAGCGAGCGCGGCTCCAATGGCGACAGGCCACCCTTGGGGCTGACCAGGCGTTGCTCGTAGCCTTGGGCGGCAAAGAGGTCATAGGCATGCGTCAGCTCCGACAGCCACAGTCCCGTGGGTTGCGACGGCGAATCGAAGTGGGCGACGTTGGTGACGACAAGCAGGATGCGGCGAACCATGTTCAGTTACCCGTTTTGGAAGCACCGCGGCGTGACTCGTCGCGAATCTGCTCCAGGCCTTGCCGATAGGTGGTCACCTTGAACTCCGGGAAGCGGCGCTTGAACTTCGTCGAGTCGAACAGGTTGTCGGCCTCATACCGTGGCAACAGTTCGCGCAGTTCACGCACTTGGTTGGAGACCAGGCCGGCGGCGGTCAGCATCCATTTGCGCAGCACCTTGTACGAGGGCGGCGCTCCAAACACTTCTGCGGCCAGCCCAACGAACTGCCGATAGGTCAGGCGGTCATCGTCGCAGGGCAGGTGCCAGGTCTGGCCAAACGCATCGGATGCATTGCCCAGCGCAGCCAGCGCCCGGCTCGCGTCCGGCGTCCAGATCAGCGTGCGGCGGGTATCGTCACGCACGGGGACACGAGGTGTCTCGCGCGCCTTGAGCTTGTCGATGACCAAGGTGTTGGTGATGCTCTGGGTCTTGCCCGGTCCGTAGAACTCCGGCGCGCGGCCGATGACGACGGGAATTTCTCCCCGCGCCAATTCCTGCAGCACCATGCTGGCCATCGCCGCGCGCACGCGACCCTTACGACCGACCGGCTCGAAAGGTGCATCCTCGGACAACACCCGGTCGTCCTGCGGGTACATATAGGTGTTGTCGAAGTAGACGAACTTGGCGCCAGCCGCGCGGCTGGCATCCAGCGCGTTCTGCAACATCGTCGGGAACTGCGTTTCCCACAGCTGGGTGTCGGGCGGCAGCCCGGCCGTGAAGTAGACGATGTCGCTGCCCTTCACCGCAGCGGCGGCCTGCTTGGCGTCGAGCAGGTCCGCCGGCGCCAGAAGGTCGCTGTCGTTGACCTTGCGCGGCGTGCGGCTCACGAGCCGCAGCTCGTCGTCGGTCGTGCGCCTCAGCTCCCGCGCAAGTTCGACGGCGATCTGGCCGGTGGCACCCAGGATGGTCTGCATGGCGATTCCTCAGTCGGCTGGACGACGGCGTTTCACAGGGGCTTGGGCGAGTACAGCGCGCTCTGGAAATCGGGCACGTATTCGTACTTCAGCAGTTTGCCCAGCTTCAGCGCCTTGATGTAGGTCGACAGGCTGCCTTCGGTCAGCGTGAGCTTCACGTCATCCGCGCTGCTGCTGCTGGCGTGGCTGAGCTGGCGAGCCACGGCGTAGCCCGTTGTCAGCTGGCCCTTCTGGTCGACATTGGTGAAGCTGTTCTTCACCATGACTTCCTTGGTGGACAGATCATCGAGCTTGCGGGTCTCCATCGTGACGTCGAGCTGCTTGGTGCCGGCGTCGTAGATTTCGACAACGACGGATCGCTCCCTCTCCTTGTAGTTGATGTCGGTCAGCCACTTCGGCAAGTTGTAGCCCACCACGCCGCGCACGCGCGCCAGTTCCGTGTTCACCGGCAGCTTGAGCACATAGCCCCAGAAGTCGCCGGACATCGACTGACCCAGCAGCGTGAATGGGCCGAAGCTGGACGAGCCCGGTTTGTTGGTGACGATGGACAGGCCAATCTCGTTGTAGCTGTCGTTGTCGCAATAGCGGTAGGTGTACGCCGTCAGCGCGATGAGGCCGCGACCCGGCCACACCTGCAAGGGCTGCACCTGTTCCAGCACCTTCGCAGGCATCAGCGACTTCAGTTGATCCAAGTCCGCCGTGAAGATAGCTGTCACGCGGCTGGTCTTGTAATAGAAGTTGGGCGAGTAGGACTCGAAGCCGATGTCCACGCGCTCCTTCTTGAGTTGTCTGAACCAGCTCAGGTCCACCTCCGGCGCCTCTGCTTCAATGACCGACAGGGGGGGATTCGAGCGGTAGCGGTCGTACAGGCCACCCTTGACCAGGGGTACGGAATGACCTGCGATGTCGATGACCGTGGTCTCCGGCGCGCTGCCGTTCTCAGAGGCCGCTGCCGCGGCGACTGCCACAAGACTGAGGGCGGCAAGGGCCGGCGCGGCGAAGGTTTTGGCGTTCATTCACTGCATCCACGAGTTGACGATGCCGAAACTCTAAGGTTAAAGTTAAGTTCAATGTCAAGCGCTGCTTTGGAGTTCGAATGAGGATTGGCGAACTGTCCAAGCGCACGGGCTTGGCAGCCTCGCGCATCCGTTTCTACGAGAAGGCCGGCCTGCTCAGCATGGTGGGCCGCAAGGAGAACGGCTACCGCGAATACGGGCCTGAAGCGCAATGGATGCTGGAAATCATCTCGAGCGCCCAGGCCGCTGGGTTTTCTCTGGAGGAGATTCGCAGCCTTCTGCCTGACTCCCAAGCGACCTGGCAGCACGATGCGCTGCTGGAAAGCCTGCAGCGCAAGGTCGCCGAGATTGAAGTGCTTCTGCAGCGGCTTGCACAAAACAAGGCGCAACTGCTCGTGGCCATCGAGACCTTGAAGAACCGGCCGGAGGAAATGCCCTGTTCTGACCGCCCGCAGTGGGTGCTAGATCAACTGCGTGCGACGCATCGCGGCACAAACTAGGCAACAGGTCTCCGGGAAGAACAAGCCCCCGGCGTTGCCGAGGGCTTGAACGCCTTCGCTGTCACGCTATGGCGCCTGCTCAGGGAGGAAGAAGCAGGGGGCCGAAGCCCGAGTCGGATACTAAGGCTCCTCACTGACGACAGACTGTCAGGAGCTTCATCACGATTCAAAAGCTGACATGCCCTCAGCAACGGTAGGTGCGGATGGCGCTGGCTATCCCCGTCGACGTGCTCGCAGGTCTGCAAATGCATGAAGCGACCGCATCTAGTTCGTCGTCATAGGAGATGGACAGTGCCTCCTCGTCGCGCTCAACCGCTCGGTGACCGCGCTCCGCGGCCTGTTTGGCAAGCCCGAGCGGGCGGTGACAATAGACGTGATGAACGAAGCTGTGGCCAGTCAGGCTGCTGGAGATAAGCCAGTCTAGTCGTCCAAGTCGCCAAGGTCGTCGATGTGCACGCGATCCTCGACCCACATTCGCACCAGCTTCTTCGCATCCGCGCGGGCATCTTGCAGGGCTTCCTCTTTGGTGTCGCGATGACGGATGCACTCGTGCCGCAGCGCGCTGCCGCTCTTGGAGTCGACGGCGAACCGCACTATCCCCAAGTATCCGAGCGCATACAACTGCACAGAGGCGTGCGCCGACGCCGAGCCGTCTTGGGCGAAGAACAGGTTGTCCACGGAAGCTCCGGCATGGCGGCACTGACGTGCCCTTGGCTGAAGGCTATGCCGAACCGATGACGGCTTCAAGTAGCTCGCAGGACAGGAACTCACTGCCCGTCGGGCTTCCTCAGCAGCATGTCCCCATGCCCCAGCTCCTGCCAGAGCACCTTTGCTTGACGGCCAACGACCAGCGTGAAAACGTGAAAAGCCTCTTCGCCGAGCTCCTCACGTAGCTCGTACAGCGTGCTCTGGCTGATGTCTGCGTCCCAGACGATCCAGCCCCAGTTGCCCGCCTCGTCGATCTACTCAAATAAGTAGCACAGCCCGCTGCGATGCCACGCCGCAGGCATGGGCTGGGCGTTCTCTCGCACCTCCCACTGGTTGCGCCAGTCCGGCGCCCAGCTCGCCGCTCTGTGTAGACGAAAGAGACGTCGGTCGCCTTGACGAAGGTCTCGATGGCGATGGTCTGCGTGCGCTTCGGGTACGCCGCCTTGATTTCATCGTCGGCGAGCACAACGTACTTGTCGTCCTCCAGCTTCACGCCCTTGACGATGTTCTCCTTGTCGATTTCCTTGCCGGTGCGCTTATTGATGCGCTTGTAGCCGACGGGGTCCATGGAGCTCTTGTCGAGCCAGTCGAAGTCGACCTCCTGCTCTTCCGTCGCTGAATGAAGCGAGACCGATACATGGACCAACTGCCGTCTTGGCTGCCTTCTTCGTGGCCATTTGGACTCCAGTTGATGGGGTGAGGGAGGGGCGACCTAGGGCGCCTTGAGCAACTTGATGGCCTTGGTCAGGGTCTGCCTGCTCTTCCAGTAGTCAGCCCACGGGTCGTTCTTCTGAAAAGTCAGGTACTCACGAGCCGTCGCGATGGTCCACTGCGCACCGCTCTTTAGCTCGGGCAGCTGTGCCCATGACACCGGCATTGAGACGCCGAGCCCTGGCCTGGCGCGCGCGGAGAACGCCGCGGCGGTCGTTTGGCCGTGACCGTTGCGTAGGTAGTCGATGAAGATTTTTCCGACACGGTTCGAACCGCCCGATTTGGCGACGAACCGGCTGGGGATGACCTTGGCCATGTGCTGGACGACGGCCTGAGAGAACGCCTTTACGGCGTCGTACTCAAGCTTGGGCGCCAAGGGCACAACGACGTGCAGGCCTTTGCCGCCAGAGGTCTTGAGCCAGGCTTGCAGACCGAGCTGCTCCAAGAAACTTTTGGTCAACACCGCAGCTTCCTGCAGGTGCGCCCAGGTGACGCCCTCACCAGGGTCAAGGTCGAAGATGACTCGGTCTGGCGTGTCGATGCGGCCGGACTTCGAGTTCCAAGTATGAAACTCGATGGTGTTGAACTGTGCAGCGTTCACCAGCGCTTCGGCTGAGTTGACTGCGAGGAGCGCGTCGTGACCGGGCCAGAGTGCGGCATCCAACTCGGTCATGCCAGGCATCTTGGCCTCGCTGTGCTTTTGGAAGAACAGCTGACCCTCGATGCCCTGCGGTGCTCTCACCAGCGACACGGGGCGGTCTTTCAAGTGGGGCAGCATCCATTCTGCGATGGACTCGTAATACCGAACGAGTTCGACCTTGGTGATGCCGGTGGATTTGTCGATGACACGCTCTGGGTGGCTCACCTTGACGCTGAGCGCCGCGCCGCCCTTAGCGCTCTTCGAGGTCGTGGCCGCTGACTTCACGGCGGTGGCGTCTTCGCGCCGGATGCTGGAAGCCGGCTTGTCTGTACGAACCCCTCGAAACGTCGCGTGTCGCACCGAGCCGTCAGGCGTCCACTCGGCGAACGCGACTTCGACCACCATCTCTGGCTTGACCCAGCGCTGCGAACCGGCGGACCGCTTCGACCATCTACCAGGCTTGGCTGCGGCCGGATCGACCGTGGGTGTCTTGACCTCGAGCTTTTTCAGCTGCGCGTACATGTCGCGTCCGGCGCTGGAGCTCCAACCGGTGCCAACTGCGCCTGCGTGCTTGAGCTCGCCCTTGTCGTAGTAGCCGAGGGTGAGGTTGCCGACCTCACCGTTGGCGTTGGTGCGGTCCGTGAACCCCACAACCACAAACTCCTGCCGATGCTGGCATTTAAGCTTGAGCCAGGTCTGCGTTCGGCCCGAGGAATAGGGCGCATCAGCGCGCTTGAGCATCACGCCTTCGAGGCCTATTTGGCATGCAGCCGCGAGGAGCTGAGATGCGGGCGCATCGAAGGTCTGGCTGAGCCGAACTCGCTCGGACGTGCGGTCTTCAAGCAATGCCTCCAGGACCTTGCGGCGGCTACCGAACGGCACGGCGCGAAGGTCCTGGTCGGCTAGGTATGGCACATCGAAGACGTAGTAGACGATGCTCTCGCTCGCAGCGTTGTCGATGGCGTTCTGAAGGCCGTTGAAGTCCGGCACTCCTCGGTCGTTCATGACGACGATTTCGCCGTCTAGCCATGCGGTGTTGATGCCCAGGGCCTCAACGGCGTTCGCGACGCTTCGGAGCTTGCTGGTCCAGTCATTGCCGTTGCGCGTGAACAGCTGAGCCTTGCCCTTGGAGATGCGCGCGAGGACGCGATAGCCGTCGTACTTACTCTCGGCCAGCCAGCCTGCATCGGCTGGCGCGGCGCTCGCCAGCGTTGCTAGCTGGGGTTCTAGCTTGAGGGGAAGGGCAGCCTTCTGTGCACTTGCCAGGTCAGGTTCTGCGCTCGCGGGACTGGTCGATGCCTGCGCTTCTCGCGGCTCGCGTTCCTCGACCAGGCCGAGAGGGTTGCCGACCACGCTGTCCGGCAAGGCAGTGATGACGTCGTACTCAGCGAGCGGCCGCGCCCAGGCATCACCTCGCTTCTTCAGCAGCAGCCACGGCGGCTTCTTGTCCCCTGGCTTGCCGATTCGCACGAGCTCCCAGAGACCGGCGAGCTTCTCGCCGTGCATCTTGAAAATGAGCTTGCCCTTGGCGAGGCCCTCCCTGGGGTCGCCAACCGGCTCCCACGTTCCGCGGTCCCAGATGATGACTGTGCCCCCGCCGTACTGTCCCTTCGGTATCTCGCCCTCGAAGGTGTTGTAGCTGATGGGGTGGTCTTCGACGTGGATGGCCATCCGCTTGATGGCAGGGTCAAAGGAGGGACCCTTGGGCACGGCCCAGCTCACCATGACACCGCCGACCTCCAGGCGGAAGTCGTAGTGGAGATGGCTGGCCCAGTGCTTCTGAATGACGAACTGCAGTTCGCGCTTGGCCTTCACCCGCTTGCGGGGCACGACGCCGGCGGGCTCGGCGGTGATGTCGAAGTTGCGCTTGGCGTTGTAGCGCTCAAGCGGAACGGGTTCTTCGGTGGCAGCGGGCTCGGCCTTGCGAGCCTTGGAGGTGGACTTGGTCGCGGGTTTGGCAGCTTTGGCAGCAGCCTTTTTAGCCGGCGCTTTCGTGCCTCGCCCGAGCTTGAGTTCTGCCCAGACGGGGGCGTGGTCACTCGGGCCCTCCTTCCCGCGCTCTTCCTTGTCGACGCCGGCATCGAGCACCTTAAGCTTGGCGCTGACGAGGATGTGGTCGATGCGCAGGCCGGCGTCACGCTCCCAGCGCTTTCGCATGTAGTCCCAGAAGGTATACGGCGTATGGGTGGGGAAGACCTGCTTCAGCGCGTCGGTCCAACCCTGAGCCAGGATGTTGGCGAACGCCTCACGCGACTCGGGCTGCACGAGCGCGTTGTCGCGATAGGACTCGGTCTTGTAGATGTCGGCCTCCGTGGGCACAACGTTCCAGTCGCCGAGCAGGACGACAGGCTCGCCCGAGGTCCAGAGCGCTTCAGAGCGCTTGCGCAGCCGCTCGAACCACTTCAGCTTGTAGGCGAACTTTGGGCCGGGCTGCGGGTTGCCGTTGGGAAGGTACAGACAGCCGAAGAGAACGCCGTTGATGGCGCCTTCCACGTACCTCGCTTCGAGGTCCTTTGGATCGCCGGGAAGCCCGGTGGCGACCTCGACAATTTCGTGCCCCCGAGCGAGAAGTGCTACGCCATTCCATGTCTTCTGGCCGACGACTAGCGATTCGTACCCGGCCTCGCGCAGAGCTTCAGCAGGGAAGTGCTCGGTGACTGTCTTCAGCTCCTGCAGCGCGACAACGTCAGGTTTGGTGCGTTCGAGCCAGTCGAGGAGCAGGTCTAACCGCCTGACGACGTTGTTGACGTTCCAGGTGGCGACCCGCACGGCGTCACCGCTTGATGGTCTTGAGGTACTGCTCTACCTCGACGGCGCGGTCACCGACTTGCGCCACAGCGTCCTTGATTTGCTGGGTGGTAACACCGAACTTCGCCGCCCAATCGCGCAGCTCATAGTCCTCGTTCACGTTGATTCGCTTGCGGTCCTGGCCGCCGGTCTTGGTCTTGTCATCGGACATGGTGTGCTCCGTGTAAACAGACCACGAACGTAGAGCGCTGCCTGGCGCTCGCGTGTCAGACGAGGGCGCAAGCGTGTGGTTTCGCGGCGTGGAGCGCCATTTGCCCAGGACATCTGCACAAGCAGTCAAGGAGACGCAATGGCAACCGACCAAGTTCACCCTATGCCCGGCCGGCGTCCGGTATACCCGGTCGACACCGATGACGATGGGCAAAAGGGGGACAAGCGTCCTAGCCATGAAAAGACGCCGCCAGTCGCCCCTGAAGGCAGTGCCGACGACCCGGGGTCCGACGAGAACACCGAGTCAGCAAATCACCCGAACGACGAATAGCTGTCGGTCCGGACGTGCTGACGCATGCCCGGCCGTTACGAAGACTTCAAGCCTCAATAGAGAAGGCCCCGTGCGCGAAGCAAGCGGGGCCTTCAGCCGACTGCCGGTGGATAAACCCCTGAGGGTGTCCTTGTGGCTGTCGACAGATTCAATATACGGCCGGAACGGGTACGGTGGTGTCGGAAGTCGCCGCTCTCAGTAGTAGGCCGCTACTGACGGCAGCTACTCAATGGAAGTCCCGCGAATTGACGTTCAGCCTCCCCACCACGGTGTTCATCCCTTCGAGCCCTTCCGTCAACGAGGTGAGGTTTTCGAAGGACCTGGCGATGAGATTGCAGGACCCGCCGCGGCGTTGCCAGTGACCGCGCACCCCAAGGAGCTCGGACTGCAGCAGCTCCTTCGGCTGCGCCTCCTGCACGCTCGTCCACACGACCACTTGCACCATTCCCGTCTCGTCCTCAAGCGACACGAACATCACGCCCTTTGCAGTCTGCGGCTGCTGCCTGAGCGTCACCAACCCTGCGTAGTAGACGGTCTCCCCGTCATCGAAGTCGGCGAGGTCGGCAGCCCTGACCAAGCCGAGTTCGTCCAACGTAGGGCGCAAGAGCAGGATAGGGTGGCTCCGCAGCGTCAGGCCGGTGGTGCTGTAGTCCCACAGGACCTCCTCACCTTCCGCTGCAGCCTTCAGCTCAAGCACCGGCTCATCCACCGGCGCCTCGCGCAGGAGCTGCGGAGGCCTGCGGAGCGCTGCGGCATCCCAGACCTGCTGTCGACGGTGGCCGCTCAAACTGCGCAGCGCGTCAGCTGCAGCCAATTGGCGCATGTCTTGGTGCTCCAGCTCAGCCAGGCGGGCCAGCTCTTCAGCGCTCTCGAAGAACGTCCTGGCCCGGGCCGCAACGATGCGCTTGGCAGACTCCTCCTTGAACCCTGACATCAGGCGCATGCCAAGGCGCACGGCCGGCAGGTGCCCGTTGTCTTCCATGGTGCAGTCCCACTCGCTGTACAGCACGTCGACTGGCCGCACCTGTACGTCGTGTCGCCGCGCGTCCTGTACCAGCTGGCTTGGCGAGTAGAAGCCCAACGGCTGCGAGTTCAGCATCGCGCACAGAAATTCTGCCGGGTAGTGGTTCTTCACCCAGCAGCTTGCGTAGACCAGGATGGCGAACGACGCTGCGTGTGACTCAGGAAATCCGTAGCTTGAGAAGCCCTTCATCTGTTCGAACGCATTGCGGGCGAAGTCCGGCGTGTAGCCGCGGTCGAGCATCCCCTGGATGATGCGCGGCTCGTAGTCGGCGAGCGCGCCGGTCCTGCGCCAGGCGCCCATTGCGCGACGCAGGCCGTCTGCCTCACCCGGTGTGAAGCCAGCACACAAGATAGAGAGCTGCATGGCTTGTTCTTGAAACAGCACCACGCCCTTGGTTCGTTCCAACGCTTTCTTAATTTCCGGCGTCGGGTAGTTGGGCTTGGTCTTCCCGTCACGAGCGTCGATGTACTTGTTCACCGAGCCGCCTTCAATCGGCCCGGGCCGGACGATGGCGACCTCGATTACGAGGTCGTAGTAGCACCGTGGTCGCAGCCTTGGCAACATAGACATCTGCGCCCGGCTCTCGATCTGGAAGACCCCGACCGTGTCGGCCTTGCAGATCATGTCGTAGGTCGTGGAGTCTTCGGCAGGGATGTCCTGGAACTCCATGACGTGACCGAGCCGCGCACCGATGAGGTCTAGCGATTTGCGCAGCGCCGTCAGCATCCCGAGGGCGAGCACATCGACCTTGAGGATGCCCATCAGATCGAGGTCGTCCTTCGTCCACTCAATCGTCGTGCGGTCCTCCATGCGCGCGTTAGCGACGGGCACCATCCGGCTCAATAGCCCCTTCGTGAGGACAAAACCCCCCGTATGCTGGCCCAAATGGCGTGGGAAGCCGAGGAGCTGTGCTGTGATGCTGCGCAGCTGCCGCACGAGGATGCTGTCGGCCTTCAGGCCAGCCTCTTCGAAGGCGGCATCGCTGGTGTCGAGCTCCCATCGACTCGTGTTCTTCCGCAAGACACCGAGCTGGTCTTCGGTGAGCCCAAGAGCCTTGCCGACATCGCGGAGTGCACTGCGGGACCCGTAGGTCTCGATGGTCGCCGTGAGCGCGGCGCGGTTGCGGCCGTATTTACGGTACAGGTATTGGATGACCTCTTCCCTGCGTTCGTGCTCAAAGTCGACGTCGATGTCAGGAGGTTCGCCCCGTTCGCGAGAAATGAACCTCTCGAACAGCATCGAGCTGCGCAGCGGGTCTACCTCAGTGACGCCAGCGCAGTAGCAGACGACCGAGTTGGCCGCGGAACCGCGGCCCTGGCAGAGGATTCCGCGCGACTTCGCGAACGCGACGATGTCGTACACGGTGAGGAAATAGTGCTCGTATTTGAGATCGGCGATGAGGCTGAGCTCGTGTTCGATCTGCTCCATCGCCGCCGCGGGAACGCCGTGTGGCCATCGTCGCCCGGCGCCCTCGTAGACCACCTCGCGTAGGTAGCTCGCAGGTGTATGCCCGGCAGGCACCACCTCGTCCGGGTACTCATACTTCAGCTCGTCCAGACTGAAGCTGCACCGGTTGGCCACATGAAGCGTTTCGAGCATCAGCTCGGGCGGGCACCGCTCAGCGATGCGTCTTCTCGTACGCAGGTGCTGCTCGGCGTTCTGCTGCAGCTTCAGCCCGCATTTCTTGATGGGCATGCCGAGCCGCGTGGCCGTCATCGTGTCTTGCAACGGCTTGCGCGACCGAACATGCATCACCACGTCTCCTACGGCAACTACGGGCACTGCGGTGAGCTCGCTGCACTGCCTGAGCTTGAAGAGCTGAACTTCGTCGTCGATGCGACGCAGCTGCTCCCATCCCAACCAACATGTTCCCGTCCAGTTCTTGAGCAGCCACTTCGCGATGACCTCCATCTGCTGCAGCGTGCAGTTGCGGTCAGGCACCGCGATGACGACGCAGTCGGCGAGCGTCTTGCTGTCGACCTCGTCGAGGTCGAGGTAGTACGTGCCCTTCTCGCTGCGGCGTCGCATCATCGTGATGAACTCGCAGAGGTTGCCGTACCCATTGAGGTTCGTGGCCAGCACGATGAAGCTGAAGGGCGTGTCTGAGCGCACCTGAAACTGCGAGCCCACCAAGAGCTTGATGCTGGCTTCCTTGGCGGCAATGTGCGCACGCACGATGCCCGCCAGCGAGCACTCGTCGGTGATGGCGATGGCCTCGTAACGCAGCTCTTTGGCGCGCTTGATGAGCTCCTCAGGCCAGCTCGCGCCTTCGAGGAACGTGAAGTTCGAGCGGCAACGCAGCTCTGCGTAGGGCGGGATCACGGCGCTGGTCCCTCACCCGAAAACACCGTGCAGGAACCAGGCGTTGCCGTCGTCCATCTTTGTCTGGAAGAGCCAGAGCACGCCCGCATGCTTGGACTGCGCCAGCCAGTAATCGCGCACCTGAAGTCGGGTGTCGCCCACCTCTTCATCGCGATCCCACCAACCGCTCTCCACGCACTGCGGACCGGCCAGTAACTGCAGCTCACCTTGGTAGACCGGCCTGTTATTGCGCACGGCCAGCTTGAGCGGCTCTTTCATCACCCAGGTGGGTTGCGGCAGGTCCGTGCTCGGTGCCGGCTTGCGAGGCAATGGCGCCGCTGCAGGCTGCCAATGCGACATCCACTCCTGGCGATGGTCCTCATTGACCACACATCGCTTCACCGCCCCCGGCCCGAGCCGCGCGGCCACGCACTCCAACACCAGGTGCGGCGCCAGTCCATCCTCAACATCATCCGGGAACAGCGAAACGTTGTGCCCGGCCTGGTCGTGCACCTCATCAGCTGTGAGCTCAAGGTCACCCACGGGCGCGAGGAGCTCTACCTTGGCCAAGTGCTCGGCAAGCAGCCGGCACAGATGCTCGATGTCGCGTGATGGGTCGGCGGTGCCAACCTTCAGGAGCCCGCTGTCGCCAGCGTCCTTCGACCGCATGGAGTCGTGCCACCACTTCAGCGTGAACGCTGTCGTTCCAGCGTGGCGGGCTGCGAGCCACCCACACATCTGCACCAGCAGGCGCCGCGCGCCTTGCAGCAGCGCTGGCGCGTGCTCAACGCGGAAGCCCAGCTCCAGCTTGGCCTTGAAGTCCTCAGGCAGAACCTCCCACCCGAAGCTCTCAGCGATGTGCCCGTAGGCTTGGTCCATCGCGAGCCTCAGTGCTGCGCCGAACCGGCGGGCGAGGCCGGCGCGGGGCAGGGCACGCACGTCGCCGAGCGTGCGGCAGCCCATCTGAGCGAGCGTCGTGGAGTGTGGCCGCACGGCGCTGATGGAGTCCATCGGCAGCGCGTCGAGCAGCTCCTGCATCGGCTTCTTGAAGCCGTTCTCGATGTTGCTGCGAGCTTGCGCAAGTGCGGCCAGGCCGGTGGATGCCCAGGACACTTTCAGGATGCCGAGCTCCGTCGCCTCTGCCACCACGCGGTCGCGCAGTCGCCGCTTGCCGCCAAACAGGCGCACGCTGGCCTCCACCTCCATCAGCACGGCGTCTTCGTGGATTGCGACGCGGGGTGTGAACTGAAGGCACCACACCGCGACGGCACGAAGGTCATCAATGCTGGGAGGTTGCGGCGACTTGGGGTCGCTGGTGTGCGGCAGCAGCAGGGCGCACCACAACATTCGCGGGCTCGACGGGTTGGAGGCGGCTGGGGTGGCGCAGCCGCTCGGTCATGATCTTCAACAGGCCGCCGGGCACGGACGGCAGGAGGAGGGTCTCCTCCAACTGGGCCCCCTTTCGCTTGAGCACCTGCACAGCGAGCTGCCAGTCGGTCTCGACGCGCGCGAGGACGCGCAGTGGGGCAGCCGACGAATCGCGAGCCGCAACCTCAGGGCGGCACAGGAATACTGGGCCTTTGCAGCGACTGGAGAGCACCTGCAGGCGGCGAATCTGCTCAGCCCGGACGTGGGACAGCCAGCTGACGATTGCTCCGAACGTGCCGGCTTTGATGAGCTGTTCCGTTGCCCAGAGCCGGTCTCGCGGCGTGTCTACGTCAACCCACACCAGGTGACGCTCATCTACGCCTTCATGGCGCAAGCCAGGCGCATGGGGCGCCAGCGAGGGGCCGACCAGGGCGACGGTTCGTCCTCGCCGTGTCTGGGCCGCAATGACGTGGGCCAGCAGGCGCATCTCAACGACGGAGAACTGCCGCACGAGCACCTCGGTCGAGGAGCCGCAGGGCCACCCTCCGCCAGGCAGCACGGCGTCGAGCTCGGCGAAGCCGCTGGTCAGCACGTCCGACACCGGGCCGCCGAGCTCCGTGCCCCGCCACAGCGCTGTCTCTGCCGCGTGCGAGAGTGGCTCATGAACGCCGGCGAGGGCGTTTTGCGAGGGTGGGAGGAGGGCTGGAGACGGCAACACCGCCCCCGGCCCGGCGGCAGCGGGCAGCATCGAATTTCAAAAAATACCTGGGATTCCATCCAGTATAGACAAGTCGCCCAGCGTGTCCAGCGCGCCTCCACCCCCATCTGCGGTAGGACTTGGCGCTTCAGCCGAAGAGGTCGCCGGACTCCGGTGGCGGCGGCTCGGCGGGCTTGGGCGCCTTTGCCTTGGGGCGACTCCGGCGTGCTTTCAGCTCGCGCGCCTTTGGGTCCGCCGCTGCGTCGCGCCACTCCTCCGCGAACATGTCAGGCTCCAGTTCCCACTCCGCCGGTTCGGGCAGCGGCTTCCACGGCGCCGGCGCTGGCTCAGCGGCAAACCACTCGACCGGGGCCTGCCGGATGAATGCAGCAGCTTCGTCGATGGGGCAATTCAGCCAAGCGTCCTGGTCTTCCTTGGCGAGGAAGACGGGCATGCGCTTTTCGTCTTGCGGAGGATTGAACCGGCTATACAGCGCGTGCCCCTCGCCGCTCACCGTGAGCATGGTGAAGCTCAAGATTTGCTCGCCATGCGGGCCGATCCACACGCCCCACAGCCCTGCGGCCGCGAGAGGCGCGCCGTCCGCACCCTTGACGCGCCAACGAACGGGATCGCCGGTTTCGTAGCACCATTCGAACCCGTCCTCGAGAGGGATGACACACCGGTTCCCGGCGAACCAGGCCGCCTTGAACGCCTTCGTCTCGCGCACCTTCTCTGACTTGCAGTTGTAGGTGTGTCGACCGAACGCAAGGTCCTTCGACCACTCGGGAAGGAGGCCGAAAAACCCGAGCTGAGCCTGCGCGTTGACGAGGTCGACTTTGTCCTCCGCACGGATGAAAAAGGCTTCTAGCCCTGGGAACGTCGCCTCAGGCAGCGCTGCGTCTGCAGGCCTGGACACGCCGAAGTGTGCGAGCAGGCGATCCTGGTCGGTTACGGGCGTGTAGTTCGAGCACATGCACTAGCCTAGCTCGTTGGAGGCATCCATCTCGACATGGGCAGATCAGGTTCGTTCACCTGAGACCGCGGCCTGGCACTACCTGAACTTCGAGCGAGGCGCAGCCTGCAGCTACGAACCCGCTATGGGTAGAGAACGTGCGCTGGGCGGCCGTTCAGGTGGCGCTTGTGAGAGGGCAGGTTCGACGTATCGAGCCCATACGCCCGCAGCAGCCACCTGGACTCGCCACCGACTTCGTCACCGGGTTTGCCGCGGCCGTGAAGGCTGAGCCGGTTGCTGATCACTAGCAGGTCGCCGGGTTCGACGACCACGTTTACCGCGGACTCGTTGCAGGCGGCCTCAAGGCTGTTCGAGGCCATCGCCGCGGGCCCGCCTTCGTCGGGCGGCACGACGCTGCTGTGGCTGTAACGGATGAAGGTGCTGTCGTCGGAGTCCTTGAGCACCGGCGCGTCGTGGACGATCCGGAGCTTCCCGAAGAGAGCTTTCATGGCAGGGATGAAGCTCTTCTGCGGGCGGAACGAGAACTGGGGCTTCTTCAGCTCGGCGACGTCGCCGGCGCTCATCTGCGCCAGGATGTTGGTGAGCGGCGTCAGCCGCGTCGGCACGGCGTCTGGGTTGCGCAAGCCTGCGAGTGTCACCAGGTCCGGAGACGGTGCAATGCGCTCATCATCGGCATCGTCTTCGCCATTGAAGGGAAAGCTGACGGCATCGGTGTGGCCGCGCATGCCTTGCTTGGACTTCTCCGAAAACACGCCTTCACCTTCAATCGCCACCAAATTCACGAACGCGCAGCCTTCGTTCTCGGTTCCGTACGACACCGTCTCCTTGCGTAGAAGGGCGTGCACGGCCAGCATCGAGGCCCGTGCTGCCAGCGTTCCCGGAATCTCGGGCACCGGGTGGAAGGCAGTCGGCGTACTGGACAGCATTCCCACATCGAAGACGCCTTTGAGATGGACGTACGGTGCAGCCAGTAGCTCGGAACGCACGCTGTTCGGGTCGTGGCCGGCATCAATCAGCGATGCCTCAACGGCGATACCCAGCGACGCGCCAAGCGTGGCTGGGTTCTGTAATTCCTTCAGCTGGTTCTCGGGCGCCGTAGCCTGCGCCCATTCACTCACCACAGCCTTCACTGCTGAGGCGAGAGCGCTCTCCAACATTGGTACTCCCCGTGGGTTGATATATTATTGATACGCGCATAGACTCGTGTCAAGAGGGGACCGTCAGCCCCTCTTTGCCATGGAGGGCGCCAATGACAACCGCTCGTGACCCGATGGGTACGGACGAAGGCAGAGCGATGCTGGATCAGCTACCGCAGCTCTACTTCGCGATCCTCAAGGGTACGCGGATTGAGCAGGTAGCAGACCAAGGTGTGCGTTGCTTCTTCGACCTGCCCGTCCTCGGCCAGACATCCAAGACTGCTCCTACCGCGCGGGAGGCTATCCGCGCCGTGCTACTTGAGCTTTCCGATTCGCTAACCAGCTTGCCTGTGGAGAAATGGCCACCGGAATGGCGTGGCCTTCCTGCGCCGCCAGGCGACGTGACAGCTCCGTCCGACGCTCGGGACAGCACTGAGCAGTCATACCGGTTCCACGCCAAGGGGCGGCAGGTCACCATCGGCGTCACGATGTACGTGAATCTCAAGCAGTCGTTGCAGAGCATCGCCGAGCAGCAACGAACCAGCTTTGCGGATGTGGCTCGTCACCTTGCATCCGTTGGGTTTGAGGACTTCGACGAGCGCTCCTTCGTTGAGTCCTCGGACAAGTTGCTATCGAGGTTCTCGACAGAGCTTGGAAGGTGGTCAGCTCCTGAGACGGAACAGGTCATGGTCAGGCTTGACCAGGACTTAGCCGTGCGGATTCGGGCGTCCGCAAAGGAGTACAGGCGGTCGGCTTCTGAGTTCGGGGCGATGTGTCTTGCTCATGGCTTGGTGATCCAGACCCAACTGGTCGAGCTAGAACACAAGGTAGCTGCCTACCGAGGTCCGGGCATTCGCAAGCTTGCACCTATGCTCGGGCTAGGTCAGAGTGCGGCAGCCCTTCTGTCGGGCGTGCTCGCAGGAACCATCGTCACACCGAAAAAGCTGCTCGTTCGCTTGAGCGAAGTTCTCGCGGTCACCGACTTGGCGTTGGGCGAGTACCTAAAGCGAACGTTCGCCAATCGTCCCGTGCCTGCATTTAAGGCGGAAAACGGGAAGCCTCAAGTGGCGCAGTCCGCGACTCGTTGGCGGGATGCAGTTCAATCGCTGAATCTTCCTCCTAACCAGGCCAGGGAACTCCTGCAACTAGACGACTAGCGCACATGAACCCCTTTCAGCGAGCACGACAGGAAGCCCTAGCGGCGCGAGAGAAGCTCGCACCAGGCAGGAGCGACGACGCGATTGCCGCGAAGGACCTTCTGGCAACCGTTGAATTGGCGCTTGAGCTAGCCGTCGAGCCGGTAGACCCCTCGTACCCTGACCTCGGGGGCGGAAGCGCTGTCCTCCAACGTGTGCAGCAGTTCATCTATGTCAGCAAGGAAATCCCGCTTTGGGGCGACAAGTTCTGCGGGCTGGTCGCGCATGAAATCGGCCATTGGTTCCTTGATGCGACGAAGGCTCCGCTGACAGTTGCGCATTTAAAGACGCTCTTCGGCAGTGACGGCTCGCCGGCGGCCCTCATAGTCGAGGCATACGGTGCGCGAGAGCGGCAGGAGCTGCAGGCCAACGTGTTCGCCCGAGAGCTACTGCTCCCGCGAACACTCGCCCGCCAGCTCGCCCTAGGCGGGGACGGTCCGAGCAAGGTCGCCGATGAACTCGGCGTCCCGGTCGAGTTTGTACGTCAGCAGATGCTCGACGCGCTGCTCCTTCCAAACGTGGAGTCATCTGCCGGGCAGCTCCATTCCCCGAGCCCTGACCAACTGGCGGCGGCGCAGGCAAAGGAGAGGGCGGCCAACGTTGTGGCAGGTCCGGGCACGGGCAAGACCTCGACGCTGATCCATAGGGTCAAGTACCTCATCGACGTTGAGAAGGTCGACCCGAGCGCGATCCTCGTCTTGACGTTCACCAACAAGGCAGCCTTCGAGTTGGTCGAGAGGCTGAGGACGGCAGGTATAGACCGCGCGGCGGACGTGTGGGCGGGCACCTTCCATGCGTTCGGTCTCGAGTTCCTGCGCAAGTTCCATCAGCGGTTCAACCTCGAGCCGGACCTGCGTGTGGCCGACCGAATGACCACGATGACGACGCTCGTCGCTGGACTGCCACGCCTCGACCTGGACTACTACTTGCGAGTGGAAGACCCGTACGACTGGCTCAACCCGGTCGTCGACGGGATCAAGCGCCTCAAGGAAGAGCTCGTGCCTCCTTCGGAGTACAGGGCCTTCGTCGCTGCGAACCCCGATGCGGACCCGGAGCTACAGCAGCGACGAGGCGACGTCGCTGCGCTGTACGAAGCCCATGAAGCGCTGCTCGCGGAGCACAAGACGGTCGACTTCGTCGACCTTATCGCGAAGCCTGCGCTCGCGCTACAGGCAGACCGGGCGCCTTTCGCCGAGTTCACTGATCGGTTCCAGTACATCCTCGTCGACGAGTACCAGGATGTCACGCAGGCGATGGTCGAACTCCTCCGCCAGCTGGCCTTGAAGGCGAAGTCCATCTGGGTCGTGGGTGACATCCGCCAGGCGATCCACCACTGGCGAGGGGCCTCCCTGAAGAGCTTGTTGAAGTTCGACAACGAGTTCAAGGCTCATGCCGGTGGGACCAAGATTCAGCGCTACCCGCTGGACATCAACCGCCGGAGTGCCCAAGAGATTCTGGATTTGGTGGAAGAGGTCGGAAAACGACACACCCTTCAGGCGGAGATGCCGCTCGATCCGATGTCAGCGTCGAAGGGGCGCTGCGGGGAGATGCCAACCGTCGTCACTTGTGCGAAGCGCAACCAAGTCCTGAGCGCCATCGTCGAAGGCGTAAACGGGCTGCAGCGAAAGGGCGTGGCGTTTGGCAGCCAGGCTGTCCTTTGTCGGAGCGGCGAGGACGTGCGGCATGCAGCTGAGGCCCTTGCATCGCAGGGAGTACCGGTCATCTACATCGGCGAGCTGGCGCAGCGACGTAAGGTCAAGCACCTCCTGTGCTTGATGCAGCTGCTTGTGGAGAGGCAGCCGCGCGCCCTGATCGGCTTGGCTGATGTACCGGGTTGGACCATGCCGCTCGCCGACATCATGCGCTTGCTGGAGGCAGCCGAAGCGGACGTCAGCTACCAGCGCGGACGGTGGCTTCGCGCTCCGCCGCCTGGGCTCTCCGCCACCGCCCTTGACGTGATTGCCCAGCTTGCCTTGCTTCTCGATGACTACCGCCACAGCTCGAACCCTTGGGCGTTCGTCTGCGACATGCTGCTTGAGCATCATTTCGGCCTGCCGGACGCGAGCGACGACTCCGTTGCGGCCTGGGTCGAACGCATCGCGTTGTGGCAGTTCGCGTACGCGGTTCGCAACGGCGATGGCGAGATGAAGGAGGCTCGGTTGTCGCGCTTCCTGATGCGGCAGCGCCTGCGGCAACGAATCGGCGAAGCGTATGTCGACCGCGAGCTTCCGCCCGAGGCTGCAGCCCTCGATGGGGTAAGGCTCCTTACCGTCCACGGAAGCAAAGGGCTCGAATTCGATGCGGTCCATGTGGGCTACGTCAATGCAAGCACCTATGGAGGCGACGCGCCCACCTGGACGCCGCCGGGCAGCATCCTGGACATCGTCCCCCCAGAGGCCCTGCGGAGCAGTCAGGCTGAATACGATAAGGAGGCAGCGGTTGAACGCAACAACCTCCTCTACGTCGCGGTTTCGAGGGCCAAGCGCCACCTGCGCGTCTATCAAGAGACGCAGTTCGGTGACGACAGCATCGCTCCGCAGCTGCGGCACTACCCTCAGAAATACCAGGCCGAGCGATACAACGGGCCGGCCTTCAAGGCGGTGACCGCGACGCCTCAGCGTTCGTTCAACCCGGCCAGCGTTGTCAACTTCGAGCACTTCGACGCCTACGTCATGTGTGCGCTGCAGTATTGGTACGCCCAGGTACTCGGCCTCAAAAGCGAGGCGGACATCGACGTCTCGGTCCGTGCCCGTCTGGCAGTGATGCGTGCTCTCAAGGCCGTCGCGGCCACCCCCTCGGCGGCGCCCGGCGACGAGCTGCTGAAGGCTTGGGGCGAGGGACGGCTTCCCGCGGAAACTGAGGACCCAACGTTGTGGCGGGACGCGACCTACGCGCTTTCGGAAGGGCTGGATCGCATCAGCGCAATCGTTAGCGAGGGCGGGCAACTGGCTGAGCCGACATCGTTTGTCGGGGGTATCACGATCCAAATGCCTTGGGGCTTCCTCATTAACAACCGCTCCGGCGTCGAGTTCGCGTTGATGCGATTCGCACGCCGACGAGTGTCGGACCTGTCTACCGTGCTGAAGCCGATGGTGAACGGGCTTGACGTGGCCGGCAACAGGACGCTGACCCTCAACCATGTGCTTTCTGACAAGGTGGACCCTGTGGATGGCGCGAGACGGATCGACTCGACAAAGTCCTTTTTGGCGAGCGTGCGAATGGCGGCAGGGGACAACGAGCCGACCAAGGGCAGGCACTGCGGCCGCTGCGCGTTCATGACCATCTGCCCCTCGGCACCCCTTCAGTGACGGCACGCCGATGGCCGACCGCATCTACCTGACAGCCAAGTTCAAGGAGAAGGACCGGGTCAAGGCCTTGGGGGCACGCTGGGACCGGCAGGCTGGTCAGTGGTACGTGCCGGACGGCCTGGACCAGGCTGCGTTTGCTTCTTGGCTACCCGCCGGTGAGGCTGCTGCTCCATTGAGCGTTGCAGACCCGGCGAGTACAACTGCGTCGCGTGAACTCGATACCCAGGTCAAAGGTGTGCCGCTTTCTCGGCTGCTTGGCGGAGTTGCAGCACTTGTTTCCAACGCCTTCCTGGAGGGGGTTTGGACGACGGCCGAGGTATTGAAAGCGTCGGTGAACAAGGGGCACTACTACCTCGAACTCACGGAGCGTAGCCCGAGCGGCGAGGTGCTTGCTCAGGCTCGAGCGGTCATTTGGGCGAGGTCGGCGCAGACCTTGCTCGCTGAGTTCAAGCGCGTCACCGGCGCGGACCTGGATGCCGGCATCAAGGTGTTGCTTCGCGCCAAACCCGTGTTCAAGTCGCAATACGGCTTCAGCCTCGAGGTGGACGGCATCGACCCGTCGTACACCCTTGGCGACTTGGAGGCGAGAAGGCGGGACATCCGCGAGAGGCTCAAGCGCGAAGGCCTCTTCGGCCAGAACCGCGCGCTTCCTGCGCCGTGGGACTACGCCACCGTGCTGGTCATTGCGCCAGAGCGGGCCGCCGGTCTCGGAGACTTCGCGAAGGAGGCGCAGCGATTGCAAGCGCATGGCGTCTGCGAGTTCAGCTACGTCCATAGCCGGTTCCAAGGGGAGGGCGCCGCTGCCGAGGTCGTTGCAGCAATTCAGTCGGGCCTGCGAAGCTGGTCGGGCTCAGCGCTGCCGGACGCGGTCGTCATCATCCGTGGTGGAGGCTCGGTGAACGACCTCGCGTGGCTCAACGACTACGACCTCGCCCGTTGCGTCTGCGAATGCCCTGTACCTGTGCTGACAGGGATTGGTCACGAGCGCGACGACACTTCCGTCGATGAAGTGGCGAACCGCAAGTTCGACACGCCGAGCAAGGTCATCGCGGGGATCGAGGATGTGGTGCGAACCCGGGCCCGTGATGCGCGCGCTCTCCATGAACTTGTCCTTGTTAGGTCCAGCACCGCCGTGGCCGCGGCGGCAAGAGACACGCTACATGTACGAGAGCAGGTCGAGCACGAGGCCCGGGCGGCGCTCGCTCAAGCGCGCACTAACTTGGAGTCGACTTTGACGTCCGTGCGCCACCACTCCGTGTCGACAATTCATGGGGCGCGTGGCCAGTCTCGGGAGACCTTGGATGCTGTTCGAGGCGACGCACGGGCCCTGGTCGCATCGGCCAAGCACGAAGTGCCAGCGATCTTGGCTGCTGTGGCCACGAGAGCGAGTTCAAAGATTTCAGGTGCTCGGCAGCGCGCCGACGGCTTGTTGCCGTTGGTTGTCGAGCGGGCTACTTCGGGTGTCCGAGGGCTACGGCAGCGCGCTGACAGCGCCATTCAGGACACGTTTCAGGCAGCCGCTGGTATCCGGCAGACCAAGCAGCGTGTTGACGCGATGCTGCCGGCGATCTTGGGGCGCGCCGGATTGCATGTGCGTCACGCAAAGGGCGACACGGAGCGTGCGATGCGGGAGACGGCGGAACGAGCTGCTCGAGATGTGGCAGTCGTCGCTGAACGCTCGAAGGCGTTGTTCCGCGAAATCGCAGGGCAGGGCCCACAGAAGACGCTCCGCAGGGGATTCGCAGTTGTTCGATCTGGCGGAGGGAAGACGGTCACCACAACCGAGGGGGTCGCGCCTGGCGTTGGTATCGAGGTCGACTTGCGCGACGGGACGATCACAGCCATCGTTGGGGCGGTAGTTGGCTCCACGGACAAGCGCGGCGGATAGCTGCCAGAGGAAGGAAGCAGATATGGAAGCCAAGACGTTTCGCGAGGCCTACGACGTTCTCCAGCACCACGCCCAGACGCTCAGGGACCAGGACGAGCCCAACATCGACGACCTGTTGGCGATAGTCAACGAGTCGGTGGCCGCGTACAAGGTGTGCAAGCAGCGCATCGACGCGGTCGAGAAGGCGCTCGAAGAAGCGCTGTCTAGCGCAGGGCTGGAGGGAGCGGGAAGGCCTGCTCGGGCAGGCGCTGCGCCTCAGCAGGCCGATGAGGCGCCTCGGGCCGCGCCGCGACCCCGCCCTCCGGCACAGAAGACCGGGTTCGACGATATGGACGACGACATTCCGTTCTGATGCCGGAGTCGTTCCATGCCGCTCAAAGACCCGTTTGAACATCTTGCTGTGTCACTTGACCTCGTCACCCGCTTCGTCTCGGTGTTCGCACGATGCGAGTACGCGATGAAGGAGACTGGCTACAGGCGAGACGACCATGGCATCGCGGCGCCGGCCTGGCGAAAACTCCAGGCCGATGCGCGCGGGTGGCTCACCGTCGATGAGGGCGGCGAACTACAGGGGGCCATCGAGTTCTTGAGGTCCAAGCCGCCCAAGATAGAGACCTTCGCAGCTGGATGGCAACCTGAGCCCTTCAAACAGGCTGACCCCATCGCACAAGCCATCGAGTCAGCCACGCGCGTTCGGCACAACCTTTTCCATGGGGGCAAGCATCACTGCGAAGAGGAGGCTGGTCGAGACGAGCGGCTGGTCAGCGCGGCGTTGACGCTTCTGCTGGCTGTGATCGAACAGTGCCCCGGCGACCTGCGAGGTGCCTACGAAAACGGGTAGGTCGGGCCTTCGTCAGCTCGACACCGTGGCCGATATTGCCTGATAACTGTAATTATCAGGTCTGAATTTTTGACCCGAAACCGGGGGAAGGGCGCTCAGAGGGGGGCGACAGCTCGGCGCTGAACGGGCAAGGTGAGCCGCAGGCGCGTAGTCGCTGAGCCGACGTTGAGGTCAAGCTGGGCCTGGGTGAAGGGCGTTGACAGCATCGCGCCAGACCTGTGGGTCGCCAAGCTGTACTGCCCTCAAGGCGCCGACGTTTTCCAATAGAAGCGCGAGCAAGACCAATCGGTCCTCATCGGCCCAAAGCAGGCGGCCGTCGATCATCTCGATTCGACAAGACCCAGGGATCAGGGCATGCCGCGCGAAGGCTTCCCCTCGCGTCCATGCCCTTCCGTCAAGGCGAATGTCCCAACTGCAATCATCCATTTCGGTCTTCTAGGTAGGACGTGCGCTGGACCCACCAGATGCAGCGGCTGGCGATGCATGACCTTGTTGCCGGGCTCAGCTGATGGTTTCCAGCGACATGGATCAGGCGCCCAAGTCTGTCCCCACTGACGGGTCAATAACCTCCGCGCGAAGAACCCGCGTGGCGCCCCCAACCTCCGCTATGCATCGCAGAAGCTGTCCAACCTTGAGCTCTTGCCATGCCACGCCGTCTGTGCGCTTCCCGATGCTCAAAGTGATTCCGTCAGCCGTTTCGGCCTTCACGAGCTCAAACTCCGGTATGAGTACGGCGACGGTAGCGTGTAGCTCGACGACCTTCGTCTCGATCTTTTCGACGCACCAATGGACTGTCTCGAAGCGTGCGCGTAGAGCGAATGCGTCTGCCAAAGCATGATGTCGTTTGACGCCTTTCATGAACTCGACCGCCTGCCAGCAGGCGTCTGCCGCCGCTGCCCCATCCGCGTCGTCGAGCAGATAGCCGACGTGGGTCGGAATCAGCAACACCGTCGTCTGAGCGCCCAAACGAGACTGCAATTGTTCGATCAGCAGGAAGTCGGCGCTGTAGTCGTAGATGACCTCGACGGCGGTCGTGCCGAGGCTTTCGAACCAGGATGCAAGGCGTCCTGGCAAGTCAGGCCACGGCTCGCTCGGCACAACGCCGAGTTGCGGTAAGACCTCGGCACGAACGAACTGGTTCGGGGATTCCTCTAGGAGCCTTTCTGCCTCAGCGAACGGGACCTCGGAGTAAAACTCCTGTCCCCTGTCTGTCACTAAGCCCACGCTGATGAACTCGAAGCGGTCATCCGCTTCGATGAACTCGGTGTCCAGGAACGCGCGCATGTCCGCCTTCTTTGCCGGTGTATTGGTCGGGTCGGGCAGAAGTTTGGTCATCCATGACTCCTACGGCTGCGTGCAAAGCGCGCCATACGGATATGTGCTGCCAGGCATCAAGGCCGAGCCTCGATGGCACCAGCGGGCGCGGTGCTAGGCCCTGGGCGTACCAAAGCTCCAGCGGTAAATGCGGGATGCCGCATCAGCGCAGCTTGGGTTTGCAAGGACGGATTCCAAGAGCCTCCATGACCTTGATTGCAGGCTGTTCCCAGCCCTCAGCGACGCTGCGAACGATGGCGATGGCCTCGCTGTAGATGTCTTGGATCGCGCGGCTCGCCTCACTTCTCGGCGTTGCGGAGGGGTTCACCGCGAACCCGAACTGCAGGTGAAGCCGCACCTCCTTCTCTGATTCGGCCAGACTGTGGACGACGAGTACCACCCGCTTTGCGACCTTCGACCAGGTCAGTTGCCTAAGCGACTCCTTGATGGCGGCGAGCCGTTGTCGGGCTTCAGGCCTCGCCACCGACTTGCACTGCACCTCAGTCAGTTCGCCTCCGGGCTGGGTCAGTACCGTCACCTGGAACGACAGTGAAAACAGCTCGTGCAGGAGCCTCGCCAGTTCGGCCGCGCCGTCGCGGTCGTTGAGCTTTGCGCTGCTCGTTGCGGTCGCCTCATAGCGAAGGCCACGAACGGCTCCGGATGGAGCCACCGTGTTGAACTGCTGATACAGGTCGTCGATCCGCTCGAAGGAGACTTCTCCCCGGCACTCTTCCAGACATACGTCGAGCTCGCTCAAGAGGGATGCCGAGAACCATTCGACATTGCGCCCCTCGTACGGGTTTGCCGGGTTGAGTTCGGGGCGTGGAGACCGGCCCTGAAAGTAGTGCTTGACCATCGTCTCGAGGCGATACGCCTCAGGCTCGGAAGCAACACGAAGGCAGATGACGCGCGTTAGGTCGAAGGTGTAGAGACCGATGTCCAGGAGGCGTGCGAACGGCACGTTGGCCTTCCCGACTTTGAACATCTCGCCATAGGCCGACGGGGCGATGTACACGTAAGACGGCTCGGTGGGGGCAGGGCGCTTGCGCATGTATTGCTCGTTGCGGTGTGAGGGTCTGGTCGATAGATGCTCGAGCGCGGGCTACTGCAGCCTCGCTCTGGTCGGTGGCGCTGGGTGCGGAGCGCCACGACGCGCTTCGCCCGCTGCACTCACCGGATCGAAATGTATACGATGATATACAGACTCAGGAGCACGAACCACATACCTTCGCCCATCGCTTTAAGGGGGTGGAGTGGAGCCTGCGAAGGCATTTGGGCGCGCGCTAAGTCGCCGCCGAAAGAAGGCTGGGCTCACGCAAGAAGCGCTGGGGTTCGAGGCCGGGCTTGAGCGCGTCTTCATCTCCTGGATTGAAACTGGGAAGAGCCAGCCGACGTTCCAGACCATGCGGAAACTGAGTCTCGCGCTCAAGTGCTCTGTTGCGGAGCTCGTGGCTGAGGCCGAGGCGTTGATCGACGGCATCGCATCAGAAGACGATCCCGACGCGAAGTAGCACCGCGGCATCGCAGATGATGACCAGCGGATTTGGCGCCATCGGTCGACGGTCGCGGGAGGGGGGGCTCGTTCAACGTACAGAGCCGCTCACAGCCCGCAAGCTCTAGGTCGCTGCGAGCCTCTTCATGATCTGGTCGACCACGGATTCGACCGGGCCAGGAACGTGTGGCTGGGGCGAATGAACCTCAACTTGAATCGAAAGACCAAGGCGGTCACACACGCGCTCAAGCGTGCGCAGGGTGCAATGGTCAGCGCCCCACAGCAGCGCCGCAAGCTCGGAGCGGCTCACTTTTGCCTGGATCGCGAGCGCCGAGGCGTTGCAAGGCAATACTCGAAGTGCGTCTCGAATCCGATAGTGCAGTTGCGGTCGCGGCATGAAGCCCAGTGTGCCCGCTGCGACGAGCCCCGGCAATGCTTTGGCGGCTCGCTAGACCAGGCGGGTTGGGATCGCAGGGCGGGCTGCGTGAGGTCGGACAGCTCGGGTGGGCTGCATGACTCTACTCAGACGTCGGAGAGCTCGACCACCCTACTGTGCGTCGGCTCCGCAGTCCTTGTGCTCCTACCCCTTTCTCTCAAAGCGCATCAAAGGCCAAGCCGAGTCCACCTGCAATGCGTCGTTGATCCGCGCGCGGCGCCTTGCGAGCACAGCCCCAGCGTCGCTCAGGTCTACCCGAGCGTCTCCAATCCGGTCACCGTCCCTGGTTCCGGCGCGGAGCCCCATCAGTCGCCATGCATCGCTTCTTCGCGGAGTTCCGTCCGGGTGTGCAGGGGAGTCCCCCTTCAGCACCTCGCGGGCGCAGTGCACACCTCCGCTGCGTGGCGCCTCGAATTGCATGGGTAGTCATCGCGACGAGGGCGTCTGAGGCTTGGCCTCACAGCTTCGGTGCAGGTCTGTTGCAAGCGACTTGGCGGTTCCGTGCGGCAAGGGGCCGCTATGCGCGACGGCGGTTGGTTTGAGGTGCGACTGCAGGTGCGGGTCAGGTGCATGCCGCGGAGCCATGGCTTGATGCTGGCCGGCGAACAAATTCGGCAACTCGCCGGCGCTGAAGCAATGCACGAGCGCACGCACTGGGCCGGCGCGGCGTTGGACTTCCGCCCATCGCTTGGCGGTGCTGAGGGAGGTGTCGCGGCCGATGCATTCGTGGGTCCATGTGCGTCGCCGAGGCTGGAGCGTGTGGATGCTTCGGAGCAGATGCGCGGGTAGGACCACAGCAATCCCGGCGTGCGCGCCGATGGTGTGCCTCGCGAGTTCCCTCTTGCGTGCACCTTGCAGCGCTGCTCAGCGATGCGATCCGATTACCTGGTCTAGCCGTAGGTCCTGCGTCGCTCAGGACGCACCGCCATCTCCGCGCGCACTTCCGCAACCAACACCTGCGTGGAGTTGCGCTCGTCGCTGTGCATCGCACCTTCGCGTCAACGCTCCCGAGCATCCCGTCGGCGTAGCGACCGGAGCTCACGGTGAAGCCCTGCTCGCGTCACGGAAGCACTCCGCTTCGGAGTGCTTAGGCGAGGCGTCGGATGCACCTGGCAATGCCACAAGCCCTGCGTCCCTCAAGTCGCACCAGCGTCTCCGTGCGCGCCTCCAGCATCTTCGCCCGCGTGGAGTCTCGGTCGTCGCCATGCGCCGCGTCGTCTGGCAACCCTCGTAGCTCCACGGCGGCGAAGCTCCCCGGTGCGTCACGCTGTTGCTTCGACGGTCATTCCGACACGGGCCCAGCGCGCGCGCCGCTGAATGCACATGGCCTTGCCACAGGCCCAGCGTCGCTCAGGACGCATCGTCATATTCGCGTTCATGTCCTCCCCGTCGCCAGTGTGGAACTTCGGCGGTCTCCATGCATTGCACCCTCACAGCAACCCGTTGAGGGTCCCGGCGGTGCAGAGCCGGGAGTTCTCTATCGCGACTTGATCGCTTCTTGAGCGCTCACCACTTTGGCAGCGTTACCCGGTGATTACGGAGGCACCCGGCATTGCCAAAGCCCCTGCGCCGCTCAGCCTGCATCAACATCTCCGCGCGCATGTCTGCCTTCGTCGCCCGAGCGGAGTTCCGCCAGTCAGCAGCCCTGGCACCCTCATGTCAACACCTGGAGCGTCCCGGCGGAGTAGCGCCCGGAGTTCATGGTCGTTCCCGCTCGTGCCTCAGCCGCTCGCCTTTCATGGGCGCTGCACGCGTGACGCTGGAAATACATGGCGCTGCGGCAGGCCCTGCGTCGCTCAGGTCACATCTACGGCTCCCCGCGCAGCCACGTCCTTGTAGCCAGCGTGGAGTTCCGGCCGTCGCCATGTTCTGCACCTCCGTGGCGATCATCTCGGCAGGACGCGAGTAATCTGCGTAAGCGTCTCGGTAGCGTCGTGCCTGGGGCGCGGTGCGGCGTCGCCAGTCCACCGCGCACAGCCACCAATACATGCGCCCACGTGCGCCGTGCGGCCGTTCCCGTGAAGCTCTTGGTTTGACGACTTGGCAGCTTACGTGTCTGGCATCGCCACGGAGTCACCGCAGTGTTGATGGATGTTTCAACGGAAAGCCCCTCGTGGGTCGGCCGGATGGGCGGCGCTGCGCCGCTCGTAGCGTCAGGCCGTGCAGCGCGCAATGCTCGGCCAAGCCTGACCCCGTCCGCCGGCTGGTGACATGCACGGTGCTTAGGTGGCGACGCTGGAGTTCCCAGGCTGGACTCCTGGGTGTTGCATGTGCGTCGGCTCGGCCGGTGTCAGCGGATATGCCGGGTGGCGCATCTTGAGCGAGTCGTCCCGTCGAGCTTGCTTGTGTTCCATCGTGGCGCCGGGCGCGGTGTCTTCGGAGGGCACGGGACGAGCTATGGGCGAAGCGCGCTTGCGTCGCCGGCGCGGTGCCGTTCCTGGGTGGTCACGTATGCGCAATCTCGACACCGCCGCGGCGCTGGACGCAGCACTTCCGGAGGCATTGCGTCCGCGCCGCACTGGGTGCCCAACTTGTCGCCAAAAGCGGGCATAGCGCGTCCCCGGCGCTGCGCACTTGCTCGCGCACTGTCTGGGAACTGCGGCCGACACGTCCTAGGGCCAGCACAGGTGTCTCGGACCTCGGTGTCGGCTGGCGCGGTGCTGTCGCGCGCGGCTCTCTATGCGTTGCACCTTGTCCGGGTATCGAATGGGAGCTGGAGTACGGCCACCGTGACAACCGGCGGTAGCGCTCCTATCCGACTACTTCTTCTTTTCCCAAGACAGGAAGCCAGTTAGCTCGTCGAGCCCGGTGTCCTCCTGGACGCGGCGTCCAAACCGGTCCACTTCCATTCTCGGCGCGTCTTCCTCTTCGAAACACAGCAGCGACAAGGTAGTGTCCGAGCCGTCGTGATGTCGGCTGAGTTCGATGAGGTCCAGACCGGTAGGCCAGTTCTCGAACCACTCATCCTGGGGGACCTCTGCGTCCTGGAATTCGGAGGTTTTGGACTGCCGCAGGCGCGAGGCCAAAGACCTCACCGGAATGGGCGTCTTCAACGCGATCCGCGCGCCCAGCTTGCGCAGCGGCGTGGACATCGCCGCGTATCGCACAACACCGCCCTGCATGTTGACGAATGCGCACGGCGCGTTCGTCAGGCGGGCGAAGCGGGACCCGGTTGCAGGGAACGATGTCTTGAAGGCGTCCATCAAGGACAGCATGGTCTTCAGCGATGGCTCCGAGTCGCGGCAGGCGGCCGAGAACTGCTCATGCGGCATCAGCAGTTCGGCCGCGAAGACGTCGCACAGCACTTCCGCAATGTCCCGCTTCACATGCCCCCAGGGAGGGACGTGCTGGTGGTTTGAGTCGAGTCCCAGCACTTTGTGGCCCAATTCGTGGCAGATGGTGAAGCGCTGCCTCTCGAGTGGCTCGTTCGAGTTGACCGTGATGACCAGCTTTCCTTTTATCTCGGCCACAGTGCCCGACTCGCCTGGGCCTAGTTCCTCTTCGCGCACGCGGGCGTTCGCCTTGACTAGGTAGGGGGCGAGACTCTCTCGGATGTTCGACAGGTCTAAGCCCGTCATGAACAGGCGCGCTTTCCTGACCACATCCTGCTCGTCCATCGACGCTACTCCTCTTCGTACATTCGCTTGATCCTGGCGAGCAACGCTTCCGGTGTGGGGCGGGCGTCGCCGCGAAAGCTGGTGGCGCTGGCGGAGACGAAATGGTCGAACTCCACTTCGGGCGTGTCGAGCGTGTACTCGACCAAATCTGGCCAGGTATTGGGGTGGTCGGCTAGCCACCTGAGGATTGAAGCGTCGCGCTCAGGCGCCTTCAGAGCCCTCAAAAGCTTGGTCAAGGTCTCCGAGGTGGGGTTGACCTTCTCGCCCGTCTCAAGGCGGTAGATGTAGGCGTTGTCGACTTCGCTGAGCTCACCGAGTTCGCGCTGGGAAAACGTTCGCCGCTCGCGCAGCTTCTTCAAGGCCACGCCTAGGCCAGTTACGGGCATACGAAATCTCCTGGGAAGCAGATCGAGGCGCCCGACGTGGGCGCCCTGCTGCAAGTCGACGATTGGACGACGGAATCCGACCTCCCTTGACATCGGGATCGGATCGGTGCAAAGTGTTGTCTGCGTGGACAACGGACGCAGTCTCCATGAGAGTTACCGGTCACGCACTGGAAATGGGTCGTGTATTGCTTGGGCAGACAACGGAATCTGCCACGCCGCCGGTCCTTTTGCAACCGTGTCTTCTTGAGGTATTTCCATGAACTCTGTCGAGCTTTTTCTCCATGGTGCCGGCCGGCCGGTGGTCATCGAAGCCCAGGTGAGCGACTCCCTCCGCGACGTCCTCGCCAAGCACGATGCGCTGCCCCGAGACGGCGAGTTCGTCTACCTCGGCGAGGTGCGCCACGCTAAGGACGACCCTGATCCCAAGCATGAAGAGCAGGTCCCCGCCGACCTCGCCCTGACGCTCATGGCTCTGGGCCTGCCTACCAAGCGCCATATCCACACCCGCGCCCCTCGGGTCATCGCGGTCACCGTGGAATTCAACGGCGAGTCGCCGCACCGCGTCTTCGGCCCCAACACCACCGTCGAGTCCGTTCTGGTCTGGGCAAAGCATCGTCTCCATATCGACCCGGTGGCTGGCGCAGAGCTGGTCTTGGAGTTGGTGCCTGGTGGTGAAGTTCCGCGGATGGACGCATATCTGAGCGACCTGGCTCATGGCCGCGCCGAGCTGACCTTCAAGCTGGTCAAGGAAGTCAACCCGCAGGGGGCGGTGTGAGTTCCAACGCTCAGCGGCTCCTGGAAGCGGACCTGGCCGACGCGGCCTTCCGCGCCGGCCTGCTGCGTGGGGACTGGGCGCTCAGCGGCGCCCCGGCGCATCTCGCCTGGCCGTTCCTCTTCACCGAGGTGGCTGCTGCCCCGAGGCCTAACGGTCCCGAGCGCTGGCTTGTGCGCTGGGACGCTACCAACTACGGCAGCGGGCCAATCACTGGTGGCTTTTGGGACGCCGAGACCAACGCCTTCCTCGCGAAGGAAAAGTGGCCGAAAGCGCGCCCAGGGTCCGTGGTGGCCTCAGTTTTCAAGACCGAGGGTTGGGCGGCCCCTGCTCAGGGCTTCTACCACCCGTGGGATCGCACAGCGCTGGCGGGGCACCCGTGGACTGATCCGCTATGGGCGTGGAAGCCTGAGGTGACCATCGCCGAATACAACGCCCAGTTTCACCGCTGGCTGACGTCGGAGGACTACCTTGGCCAGTAGGCAAATCCAGATTCCCTTACTGACATGGCGCCGCCTCGTCGGTGACCTGTCCGCGAGGGGCGCTGGCTCCCGCGAAACGGGCGCCTTCCTAATGGGGATGAAGGACGACGGTGACCGTGGCGTGGTCGACTACCTCTGCTACGACGACCTTGACCAGCGTGCTCTGACCCACGGCATCGTCGAATTCCATCGCGGGGGTTTCTCGAAGCTGTGGGATGTGTGCAAGGACCGCGGCCTGCAGGTGCTGGCGGACGTCCACACCCACCCGACCCGCGACGTGCGCCAGAGCTTCACCGACAAGGCGAACCCGATGCTGCCCGTCCGTGGCCATGTGGCGCTCATCCTGCCGAAGTACGGAGCGTCGTCGAAGTGGTCCTTAGCGCCGGCCGGCATCTACCGCTTCGCCGGTGGTGGGCGGTGGGACACATTCCATGCCGACGCCGCCGACTGCCCGGTGAAGCTTTCGCTCTGGTGACAGCATGACCAAGCAACTGCCCATCGACCTCTCGCGTATCGACAAGCTGCTGTTGGACCGCGACGCGGTGGCGCCGCAGCGGTCGCGGGCTCTTCGCGGGGCCAGCGTACCCGCCGTCGCAGTGGGCGACGACTGCGCGACGTCTGAGGCGTTGCAGGTGGCGTTGCTGACGGCCGTCAACCTGGCGCATAAATCGTTCAGCGCGCTGGTGCCTGTACAGGCGTCAGATGGTGTCTGGGGTGCGGCCTGCATGACGGCGTTGAGCGCCAAGTCCACGCTGGGCGAAGCCCTGCAGGAGATAGGTGCAGTTAGAGAGATGGCCTATCACGGGCAGGGGTTGACGCTGCTGATCGGGGATGCGCAGACCGAGACGCGCGCCTTGCGCGTCACGTTCGATGGCTGGCGGGTGGGCGTGGGGCCGGCCGTTGAGATGGGGCGTATGGCGGAACGGGTGTACTGCATGCTCGCCCCATTGGCAGCAGCAGCGGTCGCCGTCGGGGAAGCCTTCTCGGCGTGGGCGAACATCAGCATCGAGGCCACGCGCAAGAACATTGCCTTCTCGCTGTGGCGGCCCGACCTGGACTTCGCTCTCGGGGAAGCCCTGGGCGAGCCGGTAGAGGAGTTTCCGCGGAAGCTGGAGCTGTTCGGGCTCGGCCATCTGGGACAGGCGTACGTCTGGGCAATGGTGGCG
>Ga0075370_10000028_pt1 | contig 50628 bp, 46 predicted proteins | sample EndMethybrTD3035_FD_71398 | JGI IMG/M metagenome (GOLD analysis project Ga0075370, IMG submission 71398) | Populus endosphere microbial communities from Tennessee, USA - Endosphere MetaG P. TD hybrid TD303-5 | ecosystem: Host-associated > Plants > Roots > Endosphere | place: USA: Tennessee... | reverse complement strand
GCGCTGCATCAATTTGTAGCGAAAGTGGCGCGGTCGCGGTTATGGAATGCGCATGCGACCCGAACGGCTCAATTCCCTGTTTGCCGAAGCCGGCTCGCTGAAAGGCGTGGGGCCCGGGCTGGCCAGGCCGCTGGAGAAGCTCGATCTCACCCGGATCAAGGATTTCGCCTATCACTTGCCGGATCGCTTTGTGCAGCGCCGCGCCGTGGCCGATCTTGATGAGGCAGTCGTCGGCGAGAATATCGTGGTGGCGCTGACGCCGGTGGAATACCGCGCCAGCGCGGGCAGGGGGCCCTTCCGCGCGCTGGCCACTGATGCCCTCGGCAATGTCTGCGCGCTGACTTATTTCGGGCGGGCATCGTATTCGGCGAAGAAGCAATTGCCGCTGGGTGAGAAGCGGTGGATCGCCGGACGGCTCGATCAATTTGGCCAGACTTTGCAGATCGTCCATCCCGATCATGTCAGCGATAGCAGCGCGGGCCTGATCGGGCAGATGAACGAGCCGGTCTATCCCTTGTCCGATGGGCTGACGCAGGGGCGGATTGCCGCGCTTGTCGAGCAGGCGCTGGCGCTGATCCCTGATCTGCCCGAATGGATCGAACCCGGCCTGCTTGCCCGCGAGCATTGGCCATCTTGGCGCGATGCCTTGCTGCTGGCGCACAAAAGCAGCGATGCGTCCGCGCGCGACCGGCTGGCCTATGACGAGCTGCTGGCCAACAGCCTTGCCTTGATGCTGGTGCGCGCCGCAAACCGCGCACGAAGCGGCGTGCCGCTGACGGGTGATGGCAGCCTGCGCGGGCGGCTCAAATTGCCGTGGCCGCTGACCGGTGCGCAGCAGCGCGCCATTGCAGAAATCGAGGGCGATCTGGCCCAAGGCGTGCCGATGCTGCGGTTGCTGCAAGGCGATGTCGGTTCGGGCAAGACGGTGGTGGCGCTGGAGTCGATGCTCATCGCTGTGGAGGCGGGAACTCAGGCAGCCCTGCTGGCGCCGACTGAAATTCTCGCGCGCCAGCATTTTGATACGCTGTCCCGCATGGCCGCCTCGACCGGCGTCAACATTACGCTGCTGACCGGGCGGGACAAAGGCAGGGCGCGCGAATCGATCCTGATGGGGCTGATCGACGGCAGCATTGATATCGTGGTTGGCACCCATGCCATCTTTCAGGACACCGTGGCCTACAAGAACCTCGCCATGGTGGTGATCGACGAACAGCACCGGTTTGGCGTCGGGCAGCGGCTGATGCTCAATCAGAAGGGCAAACGCACCCCGCATTGCCTGGCGATGACGGCGACGCCAATTCCGCGCACGCTGACGCTGGCGCAATATGGCGAAATGGACGTCAGCAAGCTCGACGAAATGCCGCCGGGCCGTCAGCCGATCGATACGCGGGTGGTCGCGGTGGATCGAATGGACGATGTTGTCGGTGCGCTGGACCGGCATCTCGCCAGCGGCCAGCAGGCCTATTGGGTATGCCCGATGGTGCGGGGCAGTGAGGGTGAGGACATGGCGGCGGCCGAGGCGCGCCATGCCGAACTGAAATTGCGTTTTGGATCCGGCGTCGAACTGGTCCACGGCCAGCTTCGCCCGGAAGTGAAAGACGCGGCAATGGCCCGCTTCGCCAGCGGCGCGGCGCGGCTGCTGGTGGCGACGACCGTGATCGAAGTGGGCGTCGATGTGCCCGATGCAACGCTGATGGTGATCGAACAGGCCGAGCGCTTCGGCCTAGCCCAGTTGCACCAGCTTCGCGGCCGGGTGGGGCGGGGCGAAGGCAAGTCGACATGTCTGTTGCTGCGCGGCGGCGAGCTGTCGGAAGTTGCCCGCGCGCGGCTGGCACTGATGCGCGAGACGCAGGATGGCTTTCGTCTCGCCGAGGAAGACTTGCGCCTGCGTGGCGGCGGCGAATTGCTGGGCACGCGCCAATCGGGCGACACGCCGTTTCGCGTCGCCAGCCTCGATCAGATCACGCGGCTGCTGCCATTGGCCCACGACGACGCGCGGCTGCTGATCGAGCGCGACGGCGGCCTGACCGCGCCGCGCGGCGAAGCGGCACGGCTGCTGCTCTACCTGTTCGAGCGCGACTGGGGCGTGCAATTGCTGCGCGGCGGATGATTGGCCGACTGCGCCAGTGGGCCAGGGCGCTCAAGCGCGAGATTATCCTGCTGTGGCTCGCCGGGCGCGATCCTCGAACGCCGCTTGGGGCCAAGTTGCTGTGCGGTCTGGTCGCTGCCTATGCGCTCAGTCCGATAGACCTGATTCCGGATTTCATTCCAGTGCTGGGCCTGCTCGACGATCTGGTTCTGGTGCCGGCGGGCATTTGGCTCGCCCTGCGACTTATTCCCGCCGGGCTACTCACAGAGCTGCGGTTGCGGGCGGAAACCACGCCTTGGCCGGGCCCCGCAAGGAATGCGGCATTGGCGATGGTCGGTATGTGGATCGCGCTAGCAGCCCTGGCAGGCTACGCGATCTGGTCGCGCGGTTGAGGCAGGGGTTGTTATCGTATCTGTTAGAGTGCGAAGTGAGAGTGTAATTGTTAAACGACGGACAATTAGCCGACTGCAGCGTATGAAATATTGACTGAAGTGTTCTGCGCAGGATGCGAGTGCACGCTACAAACAAGTTGTGCACTGAAGGTCCTTGATGCAGCAAGAGCAGGAATGGTGGGCTGCAACATTCGCCTTCTGGAAGGGCGATGTGGTCGGTCAGGGCCTTTCAGCCCACCATTCCCTCACAAATCGGCGTTGGTTACCGGCTGTGATACGCCATCCTAGTGCCTTATCCTGAGTCGGACGCAAGAGGGTAAATATTGTACCTGCTTTTTTAGCCTTGACATTATTTCATTGTTGTGCGTCGAATGAGCGACGAATCGCCAATTTCTGAGCACTTTCGAGCTGCACAAGAGTCAAAGTGAATCAGTGAAAAAATATTCGCAAAATTGATGAAGCGAGTAAATTTCGTCCCAGCTGGCCTATTTGAGCGCTAGAGAAATGACCTAAGGTCCCCCATAAACCGCTCGAACTGGTCGTGATGCAGCCAGTGGCCGGCATTTTCATACTCGATCACGGTGGCGTGCGGGAAGTTCTTGGCGCGCCCGTCGGTTATCGGGTTCGAAGCCCAGCTATCCGCGCCGTAGAGCAAAAGCACCGGGCAAGTGATTGCCTGCCAGATCTTCTCCTGCTCGGGATAGGGCACGTCAGTGACTGCCCAGACGTTCAGATAATTGTCGAACTTCCAGCTGTAAGTGCCGTCTTCGTTTCGGAAAGCGCCGTGGATGGTCAGGTGGCGAGCCTGTTCTTCGCTCAGGAAGCTGTTTTCTTCCTTCATCCGGGCAAAGGCCGCCTCCAGAGAGGGGTATCGGCGCGGCAGGCGGCCAGCGGCCTTGCGGCGGTCGGCAATCCAGTTTCGCAGGCGCTGGGCAGTGCCCAATGCTTCGCGTTCGCGGCGGCGCTCAGGCGAAGGGCCTAGTCCTTCGATATTGACCAGCTTGCGCACTTTCTCGGGGTAGAGGCCGGTGAAGCGAGTGGCGACACTGCCACCCAGCGAATGGGCAACGATGGTGACTTGATCGCTGCCCAGAGTGTGGACCAACTGGGCAAAATCGTAGAGCAGCGAATCGATCGCGTAATTGCCATCGGTCGACCAGGCACTGTCACCGTGGCCGCGCAGGTCCGGGGCAATCACATGCCAGTCATGCCGAAGCTCCTGCGCCACCCAGTCCCACGAGCGGCAATGATCGCGCCCGCCGTGCTGCAGGATCAGAAGCGGCGCACCCGCATTGCCCCAGTCGGCATAGTGCAGCCGCAGCCGCTGCGAGATGAAGGTTTGCGATGTGGGGCCTGACAGACTCATGCGTAACCCCATGGCGGCAAGATACGGGTCAGGTCAATTGGGCATCAGAATTCGAATTCCAGCGCCAGCCGCAATTGACCATCCGTATCCTCGCGCGCCTTGCCAACAGCGAACAGGTAACCGGCCTGGATGGTAAAGCCTTCTTCGTCATCGTCATGGTCGCCCGGGGCAATGCGCAATTTGGCAGTGGGACCGACGAAATGCTCGGCATAAGGGAAAAGCTTGTCGCCATTGCCGAGATCGCCAAAGGCTTCGATTCCCAGCCGCAGGCTTTCGGTGGCTGCGACATCGGCCGAAGCGGCATAGCTGAATTCGACCGGCTCTCCGGTGCCAAGGGCTTTTGCGGCGGTGAGGTTGAGCCGCATATCCCACGGACCTTCGCGGTGCTGCATGAGCAGCTTGCCCTCGATGCCATCGGGATTGCCATTCAGTCCGATGGCGTATTCACCATAGAGGGCGAAATCGATCGGACCGGCTGAACCGAGCCGGTAAATGGCCTCGACGCCAATCTCCTCGGCCTTGCGCCCGTTGCCGGGCTCTTTCTCGAATTCACTGAGGATCGCGACCTTGAATCGATCGCTGACGCCGTATCCCGCCTCGAGCTTGATCACGTCTTCGCCATTATCCGCGCCGCCCGCGAGGCGGTCATAACGGGCCTCGAGTTCGATCTCACCCTTCTCGATATGCGTGCCATAGACTTCCTCACCGAGTCCCGGCGCTGCGAGGGCGGCTGTTGGGTAAGCAAGGAGAAAGGCCGCGAGGCCTGTAATTCGTTTCACTATCGACTATCCCTGTTGCCCGTTATTGTTCAGTCCGTGCGCTCTAATGCGAGTGATTCTCAAAAACAAGTCCTGAGTTCAAACTTGCCGACAACATGGCGGATTCGGATTTCGGTGCTTAGTCACTGGCAAAATGCCGCCGCGCCCACTATCTGCGCCTGCGATCCGGAGGACTCATCTTGACTACTCACACCACGCGCATGCTCATCATCGGTTCCGGTCCGGCCGGCCTCTCCGCCGCGATCTATGGCGCCCGCGCCGGGCTTGAGCCAATCGTGGTCCAGGGCCTACAGCCGGGCGGACAGCTGACTATCACCACTGATGTCGAGAACTATCCCGGTTTTCGCGACGTGATCCAGGGGCCCTGGCTGATGCAGGAAATGCAGGCCCAGGCAGAGCATGTCGGCACGCGCATGATGTGGGACACGATAACGTCGGTCGACGTGTCATCCGGACCGCCGTTCCGCGCTTATGGCGACGGCGGCGATGTCTATGAGGGGGAGACGCTGGTCATTGCCACGGGGGCGCAGGCGAAGTGGCTTGGCGTTGCCGGCGAGCAGGAGCTCGGCGGCAAGGGCGTCTCAGCTTGCGCGACCTGCGACGGGTTCTTCTATCGCGGCAAGAAAGTGGTGGTGATTGGCGGCGGCAACACGGCGGTTGAAGAAGCTCTTTACCTCACCAACCATTCACCTGACGTCACGCTGATCCACCGGCGTGATTCCTTGCGTTCGGAAAAGATCCTGCAGGACCGGCTGTTCGCCAATCCCAAGATTTCCGTGCTGTGGAATAAGAAGGTTGACCGTTTCCTGGGCGACCCGCTGGCTGGCGGTTTGACGGGCTTGGCGCTGACGGACACGGTTACCGGCGAGTACAGCACTTTCGAGACTGAAGGCGCTTTCGTCGCCATCGGTCACGCGCCATCGACTGAACTGTTCAGGGGCCAGCTCGCAACAGATGACAGCGGATATCTGCTGGTCGAACCGGGCACCCCGAAGACGGCCATACCCGGCGTTTTTGCCTGCGGCGACGTGATGGATCATGTCTACCGTCAGGCCGTGACGGCCGCGGGGACCGGCTGCATGGCGGCGCTCGATGCGGAACGCTTCATTGCCGAGCGCGAATTCGCGGCGGCGAAGGAAAAGGTTGCGGGGTAATATTTCTCCTCTCCCCGTTGGGGAGAGGTAGCGAAGTTTGCTGCTTCAGCAGCTAGCGCAGTTGGGGGAGGGGTTTCTTCGCTACCAATGGCGGAAGCCCCTCTCCAACTTCGGCTAGGTCGCAATGCGACAAGCCTCCGTATCCTCTCCCCGGCGGGGAGAGGAGGATTACGCTTCTCGCAGCACTTCCAGCACTTGCGCTTCCAGCCATTCGCGGGCGTCAGGCTCGACGAAACTGTGCGTGGCGCCTTCGCAGATGCGGATGCGCGGATCGTTCTTGTCCCACGCTGACAGGAATGCCTGCCCGGTGCGGTCACGCTCTGCCACCAGCAGGCGCACGTCGCCGGGAAAGCGCGCAAGGCCGCTCGCCATGTCAACTGCAAGGCCCGTCGGCGGGGGAGCGGGCCTGAGCGCGCCAAGCAGGCTTGCGAACAGGGCGCGCAGGTTCACGCCGCCTCGCAGCAGCCGAAGCAATGCGGCAGGATCGGCCAGTCGGCGGGCATAGTGGCCGCGCAGTGCCTCGGGCGGCGGCGCGGCGGCTTCGTCCTCGATAGTCCAGGGGTTTGACAGCACCAGCGCGTCGCAGCCCGCGCCGCCGCTCAGCATCAGCGCGCTGGCGCCGTCGCAATTGCCCATGGCAACCACTCGCGCTAGAGCAGGGCACTCGGCACGGAAGGCGGCCAGCGCGGCGGCAATGTCGGGTCCATTCGTCTGGAAATCGCCGGGCGGACCATCGCTGTCACCTTTGCCCCGCTGATCGAAGCGCAGCACCGGAAAACCCGCAGCGGCAATGCGTGCGGCAAGCAAGGCCTGTCCGCTCCAGGCCCCCGATCGCACTTCGTTGCCGCCTGTGACGATCAGCAGACCCGCCTTGCTGCCGGCCGTGCCGCCGTCCATGTCAATCGTCCCGGAAAGCGTCGCGCCTTCGCATTCGAACAGGATATGACGTCGGGTCATGCCTTGATTCCAATCGCCAGGATTGCGGCGAGGGCGTCTGCCTGCTCCCGGTCTTCGTCCGGTTCGGCGCGAAGCCAAAGGCCGCTGCCGCCAAGCATGCCTTGCTCGATATCGCTCACCCCCGCCGCGACTTTGGGCACAGCGGACTGGAATGCGCCAAGGAAATCACCGCCCAGCCGGTAGCCCGACAGCTCCAGGCCATTGTCCAGACCTTCGGCCAGAAGCTGCTCCTGACTTTCGACGCGGCCTGCCTCGCGCGAAGCGAGAATGCGCGCGCGCATCATCTGGCGCAGGATCGTGGCGCCCTTGGCAGGGGCGTAGCGCCAGCCGGGAAGGCCAGCGGGCATGAACAGCGCGCCGCCGCGAATGCCCAGAACGTGGCTGGCGCGGAAATGCCTGGCCGCCGCCGTCATCGCCATCTGCCACGTTTCAGGCGTCTGGTGGTCGAGCGGCTCAAAGCTTTCGTTGCAGCCGGGAAGATCGGGAAGGAAACAGTCGACGCCGGCATTGTCTAGACGGCGCATCACTTCGACGGTGAAGCGGCGCATGCGATTGGCTTCATCGAACAGCGCGGGGACGATCAGCAGGCGCCAGCGACGGAAATCGTCGAAGGCGAGCGCCAGTTCCGCGCCAGTGGTGCCGTCGGGGCGAGGGCAGGGCCAGCTCGCCGGGGTCATTCAGTCGTCGCCCGATGTGCGCCCGGTCCGCTTCGTAACAACGAATTCGAGCAGTGAGCCGAACGTTTCGAGCATCTCGCCATCGATTTCATCGTCGTCGATGAGGATATCGAGCCGGTCTTCCATTTCGGTGAGCAGGCCGGCAACGGCCATCGAATCAAGCTCGGGCAAATGACCGAAAAGCCCGGTTTCCGCCGAAAACCCGTCCGCCTGCCCCGGCTTGAGGCCGAGAACGTCGGCAAGTATCTGGCGAAGAAGAACTTCGGTATCTTGGCGCATGTCGATCCCATGTCCCCGGGTGCGTCGGTCGGGCGGCCTCTAGACATGCTTGGTCCGATGAGCAAGGCGACTGGCAAGCTTGCGTGCGATTTCTGGCCAGTTGCCGGGCCATCCCGGCCTGAAAGCTTCGAGCCGGTAGCGCGGGCGGACCTGTTCCATCCAGTCTGCCTTGTAAGGTTCATCGCCATTGCCGAAGTCGATCAGCTTGACCCGGTCTTCGTCGATAGCGTGGCGGAACATGGCGGCGCTGAGGATCGAGCCGGGCGAGAGCGACTTGGCTTCCTCGAGATGCGCAAGCTTGTGGATGTAGGCAATGCCGCCATCCACTGTCCAGAATTGCGCCGCCACCGGCTTGCCATCGGCATGGGCGATGCCCAGCCGCAAGCGTCCCGCCACACCTTCGCTCTCGGCAAAGCGGCGCAGGAATGCCGGGCTGCCTTCGCGCGGCTTCCAGCTCTGCTCATAGATGGACTGATAGTCCTGCCAGCTGCGCGGCTCGAAGCGTGTATCGATGCGGGTGGTAACTTTGCCGGATTTACGGGCGAAAAGCGTGCGCAAGTGCCCCGGCCGGGTTGCGAGATAGTCGTCGAACGAGCGGCCCGCCACGGGCAGGACATGGTTCGGAGTGCACACATCGCGGAAGACGAGCCAGCCAGCGCCGCGCAGCGCCGCCGCGAGTTCAGTGGCTTCGCCCAGATCATCTGGCAGCGGCGAGAGCACGAGGTGCGGCGCCTCGCCTGCGAGGTCGCTGGCGAGGGCGGCGAGCAGGGCTTGCCGATCCGCGCCGGGCGAGATGAGCTGCCGCACGGTGAAATTGTACCAGTTGGCGAGCGATTCCAGCCGCCGCTTGACGCGGTACATCGGCAGGACGGCACGATATTCGCCTTGGCTGGCGACGGCGATCAGTGGCAGGAAGTTGCAGTGCTCGACCAGCCCCTGCCACCAGCTCAGCCGGTCAAACGGCGCGGCGCGGCCATCCGCGCAGAGCAAGCCCGCAAGCTCTGGATCGGATTGCACTTCCTTAAGATCGTCGTGATAAGTGACCGCAATCACTGCTAACACATATCCTTACTGGAGCCCGTTTTCCTGGTGCCTGTCCAACCTCTCAGTCCGATCCGGCCACTTGACCATCTCGCACTGCGAGGGGCGGACGATGCCCCGGCGCTGCTGCTGCGCGACGGCGTGCTTAGCTACAAAGCTTTAAGAACGCGTATCGGGCAGCTTGCGGCATGGTTGACGGCGCAGGTTCCTGCGTCAGGCGCGCGCGTCGCGACATGGCTGGCCAAAGGCGAGCTCGCCTGCCTGATGCCGCTGGCGGCCGCGCGGGCAGGGCTGGTCCATGTGCCGATCAATCCCCTGCTAAAGCGCGCGCAAGTCGCTCACATTCTTGCGGACAGCGGCGCGGCGCTTTTGCTTGGCACCCCTGCGCGACTGGCAAGCCTTGATGAAGGCGATGTGCCAGCTGACTGCGCGATCACAGGCGAAGCGGACGTGATTACGGCTGCGAACGGTATGGCCGATGGATTGGACCCTTCAGTTGCCGATCCGCAGGCTCTGGCTGCAATTCTCTACACCAGCGGCTCGACCGGTCGTCCCAAAGGCGTCATGCTCAGCCATGCCAACTTGTGGCTGGGCGCGGAAAGCGTTGCCACTTATCTGGAGCTTGACGCCGATGACCGCGTGCTGGCTGTGCTGCCTTTGTCGTTCGACTACGGCCAGAACCAGCTGCTCTCCGCGTGGTATGCGGGCGCCTGCGCCGCGCCGCTCGATTATCTCACCCCGCGCGACGTGATGAAGGCGGTGGAGCGCCACGCGATTACAACGCTCGCGGCCGTGCCGCCGCTTTGGGTGCAACTGGCGGAACTTGACTGGCCAGCCGAGACTGCCGCCAAGCTGCGGCGGCTGACGAACAGCGGCGGCGCACTGACGCCGGATCTGGTTTGCCGATTGCGCGCGCTCTTTCCGCAGGCGCGCCTGTTTGCGATGTATGGCCTGACTGAGGCTTTCCGCTCGACTTTCCTCGATCCCGCGCTGATCGACAGCCATCCGACTTCGATGGGCAAGGCGATCCCGCACGCGGAGATCCTGGTAGTTGGCGACGATGGCCAAGTGACGGCGGATGGCGAGGAAGGCGAACTGGTCCATTGCGGCCCGCTGGTCGCACAAGGTTACTGGCAGGACTCTGCGCGCACAGCGGAGCGCTTCAAGCCTGCCCCGGCGGCGTCGCACTATGGCGGCATGGCCGTCTGGTCTGGTGACCGGGTGAAGCGCGATGCCGACGGTCTGCTCTATTTCGTCGGCCGCCGCGACGCGATGATCAAGTCGGCCGGCAATCGCATCAGTCCGCAAGAGATCGAGGAAGCGGCGCTGGCAAGCGGACTGGTTGCCGAAGCGGTCGCTTTGGGCATTCCCGACGAACGGTTGGGGCAAGCCGTTCATCTCGTCGTGCGGGCGGCACCGGGCACTGCCAATGCCGAGAGTGAATTGCCGCGCTACCTGATGCGGCAATTGCCCAATTTCATGCAGCCCAAGCAAATTCATTGGCGCGGCGCGATGCCCATTGGCCCGAATGGCAAGATCGACCGCACCGGCCTTCAGCAGGATCTCGCCGCATGAAACCGCTTGGCCCCATTCCCCCCGGTTTTACGGCGCTTGACGGCGAACTGGCGATCGACGGCATCAAGGCGAGCGAACTGGCCGAGCGGGCAGGATCGACTCCGCTGTTCGTCTATTCGTCCGCGCGCATCCGCCAGCGTGTCGCCGACTTGCGCAAAGCGATGCCGCAGGGCCTTGCGCTGCATTATGCCGTAAAAGCCAATCCGTTTCCGGGCGTGATCCAATTGATGAACGGGCTGGTCGACGGCTTCGACATAGCCTCGGGCGGTGAGCTGGCGCTGGTGCGGCAGGCGGGCGTCGATCCCGCGCTGGTCAGTTTCGCCGGCCCGGGCAAGCGCGATGCGGAGCTTGAAGTCGCCATCTCCGCAGGCGTGACGCTGAACCTGGAATCGGAAAACGAAGCCGAACGCGCACTGACCATAGCGGCAAGACTTGGCAAAACTCCCAAGCTCGCCATCCGGGTAAACCCCGATTTCGACCTCAAGGGGTCGGGCATGAAAATGGGCGGCGGGGCCAAGCCGTTTGGCATCGATGCCGAGCGGGTGGGGCCACTGGCGCGGCGCATCATTGCTGCGGGAGCCGAGTGGCGGGGGTTTCACATTTTCGCGGGCAGTCAGGCGCTCGATGCCGAGGCCATTGCCGACACGCAGGCCCAGACGCTCGAACTGGCGGCACGACTGGCGGACGAGAGTGGTGCCCCGCTCCCCCATTGCAACCTCGGCGGCGGCTTTGGCATTCCCTATTTCCCCGGCGATGAACCACTCGATATTGCGCTCTTAGGTAACCGGCTTGGCGAAGCACTGGCGAATTTGCCGGATGCGCTTACCGGGACCAGATTCTGCATCGAACTCGGCCGGTATCTAGTCGGCGAATCAGGGGTTTACCTGACACGCATTGTCGATCGTAAAGTCAGCCACGGCGATGTCTTCCTTGTCTGCGATGGCGGCCTTCATCACCAGCTCGCGGCTTCCGGCAATTTCGGCACGGTGGTGCGCCGCAACTATCCGGTAGCGATTGCAAGCCGCTTCGATGCGGAAGCGACGGAAGAAGCATCCGTGGTCGGCTGCCTGTGCACGCCGCTGGACCGGCTGGCTGACAAAGCGCTGTTTCCCAGAGCCGAGGTGGGTGATCTTGTGGCGATCTTCTGTGCGGGTGCCTATGGCGCCAGCGCCAGCCCGGCCTCATTCCTGGGGCAGGGCCCAGCAGCGGAAATCCTGATTTAACCGCAAGTGCCTCCACCGTCCCCTTTCGGGACGCGGCGCAAAAAACCCAAGCAATTCCGCGTTTGCCCGTCAAGGCTAACGCAATGTTCACCCTTTTTGGCGATAGCAGGCGGCAATTGCCAGACCTTTCATGCCGGGCGCGTGCCCGTCCCGATCCGGTCTGGCGCCAAAAGGATGACGCCTAATGCCGCTCAATCGCCTTTCCCGACTGCTCGCCAGCAGCGCCGTCGCAACCCTGGCATTGGCCGGTTGCGCGGGTACCAGCTCGGGACCGCAGCTTCCGCCCGCATCCTTCGTGGCGATGCAGGAGGGGCCGGGCGAGGAGTATGTGATTGGCCCGCTTGACGAATTGACAGTCTTCGTCTGGCGCAACCCGGAGCTTGGCGCTTCCGTGCAGGTTCGCCCTGACGGTCGCATCACGACGCCGTTGATCACGGACATGCCTGCCGTGGGCAAGACGCCTTCGATGCTGGCCGAGGATATCAAGCTCCAGCTTTCGCAATATATCCAGGATCCGCTGGTCTCGGTGATCGTCAACAAGTTCGCGGGCACGTTCAGCCAGCAAGTGCGGGTCGTGGGCGCGACGGGCAAGCCCGCATCGCTGCCCTTCCGCGCCAACATGACACTGCTCGACGCGATGATCGCGGTGGGCGGCCTCAACGAATATGCCGCTGGCAACAGGGCGCGTCTGATCCGCTTCGACAAGGAACGCGGTGCGCAGCGTGAATTCGCGCTGAGGCTCGGCGATTTGCTGCGCAAGGGCGACAGCAAGGCCAACGTCATGCTCCAGCCGGGCGATGTGATCATCATCCCCGAAACGATGTTCTGAGCGTGAAGGCGGGGCAAACCAGACCATGAATTCGATCTACGACGAACTTCGCGCCGCCATTCACAGCGTCTGGAACCGGCGCTGGCTGGCACTGGGCGTCGCCTGGGTGGTCTGCCTGCTGGGTTGGCTGGTCGTGGCGATGATTCCCAACAGCTACGAATCGAAAGCGCGGATTTTCGTCCAGCTCGACGATGCTCTGGCCGAGCAGATCGGCATTGGTCTGGGCGACCGCAAGCGCGACATCGACCGCGTGCAGCAGACGCTGACGAGTGCGGTGAATCTGGAGAAAGTGGTTCGTTCAACCCGGCTGGGGGATGACATCAAGTCCGCCAAGGACATGGAATCGGCCGTTCTCGGCCTCGCCAAGAACATCAAGGTCGTCAGCCAGAAGGACAACCTGTTCGAAATCACTGCCGTCGCGCGCAACTCTTCGCTGTCCGAGGCGCAGAATGCCAAGCTGGCGCAGGATATCGCCCAGAAGATGATCGACATCTTCCGCGAGGAAAACATGGGCGGCGGCCGCGGCGAGATGACCGAGACGCTCGACTTCATGAACCAGCAATTGGCCGACCGGCAAAAGGAACTGGAAGCCGCCGAAGCCCGGCGCTCGGCCTTCGAAGCCCAGCATCCCGAGATGATCCAGGGCGGCGCTGGCGCAATCCAGCGGCTCGAAGCGGCGCGTTCGGAAATGCGCAATATCGACGGCGATCTCGCCGCGGCCCAGGCAGCGCTTGCGGCGATCAACGGCCAGCTTGCCGGAACCCCGCAGACTATTTCCGTCGCCGGTCCCGCAGGCGGCGCGCGCGGTGCACTGGCGCAGGCCACATCGGAGCTCTCCGGCATGCGCGCGCGCGGGCTCACTGACAATCACCCCGATGTCATCGCGCTCAAAAACCAGATCGCCGCCTTGCGCACGCAGGCGCAGGGTGAAGGCGCGAATGTGGGCGGACAGCCCAATCCCGCCTATTCCTCGCTTGCCTCGATCAAGGCGGAGCGTCAGGCCAATGTCCAGTCGCTGACTGTCCGGCGCGCGTCGCTGCAGTCGGAAATATCGGGCCTCATGTCGAACCAGCTCGGCAATCCGCAGCTTGCCGCAGAAGCCCAGCGGATTTCCCGCGATTATGACGTGCTCAAGCAGCAATACGACAAGCTGCTGCAGGACCGCGAACAGCTGCGCCTGCGCGGACAGGTCGAAACCGAACGCAATTCGGTGAAATTCCAGGTGGTCGATCCGCCGACGACCCCGCGCGGGCCAGTCGCGCCCAATCGCCCGCTGCTGCTCTTCGGCGTTCTGATCGTCGGTCTGGGTGCGGGCGTTGCGGCAGCGTTCGGTCTTGGCCAGCTGCGCTCGACATTCTCCACTGCCAGCAAGCTCGAGCAGGCGATTGGCCTGCCGGTTCTGGGCACGATTTCGGAAGTGCTGAACGAGGCGGGCCGCGATCTTCGCCGCCGCCGCCAGCGCCAGTTTATTGCCGGAACGGCGGCGCTGTGCGGAATTTTCGTCCTGCTTCTCGTCGTCGAGATGATCCAGGTCGGCATGGTGGCTTGAGGGAATAAAGCGATGACAGAGCACAGCAAATTCCCGCCGACGCCGGAAACTCCGCCCGAAAAACCGGGCAAGGGCCATTCGTCGATCGAACGCGCGGTCGAGACTTTCGACTTGCACCAGTTCCTGCCGCCCGATGTGCCAAGCCAGCTTCCGGCAGTTACTCCCCGCCTTGCCCGCCGGGCCAAGCGGATCGGGCTTGAAGGGCTGGGCGCAGACACAGCCGGCCTTTCGGGTGTGCGTCCGGCGGAACCTCGCGTGAGCGCCGAGGCACCGCAAGCAGTAGAAACGCAAGTGATCGAAGGCGCTGCAACGCCCATCACCGTCTCGCCCCGCCGCACCGAAGTTAAAGCCGCGGTCTTCACAGGTAAGCAGCATGTGATCGATCGCGATCGCTTGCGTGAGCAGGGCATGATCGTGCCCGAAGGGTCTGTGACCGGGCTTCTCGAGGAGTTCCGCATCGTCAAGCGGCAGGTGCTGCTGCAGGCTGCGCAGCTGCGCGAGATGGACCGCGATGATCCGCGCGCCCAGTGCGTGCTGGTCTGCTCGCCGCTGCCCAATGAAGGCAAGACCTATTGCGCGGTCAATCTGGCGCTGTCGATGGCGGCGGAGAAAGAAAGCGAAGTCCTGCTGGTGGACGCCGATTTCGCCAAGCCTTCGGTGCTTTCGGCGCTGGGCATGCCCGGCGGTCCCGGACTGATGGATGCGCTGGTCGATCCCAAGTTGAATGTGACAGACCTTGTCCTGGGCACTGACGTGCCGGGGCTTTTCGTCCTGCCCGCAGGCAATGCGACGAATTCGGACAGCGAATACCTCAGTTCCGCGCGCACGGCCGACGTGCTTGCGCAGCTTACGGCAGGCGCGCCGCACCGCATGATCATTTTCGATTCGCCGCCCGCGCTGGCAGCGTCTCCGGCGGCGGAACTCGCGAAATATGTCGGACAGGCGGTCGTTGTCGCCCGCGCCGATCGCACGGGGCAGGGCGCCCTCGAAGATGCTCTCTCGCTGCTCGCGGGCTGCCCGAACATCCGTCTTTTGCTCAATGCAGCCACTTTCAGCCCGAGCGGACGCCGTTTCGGGACCTATTATGGTTACAAGGGATGACCAACATGAGGTTTTCTTCCAACGCGCAAATGGCGCGAATCGGGGCAGGCCTTGCCGGTATGGCATGTGGCCTGCTGCCGCTTGCTGCCATGGCGCAGACGCTCAGCTATGACGGCGGGGCAAGCGGCGCCAGCGATAGCGGCTCGGCCGCCAGCAGCCCGGCCGATGGCGGACAAAGCAATCGCCACAAGCGCGGCAGCCGCAGCGGCAGCTATATCGCGCCGTATATCGAAGCGCAGCAGGTCGTGTCGGCGGAACTGTCTCCCGGCAGCGAAGTGCTGACCTATTCGCAAGTCGCCGCGGGCGTCGATGCCACGTTGAAGGGGCGCAACAGCGCCGCTTCGCTGTCGCTGCGCTATGAACGGCGGATCGGGTGGGGCAATGCTGACAGCGGCGATACGATCAGCGGCATCGCGCGCGGCTATGCCTCGATCATCCCGCAGACCCTTCAGATTGATGCCGGACTATTGGCCGCGCGCACTCGCGTGGAAAACGGCGGCGCTGCCGTTCTTGGCCCGGTCGGGCAAGGCAGCGATGTGTCACGGCTCTATTCGGCCTATGCAGGGCCGACGCTGACTACGGAGCTGGGCGATGCGCGGGTGGATGCGCATTACCGCATCGGCTACACCAAGGTAGAGGCATCGGACGACCTCGTCACGGCGGGCGGCCAGCCGGCAGTCGATGTGTTCGACGAGAGTGTCGCGCATGATGCCGGCATCCACATCGCCACCCGGCCTGGCACGGTACTGCCGGTCGGTATCGGCGCCGGGGCAGGGTATTACCGGGAGGATATATCCAATCTCGACCAGAAGGTGGAAGACTTCCACGCCCGGCTCGATGTCACGCTGCCGGTCTCGCAGGAGCTCGCACTGGTCGCCGGGGTTGGCTATGAGAATGTCGAGATTTCGTCGCGCGATGCCTTGCGCGATGGCAACGGCGATCCGGTTATCGAACGCGGCCGTTTTGTCACTGACAGCAGTGCCCCGCGCCAGATCGCCTACAAGGCCGATGGCCTGATCTGGGATGCCGGCGTGCTGTGGCGGCCAAGCCGCCGCACCCAGCTGGAAGCCCACGTTGGCCGCCGCTATGGCACGACCAGCTATTACGGCAGCTTTTCCTATGCACCGAGCGACCGCAGTTCGCTGAATATCGCGGTTTATGACTCCATTGCTGGCTTTGGCGGCCAGCTGAGCAATGCTCTGGCGAAGCTGCCGGCCGAGTTCAGCGTCAACCGCAATGCACTTTCAGGCGACGTCTCGGGCTGTGTCGCTGCTGTTGCCCAAGGCACTTGCCTCAACAGCGCGCTGGGTTCGGTCAATTCGGCCACGTTCCGTGCCCGCGGCATTGCCGCCAGCTATAATCGCAAGTTCGGCCGCATGGCTGCCGGGATTGGCGCTGGCTATGATCGGCGCAAGTTCATTGCCGCGCCGGGAACCGTGCTTGCCGCCGCTAATGGCACGATCGACGAGAACATCTGGCTGGCCGCCTATCTCAACGGCCAGATCGACCGCAATTCGTCTTATGCGATCAATGCTTACGCCAACTGGTTCCAAAGCGGAGCCAGCTTGAATGGCGACGCGACCGCATTGGGCGCAAGCCTCGCTTACTACCGCAACTTGACCGATCGCCTCGCGGCGACGGCGGCCGTGGGTATCGACGGGATCAGCCGGACCGAGCCGCTGGAAGACCAGTGGTCGGCATCGGCGCTCGTTGGCCTGCGCTACAACTTCTGAGCCTGAAGGAAACAGGGACATGTTCGACGACTTCTACGGACTCAAGGGGCGCCCGTTCCAGCTTACGCCCGATCCGGCTTTCTATTTCGAGAGCCTGACGCACAGGAAGGCGCTATCCTACCTCGGCTATGGCCTGGCGCAGGGTGAGGGCTTCGTGGTCATCACCGGCGAGGTTGGCTCGGGCAAGTCGACTCTGGTCGCGCACCTGATGTCGACCATCGATCCCGCCCGGCTGACAGCCGCGCAAGTCGTCACCAGCAAACTGGACGGAGAGGAACTGGTCCATGTCGTCGCCCAGTCTTTCGGCCTGCTGATCGAAGGCCATGACAAGGCAACGGCTCTGGGCGCGATCGAAAGCTTCCTGCACGAGGAAGCCCGCGCGGGTCGCCGCTGCCTGCTGATCGTCGATGAATCACAGAACCTGACCATTGGCGCGCTTGAAGAACTGCGCATGCTGTCAAACTTCCAGCTGGGTTCGCACCCGCTGTTGCAGACCCTGCTGCTCGGCCAGCCCGAGTTCCGCGAGACGCTGCACGATCATCCCGAGCTGGAGCAGCTGCGCCAGCGCGTGATTGCCGCCCATCACCTCGAAGCGATGGAATCGACCGAAGTGCAGCCCTATATCGAGCACCGCATGCGCTGTGTCGGTTGGGACGGAAATCCGGCCTTCGACCAGCGCGTCTTTGCTGAAATCTATACGGCGTCGGGCGGCGTTCCGCGCCGGATCAACCAGATCGCCAATCGCCTGCTGCTTTTGGGCGCGGTCGACAAGCGCACGCGCATTGATGCGGCGATGCTGGGTCAGGTGCTGTCCGAGCTGACCGAGGACGGCACGCTTTCGCTCCACCGCAAGGTCAACGTCGCGCCGCCTGCCGCCGCGCAGCCGGCAAGTCCGGTCCCGGCACCGGCGCCAGTGGCGCAGCCCGCCGAGCAGGCCCAGGCCGCCGCGCGCAGCGACATTGCCGATGTCGCTGCCCTGGCGCGGATCGAAGGCGCACTGGCCCAGCGCGATGCGCAGATCAGCGAATTGCAGCAGGCCGTGCTTGAGCTTGCCAATGCCAATGAAGCAGCGGTGTCTGCACAGGGAGCTGGCCAGGCGTCTTCTGGCGGCATCGACCAGTCTCACCTGGCCGAATTCGCCCAGCGGCTCGAAACGCTGGAAGGCCGCATGCTGGAGCAGGATCGCACGATCCGGCACACGCTGACCATGCTGATCGAGTGGATCGAAGCTGGCGACACCCAGCGCGTCGCCGCCTGATCTCGAAGGGAGCAGCGCGCGCGTGGCATCCAGTGTTCCCACAAATGGTCTGTCCGTGGATGTCGAAGACTGGTTTCAGGTCGGTGCTTTCGAATCCGTGATCGATCGCCGCGAATGGAGCGGCCTTGATGACCGGGTCGAAGACAATTGCGCCGCGATTCTCGATCTTTTCGCCGAGGCTGACGTCACCGCGACTTTCTTTACCCTTGGCTGGGTTGCCGAGCGCCATCCGGCACTGATGCAGCGCATCGTTGCGGCAGGGCATGAAGTGGCCAGCCACGGCTGGGATCACCAGCGTGTGTTCCGCATGGGCCGTGATGCTTTCGCGGCGGATCTGGAGCGCAGCCGCAAGACTTTGGAAGATGCCGCCGGGGTGGCAATCAGCGGCTATCGCGCGCCCAGCTTCTCGATCGATCAGCGCACGCCCTGGGCCTACATGGTACTGGCGGAGCAAGGCTTTACATACAGTTCCAGCGTCGCGCCGATTGCCCACGATCACTACGGCTGGCGCGAGGCGCCGCGTTTTGCCTTCAAGCCGTTGCCCTGGTCCGATTTGCTCGAAATTCCTGTCACCACTGCGATGTTCGCCGGAAAGCGCATGGCGGCGGGCGGGGGCGGCTTCTTCCGCGTTCTGCCATATGGTTTTTCGCGTTGGGCAATCCGGCAAGTCAACCAGCGTGATGGCCGGCCCGCGATATTCTATTTCCACCCGTGGGAAATTGATCCGCAGCAGCCCCGCGTTGGCAGCGCGCCGCTGAAGTCCCGGCTGCGCCACTATACCAATCTCGCGGGCATGGCTGACAAGCTGCGCCAGCTGATCTTCGATTTCCGCTGGGGCAGAATGGACGTTCTGGCCGCGCGCGAAGCCGCTCTCGCAGGCCCACTTGCAGCATGAACGCGCCCTTCGCTCCCGCGCGCGCCGCTGTGCGCCTGACGCAGCTTGATCAGCCCGACGAGTGCCGGCGGATCGAGGCCTGGCTCGATAGCCAAAGTGCCGCCACGCCCTTTCACCGGCCCGTCTGGGTGCGCGCCGTAGCGCAGGGTACTGGCAATGGGGCGCTTGCATTGCTGGCAGAGCGCTGCGGGGAAATCTGCGGCTATCTGCCGTTCACCGCAGTCCACTCTCCGATATTCGGTGCCGTACTCGCCTCGAGTGGCTTTGCCGTTGGTGGGGGCGTAATTGCGGCGGGCGAGGCGGAGTGCGATCTGCTTTTCGCTGCTGCCGAGGAATTGGCGGCGCGGCTGTCGATCCCGAGCATCGAACTGCGCGGCGGCGATTTGCCGCAAGGCCGTCCGGGCTGGTCGACCCGCACTGACAGCCACTGCGGCTTTATCGCGCCGCTGGCCGCTGACGATGAAGCGCAGCTCCTCACCATTCCGCGCAAGCAGCGCGCTGAAGTTCGCAAAGGGCTTGAGCAGGACCTGACAGTCACCACAGGCAGCGCCGCGGCAGACCGCAAGGCGCACTATGCCGTCTATGCCGAAAGCGTGCGCAATCTGGGCACGCCGGTTTTCCCGCGCGGATTGTTTGACGCGGTGCTCGACAGTTTTGGCGAGGACGCGGACATTCTCACGGTCTGGCACGCAGGCGCGCCGGTCGCCAGTGTGCTTTCGCTTTATCATGCCGGGGCTGTCATGCCCTATTGGGGCGGCGGCGTCTGGGCGGCGCGGCGGCTGCGGGCGAACGACCGCATGTACTACGAACTGATGCTCCACGCCCGGCGGCGCGGCTGCGAACGCTTCGATTTCGGTCGTTCCAAAACGGGCAGCGGCGCGCATGATTTCAAGCGCAACTGGGGCTTCGAGCCCGTGCCATTGTCCTACGCCAGTTGGACTGCCGACGGTCAGGAAAAGCGCGACGCGGACCCGACCAGCACCCGCCATGCGTTGCAGATCGCCGTTTGGAAACGCCTGCCGCTGGCAGTGGCCAACCGGCTTGGTCCGCTCATCGCGAGAGGGCTGGGATGATGAGCGAAATTCTGTTCCTTTCCCACCGCATTCCGTTTCCGCCCGATCGCGGCGACAAGATCCGTTCGCACCATATCGTCAAACGGCTTGCGCGCCTGGCTCCGGTTCACATCGCCACATTTGCCGACGACGACCTCGACATGGCGGAGGAAGTGGAACTGGCTGTGTTGGCGCGCAGCTATAAATTGGTGCGCCGAACCAAGCCGCTGGTTTTGTCTGGATTGCAGGCGCTGGCATTCGGCAAACCAGTGAGCATGGCTGCCTTCCATGACGGCCAGCTTGCGGAATATGTCGAATGGGCGCTGGCAACCTTTCCCATCACTTCGATTTACGTTTTCTCGGGGCAGATGGGGCAATACATTCCGGACAGCTTCACTGGCAGAGTTGTCGTCGATTTCGTCGATGTCGATTCCGCGAAGTTTGAAGCCTATGCCAGTAAGCGATCTTTCCTGATGCGGTGGATCAATGCACGCGAAGCACGCTTGTTGCGTCAGGAAGAGGCTCGCATAGCCGAGCGCGCCAGTGCGAGCCTGCTTATTTCCGATGCAGAAGGAGAGCTGTTTCGCTCGCGGCTGCCGGATGGCCTGCGCCAGTCAGTCAGGGTCCACATTCTGAAAAATGGTATAGACAGCGGTTTTTTCGATCCGGTGGAAGTGTCCGGTCAGCAAGAGATCCTGGATTTCCCTTATCCGCGACTAATTTTCACCGGACAGATGGATTATCGACCCAACGTAGACGCTGCCTTGCGCGTGATGGATTCGATCCTGCCGGCCGTCCGCGAAAAGTTTCCCGACGCGAGTTTCCATATTGTCGGCCGGAACCCGCCTGCGCAGTTGCTGGCGCGGAACAAGGTCGACGGCTGCCATGTCTGGGGCCGTGTTGCCGATATTCGCACCTGGCTGAAGGCCGCGGATGCGGCGCTGGTGCCGCTCGATATTGCGCGCGGGGTACAGAACAAAGTGCTCGAGGCCATGGCCATGTCCTTGCCTGTTGTTCTCTCGCCAGGCGCGGCCACGGGTATTGAGGCCGTCGATGGCCAGCATTTCATCATCGCCGACAGTGACGCAGATCTGGCGCAAGCCACGATCGACTTGCTCGGTGATCCGAGGGGTGCCAGGATTCTCGGATTGGCCGCGCGGCGTTTCGTTTGCGAGCAGATGAGCTGGCAAGCCGCGCTTGCCCCATTGGGCAAATTGCCCGGCTGGGCGGCCCGGATGATGCAAGATGCCGCCTGAGTCATTCGCGGCTCGGCACAGGCCGCCACAGGCACTTCTCGAATTCGCCGCATCGCGCCTTCCCACAGACTGGAAATGGCCTCTCGCATGGCTGACCGCAGTGTGGCTGGGATTGATTGCCCTGCTGCATGCCGACTGGGCCGACATGTTCGGCCAGTGGTGGGACATCTCGACCTATAACCACATATTGCTGATCCCGCCGATCATCGTCTGGCTGGTGCAACTGCGGGCAGGGGGCCTTGCCCGTCTGAAACCCGAAGCCTGGTGGCCGGGCCTTCTGCTAGTGGCAGGGGCGTCAGCGATCTGGCTGCTTGGCGCGCTGGCCGGCGTATCGCTGGTGCGGCAGCTTGGTGCTGTGGCGCTGCTGGTGGCTTGCGTGCCTGCCCTGCTTGGTCCCCGGGTGACAGCAGGTCTGCTGTTTCCGCTCGGCTACATGCTCTTTCTCGTGCCGGCCGGCGAAGAACTGGTGCCGACGATGCAGATGCTGACGGCGACAATGACAGTCGGCCTCGTCCATCTCAGCGGGATTCCGGCCAAGATTGACGGCGTGTTCATTGATACGCCTGTCGGCCTGTTTGAAGTGGCCGAGGCCTGCTCAGGCGTCATGTTTCTGATTGCCATGCTGGCGTTTGCCGTGCTCGCCGCGCATGTGTGCTTTCGCAGCTGGCGGCGGCGCACCGTGTTTCTGCTTTTCGCCATGGCTGTGCCGATACTGGCCAATGGCGTTCGCGCCTGGGCGACGATCTTCGCCGCGCAGCATGTCGGAATCGATCGGGCGGCCGGGTTCGATCACATCTTTTACGGCTGGATATTCTTCGGGCTCGTTATTGCTGCGACGATGGCGGCGGCCTGGCGCTTTTTTGACCGTCCGCCGGGTGATCCGCTGATCGACGTAGACGGCATTCTCGCCTCTCCGCTGCTTGGTAAATTGTCTGCATGGAGCACTTCGGGATCGCGCGCTCTGATCGGGATCGCCGCCATCCTCGCGCTATCGCTGGGCTGGGCCTCGGCAGCAGAGCGACTTTCCGCCCCGATGCCGCGCCAGATTTTCCTGCCGCAGGTTCCGGGCTGGACTCGCAGCCACTATGCCCCCGATGCCTGGTGGGAACCACGCGCAACCGGCGCCGCCCACCGCCTGCTGGGCCGTTATACTGACGCCGCTGGCAGGAACGTCGATGTCTTCATTGCGGTCTATGCCGCACAAGGCAAAGGCCGACGCGCCTCCACTTTCGGTGAAGGGGCGCTGCCATCAGGCAGTGGCTGGGCTTGGCTCAAGCCTGGGCCGGTGGCGGGCGAGGGGAAGGCGGAGTGGCTGCTCGGTCCCAAGCGGGTCGAGCGGATGGCTGTCACCTGGTATCGCACCGGCGACTTGCTGACCGGAAGTGCATCGCGCCTGAGCCTTGCCAACACGCGCGACCGGCTGCTGCTGCGCGCCCGCCCGACGACAATGCTGATCATCTCGGCGGAGCAGGGGGGGCAGGGCCATCCGGGCGGCCAATCCGCTAGCGAGTCCATTGCCGCTTTCCGTCGATCCGCAGGTCCGCTGGACTCGTGGATGGACCACGTCGCGCAAGCCCGCTAGTCGCACCCTGACATGTGCGGAATTGCCGGTATCTTTCATTTGACAACGCCGAAGCCGGTTGATCCCGCGCGGGTGGAACGCATGTGTGACGCGATTGCTCATCGCGGGCCCGACGGGGCTGGCGTGTGGACCGCGCCCGGCATTGGTCTGGGACATCGCCGCCTGTCGATCATCGATCTGGCCGGATCTCCGCAGCCAATGGCATCGAGCGATGGCCGCACCATGCTGGTCTTCAATGGCGAGATCTACAATTACCGCGAGTTGAGAGCGGAATTGCGTGCGTTAGGCGCGCAGTTCCACACTGACGGCGATAGCGAAGTGATCATAGCCGCGTGGCAACGCTGGGGCCCGGACTGCGTGACGCGGTTGCATGGCATGTTCGCCTTTGCCATTTACGACCTTGAGCGCCGCTCGCTGTTCCTTGCGCGCGACCGGCTGGGCGTCAAACCGCTGTTCTATTCGCGCCTCAGCGACGGCAGCCTGATTTTCGCCTCCGAGCTCAAGGCTCTGGCGGCTCATCCCTTGCTGCGCCGCGACATCGATCCGCTCGCCGTCGAAGACTATCTCGCCTGGGGCTACGTGCCCGACAGTCGCTCAATCCTGAAAGGCGTTGAAAAGCTGGCTGCAGGGCACTCCTTGCTGCTGCGCCACGACGCGCCAATGCCTGCCCCGCAATGCTGGTGGGATGTGTCTTTTGCCGAGCGCAGACGGGGCAGCGCGGTAGATCTCGAAGCCGAGCTGATTCACCTGCTGGAGCAGGCAGTGACATCGCGGATGGTTGCCGATGTGCCGCTGGGGGCATTCCTTTCCGGCGGGGTCGACAGCTCGAGCGTAGTTGCGCTTATGGCCAAGGCGAGCTCAAGCCCGGTCAAGACCTGTTCGATCGGCTTCGATGAGGCGGGCCTCGACGAAAGCAGTTATGCCAATGCCGTGGCCACACGATACGCCACCGATCATCGCAGCCGAATGGTGGGCTCGGGCGATTTTGAACACATTGACCACCTGGCATGGATGTTCGACGAACCTTTTGCCGATGCATCCGCCCTGCCAACGTGGCGCGTTTGCCAGCTCGCGCGTGAGAACGTGACAGTCGCTCTGTCGGGCGACGGTGCGGACGAGGCACTGGCCGGCTATCGCCGCCATGTCTTCCTGCACAACGAGAACCGGGTGCGAGGCCTCATTCCGGCGGGCCTGCGCAAATCAGTATTCGGCGCACTGGGCGCGATTTATCCCAAGGCCGATTGGGCGCCGCAGAAATTCCGCGCCAAGACGACGCTGCTCGCGCTCGCGGAGGGCAGCGACGAGGCCTACGCCACTGCCCTCAGCGTTACGGCGCCGGGGATGCGCGACGCCCTTTACACGGACGAGTTCCGCCGCCTTCGCGGCAGTTACCGCGCCGAGCAGGCGCTGCTCGCTGTGATGGCCCGGGCGCCTGCGCGTTCGGGACTGGACCGCGCGCAATATGCCGATCTCAAATTCTGGCTGCCAGGCGATATCCTGACCAAAGTTGACCGCACCAGCATGGCTGTCGGACTAGAAGCGCGTGAGCCGTTGCTGGATCACCGGTTGATCGAATTTGCCGCCAGTCTGCCCGAATCAATGCGCATAAGGGGCGGGCAGGGCAAATGGCTGCTGAAGAGCGCCATGCGCAAATTCCTGCCCGATGACATTCTTTTCCGGCCCAAACAGGGCTTTGTCACACCCATCGCCGCTTGGCTGCGCGGACCGCTGGCAAGCGAGGCGCGTGGGATCGCCCACAGTTCGACACTGGGCAGGCTGGGGTGGTTCGATCCCAAGACTCTCGGTGCCATTGCCGAAGAGCATATTTCCGGGCGGCGCGATGCGTCGCGGCTGCTGTGGCAAATGATCATGCTCGACAAGTCCCTGACACGACTCGGTATTTCCGCTTAAAGCTGTAACTTGGGCTGGTGACGTGACCGACCAATTGTCGGGTCAAAACGATCTTCGCAGAGATAGGTAGGGTCCCTTAAACTGGAGCGCCTGTGCCACTTTGCGACGCCTTGGCCGGCAAATGGCCAAAAACCCATGATTATGAATCTTTTGCGTCACAGCGGCACGCAAAGCGGCACCCGTTCCGGAAAAAACCTTTGCAAAAGTTGATTTTAGGAGCGAAGTTTCAGGTCCAGCCAGCTTCCGAAGCGAAACAGGCTCACTGGCGGGTCGCACGATAGGGGGTTACATGGATCGGCATGCGTACGATCATGGCGGACGAGAACTGACCAGTTCTACTGGCGACGGGACATCGCTGGGTATGGACTTGTCCGAGGCCGGTTTACTGGCGGAATCGGAACAGCGCCTCGCACTTCCCGAGCGGTTATTCGCGCTCGACGAGCTCGACGTCTTGTATGACTGTGAGCACCGCGCGCTGTGGACTTTCATGCGTCCTGTTGGACGACCGAGCTTCACGCCCCCGATGCTCGACGATTTTCGCAACTGGCAAAATCTGATTTCATCCAGCTTCGGACCGGGCCGTACACCGCTCGAGTATCTCGTGCTGGGCAGCCGATCGCCAGGTGTCTTCTGTTTCGGCGGAGACCTTGCGCTGTTTTCCGAGTTGATCCGCTCGGGCAATCGCGACGGGCTCGTTTCCTATGGGCGGCAGTGCGTGGAAATCCTCCACCGCAATATCCATTCGCTTGATCTGCCCATGCTGACGATAGGCCTGGTCCAGGGCAAGGCGCTGGGCGGCGGCTTTGAAGCTTTGCTGTCCTTCGATTTCATCATTGCGGAGCGAGGATCGTCTTTCGGTTTGCCCGAAGTCATGTTCGGTCTGTTTCCCGGCATGGGCGCGCATCCTTTGCTGGCGCGCAAGCTGGGGACCGCGATGGCCGATCGCATGATCCTGTCAGGCGATACGTACTCGGCGGAATATATGTATGAACTCGGCGTGGTTCATGAACTGGCGGCGCCGGGCGAGGGCGTGGCAGCGGCGCGCAGTTTCATGGAGAAATCCAGCCGTCGCCACTCGGGCCTAGTCGCCGCGCGCAAGGCCATGCGTGTAAGCGCGCCAGTGGAACTGACCGAGTTCTACGCGATCGTCGAACTCTGGGCCGACGCCGCACTTGGTTTGAGCGAAAAGGACCTCAAGCTGATGCACCGCCTAGTCTCAGCACAGGATAAGCTTGCTTTGGTAAGCTGATCCTGGCTGGAGGGGCCTAGGCCGTTTCGACCATCACCACTTCGGCATCATCAAGCGCTTCGACTGATATGGCCGCTTCGCCAGTAATCGCCACGCCGTCGCGCGCCTGTGCTTGGACCCCATTGACTTTGAGCCGGCCTGTAGCCGCCACGAGATAATAGTGCCGACCCGGATCGGCGGCATATTCGATTTTGTTTCCTGCACTCAGGCCAGCAGCCAGAACCCGGGCATCCGCGCGCAGTGGCAGGGCAGCGTCACCTTCGGGATCGCCGCTGGCCAGGATTTCCCATCGGCCTGCCCTGGTTCCGCGCGGGAATTCGCGCTGGCCCCAGCTCGGCGCCTCGCCTTGCCGGTCAGGCAGTATCCAGATCTGGAACAGCGTGGTCGCCTCATCTTCGCGGTTATGCTCGGCATGGACTATGCCCGTTCCCGCGCTCATCAACTGCACATCGCCTGCGCCCGTGCGGCCTTCGTTGCCCAGGCTGTCGCGATGAGTGATCGCGCCGGTGCGGACGAAAGTGACGATTTCCATGTCGTTGTGCGGATGGGGGGGAAAGCCGGCTCCGGCTGCAATGGTGTCATCGTTCCACACCCGCAGCGCGCCCCAATGCATGCGATCGCGATCGAGGTAACTGGCGAAACTGAAATGGTGGCGCGCGTCGAGCCAGCCGTGGTCAGCATGGCCAAGGCTGCCAAAGGGTCGCACTTCGATCATAGGGAATTCCAACCTCGGCGGGGTGTTATCGCCGGAATGGTGGGAAGGTGGGGGCCGCTTGTCGAAATTCAAGTGGAGGGGAGCGGCAGGCTTGGATGCGGTGTTGCTGCTCAGTCCTCGCCGTGGCCGAGCGCCATATAGTCCTCGCTCTGCATTTCCTTGAGCCGGCTGACCGTTCGCTCGAACTCAAAACGGCCGCTCTCGTTGCCCTTGGCGCCTGTTTCATAGAGCGATTCGGGTTCGGCTGCTGCAGTGGCGAACAGCTTGACCTTGTTTTCATAGAGCGCGTCGATCAGCGTGACGAAGCGCGCTGCCTCATTGCGATTGTCCGGTCCCAATTGCGGAATGCCAACGAGGATGACGGTGTGAAAGGCACGCGCCACGGCAAGGTAATCGGCAGCCCCGCGCGCCTCGCCGCACAGCTTTTTGAAACTGAACACTGCCACGCCCTTGAGGCACTTGGGCACGTGCAGCTTGCGCCCGCCGCCCAGGTCCATGTCGACCGAGGGAACATGCTCGTAGTCTTCTGGCGAATAGTCGGTAAGGCGGAAAAACGCCTCACGCACTTGTGCGGTTGCTTCCTCGCCAATCGGGCTGTGCCACGTTTCGAGGCCGGCGAGGCGCTGCATCCGGTAATCGGTCGGGCCATTAAGTGCCATCACGTCGAGTTCGCTCTCGATCAAGGCAATGAACGGGAGGAAGTGCTCGCGATTGAGCCCGTCCTTGTAAAGTTCCGACGGCGCTCGGTTGGATGTGGTGACGATGGTCACCCCGTGATCGACGATCAATGCGGTGAACAATCGGCTCATGATCATGGCATCGGCTGAATTGTTGACCACCATTTCGTCGAAAGCCAGGCAGCGCAATTCTTCGCCGAATGATGCGGCAACTGGCGCTATCGGATCGCCGGCTTCCTTCTTGCGCTCTTCGCGCAAGCGATCGTGCACTTCGAGCATGAATTCATGGAAATGGACCCGGCGCTTGCGGCGGATTGCCAGAGATTCGTGGAACAGGTCCATCAGCATCGACTTGCCGCGCCCGACGCCCCCCCACAAATACAGCCCGCGCGGACCGGGAGCCTTTCGCTTCAGCATCCGGCCCAGCAGAGTGCGTGAGGATGACGTCGCTTCCAGCTCCCGCCGCAGCGCATCAAGCCGTTCCACTGCCGCCGCCTGCTGGGGATCCGGTTTCAGTTCGCCGCTGGCGACCAGCGATTCGTAACGATTGATCACGATCCGGTGCGCTTGCGGATCGTGCCGGCGTAGGATGCCACCAATGTGTCATCCTGCATCAGCAATCCGCGCAGGAAGCAAAGCCGCCCCGTTTCGCGCAAGACTTCAACCACTGCGTCGAGCGGCGAGTTGGGGTGAGCGCGCTCGATGAATTGCGCGGAAAGATCGACAGTCGAGGCTCCGGCTGCCTCGCCATTGCAGACCATGTGGTAAGTGGAAAACAGCGTCACATCCATCAGGCCGAGCATCAGAGCCCCATGAATTGCATTGCTGGCGTTGAGGTGGTGGGGCTTGGGGAAAATCCGGCTCCGCGCGCTCTTTTCGGATTCGACGCGGATCAGCAGCGGGGCGAGGACGGTCTCATTATAAAATGTCTCGTCATTCAGCCGCCAGCGATTCCAGCCCGGATGTTCCGGGTCCGGATAGCAGGTAAAGTTCTTGGTCTTCTGGGTCACGCGGTAGTGATCACAGTTCGGCTTTACCCCGCTCAAACATGTCGTTCTGCCTGCATCTTCTTGATTTCGGCAATCGCGCGCGCGGGGCTGAGGCCCTTGGGGCAGACATTGGCGCAGTTCATGATCGTGTGGCAGCGATAGAGGCGGAAGGGATCTTCCAGCTCATCGAGCCGCTCACCAGTCATCTCGTCACGGCTGTCGGCGAGCCAGCGATAGGCCTGGAGGAGAATTGCCGGACCAAGGAACTTGTCCGAATTCCACCAGTAGCTGGGGCACGAGGTCGAGCAGCAGGCGCACAGGATGCACTCGTAAAGCCCGTCGAGCTTTTCGCGCTGTTCGGGCGACTGCAGTCGTTCCTTGCCCGAAGGCGTGGTGCTGACAGTCTGCAGCCAGGGCCGGATCGAGGCATATTGCGCGTAGAAATGGGTGAAATCGGGAACGAGATCTTTGATCACTTCCATATGCGGCAGCGGGGTGATGCGGATGTCGCCCTTCAGGTCCTCGATCGCGGTCGTGCAGGCGAGGCCATTGCGGCCGTTGATGTTCATCGAGCAGGAACCGCAAATGCCTTCGCGGCACGAGCGGCGGAAAGTCAGGCTGGGATCGGCTTCCGACTTGATCTTGATCAGCGCGTCGAGAACCATCGGGCCGGTCTGATCGAGATCGAGCTCGTAGGTGTCGTAGCGCGGGTTTTCGCCGCTGTCGGGATCATAGCGATAGACAGTGAACTTCTTCGGACGCTTGGCGCCCTCGGCCCTGAAATGGCGGCCCTTGCCGTTGATCTTGCTGTTCGCGGGAAGAGTGAAGGTCGCCATGTTGCCTTGTCCGTCAGTCTGCAGTCCGGCCACCCTCTAGCGATTCGGCGCGCCGGGGCAAGGGGGGCATTTCGCCGGCCTGCAGGGGAATGAAGTTGCAGCCACCTACTGGCTGGATTCATTCGGCTAGCGCGCAAGGTCATTTGTCGCAGGCACCACTGGCGGCATCGCCGTTCACGACTGCGGCGAAAATCTGTAAGTTCCAAGTTTGCGTGGAGATTACGTTACATGAACGATGCCCTGATGCGCCCCGAAACCCGTGCATATCTCGACGCAGTGGCGGCGCAATGGCGGCCTCCGATGAATGACCAGACCGTGGCGCTGATCCGTCAGTTGCCGTCGGAAGTTATAGACGCCATGCTGCAGACGTTCGAATTGCCAGTGGGGGACCTGGGTGAAATTCACGATGTTATTATGCCGGGGCCGGGCGGCGAGATCGCCCTGAAGCTGTTCGATTCCCGTGCGCATCGCGGAGCCTCACCAGTGGTCGTCTTCTATCACGGCGGCGGTTTTACCATCGGGTCGATCGGCACCCATGCCCCGCTGGCAGCCGAAATCGCCCGGCAGCTCGATTTGCCAGTCATCTCGGTCGAATACCGGCTCGCGCCAGAGCACAAATGGCCTGCCGCGCCTGACGATGCGGAGGCTGCGGCGCGGTGGATCGTGGAAAACGGCGCATCATTCGGCCGTGAGTTTACGGGCCTCGTGCTTTGCGGCGACAGCGCCGGCGGTGCCCTGACACTGATTACCGCGCTGGCCTTGCGGGACCAGCCGGCAGCGCTGCCAGTCTTGTTGCAACTTGCGATCTATCCGGTGACTGACCGCTCGGTGCCCTATCCCTCGGCGAGCGCCTTTGGGGACGGCTTTGGCCTCAATTCCGAGGAAATCAGCTATTTTGACGAAGCCTATGCGTCCGACAAGGATCACTGGCGGGCCTCGCCGCTGCTTGCCGAGCTTTCTGGCCTGCCGCCATTGCTTCTCGCGACAGCAGGCCTTGATCCCCTGCGTGACGAAGGGCGCGCCTTTGCTGCCAAGGCGGCGCTGGCCGGTGTGGATACGATCTACCGCGAGTATGACGGCACGATACACGGCTGCTTTACTTACAGGCGAGCGATGCCTTCGGCGCAGCAAGACCTTGTCGGGCTGCTTGGCCTGGCCCGGCAGATGCTGGGCAGCAGCTGACGGTGGATCAGCGACTGCGCCGCTCTCTTACCGCGCGAACCGGCTGGGTTGGGCGATCTGGCGCCGCGCCGGAATTGTCGTTGAGCGGAAACAGGTTCGGCTGATCGGGATCGTCGAGCGGCAGCCGCATGTCGACCAGCAGACCTTCGATTTCGCGGCGGGCGCAGGCCTTCACTTTGGCCAGCTTGGGTATGCGTTTCAGATCGATGTGCGTGAGGCCGAACAAAAAGAGCTCGCGGTAGGCCACGCGTTCGCCAAGGCCGTTGCCAATCCGGAAACCCGCCTTGCGAGCGATTTTGAGCAGGGCTTGCCTCGCGGCTTCCTCGTTCAGGCTGCCGGTTTGCCGTCCGCGATTGGGCATCACCACCCAGTCGGGAATTTTCAGGTTCATGGCCTGCTTCTGCGCGAGCAACGCCTGGACGAGACGGGCAAAATGGCCGAGCCGGAGCATCTTGCGTGAGTGGGCGTCAAACTGGCCGAGAACATCGAGATCCGCGAAAGAACAGCTCAGCGGCGTTACGATGGTGTCGGCCATGGCAATTGCGCGGCGCATGACCGGCGTGTCGCTGCCGGCAGCATCGATAATGATGAACTCGCAGTCAGAACCGATGCGGGCAATTTCCTGGCTGAGATAGGCGCCGCTCTGCTGGGCGAGGGCAGTGTGGCGCGGCATCGGAAGCCAGGTCTTGAGTAGACGGCAGGTGGCCTCGCGATTGGTCAAGGCGCGCGACAGCGTGGCCTGGGCGTAATCGAGGTCGATGCAGGCGACTTTCATGCCCGCGTCCGCCAGCGCAATGGCCGTATGAAAGGCGAGGGTGCTCTTGCCGACGCCGCCCTTCAGGTTGGCGAACACAATCAGGTGGCCGTTCTGCCGCGGCCGTGAGGCGACATCGGCAACCACGATCGAGGGATGTTCACCGCCCAGGTCCCAGACCGGGCTTTCCGGCTTGCCGGGAGAGCCCGCGCCAGGCCTGGTGCCTCGCAGGAACTTGTCCTCAACCTTCATGTCTGCATCCCCCACAGCCGCTTGTGCACACGCGGTGGACAAGCCTGTGGAGACTATTGCGCAATTGTGGAAAAGATCAATTAATTTGCCACTGCACCTTGACCAGTGCTTTCGGCCATTTCGCAGGCAAGTCCCAAGCCGAAATGTTTGAGCGCTGCGGGCGGGCCAGTGCGATATCGTCGTCCCGGCCCGCCTCGCATCAGCAATCAGCCGAAAGTGCGCTGCCACCAACCTTTGCGTGGTGGCCCGTTTTCTTCCGATTCATCCCGCTGGACAGCCTCAGTGGCCTTTACGTCAGCAGGTTCGGCTTCAGTTGTCGCCGCTTCCGGAATTGCCGCGGCTTCCGGAACGGCAGGCTGGGAGGCCTCGGGCTCCGCATCGACAGGCGCATCCGCCTTCTTGCGGCGCGAACGGGCGGGCTTTGCCGGGGCAGGCTCCGCCCTCGCCGGTGCGTCTGCTTCCGCGGCAGGAGCGCTGTCCGCGGCCACCTGTGTCACGACCTCCGCTGCGTCGTCCTTGGCAGCGCCAGCCTTGCGGCGGGTGCGCTTGGGCTTGGCTGCCGGTTCGGCGGTGGCCGCCTCGTTATCAGCGCTGGGTTCCGTCGGGGCGGCTGCACCTTCCTCGACTGCCACGTCTTCCGATGCTGCGGGAGCCTTGCGGCGGCTGCGCTTTTTCGGAGCGGGTTCGGAAGGAGCTTCGACTTCGGAGTGCATTTCTGCCGCACTTTCCGCCTCTGCCTCTACCGGTTCGGCATCGGCGTGGCCGTCATCGCTGCCTTCTTCCTGCGACTGGCCGTTTTCACCTTCAGTGCCTTCGCCGCCTTCACCGCGGCCACGGCCACCACGCCGGCGGCGACCACGGCGGCGGCGCTTGCGCGGGCCTTCGCCGTCTTCGCCGGCATCATCGCCGCGCGGGGCGGGTTCGCCGCCTTCGCCGCGATCTTCGTCCGCGTCCGCGTCCGCGTCGCCTTCGCCTGCATCGCTCGTCTCGCGAGTTTCGCGCGGCTCGCGCTCGTCACGTCGGCCACGGCCACCCCGGCGGCGGCCGCGCCGACCGCGCGATCCGTCGCCGTCCTCGCGGCTGCGCTGCTCTTCTGCATTACCCTCGTCTTCGTCGTCGATTTCGTCCTCGATCTCGGGTTCGTCACCGTCATCTTCGAGGACGATCGGGCCGAAACGGGGGACGAAATCATTGCGCGGGCCGGACGAGGCGACGCGCATCTTGGCGCCCTCGTTCTCGCCCTCGGGAATGACTTCGACCTGAACGCCATAGAGCGATTCGATTTCCGCCAGATCCCCGCGCTTGTGGTTGAGCAGATAGATCGCCGCTTCCTGGCTGGCGCACAGCGTGATTGTGCTGCCTTTGCCGCGTGCGGCTTCGTCCTCGATCAACCGCAGCGCGGATAGTGCCGAGGAACTGGCCGTGCGGACAAGGCCAGTGCCGTCACAGTGCGGGCAGGTGCGCGTGGTCGCCTCAAGCACGCCGGTGCGCAGGCGCTGGCGGCTCATTTCCATCAGGCCGAAGCCCGAAATGCGGCCGACCTGGATGCGGGCGCGGTCGTTCTTCAGCGCCTCCTTCATGGCTTTCTCGACCTTGCGGATGTTGGACGAGTATTCCATGTCGATGAAGTCGATAACCACGAGGCCCGCCATGTCGCGCAGGCGCAGCTGGCGCGCGATTTCCCGCGCGGCTTCGAGGTTGGTGTTGAGCGCGGTCGCCTCGATGCCGTATTCCTTGGTGGAACGGCCCGAGTTGATGTCGATCGAGACCAGCGCCTCGGTCGGGTTGATGACGATGTAGCCGCCCGACTTGAGCTGTACGAAAGGATCGTACATCGCGCTGAGCTGGTCTTCCGCGCCGTGGCGCTGGAACAGCGGCACCGGATCGGAATAGGCCTTCACCCGCTTGACGTGGCTCGGCATCAGCAGCTTCATGAAATCGCGCGCGGCGCGGTAACCCGCTTCGCCCTCGACGACGACGTCCTCGATTTCCTTGTTGTAGATGTCGCGGATCGCTCGCTTGATGAGGTCACTGTCCGAGTGGATCAGCGCCGGAGCAGAGCTGCCCAGCGTCGTCTCGCGAATCTCGTCCCACAGCCGCGCAAGATAGTCGAAATCGCGCTTGATCTCGGTCTTTGTGCGCTGGAGCCCGGCAGTACGGACGATGCAGCCCATGGTGCGGGGCAGGTTGAGCTCGGCAATGATGCCTTTCAGTCGCTTGCGATCGCTGGCCGAATTGATCTTGCGGCTGATGCCGCCGCCGTGGCTCGAATTGGGCATGAGCACGCAGTAGCGGCCCGCGAGGCTGAGGTAGGTGGTGAGCGCCGCGCCCTTGTTGCCGCGTTCTTCCTTGACCACCTGGACCAGCAGCACCTGCCGCCGGTGAATGACGTCCTGAATCTTGTAGCGGCGGCGCAGCGCCATGCGCTTGGCGCGCAGTTCGTCGGCTTCCTTCGAGCGGCTGCGACCACCCTGGCGGCGGCGTCCGCGGCGCTGGCTGCGTTCTTCGCCGTCATCGCCTTCTTCGTTGGCGGAATCTTGCTCGCCGTCTTCATCGTCTTGGCAATCGCCGTCGTCCTGGTCATCATCCTGGACCTGGCCGCCTTCGATCGTCGCGACATGGCCGCGATCGCCCCCATCGACTTCCATGACGCCGTCAGGGCCTTCGCCCATTTCGCCGCCATCGTCATCGCCCATCCGGTCGAGCGCGCTTTCGCCGTAGTCGTCGATATCCTCGGCGGCCCTGAGCGCGGCTTCCTCTTCGGCATGCGCGGCTTCTTCGGCCAGGAGCCGGTCGCGGTCATCCTTCGGGATCTGGTAGTAATCGGGGTGGATTTCGCTGAAGGCAAGAAAGCCGTGGCGATTGCCGCCGAAGTCGACAAAAGCCGCCTGCAGCGAAGGCTCTACCCGAGTTACTTTAGCGAGATAGATATTGCCCTTGATCTGCTTGTGTTCGGCAGATTCAAAGTCAAATTCCTCAATACGGTTGCCCTTGAGCACCGCCACCCGGGTTTCTTCCGAGTGGCGCGCATCGATCAGCATGCGCGTGGTCATCATTTATTCTCCAAGCGCGCCGTCGCACTGGCGGGCCTGACCTTGTTCCAAAGTTTTGGGGTCCGGCGGCCAGGACGGCGCGATAATGTGCCATGAGGCTGCGCGAACGCGCGAAAGCAAAAGCTTCCGGCGGGCGGGCAGCAGCAAGCGGGGAAAGCAGGCCGGATGTGGCCTGCGGTTTGGGTTTCGTGTCTGCAGCAATGAGAATGCGCGGCGAAATCGTGCGCGCAGGAAGCCCTGCTTGGTCTGCCGAGGCCCGGATGGGCAGCGGCTGACTAAGGGGCTTGCGTTCTCTCATTAATGCATCAACCTGTTTGATTCCGGCAACAATTTTCCGGAGTTTGCCTGTGGCGATCGCACCGATCCGGCCGTATCGCGGGCCCCGTCGGTTAACGCACAATGGTTAACGGCGAGCGGATGCGCAGGCGGATCGGAGCAAGCCTGCCCCGGCGGCGGTTGAGTTAGCACCGGTTGTCTGGGCGGGCAAGTTTATTGCACGCGTTCCATGTGGATCAAGCCGGTGCAGACGTTGCCGCTTGCGCAAAGCGGCCCTATCGACTTGCAGCACATGCGCCGCTTCGTTCCGCTCCTGCTTATCCTGTTCGCACCGCTGATGGTTTTTGCCGCCATGGTTGCTGCCGACAGGTTGTTCGGTGCGCCGGGCAGGGGGCACAATTATGTCGTGCGGCTCACCATGCCGCCCGTTGCCGGCGAAGTCGGCCTGCCCAGCGTTGCCGGTCCGCCCGATGCCAGCCGGCCACTCGTGGTGATTGATGCTGGGCATGGCGGTCACGATCCCGGTGCTGGCACAGGCCCGATCAAGGAAAAGATGCTGACTTTGCGCCTTGCCCAGGCACTGCGGGATGAATTGCTGCGCGGCGGCGGCATTCGTGTCGCGCTGACGCGGGATGATGACCGTTTCCTGCTTCTCGAGGAACGTACCGGCATTGCCCGCCGCCTCAATGCAGACCTGTTCCTGTCCATTCATGCGGACAGCACCGATGGCAGCGATGCAAGCGGTGCTTCGGTCTATGTCCTGTCCGAAAAGGGTTCCAGCGAGACTGCCCAGCGCATGGCCGAGCGCGAAAACCGGGCGAACACGGTCAATGGTGTCGCGCTGGGTGAACAGAGCGACGCGGTGAATGCGATCCTGGTCGATCTTTCGCAGCGCGAGACCCAGGCGCGCTCGGAGGAATTTGCTCGCCTGATCCTGCGCACGACACGCGGGCGCCTGCCGATGCGCGACGATGCCTTGCAATCAGCCGCTTTCGTTGTGCTGAAATCGCCCGACGTCCCATCGGTGCTGTTCGAGACGGGCTACATTTCAAACGCCGGCGACGTTGCGCGGCTGATTACCAGCGACGGGCAGCGCAATTTCGCCGAAGTGGCGGCATCGGCAATCCGGCTGTTTTTTGCCCGTCAATCGTCCAACTAGAGACTGGCGCAAGATCAAGCCGCCATGCTAGAGCGCCGCCCATATGGCTGAGACTGACGCTTCTCCCGACCTGCATTTGCGCATCCGGCGCAATGCCAGCGGCTTTTTCAGCGCCATGCGTGAAAACTGGCGGACCAAGCGCTGGTTCCGCCGGATGGGCTATCTCTTCGGCGCATTTCTGGCGATATTCCTGCTGGTCTGGCTGCTTGTGCTGCGCAACCTGCCTTCTGCGGACAAGTTGCTCACTTATCAGCCGCCGCTACCCTCGATGGTCCGGGCGGTCGATGGCTCGATCGTCTATTCCTATGCGCGAGAGCGCCGGGTCCAGCTGCGCTTCGTCGATTTTCCCAAACCGATGATCAACGCCTTCCTTGCCGCGGAAGACAAGACGTTCTGGAGCCATGGCGGCGTGGACTACACCGGACTTGCCGGCGCCGTGGTCGATTATGTCACCAAGATCGGTTCTGGTGCGCGCGCGCGCGGCGGGTCGACCATTACCCAGCAGGTTGCCAAGAACATCCTGATTGGCAACGAATATTCAATCGGCCGCAAACTCAAGGAAATGGTCCTCGCTCGCCGGATCGAAGACGTGCTGAGCAAGCAGCAGATCCTCGAACTATACCTCAACGAAATACCGCTGGGGCGGCAGAGCTTCGGCGTGCAGGCAGCAGCGCGCGCCTATTTCGGCAAGGATGTCGGCGACCTGCAGCTGCATGAGGCAGCCTTCCTGGCGATCCTGCCCAAGGCACCCGAGACCTATGGCCGGGCCAAGAATGCCGCGCTGGCCATTGAGCGGCGCAACTGGGTGCTTGACCAGATGGTCAAGAATGACTGGGCGACTGAGGCGGAAGCCGCTGCGGCCAAAGCGCAACCGCTTGGCATCATTGCCCACCGCGTCGACAGTTACGATCCTTCCGTCGGCTATTATGTCGAGGAAGTTCGCCGCCGCCTGATCGAAAAGTACGGCGAAAGCGCGGAGGATGGCCCCAACAGTGTCTATTCCGGCGGGCTGTGGGTGCGAACTTCTCTCGATCCGCAAATGCAGAAAGTCTCGCAGGAGGCGCTGCGCGCAGGCTTGCTTCGCTATGCGGCGGGCAAGGGCTGGGCCGGGCCGATCGAGCATGTGAAGCTCGATCCCAAGAACTGGCGCTCTCAGCTGGCGCTGGCGGGCAAGTCGATCAACTACCTTGATTGGCGTGTGGGCATCGTGCTGCGCCGGGATGGTGCCTCGGGAGAAATCGGATTTCCCGATGGAACGCGCGGCGCGCTGACAGCAATGCCCGACGCGCTGCGCGAAGGCGATCTGATCGCTGCCGCGCCGGTGGGGCGGAACGTGTTTGCCGTGCGCAATATACCCGAAGTGTCTGGTGGCATGGTCGTTGAAAGTCCCTACGACGGGCGCGTGCTTGCCTTGCAGGGCGGGTTCGATTCCGGTCTCGGTTCATTCAACCGTGCGACGCAGGCCCTCCGCCAGCCCGGATCGACGATCAAACCCTTTGTCTACGCCACTGGGCTTGACTCCGGGATGACGCCGGCTTCGATGGTTCTTGATGGGACGTTCTGCGTCTATCAGGGGGCACACTACGGGCAAAAGTGCTTCTCCAACTTCGGCGGAGTAGGCGGAAGTGGGAATCATACTATGCGCTGGGGGCTCGAGCAGTCACGCAACCTTATGACTGTGCGCATTGCCAGCGATTCAGGCATCGAAAATGTGGTGAAGACTATCGACCGGGTCGGAATCGGCAAATATGATCCTTATCTGTCAGTGGCACTTGGCGCGGGTGACACGACCGTGCTGCAAATGGTCAACGCCTATTCGGCGCTTGCCAACCACGGAGTGCAGTATCCGGCAACGCTGATCGACTATGTCCAGGCGCGGGACGGCAAAGTTATATGGCGCGCCGACACCCGCCGCTGCAAGACCTGCAACATGGCGCAGTGGGACGGTAAGCCCATGCCACGCCTGATACCGCGCGGGAAGCAAGTGATGGATGCTCGAACCGCCTACCAGACTGTGCACATGCTGGAAGGCGTCGTTACGCGCGGCACGGCAACCGTCCTCGCGGATCTGAAGTTGCCCATCTTCGGCAAGACCGGCACGACCTCGGGGCCAACAAACGTCTGGTTCGTCGGCGGTTCGCAGCGCTATATTGCCGGCGTCTATCTCGGTTATGACCAACCGCGCTCGCTTGGCGGATATGCGCAGGGCGGCCGCGTTGCGGCACCAATCGTCAAACAATTTATCCAGGCAACCTTGCCGCGCTGGAGCCGACTACCCGCCACCGCGCCTGCCGACGTTCACATGGTCAAGATCGATCGCATTACTGGCAAGCGCGCATTTGCCGGGATGCCGGGTGACGATCCCAAAAGCTCGCTGATTTGGGAAGCCTTCAAGGCCGACACCGAGCCGAAGCGTTCGACGCAGCTCGACGAGTTTGAGGCAAGGCGCGATGCTCTGATTGCTCAGTTGAAGCGCGGCCCACAAGTCAAGGCGAGCCCGGGCACCGCCAAGGTCGAATCGACCGAGCCGGCAAAGAACTTCGTCGAGGACCAAGGCGGGGTTTACTGATCACATAGGAAGCGTGCCGCCGCAATTTGGCTCGTTGCGTATTTCCCAATCACAGTTCGTAGCCTTTGGGCATCGGTCATGCATGGCCTGGGTGCGTGGACAGCCATCGGCCTTGGTGCTGATTTGGTTAGCGCTCTAGGCGTGCACGAGGTGTTAAACTAAGGTCTTCGCTATGGATTTAGTAACCAAAACGGAGCAGAGTTGATGGCCTGAATGAAGCCACTTTCGAACGTGCGGATTTCAAATGGAACGGCCAGGGGGAACATGGCGGACGTTGTACGAGAACAGGTAAGCGCAGCGGAACTGGTCCGCGCTTTCCCGAAGTATCGTGAGATCGCGCTGCGGCAGCCGTTGCTGATAACCAATCATGGTCGCCCCACCCACGTTCTTATGGCCGTCGACGAATTTTCAGCCAGGCCTGCATTCAGTGAAGATTCCGGCGAGCAAGGTGGAATGAGCGATCTGGTTGATGAGCTCGTCCAGTGGAGCGATCATCCATTCATTGGAACGGATAGTGAGCTCAGGATCACGCACCTCAACCTGGCAACAAGATCGCAAGCGCGCCGGCCGATTGGCGACTGGAAGGGAAAAGACATCTTTGAAGTGTTTCCAGAGTTCAAGCGGACTTTGGTAGAAACGCATCTGCGGCGAACAGCCGCGACGGGTGAACTCGGCAATATCGATATCATGTCGCCCTTTGTCGAAGGCGGCTGGCTGCGCATGAAGAGCCGTCCGCTCAACCGGTTCAATATGCTGTCACTGGTCGACATTACCAATGAGGTTAATCATCACCGCCTCGCCGATGTGAAGGAATCGATCCTCGCGGCGATGTCCGTGCATCACGACATCGGCTATCTTCGGATTTCGCTGCGAGGGCTGATTGACCGCGCAGAAGCAGGTTTTTGCGATATGATTGGTTTGCCAGCGGACCGGTTTATCGGCCTGCAAGTTGTCAACCTGTTTGGTAAATCGGAACGCCCGAAAATGCGCGAGGAGATCGAACAGGTGTTGAGCGGCGGCGCAGCAAGAATGGTTGAAAGCTCGCTCCTCACAAATTCCGGAACCGATGTTCTCGTAAAAGTGGGGATGGCACCGCTTCAAGGGGCTTATGGCGCTGAAGGCGCTGTAATGCTTTTCACGAATCGCAACGCTTGAGCAATTGATTCTGGCTTCTGCGGCGCGAAACCTGGGTCTTGCACTTTTACGTAAAGTTCAAGCGGTTCTGTTTGCAAGGCATATCATAGGCATTGACATGGTATTCACCATGGCCGGAACCGCCGCATTTTGCTGTATTATACGCCCAAACTAAATACGCAATTTGCGTAATTTGGGCTGACTGCACCTCGATTAATATGTTGAACGGTGAGTGCCAAATTCACTGGCATGGAACAGACAGGGGCATTCACCGAACCGGGCAGGGCGCAAACCACCAGACGGCTGACGCTGATCTTTGGCAACACGGCCGGAACGGCACTTGTCGAGGCGGCATTGGTCCTGCCTTTCATCATCATGGTGCTGTGCGGCATCATGTCGTTCGGCACTTGGTACATGACTGCCCATGCACTGCAGCAGGCCGCTGACGAAGGCTCTCGCGCGTCACTTCCGGGATTGACGACAACCGAACGGTCGGACCTGGCGAGTGATGCGGTGCAATCGTCCATATCAGCTGCAACGGGCCTCGATCGCCAGCGTGTGACTTCCACAGTTTCGCAGGACGGCCGCTTCCTGACCGTGACAGTTACCTACACGCCCGCGAGCCGCAACTGGCTGAGCTACGGCCTGCTCCCTCTCAACATTCCGAATGTCACACGCAAGGCGACCATCCGAGTAGCCGGCAACGGAGGATCATAATGAATTTAAGTGGTATTTTCCGCCGATTGCGGAGTGACACGCAGGGCGCGAGCAGCCTGATCATGGCCGGCAGCTTGTTCGCCATGATCGGCTCAATGGCATTCGCCATCGATTTGGGCTCGATCTACCTCGCCAAACGTAAATTGCAGGGGCTGGCGGATTCGGCTGCCATGTCGCTCGACAATACCGATTATGTGAACGGTGCCGAAGGTGTCGTGCGCCAGTTGATTGTCAAGGATGGCTCAAATTCAGTCACAATCCAGCGCCTCGTTCCCGGGCATTACAGCGCAAATGCCAGTGTTGCGCCGAAGGACCGCTTCCAGCCCTCAAGCGACAATGACCAGATCAATGCCATCCGCATCGAGCTGCAAAACGATGTACCGCTGTTCTTCGGCAGAATATTGACCAGCAATGCCTCGATCCGGATCGGCGCTGCGGCGATCGCTACACGCGCCGACCTGGCGGCCTATTCCTTGAGCACGCAGCTTACGTCGGCCAGTCCTGTGATCACCAACGCATTTCTGTCCAGCCTCGGCAACGTGCAATTCAATCTGACCGCAAGTCAGATCGCCACGCTTTCTGCCGACAGGATCGATATCCTTTCAGTTGGCGATGCACTGGCGAGACGGTTTGACCTCGCAGGCCATACCTACAGCGACATCTTCAACCGGGACTATGATGTCGCCGATCTTATCGCTGCGTTTGCCGACGCTAGCAGCGATTCAGCAAGTGCGGCGATTCTCGACGCCGCCGCGGCGCGCGCGGGCACGGGCCAGGTTCGCCTTTCCGCGCTGATCGATCTGGGGCAGCTGGGGCAGAGCGACTATCATGACACCGCAGACCCGCTGACGATTGAGGCCTACACCTTGCTGCGCGCCGGGTTGCAGTTGGCGCAAGGCGACACATACCGCGCGCAAGTTTCCGTTGCGGCTACAGGTCTGACAAATACCAACCTGACGATCGTGGGCAAAAATGCGACAGTGCATTCTCCGATGATGACTGTGGCGTCGGCGCGAAACGTGGTGCTGCGCACGGGCGCGACGCGGATATATCTCAACACCACCGCAAATTCCGCGATCGGCTCACTCCAGGTGCCGATCTATTCCGAGCTTGCCCCAGGCGAAGCGCGCCTCACAGGTATCAGCTGTGCTGACCACAGCCGCGAGGGCGTGACGCTGGGCGTCAAGCCTTCGATTGGCAGCGCTGACATCGGGACTGTCGACCCAACTCGTCTGGACGATTTTTCGCAAGCCATGACAGTCAGCCCGGCCCAACTGGCGCGCACATTGCTGCTGAGCGTGAATGCCACATCCCACCTCGCGCTGAGCGGAAATGCCGAACGCGCAGTGGTTTTTACGCTTGATGAAGTCGACGCGCATACCTGGAAATCTGTAGCATCTAGCGATATTGTCGCCTCGGTGGCCGCCTCACTGGCAAGTAACACCCAGCTTGATGTCCGCGCGCTAGGGCTTGGCGCGAATACCTCGGCAGTCACGCCCGTGGTGGGAGCCGTGCTGTCCACAATTGCGCCGACCCTCGATTCCGTCATCGATTCAGTACTCCGGTCGGCAGGTGTCCAGCTCGGTGTCTCGAATGTGACAGTGGACAAAGTCAGCTGCGGGGTTCCCGTTCTGGTTGGTTAGCAGGGCCGCAAACGCTGCGGGCAACAAAACGCGCGCTCGGTCATTTGGGGGCTATCTTTCCTCCTGTTAGGCGTTAGCCAGCCCCATGAAACTCGCCATACATACCCAGCTCGATTATTTTTTTGCTGGCCCCACTGATGTTCTGCTGCAGCTCGAGGCAGCCGCGATTCCCGAACAGACCATCGAACGCGCTTATATCGACATCAGCCCGGTGCACCATTTCGCGCGGGTTCCAGCGCATGATTGCATCGGCGATCGCCTTTGGCTGAATGTCGAAGGGCGGCTGACTGTTGACTATACTTCGACTGTTTCGATCAACCGGATCTGCGGGGATATTGCAGGGCTGGCCGCTGTCCCCCCGCATCTGCTGCCGGGTGAAACCGTGCAGTATCTTTTCGCCTCGCGCTATTGCCCGTCGGACCAGTTCGGCAATTTTGTCGATGCCCAGTTCGGATCGCTGACCGGCGGCGCACGAGTGCAAGCCATCCACGACTGGATCGAGCAACATTTCACTTATGTCGCGGGATCGAGCACAGCTGCGACCGGCGCAATCGATACCTTCGTGATGCGGCAAGGCGTGTGCCGCGACTTTGCACATGTTATGGTCACCCTGACGCGAGCCTGCGGAATTCCAGCCCGGTTCGCCAGTGTCTACGCGCCGAAAGTCTCGCCTCAGGATTTCCACGCCGTGGCCGAGGTGTTTCTCGACGGGACCTGGTATATGGTCGATACGACCGGCATGGCGAGCGGCGAGGATGTCGCCAAGATTGCCGTCGGCCGCGACGCGGCAGATACCTCGTTCCTGACGAGCTACGGCCAGGCGATGCTCAATCGCCAATCCGTTGAAGTGACTGTTCTGACTTGATGAATTGGCGGACAGGGTGTCTGCCTATTTTATGTAGCTAGCTATTGATTTAAAATCAGAAATATCAACTGACTGGTCAGTGATCCCACAATATTTACCACAGGTATACCGCGCCACCCTCTATTTCCCGTGCATCCCCCGCTCCGGAGTGGAAGTCCTCAATCACCGTTCTTAAATGCCTGTCGCAAGTCCGGGTCGATGCTGTTCCACGTCGTGACAGGGTCAAGCTTCAGATCAACTCCCTGCTCACGCGCGGCATCCCTGATTTGCCTGAACCAAGCAGTTTAGGGCCATTTGCGCGGCTTCGGGCTGTAAAGGCACGCACGCTCGGCGTCCCTATGAACCTCCATCGCCTCTCGATAGATGTATGGAAAAGTCGCTGTCGCGGGCTTCACCCAGAGCGATCCGCTCTCATCAATCCCCACCGCTTCGATCAAGTCCGTTTGCATCACGCCTCCAGTCCAATCATGCGACATGCCTTAGTGGCTGGCAAACTTTATGAGTTCACGACCTAGACGCAACCTATCGCGAGGCTGGCGTCAAACGCTTGTGTCTGGCAGGATAAATGGATGCTCTATAAGATTTTCATCGTCGCTTGCGTGCTGGCGATCCTGATCGATATGATTGTATTCGGCTTGGCGGGCGCGAAATACGCCGTCGTCATATCCCTGATAGTGACAGCCGTGAACCTTTGCCGAAATCGTGGGTCAAGGGAATAAACGGGCTCTATATTTGCTGTATTTTAGAAACGCGCGCGCGTGATGTCGGCGAAAATCATGTGAGCGCATCTTTTCCGAATAGGCGTTCTATGAGGGCTTCCAGTTCCAAGGGGCACATAATGTGCTCTCCCGATTGGAAGTGTAATGCCGTGCCGTAATTGTCCTGCCGCAGATAGGTTATCTGGTCTGTGTTGACGACGACAGTATGATTCGCATCATGCTCAATGGTCACAAACGGCATAGCTAACTACTCCGCTGGGATTAGGCCTAAGCACCTTACCACCAATCTGCTCTCCTTGTCCCCTCGTAACTTCGCGCGCGCGCGACAACCATTCAATGGAAATTGGGTTTAGCGTTAGAATGCGAATTCAGGGCCGCTCTAACGACCGTTGAGTTCAAGGAATTCGCTACCCCCGCGCGCGCTAAATGCGCGAACAAATAACCTGTCTTGCAAGCAATCCAGCAAGGCGCAATTTCGCCCGGTCGATATTACTATCCTTTTGTTCAACCGTGGTCATAGTCTCGACAACGGGACGAGTCGTGTTCCGTAAGGGGCCATCATGAAAAAACTCGTCGTAGGCATTCTCGCTATAGGTCTTGCTTTGCCTGTTTCCGCGCAATCAGCCAATCATTCGGTTGCCAAGACAGCACCCGCAGCGGTGCAATCACCGCCGACATTATCCGCTCCCGTCCAGTCGGTCGCAATGCTTGAAGCTGTGCCCCAACAGCACATCATGCGCGCGGGCACAGAGGTTCCGCTACTGACCCGCGAAGAATTAACGACCAAACACAAGAAGCTCCGCGTTGGGCAGCGCTTCCAGATGGAAGTTGCATCGAACGTCGAGGTCAATGGTGTGGTAGTGATACCAGTGGGCACTCCCGCAGTCGGGGAAGTCACAGAAGTTCGGAACAAGGGCATGTGGGGCAAATCGGGCTACATCAACGCACGCGTCTTATCGCTGCGCCTGGGCGACCGAACGATCCGGCTTTCGGGCACTTTCGACGACAAAGGCGTGACCGGCACGGCTGGTGTTGTTGGAGCGGTCGCGTTCGTGCCGATCGCCGGATTTTTTACAACCGGGACCAGCGCCAAGATTCCGGTCAGTTCGCCGGTCAAGGCTTTCCTAGATGAGGATATAGCATTTCGAGCAGTCGCCGCGCAGCCTCAGGTAATTGAAGTTCCGGTTGCTGCGACCGTGACGCCAGCCGCCTCGTCAACGGTTCCTGCAACGAATGCGCGCGCCACAGCGACTACGGAGCCACGGAAGGATTAGCCGAAGCAATCCGCAGTGGTCTATTTCGGCCTATTTTAGAGACACCTCCGCGCGCTTAATTTTTTTCAGAGACTCCCCTAAGTCTGGTTCCAGCCCGTATTTGGCAGTATGTCATTGGCCTTTTTTCGGCGCGGGAAAATTCCGGCCCGTTTGCGGACTCATTGCCAGCCGTGTCAGCCCAAGCCCTAGCAGATATACGCCCGCATCCCGTCCGTTGATTTTTGCGCGCGCTTACGTGCACCCAAGGCATCGTCCCACGCGCTACGCATCAACCATTCCGCGTGATAAGAGCGCGCTTAAGGCATTCTTGGCCCGATTCCCCATCGCAACGCACCAAGAATAGGACCGCCGTCGGACGGGGCGCCTTAGGCTGACTGGCAGCACGGGCTCAACAATGTTGGCAATTCGGATGCGTTTGGCCCCGCGCCTTTTGGTGTCACCGTCGTGCATCTGAACTGCAAGGCATGCAGTGGCGGCATTAAGAATAAGGGACATGCGGATGCGCAAAGGAAAAGGCTAACCGGCCTACTCTTTGCTGCGCGCTTTCTGAGGGTAGTGGTTGTCGCTGCGATCGAGTGCTAGAAATATGACTCAGGGAATCGAAGGGGACAGTTCTATGCGGAGATGCGCCAAAGTAGCATTGGGCCTCTCGGTCCTAGCCACCAGTTCCGCCGACGCCACCCAAGGCGGACAACCGGGCTTTTGGGTAGTGCGCGATATTCGTCAGGGAATGACGGAGGCAGCATTCTATCAACAAGTCACGGCGGCGGGTTGGAAAGTTAGCTCACCGTTTAATGATGCAACCAAGGGTGTGTCTATAGATGGTACAAATTATTGGCTTTCCTTCTGCGAAGGGAAGTTAATATACGCATCATGGTTAACTGAAAGCAATGATCAGTTTATCGAGTCGATGAATGCACGGATAAATGATCAAGGTTTTCGCTTAACGGAGTTCTTAGTTTCGAGCAAATATAGCGATTCTGCAAAAAAGAAGTTAAACGACATCCGAATTCGACTAGAGAAACAGGGCATACGTTATTCTATTACTTATTCATTGTACGGCACCAACGGACAAATTGCTCTGGAAGATTCCGATTTCGACGACAGCCTAGGCTGCGACCGTGACAGCAGGACGCGCTAAATCTGACTCGTGCGCTCCCGTTGCCCAATATTTTGCGTCCATCCGCAACGCTTGCCGAGAACCTCTCCCTGCACACCGGGGAATCGGACCAGCCCCAGCACCGCGCGCGTTTCGCCAGACGCGCCTTTCAACAGATAGTCGCGCACGACGCCCAGGTTGAGCGCATAGTGTTCGCCGCCATTATCCGCCGCTATCAAACAGCCCGCGACTGACCGGACTAGGCTCACACCATGCATGCAGACACCGCCCGCAAGGCCGACCCATTTTCGCGTGCGCCCGGTCAGTGGCAGATCGGCGGGAAGGTGCATCAGGATATGAACGTGCCCGCCCTTATCGTCTCCGTTCTCTCGGCTCCACACCGCCGCGAAGCCGCCGCCGCGCCGCCTTGAGTATTCTCTTGCCAGCTTCAGCAAGCGCCCGATGAACCTCGTTGCATCTGCCTCGGCAATTCCAGCGCTCTGATAGTGCACTGTCCAATGGCGGTTGAACCGCAGGCCGATGCGCTCGGCATGGTCCGCCGCCGCCATCATGGCCTCGCACTGACGCATTGTCAGTTGAGCGCTTTTGCGTGTGCCGCTGTTCCTGGCACCGCCCCAGCCGCGTTTGACCGGAATTAGACCGCCACCTTGTATTGTATCTATATGAGCAAGCGCCGTGCCAGATCGCTGACTAGTCCGGTTTTCCGCCGTTATTAAGTCGCGCGGCGGCTGGCGCGGCTGGCGTGATTTTCGCATGGCGCGCAAGTTTCAAGTTGGGGGGAAAGAAGGCGCGCGCCGCCCCGGTCAGGGCAAGGCGCACGCCGTATTCATGCCGTATTTAGCGGGTCATCCCGTCCGGCGGTTCAATGCCATGATAGGCCATCAAGCATCCCGTCAAATCAGCCAGACGGTCGAGCGGAAAAGTGAAGCCCTCTTTGGTCGGCTTCCAGTCCTCGCCCCTGCGATACCACTTGCGCCAATTGCCGAAGGTGCGCCCGCGAAAGGTTTGCACTTCCAGCCGCCACAAATTCCCCCGGTAGGGCTGCTCAAATAGCCAGCGACCGCTCACGGTACTTCCCGGTGCATCATCACCGGCTCCCCGCTGTTTTCTGCCTGTATTAACAGGCAACCGGGCGTCCGCAGAAAGTAGCGCGCGTGGCGGTAATCTCCCTCGCGCACTGTCTCAATTGACAGCCCTTCCTCGCGCATTGCGTGAATGCTCGCACCAAGGCGGGTGTGCCACGGCAGACAATCCCATTGCGTGACGCCCTGGCCCATCGTCGCCAGCATGGAGAGCACCCGCCCGCGCTTGCCGATAAATGCCCAGATTTGCCCCGTAGAGGCCCTGTAGGCGGTCGAACGGCATCTTGCTGCATCATGCCGCCCGCGCTTTTCTAAGCGGCTTTTTGCGGCAGTCATCCCCGGCTTGCCAACCGCGGAGTCCGGTGCGTAGTGTGTGCCTGCATTTGCTCCCATAGCGATGCCTGCCCCCTCGGTCGTTGCCGCGACCGGGGGGCATTCATTTGTGCGGCGCGCGTTCACGCCCCCTCTCCGTGGCGGATCGGCAGGCTTGCCACCCATGCTTCGGCATCGGTGCGGGCAATGCGCGTTGCGGTGCCGAACTTGCGAAGTTTCAATGCACTGTCAGCCTTGGCCGCCTCGCGATAAAAGCTTGTTCGGCCAATTGCGTATCGGGCGCAGAAATCCGCGACCGTCATCAATTCTGGAATGTCCATTGGTCTTGTCCAGGCCCGAATGCGTCGGGCTTGCGGCCACCTGCGAATGCCGGGGCAGGGGCAGGGATAATGGTGATTCAGCGGAACAACAGGGAAACGAAAAGTCTGACATTTCCGGAAAAAATTCAGCGAGCTTTTCCCGAGCCAGATGTTCTTTTTTCTAGCCAGTAAGCATCACCATCGCGACGAATAGATTGCAAAACACCATCTGGATCGTCGGCAAATTCACTTCGCGCTCGCTCCGGATTCTCAAGCGAATGTGAAACTAGATCAAATTGATCCGCGATTGATTTCCTCCATTTTCTAATTGCCTCCCAATCCGTACGATAAGCATCCGCAATAATGCGGTGTCGTTCGAGTGCCGACAGGCCCGCCGCTGCCAAATACTTATCCCAGTTAAGGGCCGACAATCGGAGGTAAGCGAGCCTAAAAGGCCGCTTGTGCACACCCTGCTGCCTCGGCCCTGTGGAAAAAAAGCGAGGGTCGTCACCCCAATAAATGCCCATCAAATCATCGACGATCTTTTCGATCACCTCATCGCTTCCCATTCTCTCATACACGCTAGTTTCCATGAAGAGTGGTAAAAACGAGCGGATTGCATTCGCCAGCGCCGCTGTCACGTCAGCCTGCGCTGCATTTTCGTGCAATTCAAAATCGAACAACAGGTGCATCTGCTCCCGGTGGAGCTTGGCACCAATTACCCGGCGCAGAAATACGCTAGCGTTCTGGAAAAGCTCAGCCGTCGGCCGCGTGACGGCCCAATAGTGTTGACGGCCCGAGAGCTGTGATCGATCGAGCTTTTCCAGCGTGACACGTGCGTTCAATATTGCATCAAGGGCAAAGTGAAGGCCTTCGCGTTCATCCTTAGTAATCATATTGCCAACCGGACAACGTTGCCGCCGCTCGCCCGCCCGCAATAGTCCGCCCATGCCGCCATCAATTCGCGGCGCTTTTCGAGCATCGATCCGCGCTGATAGGCGGCAATGGTCTTGTCCGCGATAACGTGCGCCAATGCAGCCTCGGCAAGTTCAGCTGGCCAGTTGGTCTGCTCGGCTACCCAGTCGCGGAACGTGCTGCGGAAGCCGTGCGGCACAGCATCGACGCCCATATCGCGCAGCACCTTCGTCAGCGTCATGTCCGAAAGCGGCTTGCTTCGGGCGTTTCCGGGAAAAACAAGGTCGCCTTCGCCGCGCTGGTGCGCTTTCATGCGCTCGAACAGGTGCACCGCTGCTGATGAGAGCGGCACGATATGCTCGCGGCCAGCTTTCATACGCTCGCCGGGTATCGTCCAGGTCGCGGCCTTTAGGTCAATCTCGCCCCATGTCGCCAACCGGACCTCGCCTGACCGCGCCGCAGTCAGGATTGCAGCTTCCAGCGCCAGCCGCCCCAATGTCTCTTTCGAGCGCAGTTCCGCCATGAATTTGGGCAATGCTGCATAGGGCAGGGCGGAATGGTGTTTTACCCGCTCGCGCTGCCTGGGCAATGCCTTGTCAATCACCGCAAGGGCAAGAGGCCCGTCGCGGTAACCCTTGGCAACTGCCCAATCGACCACTGTCACGATTCGCTGCCGCAGGCGGCGGGCTGTTTCCGGCTTTGTCAGCCAAATTGCCGCAAGTGCATCGCGCACCACAGGCGCGTCAACGTGCGACACGGCAATATCTCCAAAGGAGGGGAAGGCATAGGCTTCCAGCGTTGCAAGCCACTGTGCCCGGTGCTTGGCGTTCTTCCATCCCCCTTTATGCTCGGCATGGACCAGCGCCGCAGCTTCGCGGAATGTGGGTATTCCGGCCGCTTTGCGCCGTTCGGCAATGGGATCGATTCCCGCTTCGACCTGTGAGCGCAGAATTGCCGCCCGCTCCCGCGCGAGTTTGAGCGGCACCTTGGCGAAACTGCCTATGCCGAAATCCCGTCGCTTTCCGTTCTTCTGGATGCGCACCATCCAGCTTTTAGCGCCGGTCCGGCCAACCAGCAGGAACAGACCATCGCCGTCGCCATATCGTCCCGGCTTTGATTCGGCCTTCACGCCGGTCGCGCTCAACTTGCCCATTGCAATTGCTCCCACATAATTTCCCACACATTAGCGCGGCTGGCAGGGAACGGCAAGGGTTAGGCAGAAACGCAAATCGCACCGTTTTCCGCTACTTTTGTAAAGGATTAGGAATGGCAGGGAAGGGCCAGAAACGGCCAAGTGGCGGACAGGGTGGGATTCGAACCCACGGTGAGCTTGCACCCACGCCGGTTTTCAAGACCGGTGCCTTAAACCACTCGGCCACCTGTCCACGCCAACATTGACGCGGCTAGCGCCGGTTGTCGGCTTTGTCACCACCCAAAGGTTGCGGTTCGCCTGAAAAGCGGGGCAGAACAGACTTCTGTTTACCTGCTCTGCATTTGCAAAGCGGCAGCGCTGTGCAACACCATGGCTTCAATGATTCAGCGTCTTACTCTCCGATCCCTGCTGGCTGCCTTGCTGCTGGCCTTGTTCGCCCAGCCGGCGGCGCAGGCGCAAAGTCTGTCCGAAGAAGGCTTTCAGGGCTACCTTCAACTGCTTGCGGCAAGGGCGCGCAGCGAAGGGGTGAGCGAGGCTGCCATTCAGCGGATGACCTGGGGGCTGACATTCAATTCGCGCGTGGTGCAGCTGGACCAGTCCCAGCCCGGGATTGCCCCGGTGCCGCCGCCCGTTGCTCCCTATATCGCGACCCATGTCAGCCCCCGGCTAATTGCGTCTGGGCGCAGCATGTATCAGCAGATATCGGGGTTGGCCCCGCAGATAGAAGGGCGATACGGCGTGCCCGCTCCGATCCTGCTTGGCATCTGGGGCCACGAGACGAATTACGGGAGCTACAGGGGCGATTTCGATCTCGCCCGCAGCCTGGCTTCTCTGGCTTACGAAGGACGCAGGCGCGAATTGTTCGCGGTCGAGTTCATTGCCCTGCTGAAAATGGCAGACCAAGGCATTCCGCGCGAGTGGATGGTGGGGTCCTATGCTGGCGCCTTCGGCAATCCGCAATTCCT
>Ga0075370_10000027_pt1 | contig 51314 bp, 41 predicted proteins | sample EndMethybrTD3035_FD_71398 | JGI IMG/M metagenome (GOLD analysis project Ga0075370, IMG submission 71398) | Populus endosphere microbial communities from Tennessee, USA - Endosphere MetaG P. TD hybrid TD303-5 | ecosystem: Host-associated > Plants > Roots > Endosphere | place: USA: Tennessee... | reverse complement strand
TTGTAGATACAGCTCGCGCAAATGTCGCGCAGTGATATTTAGGAAAATTTTTTGAGTGATGTAAGTCTTTGATTTATCTGGTGGGCCGTGATGGGATCGAACCATCGACCAATAGATTAAGAGTCTACTGCTCTACCAGCTGAGCTAACGGCCCTAAAAATGGGGTGAACGATAGGAATCGGACTACGGCAACCGGAGTCACAATCCGGCAGTGTAAATGAAATAAACCTTATAAATCAATAATTTGCGATACTTTTCTTATCCAAAATCCTACACAAAACCACCATAATTTAGGTACATTCTATCACGTCTTGGTACAATTTTGGCACATGAAGTTTAATAACTTATTTATCCAATCTTGGATTTTACAGTTCTTAGCTAATTCACTTACAAAGTTTTCTAAGATGACTACCTTATGAATACAATTTTAATTGATTATAGATAACGATTCTTTCCTTTTGTGTTTTTAATTTATCTTCTATTTCCGTTTTGTATTGTATATATCCCATTTTTTCTAGTTGTAGTGCTATTTTGAATTCTTTGTCTCCAATTTCAGTATAATTTTGCTTTTCTGAAAGCATTATGGGTGTATTTCCTTCCATATCGGTTATATTAATCTGTGGACTGTACTGCAGTAAAATATTAACAAGTTCACTATTTCCATGATACGCTGCCCGATACATTTCCAGATAAATTTGAGAGTTCAGGTTCGGGCTCACGCAGCAGTACTTAACTTTTAAAACATCTACAGAAAAATTTATTAAAACAGGATAATTATTTTGTTATATTGTACTTGATCTTTCGAATAGAAAAATCAAGTGCTTTTTTTCAAAATTTGAAATTTATGGATAGGCTAGCGCATTCGCTGCATAATAAACTAAATACTTTTGTGAGGAAGTGGCGACTGCATTGGCAATGTAATCACTATCTATATCTAATGGAAATAATTCCCATGCGATGTTCTCTGATGAGTCATTAGTCAAAATTTTTAGCCACTTCGATTTAACTACTTTATTTAGATCCATAGAAATATGAGTGAGATTCTGTATTAATCCAACCCCGATCGCCTTTAAGTAAGCTTCTTTTCATGTCCAACAACGAAAAAAAACTTCCCTTTTTTCTTGTTGACTATCCAGTGCTGAAAAAATTTCTTTTCGAGTGGTTAAAAAATAACTTTGCTTAAATAATCTATTGATAATTTTTTGCATTGGTACTCTATATCAATACCTACTGAATCTTCGACGGTTACCGCTATCAGAATTAGGTCTTTTGAATGCGATAGATTAAACTGTAGTTTCAATGAATTTTGAACCTTAGAAAGTTTTGGCTTTCCGTGATTTCCAATTTTAAAACGTAACCAGCCATTTGCATATCAGCCATGAGCTTCGTTCGGTCGATATTGATGGATTCTTTAGTTAAGCCTAATGCCATACTTTTATGCGCATGCTGTAATTGATGTTGTTGCAACTCCGCTGCAAGCTTAGTTTTTTCTAAAGTAATTTTTTCTTGCAGCGGGTTGGATTGATTCATTTGCTGTTGCTGAGCTTTTATTTGAAGCATACATTTGGATGTCATTTGCGTGCGGCCGGTGTAGGATTTGAAGACCGGCAAGATTTAATAGCCATAAGAATGGACGTATTACTCATTATTCTAATGCTGAATTAAATAATTTTTTGCTGGCGGCAAATATGGTTTTTGAAAGTGAACAAGGACCTCGCTTAACTTTACTTAGGATGAATCAATGCAAAGGAAGTCGCGCAAGAGGATTTAAGGGATCAATTGAAAGTAGTATAAGTGTTTGATTTAATTGGTGCCAACGAGACGAATCGAACGTCCGACCTACTGATTACGAATCAGTTGCTCTACCGACTGAGCTACGTTGGCAATGCGATTGGAAGAGCCGAATTGTAGTCAATTTAATCAGCATTAGCAATTTACTGGAAATCTTCTTTATTACTTTGTAGATAGTTCGTTTAAATACTTTAGCTTCAAATTCCAACGCGGTACAAATTATCTGAAGGGTTTTATAGAGATGGTACTGGTTTATACAAGTATGGCTTGTTAAACTAGAGTATCAATTTTATAAAGGCGCAGGTTTATGTATTCAACGAAGGAAAAACAAAGCGGTCTTACTTTACTTGAGCTCATGATCGTTATTGCGATTATTGGTATCTTGGCTGCAATAGCCATACCTAGCTATCAAAATTACAGTAATCGAGCTAAATTTGCTGAAGTTATTCAATCAACAGCACCGTTTAAATTAGCAGTCACTACTTGTATGCATGAGCATGATAATTTAGTCGCTTGCGGTACGCCTGGCCAAAATGGAATTCCTAATAATTTTAAAGGTGAAGATCAAACTAAAGGCTATGTAACGAGTGTTGAAGTAGGTAAAAACGCGCAGATTATTGCGACATCGCAAAGAATTCGTATGAATAAAATTGACCATTTCACCTATATTTTGACACCTATTTATCAAACAGATGGTCAATTACGCTGGGAAGTTAGTGGAACATGTCTACCGTCAAATTTGTGTAAATCAGATTAATTAGGATTGAGGAAGTTTCTTTTTGATTTTGACTATATTGTAGGCTCTTCAAGCATGTTATTCTAAGCCTATTTAAATGTAAGACTAAACAGAGCTTCATTTGAGGCGTAAATAACATGACTGACTATAAAAATACCTTAAATCTTCCTCATACGCAATTTCCCATGAAGGCCAATTTACCACAGGCAGAGCCTGCTATTTTAAAACAATGGGCTTCTTTGTCGTTGTTTGAAAAATTACGTGAAAAAAATCAGGGAAAAGCCAAATACATTCTTCATGATGGCCCCCCTTATGCAAATGGCCATATTCATATTGGGCATGCGGTAAATAAAATTTTAAAAGACATCGTTGTGAAAGCAAAGACCTTGAGTGGCTTCGATGCGCCGTTTGTTCCAGGCTGGGATTGTCATGGCTTACCTATCGAATTAAATGTAGAAAAAAAAATTGGTAAGGTCAGTAACAAATTAACAGCCAAAACTTTTCGACAAACTTGTCGTGAATATGCTAGCCAACAAATCTCCATACAATGTGAGGAATTTAAACGTTTAGGCGTGATCGGTGATTGGCAACATCCTTATTTGACTATGGATTTTCAATTTGAAGCGAATATTATTCGCGCCTTAGGTCAAATTATTAGTCGAGGACACTTGCAACAAGGGTTTAAACCTGTGCACTGGTGTGTTAATTGCGAATCTGCTTTGGCTGAAGCGGAAGTTGAATATGCCGATAAAATTTCACCTGCGATTGATGTGCAGTTTAGAGTCGTTGATGAAGCTGATTTTTTAAATCGAATTCCTAGTGAAAAGGGTCATGGACTTATAGTTATACCGATATGGACCACAACGCCTTGGACCTTACCCGCTAATGAAGCTGTCGCACTTAATCCAGATATTGAATATGTGTTGGTACAAACCGATACCGAACGTTTATTAATCGCTGAGTCTTTATTAGCAAATTGTTTGCAACGTTACCAAATATCGGATTATAAACGTTTAGGTAGTGCGATCGGAAAAGTTTTTGCAGGCGTTATATTGCAACATCCTTTCTACCATCGACAAGTCCCCGTTATCTTAGGCGAGCATGTCACCACAGAAACAGGCACAGGTGCTGTGCATACTGCGCCTGCGCATGGTATAGAAGATTATAGTGTGGCACAACATTATGGATTGCCATTAATAAATCCTGTGGGTGGTAATGGGTGTTTCTTACCGGGTACAGCACTATTTGAAGGAAAGCATGTTTTTAAAGTTAACCCACTAGTGATCGATAAACTTAGGGAATCCAAAAATTTATTGAAAGAAGAAAATATTAAGCATAGTTACCCGCATTGTTGGCGCCATAAGACACCTCTAATTTTTCGAGCGACACCACAATGGTTTATTAGTATGGAGAAACAAGGCTTAAAGAAGGATAGTTTAGCAGCGATTAAAGAGGTTAATTGGATTCCGCAATGGGGAGAAGCACGAATTGATTCGATGATTAGCAATCGACCTGACTGGTGTATTTCAAGACAGAGAAGTTGGGGAGTTCCTATTCCTTTATTTGTACATCGTTTATCACGGGATCTACATCCCAATAGCCTTAATTTATTAGAACAGATTGCTCATCGTGTGACAGAAATAGGCATAGATGCTTGGTATGATTTAAATCCAGAAGAAATATTAGGTAAGGAAGCAGAAGATTACGAAAAATTAACTGATTGTTTAGATGTATGGTTTGATTCGGGTGTAAGTCATTATGCTGTTTTAATGAAAAATCCGTCTTTAGCTTGGCCAGCGGATCTTTATTTAGAAGGTTCGGATCAACATCGGGGATGGTTCCAATCTTCTTTATTAACGTCCGTGGCAATAAAAGGTCAAGCTCCTTATAAATCGGTTTTAACACATGGATTTACTGTGGATGAAAAAGGACACAAAATGTCTAAATCATTGGGAAATGTGATTGCACCAGAAAAGATTATACAAAGTTTAGGGGCGGATATTTTACGCTTATGGATTTCTTCAACAGATTATCGAAGAGAAATGGCTGTTTCAGATGAAATTTTAAAACGTACGGCGGAAGCTTATCGACGAATTCGTAATACTGTTCGATTTTTATTAGCCAATTTACATGATTTCGATCCATCGGAAGCAGTGCAAACTAACAAAATGTTGTCTTTAGATATTTGGATATTAGAACGGGCGGAGCTTTTGCAGCATGAGATTGTCGATGCTTATGAGACTTTCCAGTTCCATATGATTTATCAGAAACTACAACATTTTTGTATTAGTGATTTAGGTGGATTCTATTTAGATATTATCAAAGATCGTCAATATACCTTACAAAAAAATAGTATTGCAAGACGTTCTGCGCAAACTGCACTTTTTTATATTGCTGAAGCCATGGTACGTTGGTTTGCACCTATTTTAAGTTTTACCGCAGAAGAAATTTGGCACTACATCCCAGGGAAGCGCGAAGAGAGTGTTTTTTTAAATGAATGGTATTCTTTATCTTTTTCGTTTGCCAACGATCCATTACAAACCATTTATCAAGAGACTGATCGGCAAACCTACTGGAATGAACTTATACAAGTACGCAATGAAGTTAACAAAGTGATAGAAAAACTACGTATTAACGGGGATTTAGGTTCTTCATTAGAAGCTGAAGTTGAACTTTATGTTAAAGAAAACTCGCGACTGTATAAAATGTTTTCTGCTTTACAAAATGAACTTAGATTTGTATTAATAACCTCTGATGCAAAGCTGTTGACTATTACCCCTCTGCAACAGGTCTCATTATTGAATATTAATGGCGAAGAGTTAGGAATAAATGTTATTTCCACGATAGGGAAAAAAACAAAATGTGCGCGTTGTTGGCATCGTCGTGCTGATGTGGGAAAGGATCTAGAACATCCTGAAATTTGTCTACGTTGTGTAGAAAATCTTCCCAATGGAAAAGGCGAACAGCGAATGTATGCTTAAAAACTACAATTTTTTCTAACCTATTTAAACTATGCAAGAAAGAAAAACATCTCAACTATCATGGCTTTGGTTAAGTGTATTCATTATTATTTTCGATTATTTAAGCAAAGTATGGATGACACATTGGTTAGATCAAACGAGTATCATCCCTGTATTTCCTTGCTTAAACTTTATTTTGTCACACAATTTTGGTGCCGCGTTTAGTTTTTTAGGTCAAGCGGATGGTTGGCAGCGCTGGTTTTTTTCGACAATTAGTGCGCTTGTGAGCGTTTATTTAGTGCGTATGCTTTATCGAGGTGGGCTGAATAATTGGGTGGCTTGTGGCATTGCATTGATATTAGGGGGTGCCATAGGTAATTTGTATGATCGACTCAGCTTGGGTTATGTCATAGATTTTATTGATTTTTGTATTGGTTATTGGCATTTTGCTACCTTTAATTTGGCTGATACAGCTATTTCTATTGGTGCTGTTATCTGGATCATTGCGAGCTATAAATCCGGTAAAAAATAATGATAGCGGCTACTAAAAAACCGATTATTAAAAAACCATTAGGCGTGTTTAGTTTAGCTATGATGAATGTTATTGCTGTGGATAGTTTGCGTTCATTACCTATCGCTGCTCAATTTGGTTATGCATTAATATTTTTTTATTTACTTGCTGCATTACTGTTTTTTATTCCGACCGCTTTAGTGACTGCTGAATTAGCCACCACTTGGCCGAGCACAGGCGGAGCATATATATGGATCCGTACTGCGTTTGGTGTGCGATGGGGTTGGTTTGCGATTTGGTTGCAGTGGATATACAACGTGGTTTGGTATCCAACGATATTGTCTTTTGTAATCGCTGCATTTGCTTATTTAATTGATCCCCATTTGGTACAACATAAAATATATCTGTTAAGTACGATATTAATTATTTGGTGGTCGGTTACTGCTTTAAGTTGCTTAGGCTTACGAGTTTCGAGTTGGCTGAGTAGTATCGGCGCTTTAGTCGGCACTTTAATTCCTATGCTTTTTATGATCGTGTTAGCTATTATTTGGATTAAAAGCGCACGGCCCCTAGCGATACATTTTTCTTCTTATTCTTTTTTCCCGAGTCTGAATAATTTTAATAATTTGGCCTTTTTAACGACTATTATTTTTGGTCTGATGGGCTTAGAAATGTCAGCTGTACATGCGGGCGATGTACATAACCCCCAGAAAGATTTTCCACGTGCCTTATTTTGGTCGACAAGTTTAATATTGATAACCTTGGTCATGGGTTCTTTAGCTATAGCCCTTATTATTCCAGTAAATCAGCTTAATATATTGTCGGGTTTAACCGAGGCTTATGTTGCTTTTTTTAATAGTTATCATTTGCCTTTTTTTATACCAATTATTATTTCTTTAATTATTATTGGAAGTTTGTGTAGTATTTCTACCTGGGTAATTGGTCCTACGCGAGGCTTACTCATTGCTACCTACGAGAGCCAAATAACCGGGTTAAACTGGCTGCTTAAGGTTAATCGATTTGGAGCGCCGGTCAGTTTATTATTATTTCAAGGGATTCTAGTATCCCTATTAACCAGTCTTTTTATATTAACTCCTAGTGTAAATGAAACCTATTGGTTATTAAGCGTAATGACAGCCCAATTGGCCGTGTTATTTTATATTTTTTTATTTTTATCTGCATTACGATTGCGATATAAAGAGGCGAGTAGAAGTCGTGCTTATCATATTCCAGGAGGCACATGGGGGATTTGGATAGTTAGTACCGCAGGATTAATGGGTTGTTTTATTACATTTATACTCGGATTCTTCCCTCCTCAGGGTATCGAAGTGAGTAATTTATTTAAATTTGATTTGATTTTGCTAGGCGGATTGCTGTTATTTTGCTTACCACCTATTATCTGCGCCGGATGGGCTTTAACCTTAAAAGGAACTGAGAATAATAGTTTTATAGAGTAGTGAAGTGTTTAGTTAAAGGGCATGTCAATAATTTTTAAAGTAATGAGCTATTGGGAAAGAATCAAAAAAATGAAGCTCTCGAGATTGATAAAGCTGATGTCCCCATATGGGTATCGAGAGATTGGCAAGTTCTAAATAATTAGAAGATGTGACATCATCGTCAACTGATATTCTATCGTTAAACCAAATGCCTGTTGGTATTTTTGAATGTGGTGCATAATTAGTTAACATACGTGCTTGATGTATAGCACCAAGCCGATTTTGAACGACAAGTAATAAATAATCTATTGGTAAATTTAAAGCTAAATCAACAGCATCTAGTCCGGTCTCATCTAAGGGAACAGCTAACCCTCCTGCAGCTTCAAGAATACGCCAATTGGTTTTAGGCAAATTATTAATTTTACACAGAATACTTTCTAGATTTAGCTTACAGTCATCTTTATGCGCCGCAGTAACTGGGGCAAGAGGTTTAGTAAACGAATATAAAGTAAAAGCTTGGCATTTCTTTTGTTTGAGATGAGAACAATGCTCAATAGCCGTTTCCGCATCGCCCTTTTGATTACCTGTTATGCCGGTCTCAACAACTTTGACTACTTGAACAGTTTGGTTATGCGATACAAGATAATTGGCTAAGGCTCGACAAACCCATGTTTTACCGATTTCTGTATCATTGCCTGATATTAATATTGTATTCATATGTATTTCATTTTAATTTTTTTAGCATATTTAGATCTGAATTTAAATCCAGGTTAGGAGTTGTTAAATTACGCTTACCAATAGTAACTACATTTGCACCACTAAAAAGCTAGAGTTTGTGTTCGAAAGACATTTTAAAACGACCAGTAGCCATCGCGATAATGCTTCGTGACATTGCAATACGTGCAATGGGCCATGATACGTACCTATTCAAAAGAATCAATAGATGATTTTTACCGAGAGCAGAGTCTTCTCATGGCTACGATTACATTGAGTGCTGCCATTTCGGGTTGAGGCGTTGTAATATCAGTTTTCATAGCCCTTGCTAGAGTTTTTGTGTGTAAGGGGATTTGGCAAGTTTGTTTATGCAAGAACAATAGTTTTTTATTATGTTTGTAAGAGAATTTTTTTCTCTTAGTAGAATCCAAGTGTATAATCTACGAAAATTTTAACCTGATTTTGCTATCATTAATATTTTGCTATAAGTCCTTTTGTGTGGTGTATCTATTATTGGCTTAGACAACAAGTGAACAATTAGTGAGATGGAGGCAGGATCCATATGATAAGTGCATTAGAAATTCATGGTGTCCCTATCGAGTGTATTAATCAAGCGGCGATAATCTACCATGTTCCAGCAACTTTAATTCTTTCAGTTTTAGCAGTAGAAAATGGCGCGAATGGTTCGGCGTTGCCTAATAAAAATGGAACTTTTGATTATGGACCCATGCAAATTAATTCAATTTGGATATCGAAAATTCGACTATATGGCTATACTCGGCATCAATTACAATATGACCCTTGTGTCAATGTTAAGGTTGGGACTTGGATACTTAGTCAGCAGATTGCGAATGATACAGCGAGCCCATGGCGAGGAATAGGCAGTTATCACTCACATACCGGCCGTTTGAATCAGAATTATCAAATCAAAGTTTCTGAAGTATACCGATTATTGGCTAATTATTTATCTTATCCGAGTAACTTGCCATTACCAAAAGTTTAAGATTTAAATTTTAACCTTAGATTAATATCGATATGCGAAAGTTTTTTTCTCTCTGTTTTTTGTTAAGTAGTCTATTTATAGAAAAGACTAAAAAAAAAATAGCTAACTTAGATAATGAACGTTTAGCGATTGGTTTTATTTCCATACTAGGTTTTGGGTTATTATTTCCTTTAGTTGTTATTGCTCCAGGTCTATTTGAGTCGGAATGGTTTTTAAATTTATTAATTATCCCCGCTGAGTATGGAAGCTTCCTAGCAGATGCTGGCTATTTAGGTCGATTATGGAATTTGCTTACAGCCCGCCCTTACGACAACAGTAAAAAGACCAAGATTAGGAACTTTCTCAGTCAAGAAATCATTATCAATCGACAAATAGGGCAAGCTGAAAAATTATTTACTCCTATTGGCATGTTGTTAGGAGTTAGTTTGGGGATTTTTTGTCTTTCTTTGCATGCAGTTATTCCTTTCTGGGATGTATTTTCCTATTTTGCGTGTATTTTATTTATTTTAGGTTATGCGTGTACTTTAGGTGGTTTATTCAATCGCCTAGCCAGCTCGTTTGATGGAACACGTTTAAAACAGGAAAAAGTATCGATTTTTGTAGGGCTAGTGTTAGGTTTATTAATTGCATTAAGCTTATTTACGTTAGTAATGCTGACAGGAACCATGCCTTTTGTTGTAGTGATAGGTATTAGTAAACCATTCATTGATCTTTTACTATTACATAAATTTCTCTTCGCACTCCCATTTGTACTAAGTTTGACGAGTATAACGACTTCTTGTTTCGATTATTTTGCCAAAGCGTATTGCTTCTTAAAATATATTTGGAGTACGAAAGATGAATTTGTTAATGAGCGTATAGGATCGCATTATTATGAATATCAGAGTGCTTTTTTTGGTATTATTTTTGGTTGTTTGTTGTCTTCAGGTATCATCATAGGCTTAACCTTAGTAGGAAGTTTCGTTGCGACACCCATAGTCATTGCGGCTACTATTTTTGCTAGTATTATTATTTGTAATAATGTATTAGCAGCACTTTTTACGAGATTGGGTCGTCTTATAGATGGAATTGTAAGCACTTCTATAACGCCAAAAGAAGAATTTTATAAACAAGAGCGCGTGATCGACGTTAGTTATTCTCTTCCAATAAGAAACGCCTCGTTAGTTTCAGCGCCCGTATCAATAAGTAATTCAGCTGAAGATCGAGACCTCAATGATAACAAAATTAAACTTAAATTAAAACGTACTCAAAGTAGCCCGGCTTTTTTTCATCTTTATAACTTAACTCAAGAGATGAATGCGAATAATGAACATTTTTTTAACAATACTTTAGTTGACATTAAATCCTTACCAGGACTACTTGCTTAGCCTTTAAGACATAGTCACAAAGGATATTCATATTGGACAGTTAGCAGGGCGGTTCACATCTTAATGTCTAATGGGTATAGTTCGACTAATTATTACTCCTTTACTAGTAAGTCTGTATTTATGCGTGTTTTAATTATAAAAATGTCTTCAATGGGCGATATTATTCATACATTACCCGCAGTAACTGATGCAGCTAAGGTTATTCCTAATATTCAATTTGATTGGGTAGTGGAAGAAGCATTCGCTGAAGTTCCCCAATGGCATGAGCAAGTTCAACAAATCATTCCCATCGCCTTAAGACGCTGGCGCAAGAATATCTGTCAGACAATTCAAAGTGGAGAATTAAAACAATTTTATACACGATTGCGTGTGCAAGAATATGATTTTGTTTTAGACGCACAAGGTTCCATCAAAAGTGCAATTACAACCTATTTAAGTCGTGGTTGCCGCCTAGGTATGGATAAGCACTCAGTGCGGGAAAGTTTAGCTTCTCTAGCTTATCAGCAAACTTTTTCTGTACCTTGGCAACAACATGCTATTGAGCGTTTACGTCAATTATTCGCTAAAGCTTTAAAATACAATCTGCCCAAGACGCTACCTGAATATGGTATTAACAAAGAAAATTTGAGCCAAGCAAAAATACAACTACCAAAAGACTATCTAATTTTTATACCCAATACCAGTTGTGTAACTAAACATTGGTCAAATTATTTCTGGTCTTTACTTATAAAGAAAATGACCCATCATGGGGTAAGTGTTTTTATTCCTTGGGGGAATGAAAATGAAAGAAAGAATGCTAACCGACTGATTAATAAAAACCCTATAGCCCAGGTATTACCTTATTTAAATCTCAATGAGATGGCAGCTGTTTTAGCCAATGCAAAAGCGGTTGTTGCTGTAGACACAGGATTAAGTCATTTATCCGCAGCTTTAGGAATTCCTACGATTGTTCTATATGGTTCTACTAACCCTGCATTGATAGGAACGATAGGTTCTTCCCAGTTCCATATCAAAATGGCGGTTAATGGGGATGATAGTAGGCAAGATAATAATAGGGTTGTTTTAAAAAAAATAATCGACAATTTGCGGTGTATTTTGACACTTTAGTTGATTTACATGACACAATTTTTATTTTTTCATGTTTATTTTTCGCGCAAAACAAAGCATTTTTAATTTTATGTAACCATGAGGATTGCGAGTTGAGCGATAATATAGATAAAAATTTAAATGCAAAGAATATCTTACAAGTTGCCATCCCGGCTCCCTTACACCAATATTTTGAGTATTTAGCACCAGTTGATTTTCCTTTAACGCAATTAAAGAAAGGTTTACGTGTATTAGTGCCGTTTGGGAAGCAGAAAAAAATTGGTTTTTTAATGGAAATAAGCGAATCATCTGTTTGGCCAAAATCTCAGCTTAAACAGGCATTGGCAATCCTAGATAAAACTCCGCTTTTACCGGATTCTATCCAGCAGTTATTAGAATGGACAAGTCGTTACTATCATTGTCCTATTGGCGAGGTATTCGCTAATGCTCTGCCACGTGCACTCCGCATGCAAAAAACTGTTAAGAAACTTAATGACTCTGTTAAAAAAACTACTGAAGAAATTAATAAAGAAGAAAAATTTTCTTTTGCTATTAAAAATAATTTAAATTTATCCGAACAAATTCGATTAAACAATCATCAGCAGCAGGCTATTGAGAGTATTTTTAATTCATTAGATAAATTTCAAGCTTTTCTTTTAAATGGTGTGACAGGAAGTGGAAAAACCGAAGTTTATTTGGAAGTGTTACAAGCTGTGCTCGATCAGGGTAAACAAGCATTAGTATTAGTTCCAGAAATTGGTTTAACACCGCAAATGTTAGCTCGATTTCGAAAGCGTTTTTCAGTGCCTTTGATATTATTTCATTCTAAATTAACCGATAAGCAGCGTTTAGAAAATTGGTTACTTTCTAAATCAGGTAAAGCATCTATTATCATTGGTACCCGTTCCGCTTTATTTACACCTTTATTGTGTCCTGGGGTTATCATCATCGATGAAGAACATGATAGTTCTTTTAAGCAACAAACGGGCTTGCGTTATCACGCTCGAGATTTAGCGATAGTACGAGGACGTTTAGAAAATATACCTGTTATATTGGGTTCTGCTACTGCATCTTTAGAAAGTATTTATAATGCAAAGCAAAATCGTTATCAAATACTGCATTTACCTCACAGAGCAGGATCCGCCATACCACCTACTTTTCATTTTATAGATTTACGACATCAAAAACTCGATCAAGGGTTTTCTCCTGCATTATTACAAAGCATAGGAAATCATTTGCACAAACAAGGCCAAGTACTTTTATTTTTAAACCGACGAGGTTTTTCTCCTGTTACTCTTTGTCATGATTGTGGTTGGACAGCAGACTGCCAATATTGTGAACAAAAAATGAATTTTCATAAAAAGCCGGCTCATTTACAATGTCATTATTGCGGTTATCGACGTCCTTTCGACGTTCGTTGTCCTGAATGCCAAGGCCAACAATTACTTGCTTTGGGTCAAGGTACACAACGTCTAGAACAAACCTTGCAAAAATACTTTCCTGATACCGGGATAGTTCGGATTGATCGAGACAATACCCAACGTAAAGGGAGTTTGGATAAATTATTAAAAAATATACATGCAGGTGAAAGTCAGATTTTGATTGGAACGCAAATGTTAGCGAAAGGACATCATTTTCCAAATGTTACTTTAGTGGGTATTTTAGAAGCAGACAGCGGGTTATTTAGTGCCGATTTTCGAGCTTTGGAACATACCGGTCAATTACTCACTCAAGTAGCAGGGCGATCCGGACGAGCAGATAAACCTGGAGAGGTATGGGTTCAAACCTATCATCCAGATCATCCTTTGTTAAACCATTTGTTAGAACGAGGTTATTTCAGTTTCAGCGATATATTATTGAAAGAAAGAAGCGCTTCTGCATTACCTCCTTACAGCTATTTGGCACTTATGCATGCCGAAGCCTTAAGTTCAGCTTGTCCGATGGATTTTTTAAATGAAGTAAAAAATCGGGCTGAATTAGTTGGGGGAGAAATCAGTATATTAGGGCCAGTTCCTTCCTTGCGCCCGCGGCGTGCGGGTTATTATCGATGCCAATTACTATTACAGGCAAAACAGCGGAACGTTTTGCAGAGCTTATTAGAGCAGATAATTAAACCTATCAGTCTGCTTGGCAGTAGTCGACGAGTTCGTTGGTCACTGGATGTCGATCCTATCGAGCTTTTTTGACTTTCATACTTCTTTTACCTTCATTAAAGGTCTAGAATACTAAAAATAATGAAATAAAAAGTATTCCTTTTATGACAATTAGTGTGTTTGATTTATTCTCTGTTGGTATAGGTCCATCGAGCTCGCATACCGTAGGTCCTATGAAAGCTGCCTACGTTTTTGCGGAAAATCTAGCATTAGATAATGAATTATTCAATGAGGTTAGCTGTATAAAGGTTGAGTTGTATGGTTCACTCGCCTTAACCGGTCGTGGTCATGGTACAGATGTAGCTGTTTTAAATGGTTTAGAAGGACAACTTCCTGAAACAGTTAATCCCGACGAGGTTGTGCCACGCGCCAAAACTATTATTCAGAGTTGTGAAATTCAATTAGCGGGAAGAAAGAATATCGCATTTTCTGAGCAAACCGATTTATTATTTTTACAGAAAGAATTATTGCCCTTGCATACCAATGGTATGCGTTTTAGTGCCTTTAATGCACAAGGTTTTCTTTTAAGTAGTCAAATTTATTACTCCATCGGCGGGGGCTTTATTGTTACTGAACAAGAGTTTGGTCTGCAGCATCATAAGGATGCTATTCCACTGCCTTATCCTTTTTCTACTTCTACTGAGCTGTTTTATGCCTGTAAAAAAAACAACTTAAGCATTTCAGAGCTTATGTTAGCTAATGAAAGACAATTAGCGCCTGATAGAGAAATACGCAAGGATTTATTGAAAATAGCCGATATTATGCAAGCCTGCGTGGATAAGGGTTGTCTTTCCCAAGGAATATTACCCGGTGTGCTTCAAGTCAAGCGTCGGGCCCCTGAATTGTTTAGCAAAATGAGTAACAAAGCAATTTCAAAATTAGCAACCTTTCCTAGCTCATTATTATGGCCAACCATTTACGCAATGGCAGTTAATGAAGAAAATGCAGCGGGAGGTCGCGTGGTGACTGCCCCAACGAATGGTGCAGCAGGTATTATTCCGGCAGTATTAACCTATTATCGTCGTTTCTATGTAGATGTTAGTGAGCAATCAATCACTGATTTTTTATTGACTGCTGCTGCTATCGCTTTACTCTATAAAATGAATGCATCAATTTCCGGTGCGGAAGTGGGTTGTCAGGGTGAAGTCGGTGTGGCGTGTTCTATGGCTGCGGGAGCACTCACTGCTATATTAGGCGGAACATTAGAACAAATAGAAAATGCCACAGAAATGGCAATGGAACATCATCTGGGATTAACCTGCGATCCTGTCGCGGGCTTAGTTCAGATCCCTTGTATCGAACGCAATGGAGTAGCAGCAGAAAAAGCCATTAAATTAACTTATTTAGCTTTAATGGAAGATGGGAAAAATAAAAAAGTATCCTTAGATAAGGTCATTGAAACCATGTTTGCCACTGGAAAAGATATGATGGCAATTTACAAGGAAACCTCTCTAGGTGGTTTGGCAAAGACACTCGCCGTCAATATTCCTGAATGTTAGTTTGAGGCTAAAATCAGGTGACTGAATTTGCTTTTTTTTGAGACGATACGAATGAGAAAAAACTTAGAGTGTCCTATCCATTATATTAGATTTCTGAGTTCAGAATATCAGAAGATACCATATTAAGAGATTGACATTATTGCATTAGGAGCTTGGCCGAGTGAAGATTGTTTGTTTGATTGGTCTATGGCTTGATAAAAATGAAAATCTTGTCTGGAATAAAGTTTTATAAACTACATCAAATTGTTCGGTTATTAAAACCATATCCAAAATTGTTCCCGGCGCCGAAATGGATCAATTAAGTGAAGATTATCAAAAAGCTTTAAAGATTTTTTTATAAAAGAAAATGACGCTAAAATTAATTCTATGTTGACTAGAAGATTAGGCAGATAGTTATTAAAAGCTATTTGTACTTGGATTTTTTAGACTATTTCCTTTTTAAGGAACGTCGCTTATACAGAGCATACAAAGTTAAAATAGGACCAGAAAGGGCATAGCAAAAAAAGATCAAAAATAATATTTTAGGTGGATCAAGCGAAATACCAACAAAAGCTAATACTACCAATAAAATAGCCACAAAAGGGACTCGGCCTTTGAGGTCAATTTCTTTAAATGAGTAATAACGGACATTGCTTACCATTAAAATAGCAATGATGATCGCTAATACTGCGGTCATCATACTAACGATATTACCAAGAATTTCTGAGTCCACGCACAACCATACCATACTGGCTAAAACACCTGCTGCTGCAGGAATAGGTAATCCTTGAAAATAACGTTTATCAGCAACCAACACTTGAGTATTAAAACGAGCTAGACGTAATGCGCCTGCTGCCGCAAATATGAACGCTGCTAACCAGCCTAATTTACCCAGACCTTCTAAAGACCAACTATAAATAACTAAGGCCGGAGCAACACCAAAAGAAACCATATCCGATAAACTATCTAATTCTGCACCAAAAGCACTTTGCGTATTGGTTAGGCGTGCAACACGACCGTCAAAAAAATCCATAATCATAGCCACAAAAATAGCAACCGCCGCATAATTAAAGTAACCTTCCATAGCAGTGACGATGGCATAAAAACCCGCGAATAAACCGGCGATGGTAAACAAGTTTGGCAATAGGTAAATTCCACGGCGGCGGTAAGCTAATCTTTCCACCTCTTCATGATCACCAGGGTTAATACCTTTATGCTCAGAAGCCGTTATTTTTTCTTCAATTTTCTGAGGGGAAAATTTTTCGTCATTTGGGTTATTCATACAGAAATTCCTTGCAAGGATTTTAATCGATAAATGATCTCAAGTGCTTCTTTTGGAGCGAGTTGATCGGGGTCGACTTGTTCTAATAAGGCCATAATACCAGGGTTGACAAAGAGTTTTGGTGTAATAGAGGAAGGATTTATTTTGCTGTGGCTAGTGTGTGCAGATTTATCCTCAAGCTCAGTCAGCTTTTCCTTAGCGCGTTGAATAACGGGTTTAGGAACGCCAGCTAACTGTGCTACTTGTAATCCATAACTTTGATTCGCTGGTCCGTCCTTGATGGTATATAGAAATACGATGCTATCAGCATGTTCTTTTGCGTCGACATGGCAGTTGCTTATGACTGTGTTTTGTTCAGATAAGTCAGTCAACTCAAAATAATGAGTAGCGAATAAAGTGTAGGCTTTAATCTGTTTTGCTAAATATTCTGCACAAGAAAAAGCTAAAGCAAGTCCATCAAAAGTACTGGTACCGCGTCCAATTTCATCCATAATAACTAAGCTTTGCTCAGTTGCATTATGTAAAATTGAGGCGGTTTCTGTCATTTCTACCATAAAGGTTGAACGACCACTAGCAAGATCATCAGCTGCTCCGATCCGGGTGAAAATGCGATCAATGGGACCTATCGTAGCGCTTTTTGCAGGAACAAAACAACCTATCATGGCTAATAAACAAATTAAAGCAGTTTGACGCATGTAGGTTGATTTTCCGCCCATGTTCGGACCAGTGATAATTAACAAACGCTTTTCAGGAATCAAATGACAATTGTTTGCTATAAAAGGGGTATCTAAAGTTTGTTCGATTACTAAATGTCGGCCCTCTTCTATATGGATACCTGAAGTTTTGGTTAATTGAGGACAGGTTAAATTGAGTGTCGTTGCACGTTCTGCAAAACAGGTTAGCACATCTAACTCGGCTATCGCATTGACAGTTTTTTGTAAGTCGGTTAAATAAATGGTTAATTTATCAAGTAATTCATCATAAAGTTTTTTTTCCAAGCTTAAGGCTTTAGACCGGGCGCTTAAGGCTTTATCTTCGAATTCTTTTAATTCAGGAGTAATAAAACGTTCTGCATTAGTCAACGTTTGTCGACGAATATAGTGTGAGGGCACCTGTTTGGTTTGTCCGCGACTTATTTCGATGTGATAGCCATGCACTCGATTGAAGCCAACTTTTAGCGTACTAATGCCTGTAAGTTCTCGTTCACGTTTTTCTAAGTCAAGCAGATATTGTCCAGCATGATCACTTAGGTTTTGTAGTTCATCAAGTTCAGCATGATAGCCTTTAGCGATCATCCCTCCTTCACGAATAACGGCTGGAGGGTTTTCGACAATAGCTTGCTGCAGTAAACAAAATAATTGTGGGAAACTTTTTATCTGCTGACTTAATGAAATAAGTAACGCTGATTTTTTATCTTCAGTTTGAATGTTTAAATAAGGGTCAAGTTTGTTGTGAATAGTTGGTAGAATTGCTAAGCCGAGACGTAATTGACTTAAATCGCGCGGTCTCGCCGATTTTAATCCAATGCGTGTAACAATACGTTCGAGATCCCCTAATGACTTTAACAAAGAGTGTAAGTTTATAAAGGATTGTGTAACTAACAACTGTTTAATGGCTATTTGTCGTGCTTCTAAGCTAGCTATTTTACGTAAAGGTCGATGCAGCCATCGGTTGAGTAAGCGACTTCCCATCGGTGTTGCCGTGTTATCTAAAATAGACATTAAAGTATTATTCTTTTCGCCTTGTAAATTGAGTGTTAACTCTAAATTACGCCGGGTTGTGGCGTCTAATACAATACTTTCTTCACGTCTTTCTATACAAAGCGGTTGAATATGTTGTAATTGAACACGTTGCGTGTCTTTAACATAATTTAATAAACAACCTGTCGCTTGTATCGCTAAGGGTAAATCCTGACAGCCAAAACCACTGAGATCACGAGTTTGAAATTGCTGCGTTAATAAATGAGTTGCGGTACTGAAATCAAATTCCCAGGGCGGACGCCGTCGAATTGTTTTATAAGGAGCTAATAGTTGTTCACCTTTATATTCTTCACTGATTAAAATTTCACTGGGGTTGAGTCGTGCAAATTCACTGGCAAGCGCTTCTTCCCCAATAACCTGTAAAATATGAATTTGACCGCTTCCCATATCAAAATAAGAAAGTCCAAATTGATCATTATGACAATACAAGGCTAATAAAAGACTTTGATGATTTTCTAGTAATGCTTCATCGCTAAGTGTTCCTGGCGTAATGATCCGTGTTACTTGTCTTTCCATAGGACCTTTACATAGATTCGGATCCCCCATTTGTTCGCAAATAGCAATCGATTCACCGAGTTTTACCAGTTTGGCTAAATAACTTTCGACGCTATGAAAGGGTACACCTGCCATGGGGATGTCTTGATTAGCTGATTGACCTCTTTTAGTTAAGGTAATGTTTAATAATTTTGCGGCTTTAATAGCGTCTTCATAAAACAATTCGTAAAAATCACCCATACGATAAAATAATAATTTATCCTTATGCTGAGCTTTTAGTTGTAGATATTGACGAATCATCGGTGTATGTTGAGTTAAATCGACGTTATTCTTCATAAGACCTCTTGCAATACCATTGCTTCTTATTAGATGGTTCCATTATTACGTAATATTTAAGTTTTCGGCAAATAAAGCTTTTAAAAGCTTTATTAATATTTTGAGCATTTTCTCTTTTTGCTTAATTACTAAGATAGTGTAACTAAAAAAAATTTAATTATACTCTCAGCATTTTTATTTTTACCTATGATGCTAATCACTAATCGAAAAACTAGATTGTTCAATTTTAGTTAATTGAGGATTTTTAGTGATACACAAGAAAATATTAATTTGATCAGGAATTATTTTAAATAGCTTCTTTTTAAGAAATTGATAAAGCCGATAAGCTAAGGCTTCGATAAGTTTAAAACAATGCTTATCACAGAATTGTTGCAACTCATTCGCCAGGGTAGCATAGCAGATCGTGTCATTTAACTGATCATTGATACAGGCGGGGGGTAGACTGCTAAAATTAAACTTTATTTGCACTGAAACCCATTGAGGTAAGCTACGTTCTTCGACCGAGTTACCTAATTTAACCAATAAATTAAGTTTTTCTAATGTTAATTGAGAGTTCATGTGCAAAAAACATAGCAAACAAGCGATAATTTGGCTACTATAGCCACATTCTTGCTCATAGTAAATAAAATAATAATAAGAGGCTATATGGGTTATATCAATAAAACGCTCTTGCCAGATGAAAAAATCATCTATCTCAGCTATCCACACTGGATTGTTGTTTTTAGATCGTTAATGGTTTTAATCTTTATAGCGGCTTTTTTGTGGATCAGAGGCGCCTTTCCTCTATTGTTCATCAGTTTTTTTTCTCTTTTAAGTCTAGTTGCTTGCTTACCCGGACTGATTGTTTATTATTCTTCTGAGTTTGGAATTACTGATAAACGGGTTATTATGAAATCAGGGTTTATTAGCCGATATGCTTTTGAAAATTCCTTGGATCGTATTGAAGGGGTAGAGATTAGTCAAAGTATTATGGGCCGAATTTTTGATTACGGATCAATTCGTATTCGTGGTGTCAGTGGGACCAATGAATTATTTTCTGCTGTTCGCTATCCATTTAGATTTCGGTATAAAGTTTTAGAAGAAATGGAACGACAAAAAAAAAGCTAAATAATTTACTTAAAATTATTTTTCCATTGTCGAAGATAAGCAAATATTTCGATGGGGTTAACAAGCTTTTTCCCAGTTCTTTTTTCTACGCACATCTTTATTTGGGGATTATCACAACGTAAAAAAGGATTGCTCAAGCGCTCTTCAGATAAATGACTTGGGACACTGGCTAAGTTTTTTTGACGCAATTCTCTAGTTTTTTCTAATCGTTCTTTAATATGGGGGTTATTGGGTTCTACGGCCTGAGCAAAATGTAAGTTAGCTAGCGTATATTCATGGCCGCAATAAATCTGGGTTTCGTCGGGAAGTTGCATTAGTTTATTCAAAGAATTCAACATTTGATCGGCTGTCCCTTCAAATAATCGACCACAACCCGCTGTAAATAAAGTATCACCACAGAATAAAAGATGGTTCCCATAATAAGCAATATGTCCCAATGTATGCCCAGGAATAGCCAGTACTTCAAAAATAGGCCAATTGGGCAATTCAATTTTGTCACCTTCCTTAACTAGATTACTTACTCCAGCTATTTTTTCTTTTGCAGGTCCGAATACGGGAACAGAATGAAGTTTTAAAATAGAACGAATACCGTTCGTATGATCCCAATGATGGTGTGTGATGAATATTGCATCGAGTTTAAGATTTAATTGTTTTAATTGTGCCAAAACAGGTTTTGCTTCACCTGGATCGACAATAATACAATGTTTTGTTTCTTCATTGATAAGACACCAAATATAATTATCCTTAAACGCCAAAATAGGTAATATTTGTATCGTCATAGTTTCTCCACAAAGTTCTTTTATTTTTGTTAACTGCCATCCTTGGAACCGTTTAACACAAAGTCAGTTCGAGAGGGTTTAAATTAAAGATTTAGTTTTTATTTATCAGTGCGTTTTCGTGAAGCTTGATGTCGCTGTTCACGTCGCTTGCCTGCTTCTTCATAACGTCTTATTTCGTCATTCGTTTCAGGGATAACCTTAGGAACATGTGCAGGACGACCAGACTCATCTGTACCTACAAAAGTAAAATAAGCAGATACTATATGGCGCCGTGTACCGGTACGATAATCTTCTGCAAGAACACGTACCCCAATTTCCATCGAACTGGTCCAACTACGATTAATAGCGGCTTGGAAAATTAAAATATCTCCCCGAGTTGCGGGTTGCAAAAAATGCATAGCATCTACAGAAACAGTTACACAGGGTCTTTGGCTATGTCTCTCTGCAACGACAGAAGCGACTCTATCAAGCGTGGACATAACTAAACCACCAAACACGGTTTCAGTTGAATTCAAATCATTAGGAAATATTTTATAAGTATGATCATGTACAGCTGAGGCTGCAACGGTTTTTTTTTGTGGTATAGACATTAGCCACCCAATTTTTTATCATCAAAAATCTATTATAACTTAATATTTACAAACACACCTCATATTGTCTGGCCAATACATTCTCCAAATTTCACCTTTTTTTCAAATAATTCAGACAACCATTTTATACGCTGGGGTGTGAATAAAATAATAACCGTAGAACCTAATTGAAATTGTCCAATCTCTTCTCCCTTACGTAAGGAAACTTTGTTATCTAGGTAATGCCAATGATAAATATGTCGATTGGGAGCAGGCGCGATAATTCCTTCCCATGGGGTACTGATGCTGCCAACAAGCATTGCGCCCACTAAAATGACCGCCATCTGGCCTATAGGTGTAGAAAATAAAGTAATAACACGTTCATTGCGAACAAATAAATTTGGAAGTTCAGTGGTAGTCTGAGCGTTTACTGAAAATAAACGCCCTGGAACATAAAGCATTTCTTTCAATTCGCCACTATATGGAATATGTACGCGATGATAATCTTGCGGAGCTAGATAAAAAGTTGCGAATTGTCCTCCATGAAACTGCGCAGCTAATTTAGCAGAACCGCCTAATAAAGCTTGTAGGTTATAGTTTATTTTTTTGGCTTGGATGAGTTGATTTTCTTTGATATCGCCAATTTGACTAATAGTGCCATCAACGGGAGAGATGATGTCTCTAGCATTAATGGAAATTGGGCGCTTTTCAGGTTTTAAAGATCGCGTAAAAAAATGATTAAAATTAATATAGTGTTCAGGATTTTCTTCCAATGCTAACGTCATATCGACATTATAATGACGTATAAATCCAAAGATTAATCTATTTTTAATCCATGTTTGTTTGCAGTTAGCTATCCAGCCGGCAAAACGGGATAGACTATGTTGGGGTAGTAACGATTGATAACGGATGTGCAATTAATTCTCCTTAGAAATTGTAAGCTAGCAAAATATTTGACCATTATAGCGCGGTCATTTTACTTCGCGAAAGTCTGAACTATAGTTTTTTTATGGATATTAAAACCAAGGATACAGAAGTATTGATTATTGGGGCAGGGCCTACGGGCCTGATGATGGCTTGTCATTTGTTGCATTATGGCGTTAAGTTTAGAATTTTTGATAAGCAGAAGGATAGAGCACATGAATCGCGAGCTTTTGCGATTCAAGCGAAATCGATGGAAATATTTCAGAATTTAGGTATTGCTGAAGAATTTCTTAAGTTAGCACGTGCTAACGTGGATTTTGCTTTTTTTATTAATGGAAAGAAGCAAATTGAAGTAAAATTTAAGCATTTTAAGCACCAGGATACGCCTTTTCCTTCAGTTTATTTTCTTCCACAAGCGGAAACAGAACGTATCTTTATCGAATTTTTAGAAAAACAAGGTGTTTACATAGAGCGTCAGAAAGAATTAATTGCTTTTTCTCAAGATATAAACGGCGTGCAAGCAATTATTAAAAACAATATCACCGAAAGCGCTGAAAAAATCATGTGTGACTATATTATAGGTTGTGATGGAGCTCACAGTAGCGTTCGGCATACGCTTAATTTTACGTTTGAAGGAAATGCTTATCCGCAAATTTTTAATTTGCTGGATGTAAGTATTGAATGGCCTTACTCGCGAAATAAATTTCTTTTTTTTCTGGGAAAAGACGGCATATTCGTGCATATTCCGCTTACAGAGAAAATTAGCCGAGTTATGCTAGCAAAGCGTTCAAATGACTCGGAAGAAAAAAAATCAACACCCGGCTTAACTGGGTTAGAGAACTTAGCGAGTTTGCTGACCCAAGTCCCTGTGAAACTGATTAATCCAATTTGGATGTCAACGTTTCGTTTGCATCATCGAGGTGTAAACAAATATTATCTAAATCGAGCCTTTCTTGCCGGAGATGCAGCCCACATTCATAGCCCGATAGGTGGTCAGGGCATGAATACCGGAATACAAGATTCTACTAATCTCGCTTGGAAACTTGCTCTGGTATTAAAAAAAGGAACTAACGTAAAATTATTAGATACTTATGAGACAGAGAGGCACCCGGTGGGAAAAATATTATTAAAAACGACGGATCAGCTTTTTTCCTTACTCACAGAAAAAGGTTTTTTTATTTCCAAACTACAAAATTGGTTATTACCTTTAGTTATTTCTTTTCTTTTTTCCAAGAAAAATATAGAAAAGCGTCTTTTTTGGTTTATGTCTCAGCTAAATATTCACTATTCTAAAAATCAATTTAACTATGAAATCATAGAAAATTCTTATCAAGGATTTAAAGGAGGTCCATGCCCAGGATATCGTGCACCTAATGCCCCGGTTAACTCATCCAGTCTGTTTATATTGCTAGCTCAGAAGCCTATTAATATACTTTATTTTAATGCTAAAAAGGAACAACCAGATAATTTTATTGAAAAAATAAATGTCTACTTAGAAAAATATAAAGATTGGCTGAAAATTCACAGCTTTATTTTATCTCCAGTCTATAAAATACTTTTTAAACGATACGGTGTAATTTCTTCAGCAATTTATGTCATCAGGCCGGATGGTTATGTAGGCTTTAGAATTAATTCAAATAATCACTTATTATTAAAAAAATATTTAAAGATTTTTTTTGAATAAAAGTCAAAGGACATAACCTCTTCTAATAGAAAACTTACAATATTGTAAATATTTTGATCATCTTTTCACTACACTATATAATTAGCACAGTTATACCCCTATTTGGAATTTTAAACGATGTTTAAAAAATTCTCTCCTATTTTTCTAGGCTTATTTTTGACTACTGGAATAATATCCGCTAAAGAAAGTATTACTTTAAAAACTAAAACCGGTGAATTCACTATTAATCCTGCAAATTTGGCTATCTCAGTTTCACCAAGTGACGATTCAGCAGCGATTAATTTGACACAAGAAGGACTTTGGTTTGATGAAGTAAAAGATCTAAAAATTAATAATAAAACAGCGCAATGGTTCTATCCTCATCTCAAAATGCAAGTGAAAGTAATTGCAGATGATCAAGGTCTTAAATTTTTCTTTAATACCAACCAAGAGCAAACATTTCAATGGCCTGTTGCTGGTTTGACCCCAGAGGCTAAAGCATTAGTTCTTCCAGATGGCGAAGGTTTATATATTCCAAATCATGATGCTTTCTGGCAAAAAGAGTTTAATAAACATCCTAAATATTCCAATTTATCTTTGAGTATTCCTTTCTGGGCAATAGAATACACAGATGAGAATTTTGTTAATTATATTTGGAGCGACCATGATGTTGATACCAATGCAAAAGTTCTTAAAAAATCCACCCAACTTTACTTGGCGAATGAACATCATTTTTTAAAAAGATCACGTTTTCCAGAGTATACTTTATTAATTCATTTAGCAGGGAATTCACCCATAAGTCCCGCATTGGATTATCGTAATTTACTCATCAATGAAAATAAATTTGTTTCACTCAAACAAAAAATACTAGAAAATGCCAATGTAAATAAATTATTAGGCGCTTTCCATATTTGGGTTTGGGGGGATGGTAAAAGCTTGGTTATGTTGGATGAATTGGAAAAATTAGGTATTAAACATGCGCTGATAAATTATGACGCTAGTCCAGTTCTCGATAATGCAAATATCGAAAAGGACTATATTCGAAAAGCCGAAAGCTTGGGTTATTTAATAGGGCCTTATGATAGTTTTGATAATGCGCAAAACCCAAAAATTTCAGATAGCATAACTTCAACTTGGCCTAATCATTTATGGCCAGGAGCTTGTATTCGAAACCCTAATGGAGCGCTTTTAATTGGCTTTGCAAACCGAGGTTGTTATTTAAGTTCAGAAGCGCTCCGATTAAGGGAATCTAAGCAGAAAAATATTGCAAACCAAATTGAAAAAATGTTGAATAACGGAGACAACGCCCTTTTCCTTGATTGTGATGCAGCTTATCCACTTTATGATGATTATTCAAAACATCATCCCATGAGCCGCGAGCAAGATTTAAATAATCGTTTAGAGCGGATGCGATTTATTAGTAGCGGACAGAAGATAGTATTAGGTTCTGAAACTGGATTAGCCTGGGCTAACCCGACTATCGCCTATAATAATGGTGCCTTTTTGGCATTCCCAGCAGCTTTTTGGTCTGCTTTACAAGATAAGAAACATTTTGGTGTTTGGTGGCCTAACTCTGCTCCAAAAGTACTATTCCAAGCTTATGATGCACCCGTTGAATTTATCAATGCTTCTTATAATCCACGCTACAGACTGCCACTTTATGAAGCGGTCTTCCATGACTCAGTGATTAGTACTGATCGTTGGGAGTTAAGTGAATTAAAGATTCCCGCTATTAGAACAGCCAAAGCTTTATTGCAGAATCTTTATAATGTTCCGCCAATTTGGGTACTAGACCAAAAAACTTTACAAAAAAATAAAAAATATTTTGTTGACTACTATAATTTTTTCTCGCCCTTACATCAAATGACAGGGATAGAAGCATTAACTACATTTGATTGGCTGACGGATGATCATTTAGTGCAGCAAACCCAATTTGGAAACCGGCTTATTTTGACGGCTAATTTTTCTGGTAGATTCTATGAAGATATAGAGCCGCATTGTATCCGAGCGGAATGGAAAGAAGATGGTAGCATTTCTTTATTTTGTCCAAAGAGATAATAATTTTTGTACTAGATTTTTTCAAGCATCTAATTTAACCTAAGCTACTTCAGTTATACTAAAAATAATAAGAAATACTGAGTGGCTTTTCTTGAAAAATTTATTTCAGTTTGGAATGAAATAAAATTTCCTGGTTTTATGGGTGAGACAATCGCAGTGGATCATTTAAATGATACCACCGCGTTTCCTTGGTTTTTAAATTTTTCAAAAAATTTTTCAGCAGATTATAGAAAATGCAAAAGTAATCGATGGGATTATTTAATTTCAATTCACAATTTCGAAAATTCCAATGAGTGTGACACTTCAGTTGAAAGCGATCCAGTTTGTAAAAGATTCTCTTTAATAAATAAATATAATGAGCGCTTATTAATTGAATCAAATGATAAAGATAACCCATTGGTCATTGACGATAGAGATGAGAGGGTAGTGACCCTGCATCGAAAAAAATATTTGGATTTTGAACGCTGCTTATCATTGATGATAAATACGGAAATAGGAGAAAAAAATAAAGATAAAGCCTTATCGAAAAAGATTATTCAATTAGAAACCGATCGTCTTTCCCAACTAGCAAAATGGGAACTATTAGCAATCTACAAAGAAGAGAACATAGGTGGAGTCTTAATCAATGATGATTCATATTGGAAGACTACTAAGGAAAATTTTGCTGCAAAAATTGCCTTATTAGTAAACGAGGCGTCTATTGATGAAATAAAACAAATAAAAAAAAAACAAAGAGAAATTATCAGCGAATTAAACGATTATTTTTCAAAAAAGCAAAGATCTGTCGGATTTAATTCAATTACTTCAATTTCGGAAGAAATTAATGCATTCGTAATTAAAAATAAATGGATACAATTTTTTTCGTTATTTTGGTGCGGATTAAGTAGTCATGCTAATTTATTAAGTTGGATTAGCTTTTTATTTGTGTTTTTTTCTTTAGCATTATATAGCTACCCTATTATTTTTTTGATGCTGGGCATATCTTTAGTAGGTTACTTAGGTTTTAATTTTTTTTATTTAGTTAAAAAAAAATCGTTAATACTTCCAGAAATAATTATACCCCAAGCCGATCATATTCTTGAATCGGTCAAAATTGCTGTTTTTAATGAAAAAAAAGATGAAAAAGAATGGACATTGATTTATGAAATGGTTGGTAAACCATCAGGACAAGAAAAAGAAATTAAAGATGAGCTTTTTCATCCAATTTCCATTTTGGATAAAGAATTTCTTCAAAAAATTAATCTTTCTGGTGATTCTAATCAACTCAACATAAAGGAATCTAAGTTTTATCAAAATTTAATCGAAGTATATCCCAAAATGCAATTTATTGCTTCGATGATGGTTAACTTGGCCAGTGTTATGCTTTACACGTATTTATTAACATGGGCTATGCATAGTATTTTTATGGTTTTAGGGGCCGCTAGTCTTGCAAGCTTTATTGCTTGCCCTATGGTAGTTGGTATTTTTATTTTCATTACGACCACTTTTTTTTTGGCACGTCATTTTTTAAAATTTCTTGCAAGAGAAAGTTTTTACCAGCGATTTATTGAACAGCAACTTAACGAGGAATGCAAATTTTCATATAAAGATGAAAATGGAAATCAAGTAATTACCCAAATTAAAAAGTGGGAAAAACTTGAATATTTACAAGAAGAAAATGCTATATTAAAGTCAGAACTCAATAATTTTTTTAAAGAAAATGGGCTAGAAAGTTTAAATAGTAAATTTTCTAGCTTATTTAATAATAGTACGTTTAAAAATGCGCAAGATAAGGTATTAGGCGCATCAGGTAGTTTTTTTAAAAACCTAAAAAAATCCTTGAATCGATTTTTTGCTTTCTCAGGAGGTGGTTTTTACGGATATAATTTAACACAACAAATCGTATGGAAAAGCAAACTAGGCCTCCATATTCTTGTTCAGACGCTTACGCTGCCTATATTATTAATTTTTATACCTTTAATTATTATAAATGGCATTGCTAATCTTATCACTTATCACTTCCATAGCAGGCAACAAAGTCGTTTTGAAATGGCAAAAAACTTGGATCGTCAACTAGAATTTTTAGAGCAAGAAAGTAAAAAACTTTTATATTTAAAAACGTTTTCAAACCAGGCTATTAACCAATTAGATGATTTGGTGAATCAAAAAGCTAATCTTTTTTCTGGAAACGCATCACCGCTTGAACTCGATACCCGTAAAAGTTATTTTTTTAAAAAATTTGGTTTTTTCTGTAAAAAAAGTACAAAAAAAGACTTAATTGAGCTCAAAAACTTTAATGATAAAACAAGCACTAATTCTTTCAAGCCTTAGTTTGAGTATAATTTGTTGGTAGAATAATGACTTTGGTCTATTTTTATTATGGAGCTTTGCCTAATTAAACATTAATTTTAAAGGAAATTGCTTTGGAAATTTATTTAGTCGGTGGTGCGGTACGTGATCAATTATTAGGTTATCCAGTAAAAGAACGTGATTATGTCGTTGTAGGCACAAGTCCTGAGGAAATGTTAAAGCAAGGATTTCGCTTAATCGGTAAAGATTTCCCAGTATTTCTTCATCCTAAAACTCATGAAGAATATGCTTTAGCGCGTACAGAACGCAAAATAGGTCCCGGATATAAAGGGTTTGCTGTCTATGCAGCGCCTGAAGTATCGCTCGAGGAAGATTTAAAACGTAGAGATCTGACTATTAATGCGATGGCACAAAATAGTAGCGGCGATATTATTGATCCTTTTCAGGGACAAAAAGATGTGGAAAATAAATTATTACGCCATGTTTCTTCTGCCTTTAGTGAAGATCCAGTTCGAATTTTAAGAGTTGCGCGTTTTATGGCGCGATTTGCTCCATTAGGCTTTCGAGTAGCTAAAGAAACCATGGAATTAATGAAAGCCATGGTGTCTGTTGGTGAAGCACAAGCGTTGGTGCCAGAACGAGTTTGGCAAGAATTTTCAACTGCGCTCAACGAAGCTGCGCCACAAGCTTTTATTAAAACCTTGTATGATTGCGGAGCATTAGCCGTTTTGTTTCCTGAGCTACAAGCATTATATATCCAGTATGATCGAGTAGCTGACCAACGATCACAGGGCCAACGTAATTATTTATCTGTTTTAGAAAAAGCTGTGGTATTGACTGATGATCCACAAGTACGATTTGCCGCAATACTTTGTGATTTTGGGAAGGGTGTAGCAAAAGAAGGAACACAAACAGGAGTTCACAAGATAGAAACTTTATGTCAGCGTTATCGTATACCGCATGCTTATGTAGCTCTTGCCGTCACAGCAGCGGCTTATCATCTGCTTTGCCATCGTGCTTTAGAACTCGATGCACAATCTCTGTATACTTTACTCGAAAATACCGATGCGTTTAGACAATCCTCACGTTTAGAGCAGTTTTTATTGGTTTGTGAAGCAGATTTTCAAGCTTATTCTGGATTGGGAAAAACAATTTATTTACAAAAAGATAGAATCTTAGCAGCTTTTGCTGCGGCTAAAAAAGTATCTGCTAATAAGATAAAAAAATTGGGTCTTAGTGGCGTAGCCTTGGGAAAAAAACTAGTTGCACATCGTATTAAAGCGATATCTGATTTTTTGCAAAACACCTAAACCATTTCCTGCTACTAGGCGTCTGGCAATAGTCCGCTTTTTTGCGTATCAAATCATTGCAAGCAATAGCAGAGTCTCTTAGAATGTGCACTCACCTGTGAGTGTTTTCATTTGCGATGGATTCAGTATTACTTAAAGAATAGGTTGATATTTTAAGGGCCCAACATTTTTTATGTTAAGTGATGAACTACTAAGCTATGCAAAAAAACTTGGTTTTGGTGAACTTTTTTTTAAAATTGATCAGATTAACCAACTTTGTGCCATTGTAGCGATACATAGCACCCGCTTAGGTCCCGCCTTAGGCGGATGTCGTTTTATCGAATATGCTTCTATCGATCATGCTATTCATGATGCTTTGCGTTTAGCACAGGGAATGAGTTACAAAGCAGCATTAGCTAATTTACCTTTAGGTGGGGGTAAAACAGTGTTAATGCGTCCTAAAGAATTGTCAGATCGTAGTGCTTACTTTCGCGCGCTGGGACGTTTTGTGAATGAATTTAAGGGGCGTTATATTATTGCGATGGATAGTGGTGTGGTAATTGAAGATATGGATAGTATTGCACTTGAAACGCCTTATGTTGTCACTACTTCTAAGCATAAAGGTAATCCTGCACCTTATACTGCTTTAAGTGTGTTATATGGTATTGAAGCAGCAGTTAAATTTAAATTGCATCTTGATCATTTAGAAGGTGTTCACGTTGCTATCCAAGGCATGGGACATGTGGGTTTTGCCTTAGCGAATGCATTGCAAAAAAAAGGTGCTCGTTTAACGGTTTGCGACAATAACACGGAACTAATGCAACACTATGTAAAAGATTTAAAAGCTAACATTGTCGAACCTGAGGAAATTTATGCAGTAGAATGTGATGTTTTTTCCCCTTGCGCTTTAGGGGCTGTTCTGAATGATGAATCAATTTCTCAATTGAATACGGCGATTGTGGCCGGTTCGGCTAATAATCAATTAGCCGAATCACGACATGCAGAAGTATTGCATCAAAAAGGGATTTTATATGTTCCGGATTTTGTAATTAATGCAGGTGGTTTGATTTATGCTTATGCCGAATACCAAAATCGTTTGAATCGAGAATATGTGGTACAACATATATCAACAATTTATAGTACACTCTTAAAAATATTTAAGAATGCACATGAGAAAAATAAACCCCCTAGTATAATTGCGGATAGTTTGGCTGAATCACGATTAAATAGTATTTAAAAAAAAATCTATACTTAACTTACAGCAATTGAATTTTTGGTAAGTGTCGCGTCCCATGCAGAAATTATGGTATATCCTTATAACTTTGAGGATTGCGAATCGAATGGCAACGCAGATAAAAATTCAAGTGCGAAGTAGTTCAGATAACACTTTTTAAAAGAGGTTAATATGAGCGAGGTTGCGAGATTCTCTATTGAGTATACTCGTTTTCTGGATTCTAAGGGCGAAGCTCAACAAGATTTGCCAGTATTTACGCACAGCATGCATGAATTATTAAAATTGTATCAGCAAATGATGCTTACGCGTCTTTTTGATTACAAAGCGGTAGCATTACAAAGAACGGGTATGCTCAATACTTATGCTTCTACACTTGGACAAGAAGCTATTTCTGTTGGAATAGGTGCGAGTATGCAAAGAGAGGATGTCTTTTGTCCTTTCTATCGTGATTATGCTGCGCAAATAATGCGTGGTGTGAAAATGAGTGAGATTCTTAGCTTTTGGAAAGGAAATGAATGGGGTAATCATTTTAGTGAGTGTCCTCTAGATTTTCCTATTTGTGTGCCGATTGCAACTCAGCTTTTACATGCAGCAGGTGTTGCGACGGCTTTTAAACTTCGTAAACAAGCAAGAGTGGTCGTATCCACCTGCGGCGATGGTGCCACATCTGAAGGTGATTTCTATGAAGCCTTAAATATCGCCGGTGTTTGGCAATTACCGATTGTGTTTGTTATTGACAATAATCAATGGGCAATTTCTGTACCCCGTAAGCATCAATCTCATGCACAAACTTTAGCGCAAAAAGCCATTGCGGCAGGAATTCATGGCGAACAGGTTGATGGAAATGATGTTATTGCCATGAAATTTGTGATGGATAAAGCGATTACCAAAGCACGTGATGGGCATGGCCCCAGTCTCATAGAAGCTTTAAGCTATCGATTATGTGATCATACCACTGCTGATGATGCGAGTCGCTATCGTCGTGAGGAAGAATTGCAACAAGCTTGGCAAGAAGAACCCTTAAGACGCTTGAAAAATTATTTAATTAATCAAAAAAGCTGGTCGAATGAGGAAGAGGAAAATTTTAAAAAAGAATGTGAAAAAAAGATAGAAATCGCTGTAGCTGAATATCTTTCCTTGGCTAAACCTTTAGTGACTGACCTATTTGATTATCATTTTGCAAAATTACCTCCTGATTTAATTGAACAACGCATCGAAGCTGAAGCAATGTTTATGTTAAGTAAGGATCTTGGCAATGGCTGAAATAACATTGATAGAAGCCATTACGCAAGCATTAGCCTATGAAATGGCTGTTGATGAAGAAGTAATTTTACTGGGTGAAGATATTGGTGTTAATGGGGGGGTATTCCGAGCAACATCTGAATTATTCAAAAGATTTGGTGCTGATCGCGTATTAGATACCCCGTTAGCAGAATCTATGATAGCTGGTCTTACGATTGGTATGGCTACGCAAGGCTTAAAACCGGTTGCTGAATTTCAATTTATGGGGTTTAGTTATCCCGCATTAGATCAAATTATCAATCATGCGGCGCGTTTTCGGAATCGTACTCGTGGACGTTTACATTGTCCTTTAGTATTTCGCATGCCATATGGAACAGGGATTCATGCGCCTGAACATCATTCTGAAAGTACTGAAGCGCTTTTTGCACATATCCCAGGTTTACGTGTGGTGATTCCTTCATCACCTGCACGAGCTTATGGTTTATTGTTGGCTTCGATCCGTAATCCTGATCCAGTTATTTTTTTAGAGCCTACACGCCTTTATCGTTTAAATAAACAAAAAGTACCCGATATTGGTGTAGCCTTACCTTTAGATCAAAGTTTTATTTTAAGAGAAGGCATCGATATCACTTTGATTAGTTGGGGTTCCATGTTACATGAAACTTTATTAGCTGCGGATAAATTATTACAAGAGAAAGGAATGCATGCTGAAGTAATTGATGTTGCTACGATTAAACCTTTAGATATTAATACGCTGTTAAGCTCTGTAGAAAAAACAGGTCGATGCGTCATTATTCATGAGGCAGCTCGTTATTGTGGTGTTGGCGCAGAAATTGTAGCTCAATTAAGTGAAAAGGCATTTCTGTTTTTACAAGCACCACTACAGCGTGTTACCGGTTATGATGTTACGGTTCCTTATGCGCAATTAGAAAAACAATATTTACCCAGTGTTACTAGGATTTACAATGTGATTGAGCAAACATTGGAGTTTACATGACAACATTTAATTTACCTGATTTAGGTGAAGGCTTGCCGGATGCAGAAATTCGAGAGTGGTATGTTCAGGTAGATGATATTATTAAAGTGGACCAGCCTATGGTTGCGATGGAAACCGCAAAAGCATTGGTAGATATTCCTGCACCTTTTAGCGGTAAAATAACTAAACTTTATGGTAAGCCAGGAGATATTATTAAAACCGGAAAGGCTTTAATTGATATTGAAGCGGAAATTTCAGCTAAAAAAAACATAGACCAAGCGACTGTTGTTGGAAATTTGCAATTAGGGAATAGAATTATTGATGAATCTCCATTAGGAATCCAACAAAAACAAATATCAACGCCGAATCAGAATGGAATTAAAGCGACTCCAGCAATTCGAGCATTAGCAAAAAAATTCCAAATTAACTTAAACGACTGTAAAGGAACAGGTCCGAATGGACAAATTCTCGTTGCTGATATCGAAAAAATGATTCAGCAAAAATCTAGCAAAGAAAATGGAACTACAACAAATTCCTTATTTTCACTTGCATCAGGTTATGAGCCATTACGTGGCGTTCGCCGTGTCATGGCAAGTACAATGAAACAAACGCAACTATCCATTGTACCCGTTACTTTGGTGGATGATGCGGATATTCATGCTTGGCCAGAAAAAACAGATATTACCTTACGCCTTATTCGTGCAGTTATGTCTGCTTGTCAGCGTGAACCCCGACTTAATGCTTGGTTTGATGAATCAAAACTAGCTTTGTGTAAACATAATCAGATTGATTTAGGTCTAGCGATGGATGCCCCCGAGGGTTTATTTGTTCCCGTCTTAAAAAATGTTGCTCAAGAAAGTGCTGTTAATTTAAGAAAAACAATCGATAAATTTAAACTAGAAGTAAAAAATAGAAGTATTTCACCGGATGATTTACTCGGAGCAACTTTTGTACTTTCCAATGTGGGGGTTTTCGCAGGTCGTTATGCAACACCTATTATTATTCCACCTATGGTTGCGATTTTAGCCGCTGGACGGATTAATGAGAAAGTTGTCGTCGAAGAAGGAAAAATAAGTGTACATAAGCAATTACCTTTATCTTTAACTGTGGATCATCGGGTTATTACCGGTGGCGAAGCGGCGCGATTTTTATCCGCTTTAATGCTTGATTTACAAGCAGCGTGAAAATAAATAATGTTACCCCTTCCTGCACGTAAACGCTTCGGCCAACATTTTCTGCATGAAAGCTTTATTATCGATAAAATGGTACAAGCTATCGCACCTCAAAAAACCGATAATATGATTGAGATTGGTCCGGGTTTAGGGGCGCTTACCGAGCGATTGTTACCACATCTTAATAGCTTGATTGTAATAGAATTAGATAAAGATCTTATTCCCCTCTTACAACAAAAATGCGCTGTACTTGGAGAATTAATTGTTTACCAAGGGGATGTTTTAAAAATTGATTTTCATACCTTGAGTAAGACTGAACAAGTTTGGCGTTTAGTGGGGAATCTTCCTTATAATATTTCTACCCCTTTATTGTTTCATTGTCTTGAGCAAGCTAATATCATTCAAGATATGCACTTTATGCTGCAGAAGGAAGTAGTCGATAGAATAACATCATCCCCCGGGCAAGCAAGTTATGGTCGCTTAAGTGTAATGGTTCAGTATTATTGTCAAGTTGAAAAATTATTCAATGTGAAGCCGGGTGCTTTTCAACCGCCGCCTAAAGTTGACTCAGCAATTATTAGACTTATTCCTTATAAAATCTTACCTTATAAAGCCAACGATCCACTATTATTTGCTGAAATTGTAAAAAAAGCCTTTTGCCATCGGCGTAAAATGTTGCGAAATAATTTAGTAGCGTGGTTGCAAGAACAAGATTTTCAAGAGTTAAAAATTGATTCAAGCCTGCGTCCTGAACAATTAAGTATTAATGATTATGTTAATTTAGCCAATTTTGTTGCAAGAAAAAGTTAGCTTTAATAACCAGGGCTTAACCAATCCCACTTCAATTAGTTTGAAATGGGATGATTAAAAAAGAATTAGATTTTAAATTTTAATGATGATCTTTATGTTTATTAAAAAATTCATGGAGATCTCTTTGGGCTTGTTCCTTGCTAATACCATACCGTTCTTGAATTTTTCCAATTAATTTTTCTTTATCGCCATGTAGCTGTTCCCAATCATCATCGGTCAACTTTCCCCATTTTTCCCGTAGTTTACCTTTAATTTGTTGCCATTTTCCTTTTAGTTCTTCCGGATTCATAATGTTTCCTCCTTGAAGATATGAAACAGATTAAAAAATTTATTTCCGTTAATTTTTATCTCAATCAGTATAGCTTAAGTTTAAGAACATTCAAGCTGACGAAGTGGGTTCATTTTTTTAAATCCATCGTACAAACAATTTGCTAAATTCTTATCAATACGATGGATTTAGATTAAATTATGCGCTTTTCTTTACTTCAATAAGATGAATTGTAAATACGAGCGTTTGATTAGGGCCAATCGCTTTATCAACTCCATGCTCACCATAGGCCAATTGCGGAGGAATAACGACTTGATAGGTTGCACCTGGTTTCATGAGCTTGAGTACTTCTATCCAACCAGGAATAACATTATTTATAGGAAAAGTTACAGGTTCTTTTGATTTTTCAAAGACAGTACCATTAATATAGCTTCCAGTATATTCAACTTTAACTATAGAAGCGTCGGTAGGGCTTTCGCCATTGCCGGTACTTATTACTTTATATTGAATACCACTTTTGGTGGTTATAACACCTGGTTTTGTTTTGTTATTAGCTAAGAAAGAATCGCCTAACTCTTTATTTTTAAGACTAATATCTTTAAATTCAGCTTGTTTCTTGTTAATCAATTCTTGTTGAAAATTTTTCAAAATATCCGCCATTTGTGCTTGGGTTAATAGTGTTTTTCCGCGAGAGCCATCAGCCAATCCTTTTCCTAAAGCAACGGGATCGACATCAATGCCTTGTTCTTTAAAATTTTCAGCCAAATCGGCACCAATACTATAGCTTATTTGACTTTTGGTGGTCTTAAGAACAGGGGAATTGCTGACTATTTTTGGAAAAGTAGCTGTGGTTTTGAGTTGATTAACCGTAACTGGAGAGGTACTCTGTGCAGCCAGTATGTTTGAACTGATGAGTAAGCTAGCCAGGGCAGTCAATACAGGTAATCTTGTCATTGGATTTCCTCTTGAGAGACGGTATTAAAAACCGATATATTGCCCTAACTTTCGTTAGAAAACTATAGTTAATTAAATAAAAATTTAAAAATTATGTCCTTTTCAACAGAATACGATGTCATTATTGTCGGCGGAGGTCATGCTGGCACAGAAGCGGCGTTGGCAGCAGCGCGATTAGGCGCGTCTACTTTATTATTAACACATAATATTGAAACTCTAGGGCAATTATCTTGTAATCCTTCCATAGGAGGAATTGGAAAAAGTCATTTAGTGAAAGAAATTGACGCGTTAGGGGGCATCATGGCGCATGCTGCTGATCTAGCAGGAATACAATGGCGTACATTGAATGCGAGTAAAGGGCCGGCAGTGCGTGCAACAAGAGCGCAAATGGATCGTAATTTATATAAACAAGCAATTCGTAAGACTCTAGAAAATCAAGCTGATTTATTTATTTTTCAACAAGGTGTTGATGATGTAATCCTGCAGTCTAATCGTATTGTGGGTGTGGTAACGCAAATGGGACTACGTTTCTATGCAAAAGCCGTGGTATTAACTGCCGGTACTTTTTTAGCAGGAAAAATTCATATCGGCTTGCAACAAGCACAAGGAGGACGTGCAGGTGATCCGGCGGCTAACTTCTTAGCTGAAAAGTTGCGTCAATTACCCTTGCGGATTAAACGTTTAAAAACTGGAACACCCCCGCGTTTAGATGGCCGTAGTATTAATTATAAAATTCTATTAGAGCAACCCAGTGATAATCCTTTGCCGGTATTTTCGTATTTAGGAAAGATAGAACAACATCCCACACAAATAAGTTGTTTTATTACTTATACTAATGAAAAAACTCATGCGATTATTCGTTCAGGATTAGATCGTTCGCCTATTTATAGTGGTGTCATTGATGGAATAGGTCCTCGTTATTGTCCTTCTATTGAAGATAAAGTGGTGCGCTTTGCAGATAAATCATCTCATCAGATTTTTCTTGAGCCTGAAGGACTCAATACTCATGAAGTTTACCCTAATGGCATTTCAACAAGCCTGCCTTTCGATATACAGTGTGATTTGATCCATAGTATTAAAGGTTTAGAACAAGCGCATATTACCCGTCCGGGTTATGCAATCGAATATGATTTTTTTGATCCACGCGATCTTTTTCCGTCTTTAGAATCGAGATTGCTAGAAAATTTATTTCTTGCAGGGCAGATAAATGGCACAACAGGGTATGAGGAAGCGGCCGCACAAGGAATTATTGCAGGTTTAAATGCCGCTTTAAAAGCCCAAGAAAAATCAGCATGGTGTCCACGCCGTGATGAGGCTTATATCGGTGTATTAATTGATGATTTGATTACTCAGGGTACGCTCGAGCCTTATCGAATGTTTACTAGCCGTGCTGAATATCGTTTGTTATTGCGTGAAGATAATGCAGACCTTCGTTTAAGTGACTCGGCGTATCGATTAGGGCTCATCAATGAAGCTCGTTGGCAAAGTGTCAATGTTAAGCGTTACATCTTAGAACAAGAACAACAACGTTTAAAACAACTTTCAATCAAACCTAATACGTCTTTAAGTACCGCTATAGAAGCGCATCTAGGACAAACTTTAACGCGAGATTATCGAGTTTCTGAATTATTGACTCGACCAGAGTTAAATTACAAGAGTTTAATGAAAATTGAAGGTTTAGGACCAGGGGTTGACGATTTAACGATTGCAGAGCAAATCGAAATTCAAGCTAAATATCAAGGATATATTGATCGACAATTAGTGGAAATTCAACGACAAGCGCGCTATGAAAATATTACACTACCACTGTGTTTAGACTATAACGCAGTAAAAGGCCTTTCTAATGAAGTGAAAGAAAAGTTGATTCAGCATAAACCGCTAACTTTAGGCCAGGCTTCACGTATTCCTGGAATTACACCCGCTGCAATTTCTTTGTTGTTGGTCTATATAAAAAAGTAAAATAAACTACATCTATGCCTATTTCTGAATTTTTAAATTTATCCATTCCCACTATAGCAGGGCAGCGTTTACATTTAAGCAACCTACAACAAGATAGTCTTGCATTAGCTTTAAACCAGCTAGCGAATCGCTATGAAGGCGCAATTTTAGTGGTTACGCCAGATAATCTAATGGCAAATCGACTAGAAGCGGCGTTAAAGTTTTTTTCGCCGCATTTAACTATCATGAATTTCCCTGACTGGGAAACTTTACCTTATGATCATTTCTCGCCACATCAAGATATAATTTCGCAACGACTTTTGACTTTAGCTCAATTGCATCAAGTAAAGCAGGGTTTATTGTTGGTTCCCATCACTACCCTATTACAACGTATTGCCCCACTTAGTTACATACTAGCAACCAGCCTGAATATTTCGAGCGGTGAAAAAAGATCTATCGAGAATATAAGAAAAAATTTACAGTTAGGTGGTTACCATTGCGTATCACAAGTTCTAACGCGTGGTGAATTTGCTGTGCGGGGATCCATCTTAGATGTTTTTCCTATGGGCAGCGATTTACCTTTTCGTGTTGATTTTGCTGATGAAGAAATTGATAGTATTCGCTATTTTGATCCTGATACACAACGCTCTACAGAAAAAATAGAAAAAATAAATTTGCTTCCGGCACGTGAGTTTCCTTTATCTGAATCTGCAATCAATTTTTTTCGTCAACAATGGCGCGAAAATTTTGTCGGTAATCCCTTAAACTGCCCCCTATATGAAGCAGTGAGTGAGGGGCGCGCGCCAGCTGGAATAGAATATTATTTGCCGTTATTTTTTCCACAAACACAATTATTGATTGATTATCTTCCAAAAAAATCATTAATTTTACAAGTTAATAATATTCAGTTAGCGGCAGAAAATTTTTGGAAGGAAGTTAATGAGCGCTATGAACAACTTAGACATGATATAGAACGACCGATATTAGCGCCTAAACAATTATATGTTGACGCAAATATATTATTTACGCATTTAAAAGAGTTTCCGAGGATTTTGTTACAGCAAGCTTCAGCAGCATTTGATGATACTTATCATTCTCGTGTTAAAAATTTTCCTAATTTATCAGTTGATCATAAACTTGAATATCCTTTACAACATTTAAATGATTTTTTAAATGAATTTCTAAAAAATCCTCAAGCTCGAGTTTTATTTTGCGTGGAAAGCGCAGGTCGCAGAGAAGTGTTGATAGATTTATTTAATAAATTCTCTATTCAAGTGCATCGCTGTGAAACTTGGCAAGAATTTCTGCAGGCTTGTGACCCTATTTGTATCATTATTGCCCCGTTGGAAGAAGGATTCTATTTAGAAAAACCGCCTTTGGTATTAATTGGTGAAGCGCAATTATTTGGTAATCAGATTATCCAAAAACGCCAAATTAAAACTAAGGGTTTAGATGCTCGTACAATTATTCGAAATCTGGCGGAGTTAACCGAGGGTAATCCAGTTGTTCATGTTGATCATGGTGTGGGACGTTATCGTGGGTTACAGCATTTAAAAATAGATGGTCAAGAAAATGAATTTTTGATAGTAGAATATGCTGCTAAAGCAAAGCTATATGTTCCTGTATCTTCGCTTAATTTGATTAGTCGGTACAGTGGAAATGATAGTGAGCATGCGCCTTTGCATGTATTAGGTTCTGATCAGTGGGAAAAAGCAAAACGTAAAGCGGCTGAACAAATGCGCGACGTTGCTGCTGAATTACTCGATATTTATGCGCATCGCGCTACACATAAGGGTTATGCTTTTCATCTTCCAGAGCATGACTATCAAGCATTTACTGCTCAATTTCCTTTTACTGAAACACAGGATCAAGAACAAGCTATCCAGCAAGTTATCAATGATATGACTTCAGAACGTACTATGGATAGGTTAATTTGCGGTGATGTCGGCTTTGGCAAAACAGAAGTTGCAATGCGTGCTGCGTTTTTAGCGGTGCAATCCAATAAGCAGGTCGCCATACTTGTTCCAACCACGTTATTAGCCCAACAACATTATCAAAACTTTACTGATCGTTTTGCAGAGTGGCCAGTACAGATTGAAACAATTTCACGTTTTCGTAGTGCTACGTTACAGAAAAAAATCCTAGAACGTTTGCAAAAAGGAAAAATTGATATTTTGATAGGTACACACAAATTATTAAATAAAGAATTACAGTTTCCACGTTTGGGTTTATTAATCATCGATGAAGAACATCGTTTCGGGGTGCAACAAAAAGAACGCTTAAAAGCTTTGCGGGCGGAGGTAGATATTTTAAGTTTAACCGCAACACCGATTCCTCGTACCTTAAATATGGCTTTATCTGGTTTGCGAGAATTATCTATTATTGCTACGCCTCCGGCACGACGTTTATCGATTAAAACCTTTGTACAGATGCGCAATACCAGTTTGATCCGTGAAGCCATATTGCGTGAATTGCTTCGAGGAGGCCAGGTTTATTTTTTATATAACCAAGTTGATACTATTGAAAAAGTAGCCAGGGAATTAGAAGCATTAGTTCCAGAAGCACGAATTCAAGTGGCGCACGGTCAGTTACGTGAAACTCAACTTGAACGCGTGATGGCAGATTTTTATCATCAACGTTTTAATGTATTGGTTTGCACAACAATCATTGAAACCGGAATTGATGTTCCGTCTGCTAATACCATTATCATTGATCGTGCGGATAAATTTGGCTTGGCGCAACTTCATCAATTACGTGGGCGTGTAGGCCGTTCTCATCATCAAGCCTATGCTTATTTAATGACGCCCTCTAAAGAAATAATGACAGCTAATGCGATGAAACGTTTAGAAGCTTTTACCTCTTTAGAAGATCTTGGCGCTGGCTTTACTTTAGCCATGCATGATTTAGAAATTCGAGGTGCTGGTGAAGTTTTAGGGGAACAGCAAAGTGGTAATATGCAATCCATAGGTTTTTCACTGTATATGGAATTACTTGAACAAACCGTCGCTGCGCTAAAATCAGGTAAAGAGTCTGTACTAAAACCAGCTAATCATGCGGTAGAAATTGATTTACAAATTTCCGCATTAATCCCAGAAAACTATCTGCCGGACGTACATACGCGTTTAGTGCTCTATAAACGTATTGCTCATGCAAAAAATGTACAAGAATTAGAGCAGCTTCAAGTCGAAATGATTGATCGCTTTGGTTTATTACCACAAGCGTTGAAAAATTTATTTCAACTAAGCGAATTGAAATTAATTGCTAACAAAATTGGCATTAAAAAGATTGTGTCCGGACCTCAGGGAGGTCGCATCGAATTCAATGAAAAACCAAATATCAATCCCCAAGATATTATCCAGTTAATTCAAAAATATCCAACCTTATATAAACTGGATGGGCCCACGCACTTACGTTTTAACTTCGAGCAATCCATCCCTGAATTAAGAATAAAAAATCTTCACAATTTATTAAAAAAATTTATGTAATTTCTATGTTTTTTTAAAAAGATTTGCTGTGCGAAGTTTTAGGATCTGGATGGGGTCCATCGTATATAAATTATTTTAGTTAATTCTTGAAAAAATATTCAGTGGTATGATTGCAAACGATATCAACAGTAATTGGCAAGCATTTCATAATACGGGTTCTATGTTGCAGAGATGTTGGAATAGTTAAAGAAGATACTTGCCAATTTCACCTCACATCGCGTTATAAATAACTTTACTATAGCGATTACATAATTTTTACATAAGATTGGTTACGTATTTGACGTAACCAGTTTTTTAATGCTTGCTGAAATTTACGTTGATAAACTAACTGTGCAGCTTGCTCGCGTGAAATGCTTTGTGATTTTTGTAATTTTTGCGCTCTACCTAACACTTGTACGATATGCCAACCAAACTGTGTTTGGAAAGGCAAACTAATCTGATTGATAGCCAATTTTTTGATTTGTGCTTCAAAAGTAGGATCGAATAGACCGGGGAAAGTCCAACCTAAATCACCACCCTTATAGGCCGATCCTGGATCTTGGGAGTATTTTTTTGCTAGCTCAGCGAAATTACCACCGCGTAATATGTCTGCGCGAATTTCTTTAAGGCGTAATTCTGCTTGTTGATTGTTAAGTAAAGGAGATGTTTTAATTAAAATATGTCGAGAATGTACGGAAGTCACATAGTGGGGGGTTGAATTATCGCCACGTATTTCCAATAGGCGAATAAGGTGAAAGCCATTATCAGCTTGGATTGGTCCAGTTACCTCACCGGGTTTAAGTTTTTGTATAGATGCTTGAAAAATATCAGGTAGATCATTAAGAGGGCGCCAACCTAAATCTCCTCCGGTTAATGGAGGATTAAATTGCTTAGTTTTTTCTATCAATTCTTGAAAGGAAGTTCCGCTTTTTGCTTGTTGCAGTAAAAATAAAGCGCTTGCTTTTATACGAGTTATTTCAATGGTGGAGGGCTTGGAGGGAAATGGAATAAGCAAATCTTCAACATGGTAAGCAGCTCTTTGTGAAGTTGGTTTTGGCATATGCATTAACATATCTTTCGTTTCCTGATCCGTAACAGTAACCTTTGCAGCAACTTCATCTTGTTGTAACTTGCTAATAATAAGTTGTTGACGAATTTGTTGTCGGTATTTTGCATAAGGTATATTTTCTTGTTGCAATTTTTGACGTAATTGCTCTAGTGTTAGTCCATTGCGTTCAGCGATGCCCATGATGGTTTTATCTAAAGAGGCTTCGTTAATTTTCAATCCCGCATTAGCGGCTAATTGCAGCTGTAACTCATTATCTATCATTTTATTCAGTACTTGCTTGCGAAAAATCGCTGCATCTGGAATAAGTTTGTTTTCAGCTAACAACTGTTGCCGCGACATTTCAATGTGTTCGCTTAGCTGTTGTTGTGTGATGACACTGTTGTTAACAACCGCAACGATACGATCTAAGGTTTCAATAGCATATAAAGATGTAGCAGAAAATACACTACTGAGTAAGATAATGAATGGAAAAATTTTTTTAAGGCAGTCCATAATCGCTCATTACTAAAAGTGGGTTGCACTAGACTGAAAATTATCAGTGTAGCCGGGGATATTACTCGTTAAAAAGCTGGTTATATCACTGATGCCTACGGTACTCAAGCCTTTGAGTTGAAATTGGAAATAAACAACATTATTAAATATAGGACTGCTATTTTGATTGAGTGCAAAAAAAGTTCGGCCGGCGACCATTCGAAATGCCCAACAACAACTATCATATTGTAATCCATAGAAAAAGCTTTGCGAATATTTATGACTAAAATTATAGTTCCATCCACCGACTGTGCTCCACTGATGTTTAAGAGGTGTTGCGAAAGAAAAACCTAGTCGATTAAAATCATTTTGATGACTATTTGAGGGCGTTGGCGGTGTAGTGACAAACAGATCACCATAGCGTATGCGTCCATAATTAATATTAAATAATTGATTAGGGCGAGGATGATACTGTACATTAGCAGCCGCATTAATAATGTCATGACTAGTTGGATCCCAGGCAATATTGGCAGTAGTGCTCCATTGTGGATTGACATTGTAATTGATCTGACCTGCAACTGGAGAAAATTTTTCAGTAGGTGAAGTGGCGCCTGGAACTGCAATAGGATTAGCACATAAAGTTCCAGGTACGCTTAATTGTCTTTCTAAGGGACTACATAAAAAAACGCGCCTGTTTTTAAAATAGTATATTTGACCGATACTGGCTCTAAGTTTTTCTTCGCCTGTATATTGATCCAATAACCGAGTAGTGAGTGCATAACTAATTTGGTTAGCATCACCGATACGATCATAACCACTGAAACGATTTGTCATAAAAAGGCTGTCATAACTAAATGGAATAAGTGCACTATCAAAAATAGGGATATTATTTTGATCACGGTAAGGAACGTTCAGATAAAAAAGTCGAGGTTCTAATGTTTGTAAATAAGAATGTTTACCCCATGAAGTCTTACGATCAAAATATAAACCACTATCTACACTAAATAGAGGTGTTGTGCGTTGAATTTCGCTTTTATAGCCTGTTACTTGACTCATTATATTATAGTGCGTCAGACTTAATTGAACGCGCGGAATAAGATAAGCGTCTTGACTACGCATTGGGTAACTGATCGAAGGAAAAAGATTAAGGCGGAGTGCTTGTGGCGGTTTTACTAACTCCCCGGGATCATTTAAACGTTGAAAATAAGTAAGTTGATTGCTGATTTGAACATTAAACCCATGAAAATTTTGCGTGATACTATTTAAATCGATCTCAGGTAAACTATTATAAGGGTTGTTAACAGGCGATTGATTTAAAGGATGGAGTGTTTGATAACGATTAACACTCGTCGTAAAATTCCAAATATCACCGGTATAATTTAACTGTGCTTGTTGTGCAAGTTGATTAATAGCGATGCTCGGTGGTTGGTTAAAGTCCTCTAAATAATAATCATCCCCGACCCAATTAAAATTTACCATGCTTGTCCAACGCGGTGTCCATTGACGTTGTTCTTGCCATGTAAAAGATTTTCTAGCGGTGTTTGGGTAAATTAATGGGTTGGTGTTCGGATAAAGTAGGGGAACCTGGTCAGCAAGCCGAGCCGCAGCCCGGTCATAGGGAAGATAATTGGCAATGATATTCCCGCGACTATAATGAGTCAGGTAACGAAATTGACCGTCTAATTGTACTCCTCGTTTGCTTAAAGCAGTGGGTGTAAATAAAAAGTCATAATTACTTGCCATATTCCAATAATATGGGAAGCCAATACCTATTCCTGATTGTGAAGAAGTTCCAAAATTTGGAAATAAGAAGCCAGATTCACGTCTATCATCAATTGGAAAAGCAAGATAGGGACTATATAAAATAGGCGTCCCGCGAAAATCCAACCAGGTATTGTAGGCTTTGCCACGACCTGTATCACGATTCAATATTATTTTTTTAGCAGACAGTTTCCAAGTTGGGTTAATGGGTGAACAAGTTGAATAAGTGCAATTATGTAAGATTATTAATCCAGGGGAGGTTTGCTCCACACTATTTGCTGAGCCCCAAGCATTAATCGGCATCCTTTCGTTGGTACCCATTAATATAGTGGTATTTCTTAATAAAATTCGATAAATAATATCAGTTAGATAACCTGTTTGGTTATTTAAATTTAAATGGGCTTTTTTAGCTTTGATTAAAAGATTAGGTTCTTGAAGCTTAATTTCACCGAGTAGATCCATATTCGTAATTCTCCCGGTTTTTGGATCACGATAAAAATAAACTTGATCGGCATATAATAAACGGCCTGGTTGCGTGATAATAACATTTCCACTTAAAGTGGAAGTTCCTTCAAATGAAAAATGAGATTGTGCGGCATCAATATGCGTAAGAGTTTGCTGGACTTTACTTAAAGGTGTTTTCGCATAAGCTTGCAAGGGATCTAAGTATTGGCCTTTGCAAATACCTAGTTTACTAGGTATCCAACCTAATTGTTGTGCCATAGTCGATTCTGCCGCCAAACCAGATGAAGCAAAACACAAAAAAACAAAATGAATTAGCCAATGAAGGGCTATGGAATTTTCTTTTTGAGTAATCGACTTCCTTTTTTTTCTATTGTTCATTTATTTTTTTTCGCTCTCTTTCTGGTTCGATCTAGCCGAGAGTTTTAAGGGAGAAAATTGCTTGAGACACAATTATCACCTTTAAAACTTATATGGATAATACGACCGTCAGAAGTTGTTTCAAATGAAGTCCGACAAGAACGAACGATCGTTTGGTGTGTATTCCAAGGCTTATCATAGCTAGAAAAAAGGCTTCCATTATTGGTACGCAAAGGAGTGCGTTTAGGATCAGGGATAGAATACATTGTTTTTTGGGTGTACTGATAGATTTTATGACCATTTGGCAATTGGATCCCTGCATCAGGCTCACCCCATTTGGATATAAGGGTTTGAATATTTTTTCCTTGCCATTTATCGATTTGCTTTTGATAGTTTGCTGTACTAACACAAGCACTTAATAAAAAAAAGAGTACGCAAGAGGTTAAGGTTAAGAAGTAACGCATGTTAGTTTTCCTTATAAATTTAATTTTGATCGTAGTTCAGTTAAGGTAACGGTATAATCTTCAGTATTAAAAATACCTGAGCCTAAAATAAAAGTATCTGCACCCGCTTTGGCGATTTCAGCAATATTATTTTTTTTAATCCCTCCATCCACACCTAAACGAATAGTAGGATTGTGGGTTGAAAGTAATTGTTTGACGGATGAAATTTTGTTTAAAACTTCTGGAATGAAATGTTGTTCAGCAAATCCAGGATTAACAGACATCATTAATATTGAATCTAAATTTTCCCATTGATCATCTAAACAATTTAATGATGTTTGTGGATTAATAGCTAAACCGGCATTACAACCTAAGTGACGAATTTGTTTTAAGTTTTTCATGACATTAGTACTGGCTTCAGGATGGAAAATAATTTGGTTAGCGCCGGCCGCAGCAAAAGCGTTAATTAAATGATCCAGCGGATTTACCATTAAATGCACATCCAGAAAAGCCATAGGGAGATGCTTGCGTAAGGCACTACAGACTAATGGACCGAAGGTTAAATTGGGTACAAAATGATTATCCATGACATCGATATGCAAACTATTTGCACCTGCTTGCAATACCGCAGCTGATTCCTTTGCTAAGCACCCCATATCGGCAGATAAAATAGAGGCAGAAATAATTAAATCGTGCATTATATCCCCTTTGCAGCACAGATACGATCATAAGCAGCCTTGATATTTTGAGTTTTCTCAGTCGCTATTTTTATCATTTCTTCGGGTAAACCTTTAGCTAATAATTTATCCGGATGATGTTGACTCATTTGTTTTCGGTAGGCTTTTTTAATTTCGGCCGGCGATGCTTGTTCAGAGATACCTAAGATAGCATAGGCGTCTCTTAGATTCAGCTGATGAGAAGAATGCGAAGATTGATAGTAGCTTTGTTGTCTCTGACCAGAAGATTGTTGGCGGAAAGCTTGCTCAAAATTAAATAGATGTTCAAAAAAGCTGAAATTCAGTGGTGCAAAACCTAAATATTGACAGATTTTCTGCAATACTTTTTGCTTATTCACTGTGAGATGGCCTTCAGCTAAGGCAGTTTGCATTTGTATTTCTACGAAAAGCTTAAGTAAGACTTTATTTCGATGGCAAGCTTGGACCAGTTTTTTTAAAGTTTCTTCTAAATTAAAGGAAGTTTGTTTACCCTGATTAAAAAGGGCGATAGCCTTTTGGCGCATGCTTTCAGTAAGGCCTAGGCGGCTCATTATAGCTCTAGCAGCTTGAATTTCTGCCTCCGAAACTCGACCATCTAATTTTGCGATATGCCCCATCACTAAGAAGGTGCTATCAAAAAAAACTTGTTGTGCAGCGCTTGGATTGACAGAAGAGAAAGTCCAACCCTGGTTTTGATTAAGGCCACGATCAAACAGGTGCCCAATAATGACGCCTAATATAAGCCCTAGCGGTCCTCCAAGAAGGAAACCAAAAAAACCACCAATGAGTTTGCCCCATATATTCATGCTAAAACCTAAATTCATAAAATTTTGTGTACAAGACTAACAGGATATTATCTTGTCTTAAAGTTGAATAAACGATAAGCTCACCGTGAGAATATTTAATTATAATTTTATTAAGTCATGCGATTCTTATATACAATAATTTTTTATTTATTGTTGCCATTTATTTTATTGCGTTTATGGATAAAAAATCGTCAAATTCCCAACGGTTTGCAATTTTGGTATGAACGTTTAGGCTTCGGTTTACGTCCTTTCTTACCCGGCGGGATTTGGGTACATGCCGTTTCAGTAGGTGAATCCTTGGCTGCGATACCACTAATCAAGCTTTTACAGCAACGTTACCCAGTCATCCCTATTATTGTCACTAATGAAACTAAAACGGGGGCTGAACGTATCCGTGTTGAATTAGGTGATAGTGTCACTCAGCTTTACTTTCCTTATGATTTACCCCTGGTATTAAGGAGGTTCTTCAAGGCCCTACAACCAAAATTGCTGATTTTGATAGAAACAGAACTTTGGCCTAACCTATTAGCAAGTTGCCAGTTGTACCAAGTCCCAGTAGTCCTTGTCAATGCTCGATTATCTGAGCGCTCCGCTAAATCCTATCGACGTATTTTACCGCTCATGCGTAAGGTGTTAAATGGTATCAATGCCATTGCTGCACAGTTTCAAGCGGATGCGGATCGTTTTATCGCTTTAGGTTTTCCAGCTGAAAGGCTGCAGGTTACAGGGAGTCTTAAATTTGATTTGACTTTACCCTTACGTTTGACTGAGCAGGCCCAGCACTGGAGGAAAATTTGGGGAGAAAACCGACCCGTTTGGATTGCTGCCAGCACGCATCCTGGCGAGGAGGAGCTTATTCTTCAAGCTTTTACCGAAGCACGCCGTTTTTATCCTGACTTACTATTAATTTCTATACCACGACATGTGGATCGTGTTCCCCAATTAGAACAGCTATATAATAGTCGAACTTATAAGACTATCAAGCGCAGTGATAGCAATCAGTCTAAAATGCACGATGCTGATATTTTTATCGGTGATACTATGGGAGAATTACTTATTTTTTATGCAGCAGCCGATCTTGCTTTTGTAGGTGGAAGTTTAGTAGAAAAGGGCGGACAAAACCCTCTTGAGCCCGCTGCCGTTGGCTTACCTATATTAACCGGTCCCTATACTTTTAATTTTGCAACCATTACTGAACAGTTAAAACAGCGACATGTGGAAATTCAGGTAACTAATGCTGAAGAGTTGGCAGAACAAGTTATCGCTTTACTATCAAATCCAGAACGACGCCAGCAAAAGTCTGATGAGGCTAAAAAGTTTGTGGCAGAGAATAAAGGTTCTGTGTTAAAACAAATGCAATTAATTGAAAATTTATTGATTTAAGTCGATTTTTTTATGTACTCGGGAATTACACAAGGTTTATTTGTTGTAAAAGCGCTCATTAAACGACCTGGATTATTCCATTATAGTGTTGTTTTAAATAAAGAATTGGTAAAAGATTTAAAAATAGGTTCTAGTGTTTCTATTGATGGTGTTTGTCAAACCGTAGTTTCGATACATGAATACGAAGTCAGCTTTGATGCGATAAAAGAAACTTTAGCCAAAACCACTTTGAATGAACTTTTTATTGGAAGAAAAGTCAGTGTGGAAAGAAGTATAGGCTTTGGTGATGAAATAGGAGGACACGAACTGAGCGGTCATATTTTTGAGAAAGGGACGATAATCGATAAAAAAATCAATGGTGAGAACGTATGTTTATCTGTCCAAACTTCTGAAGCGTGTTTTGCTTTTATAAAGCCAAAAGGTTACATTGCAGTGGATGGTTCCAGTTTAACTATAGGTTTGACGGATAAAAAACAACGTAGTTTTGAAGTGTATTTGATTCCTGAAACCTTACGAAAGACCAATTTTGGCAACAAAAATATCGGGGATAACGTTAATATCGAACCTGATATGAAAACGATGTTGCTGGTTGAAACTGTGCAAAATTACTTTTCCAATATTGATGATCGATTAACAGCGATAGAAAAAAAGTTACAGCATTTCTTAACAAGCACGCATTAAATTTAAAATAAAATAGCCAAAATATCAGTTAATTGTTTAATTATATAAGTTGGATGAATGGCTAAGCAGGATTTTTCATTACCATACCCATATTCAGCCCAACAAGAGTCAGCGCCAATATTTTGTGCAAATAGTAAATCAGCCGGTGTATCACCTACCATTAAGATCTGCTTCGGACTTATATCAATATATTTGGGTTTAATGAAATCGTTATAGGCCATCGGATCGGGTTTTTTTCTCAGTGTTTTTGTGTCGCCAATGATCATTGCAATATATTGCTTTAATTGAAAACGTTCGAGTGCCGTGTTCACTGCAGCAACTGCTTTGTTGCTGACCACAATTAGAATGTAACCTGTTGCAAAAAGTTTCGCTAAAACTTCGGCAGCTTTAGGAAATGGAGCACTCTTTTCTTCACCTTCAGCTAAATAAATGGTTTCGTATGTACTTAATAAGTGATGGATTTGTTGCTGGGTAAGATCGGGACTAAGAATCTCTAAGCTTTTTTCCATGCCTAAGCCTGCACGGATGGTTTCATCGATGAAATCATGATTTGGTATCGTCATATGTAATGTTTCATATGTACGCTTAATGCAGAAAAGTATGGCATTGTGTGTAGCACAAAGTGTGCCATCAAAATCAAGAATAAGTAATTTATAGTTATTCATAAAGCTTTACTTATGTGAGAAGATTAAAATTCACAGCTCCCTATTAAAAGTGTAGCTTGATAAGTTTAATTGGTAAAGCAAAAGAACAATGCGAATAGTAAATTTAGAATCCTATTAGGCTTTGAAAAATTTCTTAAAACCTAATAGTATTATCAAACAATTTTATCTTGATGGGCGTGGTAAAGGAGTTTCTGTTTGATCTGGATTTCGAAGCATTTTTCCTAATTCTTTCCACATGAAGGCTGAATAAGTTTCACCTTTAAAGAAAGCAAAAAATCCCCAAGGATCTCTGTGTTTTGAAAGAATCTTAACTTTATCATGTCTATTCAAAAAATCTTTAATATTTTGTAACGATTCCTTGTTACTAATCATTTTAGACAGCTCTAAGAATATTTCGATTTTATCAGTGGCATCATTTCCGAAAATTTTTGGTTTTTCTAGATGCTGAAGGATTTCACCCATGTTTAGTAGTAGTTCTAGATAGATATCGCGATCAGGGTGTGTATCTCCTTCAAAATGAAGAATTTTTAATTCCTGAGCATTGTCTGGGAATTCTTTCAGAGCTTTTTCATTAGCTAGATTTTGGATGGATGTAGGGCCATAAGGAAAAAGATAGATTTTATTACTAAGTGTTTTTTTACTATCTATAGAAT
>Ga0075370_10000026_pt1 | contig 51806 bp, 40 predicted proteins | sample EndMethybrTD3035_FD_71398 | JGI IMG/M metagenome (GOLD analysis project Ga0075370, IMG submission 71398) | Populus endosphere microbial communities from Tennessee, USA - Endosphere MetaG P. TD hybrid TD303-5 | ecosystem: Host-associated > Plants > Roots > Endosphere | place: USA: Tennessee... | reverse complement strand
CAGGCCAAGCTCGGGCTCGGCGTGGATCGCCCGGCGCAGCGCGACAATATCATCGGCGCGCGCGCCGATGATATTGTCGCGCTGCGCCGGGCGATCCACGCCGAGCCCGAGCTTGGCCTGTTTACGCCCAGGACCAGCGCCAAAGTGCGCAGCGCGCTTGCGGACCTGCCGCTGGAATGGCGCGAAGGCCCTTCGACCAGCGGCATGGTTGCTGTGCTGCATGGTGGGGCCGGTCCGGGCCGCAGGGTCTTGCTGCGCGGCGACATGGATGCGCTGCCAATGCCTGAAGAGACTGGCCTGCCCTTCGCCTCTAGCGTGCCGGGCACGATGCACGCCTGCGGCCACGATGCCCACACCGCGATGCTGGTTGGGGCCGCGCAATTGCTGGCGGCGCGCGCGGAGCGGCTGGCGGGCGAAGTGCTGTTCATGTTCCAGCCGGGCGAGGAAGGCCACCACGGCGCGCGCTACATGCTCGACGACGGGCTGATCGATCCGCTGCCCGATGCCGCTTTCGCGCTCCATGTCATGCCCAATGCCCGCCACGGCCAGATTGCCGGCCGCGCAGGGGCCTTGCTCGCCGCTGCCGACATGATCGAGATCGTGGTCGAGGGCGCGGGCGGACATGCCTCGCTGCCGCACCAGACTCGCGATCCCGTGCCCGTCGCGGCCGAGATCATCATGGCTCTGCAGGGCCTGGTGACCCGGCAATTCAATGCTCACGATCCGGTGGTCGTCACGATCGCCTCAGTTCATGCCGGAAGCACGCACAACGTGATTGCCGACCGGGCTGTGCTGCGCGGCACGATGCGCTCGCTCTCCAGCGATCACCGCGCCCGTCTGGCTGACAGTGTGCGCCTGCTGGCAGCAGGCATCGCGGGGGCGCATGGCCTGACGGCGCAAGTGACAGTCGAGCCGGGCTTCCCGGTCACTCTGTGCGATGCGCGCGCGGTCGATTTCGGCGCGAAAACGGCCCGCGCGCTGTTCGGCGCGGATGTGTTCGAGCACCTGGCCGACCCGATCATGGGCGCTGAAGACTTTTCATACGTGCTCGAAAAAGTGCCGGGCGCGATGTATTTCCTGGGCATGGCGCCGCAAGGCGACAACTGGGCCAGCTGCTGCGGCATTCATTCGACGAGGATGATGATCGACGAGAGCGTGATGCCGCGCGGCGCGGCCTTTCTGGCGGGCCTGGCGGAACGGTTTCTCGCTTCAGGCTTCGAGAGGTAGCGCTTCGCCGCCTTCGAGCTGGTGCGTGCAGCCAAGGGTTTTGGGATCGCAATCGAAGCACAGCGCCGCGACCGTGCGCCAGCCGACAGCGCGCAGGCGTGCTGCGGCCTCTGGATCGTGCCCCAGCGGCAGGAATAGCGTGTCGCGCGCAGGTTCGCTCTTGCCCAGGGTGTCAATCAATTCGTCGGGATAGAGCGAAAAGCCGATGGCGGGCTCTCCCTCGCTCCCGCTCGCGCCCAGGATGCGATAGGCGCCGCCCCGACCAAGCGCGCCGCGCAGGCCCTCGGCATAAAGCGTGAAGCCCAGCCATGACTGGTATTCGAAGCCGTGGCGCTCGGAAGGGTCGAGCGTAAGCCGTGCCTTGCCGGCGATGCGCGCGGCGACTTCGCGAAGCGCGGCAATGCGGGAAGATAGAGCGCCGCCAGCATCGATCGCAGCCAACCGTTCAATGGCCTCATCGAACGGACCCATGGCCGAAAGCAGCGGCAGATAGGCCTCGCCGCCCGCCGCCACCAGACCGCCTGCGTCTTTGGCATCGAGCTCTCGCCGGACCACGGCAATGCTCGCCTGATCGAGCGGCATGGCTTTCTGCGCCAGCATGTCCACCAGATCGGGCAGGGTGAAATCGACCGAAATGCCGATGGCACCGGCTGCCTGAGCTGCCTCGACCGCGAGTGCAACCATTTCGGCGGCAGCAGCGACGCTGTCAGAGCCGATCAGTTCGGCGCCCAGTTGCAGCCGCTCGCGCGTGGGGTCGAGCCCGTCGCCCTTGATCGTCACCACTTGCCCGGCATAGCACAGCCGAAGCGGGCGCGCGGCTCCGGACAGGCCAGTGGCGGCAATGCGGCCGACTTGCGGGGTAATGTCGCTGCGCAGCGCCATCATCCTGAGGCTGGCGGGATCGACGAAGCGGAACATGCGGCGCGGGCTGATCCCGGCCATGCGGCTGGCGAGCGACTTCTCGAATTCGATGCTGGGCGGCTGGACGCGGTCATAGCCGTGGCTGTCCATCACATCGATCACGGCGCGCGTGACGCGCGCTGCCGAAGCCGCGCTGATGGTCAGGCGGTCTTCCAGTCCTTCGGGAAGCAGATCGCGGTCGGTTTCGGTCATAACTGGAAGCCCTGAAAGTGGCTTCCCCCAGTCCCCCCTCCCGCTTGCGGGAGGGGCCGGGGGAGGGCCTGTTATCCGAAGTTTGCTGGAAAGGGCAACATGCGCCCCCCAAACCCCTCCCGCTGGCGGGAGGGGAGCTTGATCAAAACGCCAGAGCCATCGCGCGCTTCACGCCCGGGAGGGCACGGGCCTTTTCCATGACGCTTGCTGGCAGTGCGCTGTCGAGCGAGAGCAGCAGCACGGCCTCTCCGCCGGCGGCAATCCGGCCCAGGTTGAACGTGCCGATGTTGATCCCGTTCTCGCCCAGAAGCGTGCCGATGCGGCCGATGAAGCCGGGAGCGTCCTCGTTGACTATATACATCATGTGGCCCGCCAGTTCGGCTTCCACCTTGATGCCGAACAGCTCGACCAGACGCGGCTCGCGGTTGGAGAACAGCGTGCCGGCAACAGAACGCTCGCCTGCGTCGGTCTTCACCGAGACGCGGATCAGCGTGTGGTAATCGCCTTCCTTTTCGCTCTTGACCTCGCGCACTTCGATGCCGCGTTCCTTGGCCAGGAACGGCGCATTGACCATGTTCACCGTGTCGCTCTGCTGGCGCAGAAAACCACACAGCACGGCAGCGGCAATCGGCTTGATGTTGAGCTCTGCAGCGGCACCTTCGGCATGGATCGAGATGCGCGGGATCGAACCTGTCGTCAGCTGGCCGACGAGGCCGCCGAGCTGTTCGGCGAGCGCCATGTATGGCTTGAGCTTGGGCGCTTCCTCGGCCGAGAGGCTGGGCATGTTGAGCGCGTTGGTAACGCCGCCATTGACCAGGAAATCCGCGATCTGTTCGGCCACTTGCAGCGCGACATTGACTTGCGCTTCATTGGTGCTGGCGCCCAGGTGCGGGGTGCAGATGAAGTTCGGCGTGCCGAACAGGGGGCTGTCCTTGGCGGGCTCGGTCTGGAACACGTCGAGCGCGGCGCCCGCGACATGGCCGGAATCGAGCGCTTCCTTCAGCGCCGCCTCGTCGATCAGCCCGCCGCGCGCGCAGTTGACGATGCGCACACCTTTCTTGGTCTTGGCAAGGTTTTCCTTCGAAAGGATATTGCGCGTCTGGTCAGTCAAGGGCGTGTGCAGCGTGATGAAGTCGGCGCGTTTGAGCAGTTCGCCCAGTTCGACTTTCTCCACGCCCAGTTCCACCGCGCGTTCGGGCGAAAGGAACGGATCGAAAGCGACGACTTTCATGCGCAGACCAATCGCGCGGCTGGCGACGATCGAGCCGATATTGCCCGCGCCGATCAGGCCCAGCGTCTTGCCGGTTACTTCCACGCCCATGAAGTCGTTCTTCGGCCATTTGCCGGCCTGGGTCTGTGCGTTGGCTTCCGGAATCTGGCGGGCCAGCGCGAAAATCATTGCAATGGCATGTTCGGCCGTGGTGATCGAATTGCCGAATGGCGTGTTCATCACGACAACGCCCTGCGCCGAAGCGGCGGGAATATCGACATTGTCGACGCCGATGCCGGCGCGGCCAATGACTTTGAGGTTTTTCGCGGCGGCGAGCACTTCCTTCGTCACTTTGGTCGAGCTGCGGATGGCGAGGCCGTCGTAGTCACCGATACGGGCGATCAGCTGGTCGGGAGTCTCGCCAGTGATGACGTCCACATCGCAGCCGCGCTCCTCAAGAATCTTGGCGGCATTAGGGTCCATCTTGTCGGAAATTAGTACGCGGGGTTTGGTCATTTTGAATTCTCCACACGGAGCAAAAGAAACCGTTTGGGCTGAGCCTGTCGAAGCCCTGTCCTTCACTTTCGGCGCTTCGCCGCAAGCCAGGACGGTCCTTCGACAAGCTCAGGACAAACGGAAAATCAGCTGGATTTGACGGTCTCGTAGGCCCAGTCGAGCCACGGCCCCAGCGCTTCGATATCGGCCACATCGACTGTCGCGCCGCACCAGATGCGCAGGCCCGGCGGGGCATCGCGATAGCCCGCGATGTCATAGGCAGCGCCTTCTTTTTCCAGCAGCGCTGCGAAAGCCTTGATGAAGGTCTCGTCCGCACCGTCTACCGTGAGGCAGACCGACGTCTTCGAGCGGGTGCCGTGATCGACGGCAAGATGGCCCAGCCAATCGCGCTCCGCGACGATCTTGGCCAGCGCGTCCGAATTGGCAGTGCAACGCTTTTGCAGCCCTTCGAGCCCACCGATCGACTTGGCCCATTCGAGCGCGAAAATCGCGTCTTCCACGGCCAGCATCGATGGCGTGTTGATTGTCTCGCCCTTGAAGATTCCTTCGCTGAGCTTGCCCTTGGAGGTAAGGCGGAAGACCTTGGGCAGCGGCCAGGCGGGGGTGTATTCCTCCAGCCGCTCAACCGCGCGGGGCCCCAGGATCAGCACGCCGTGGCCGCCTTCGCCGCCCAGCACTTTCTGCCAGGAGAAAGTGCAGACGTCGATCTTGTCCCAGGGAATGTCGTAAGCGAAAACGGCGCTGGTCGCGTCAGCGAAGGACAGGCCTTCGCGGTCTGCAGGGATCCATTCGCCATCGGGCACGCGCACGCCGCTGGTAGTGCCGTTCCAGGTGAACAGCACGTCGTCGGCCCAGTCGACTTTATCGAGGTCCGGGAGCTGGCCATAATCGGCGCGCATCACCGTGGGTTCGAGCTTCAGCTGCTTGACCGCATCCGTCACCCATCCTTCGCCAAAGCTTTCCCAGGCGAGCGCAGTGACGCCGCGCGCGCCCAGCATGGTCCACATGGCCATTTCAAAAGCCCCGGTGTCCGAGCCGGGAACGATGCCGATGCGATGCGTATCGGGCAGGCCGAGTACTTCGCGCATCAGATCGATGCAATATTGCAGCCGCGTCTTGCCGATCTTGGCGCGGTGCGAGCGGCCGAGCGATTGCGTGGCGAGCTTTTCGGGGGAGTAACCGGGCGGCTTGGCGCAGGGACCGGAAGAGAAGAACGGCCGCGCAGGTTTGCGCGCCGGAATTTGTACAGACATTTAAGTCTCTCCTTGCAGAGAGCACGCGCGGCGTTGGGACCGCGTGGCCCGCCGCCGCGTTTAGAAGGGCTCAGCAATAAGTCAAGCACGTCGAGTGTCGGCCCGCTTTGAAATAAAAGGCTAAGGAACATGCGTCGGCCAAGCGCGTTTAGGCTTTGCAAACAAGCACGAGGATATCGTCATGGCAGACTATAATACGACCGAAACAGTCGTTCGCGATCCGGACCATGAGCGCGATATTGACAATCGTACCGTGGAGCGCCGCACGGTCGTTCACAAGGGCAGCGGCGGGCGAACGTTCCTGCTTCTGCTCATCATCGTCGCTTTAGTTGTAGCTCTGCTGTTCGCCACCGGATTCTTTTCCGCACGCGTTACAAAGGATGGCGAATTGCCGTCGGTGAGCGTCAAGGCGGATGCCGGTGCGCTTCCTGTGGTCGATGTGGATTCGAAAAAAGTCGTAGTGGGAACAAAGCCCCAGTCCATCGACGTGCCGACTGTCGAGACCAAGAAGACGACAATCGACGTGCCGGTCGTTGGTGTCAAAAACTGATTTTACGGGCAGGTCTCTCATCGAAAATCTTGCACAATCAGGCTGATGAACTTGCAAAATGTGCGGTGGAAGTCGTCTGAAAACGGCTTTCACCGCACCTGTCTTAACTCGGCAGGCTCGGTGGAACGCGCTTTTTGCCTCAAACTTGCCTTGTACGGCCACTCGGAATCCGGTGTGGCTTTGCGAGTTTGACAATCGGGGCGTGAAGACCTATCTGCCCCCCTCGCTCGGCGCTTCGAGCAAGGCGGGCCTCGCGCAGGGGCCTTCCCGGGAAGGAAGCGATCCGGGTTTCATCTGACGCAACAGGCTGCTGGCCAGTGCAGGGCCTTCCGATTCGGAAGGGGAGCTTGCGCGGTCCATGCGGCCGTTTTTGCGTTGGGCGGAAAAGACTGCCGCGCACGACTTATTTGAACCGTACAGCGAAAGAGGCACGTTCCCTCCATGGCCAGCAAGACCAAACCCGCCGTTGCAGCATCCCGCTCGACGGCCAAGAAGCGCATTCGCAAGATCTTCGGCGACATCCACGAAGTCGTCCAGATGCCGAACCTGATCGAGGTTCAGCGCGAAAGCTATGAACAGTTCCTGCGCTCCGATCCGGCCACCGGCTATGTCTCGGGCCTGGAAAAGACGCTGCGCTCGGTCTTCCCGATCCGTGATTTCGCCGGCACCAGTGAGCTCGATTTCGTGCATTACGAGCTTGAGGATCCCAAGTACGACACCACCGAATGCCGCCAGCGCGGCATCACTTATGCCGCCCCGATGAAAGTCACGCTGCGCCTGATCGTCTTCGAGGTCGACAGCGAGACGGAAACCCGTTCGGTGCTCGATATCAAGGAGCAGGACGTCTACATGGGCGACATGCCGCTCATGACCGAGAACGGCACTTTCATCATCAACGGCACCGAACGCGTTATCGTTTCGCAGATGCACCGTTCGCCGGGCGTTCTGTTCGATCACGACCGCGGCAAGACGCACTCGTCGGGCAAGTTCCTGTTCGCTGCGCGCGTCATTCCCTATCGCGGCTCGTGGCTTGATTTCGAATTCGACGCCAAGGACATCGTCAACGTCCGTATCGACCGCAAGCGCAAGCTACCGGTCACCGCCCTGCTCTATGCGCTCGGCCTCGATGACGAAGCGATCCTGGCTCACTTCTATGAGACCGTGACCTGGAAGCGCGGCTCCGGCGGCTGGCGCCTGCCCTATGTTGCCGAGCAATGGCGCGGCACCAAGCCGGCATTCGACATTGTCGATGCCGCAACGGGCGAGGCGATTTTCCCCGCAGGCACCAAGATCAGCCCCCGCGCAGCCAACAAGGCCGAGAAGGACGGGCTGAAGGAACTGCTGATCCCGACCGAGGAAGTCTACGGCCGCTATGCCGCCAGCGACATGATCGACGAGAGCACGGGCCGCATCTGGATCGAGGCGGGCGATGAAGTTTCGCCGGAAAACCTCGACGCGCTCGACAAGGCCGGGATCGACCAGCTTGATCTGCTCGATATCGACCACGTCAACACCGGTCCCTGGATCCGCAACACGCTGAAGGCCGACAAGGCCGAGAACCGCGACATGGGTCTGGAAGCCATCTACAAGGTGATGCGCCCGGGCGAGCCGCCGACGAAGGAAACCGCCGAGGCGCTGTTCGAAGGCCTGTTCTTCGATGGTGATCGCTACGACCTGTCGGCCGTGGGCCGCGTCAAGCTCAACATGCGTCTCGCGCTCGATGCCGAGGACACTGTCACCACGCTGCGCACCGAGGATATCCTTGCCGTGGTCAAGGAACTGGTGAACCTCAAGGACGGCAAGGGCGAGATCGACGACATCGACAATCTCGGCAACCGCCGCGTGCGTTCGGTGGGCGAACTGCTCGAAAACCAGTACCGCGTCGGCCTGCTGCGCATGGAACGCGCCGTGAAGGAGCGCATGAGCTCGGTCGACGTCTCGACCGTGATGCCGAACGACCTGATCAACGCCAAGCCCGCCGTGGCCGCGGTGCGCGAGTTCTTCGGTTCCTCGCAGCTCTCGCAGTTCATGGACCAGACCAATCCGCTTTCGGAAGTCACCCACAAGCGCCGCGTCTCGGCGCTCGGACCGGGCGGCCTCACCCGTGAGCGCGCCGGCTTCGAAGTCCGCGACGTTCACCCGACCCATTATGGCCGCATCTGCCCGATTGAAACGCCGGAAGGCCCGAACATCGGCCTGATCAACTCGCTGTCGACTTTCGCCCGCGTCAACAAGTATGGCTTCATCGAGACGCCCTACCGCAAGGTAATCGACGGCAAGGTGACCGGCGATGTGGTCTATCTCTCGGCCATGGAAGAACAGAAGCACGTCGTGGCGCAGGCCTCCGCCGAACTGAACAAGGACGGCAGCTTCGTCGAGGATCTGATCTCGGCGCGCGACAGCGGCGAATTCGTCATGAGCCCTCGTGACCTGGTGACACTGATGGACGTCAGCCCCAAGCAGCTGGTCTCGGTCGCTGCCTCGCTGATTCCGTTCCTGGAAAACGACGACGCCAACCGCGCGCTGATGGGCTCGAACATGCAGCGCCAGGCCGTGCCGCTGGTTCAGGCCGAAGCACCGTTTGTCGGCACTGGCATGGAGGCCACTGTTGCTCGCGATTCGGGCGCTGCCATCGGCGCGCTGCGCGGCGGCATTGTCGACCAGGTCGACGCCACGCGTATCGTCATTCGCGCTTCGGGCGATATCGAACCCGGCCAGTCGGGCGTCGACATCTACACGCTGCAGAAGTTCCAGCGTTCGAACCAGAACACCTGCATCAACCAGCGCCCGCTGGTGAAGGTTGGCGACATGGTCGAGGCCGGTGACATCATTGCCGACGGTCCTTCGACCGAGCTGGGCGAACTGGCGCTGGGCCGCAACAGCCTCGTCGCCTTCATGCCGTGGAATGGCTACAATTACGAAGACTCGATCCTGATCAGTGAGCGTATCGTCAAGGACGACGTGTTCACCTCGATCCACATCGAGGAATTCGAAGTCATGGCCCGCGACACCAAGCTGGGGCCTGAAGACATCACCCGCGACATTCCCAACGTCGGCGAGGAAGCCCTGCGCAACCTCGACGAGGCGGGCATCGTCTACATCGGCGCCGAAGTGCACCCGGGAGACATTCTGGCCGGCAAGATCACGCCCAAGGGCGAATCGCCGATGACGCCGGAAGAAAAGCTGCTGCGCGCGATCTTCGGCGAAAAGGCCAGCGACGTGCGCGACACGTCTCTGCGTCTGCCGCCGGGCGTTTCGGGCACGGTCGTCGAAGTGCGCGTGTTCAACCGCCACGGCATCGAGATCGATGACCGTACCCGCGCGATCCAGAACGAGGAAATCGAACGCCTCGCCAAGGACCGCGAGGACGAACGCGGCATCCTCAACCGTGCGACCTACAACCGCCTGCGCGAAATGCTGGTCGGTCAGGTCGCTGCGGCTGCCCCCAAGGGCTTCAAGAAGGGCGCGGAAATCACTGCCGAGGAACTCGAGGAAGTCGAGAAGTACGAGTGGTGGAAGTTCGCCGTCGCTGACGACAAGGTCCAGGGCCAGCTCGAAGCGGTGAAAGCCCAGTACGACGAGACGATCAAGACGATCCAGGAGAAGTTCGAGGACCGCAAGGAAAAGCTCGAACGCGGCGACGAACTGGCGCCCGGTGTGCTCAAGATGGTCAAGGTCTTCGTCGCGGTGAAGCGCAAGCTGCAGCCGGGCGACAAAATGGCCGGCCGCCACGGCAACAAGGGTGTCATTTCGCGCATCCTACCGATGGAGGACATGCCGTTCCTGGAAGACGGCACACCGGTCGACATCGTGCTCAACCCGCTGGGCGTGCCAAGCCGCATGAACGTCGGGCAGATCTTCGAGACGCACCTGGGCTGGGCCGCGCGCGGCCTTGGCCAGCAAATCACGGGGCTGCTCGAGGAATGGCGCCACGCCAATCCCAACCCGGAAGCAGCCGCGCCACCCACCGCGTTGATCGAACGCCTGAAGGACATCTACGGCGAGAACTATCACGCCGACATCGATGCCCGTTCGGACAAGGACATCGTCGAGATGGCGGGCCTGCTGAAGAACGGCGTGCCGATGGGCACTCCGGTGTTCGACGGCGCGCGCGAGGCGGACGTTTCGGCCATGCTGGAGAAAGCCGGGCTTGATACCTCGGGTCAGGTCACGCTCTATGACGGGCGCACTGGCGATGCCTTCGACCGCAAGGTGACTGTGGGTTACATCTACATGCTCAAGCTGCACCACCTGGTCGACGACAAGATCCACGCGCGCTCGATCGGTCCTTACAGCCTCGTCACCCAGCAGCCGCTGGGCGGTAAGGCGCAGTTCGGCGGCCAGCGCTTCGGCGAAATGGAAGTCTGGGCGCTGCAGGCTTACGGTGCTGCCTATACCTTGCAGGAAATGCTGACGGTGAAGTCCGACGACGTTGTCGGCCGCACCAAGGTCTACGAAGCAATCGTCAAGGGCGACGATACTTTCGAGGCCGGCATTCCCGAGAGCTTCAACGTGCTCGTCAAGGAAATGCGCAGCCTGGGCCTCAATGTCGAGCTGTCGAGCCTCACCGATCCGGATGAGGACGACGGTTTCGCGCAGGCCGCGGAGTAAGCAATCCTCCCCTCCCGCTTGCGGGAGGGGCCGGGGGAGGGCCTGTTAGGGCAAGCTCTACCCCAGAACGAACAAGCCCTCCCCTAGCCCCTCCCGCAAGCGGGAGGGGGATGGAGTGAAAAAATGAACGACCTGACCAAATTCACCAACCAGATGGCCAAGCCTGAAACCTTCGACCAGATCCAGATCGGTCTGGCGAGCCCCGAGCGCATCCGCTCGTGGTCTTTCGGCGAGATCAAGAAGCCGGAAACCATCAATTACCGCACGTTCAAGCCCGAGCGTGACGGCCTGTTCTGCGCGCGCATCTTCGGCCCGGTGAAGGACTATGAGTGCCTGTGCGGCAAGTACAAGCGCATGAAGTACAAGGGCGTCGTCTGCGAAAAGTGCGGCGTCGAAGTCACGGTCACCAAAGTCCGCCGTGAGCGCATGGGCCACATCGAACTGGCCGCGCCGGTCGCCCATATCTGGTTCCTCAAGTCGCTGCCTTCGCGCATCGGCCTGCTGCTCGACATGCAGCTCAAGCAGCTTGAGCGCGTGCTCTATTTCGAAAGCTACATCGTCACCGAGCCGGGCATCACGCCGCTCGAACGCTTCCAGCTGCTGACTGAAGACGAACTGCTCGACGCTCAGGACGAGTATGGCGAAGACGCTTTCTCCGCCGGCATCGGCGCCGAAGCCGTCAAGCACATGCTGATGAGCCTCGACCTCGTCCAGGAACGCGACGATCTGATGGAAGAGCTGCGGACGACGAAGTCCGAACTCAAGCCCAAGAAGATTATCAAGCGCCTCAAGGTGGTCGAAAGCTTCATCGATTCGGGCAACCGTCCTGAGTGGATGATCCTCGATGTCGTGCCGGTCATTCCGCCCGAACTGCGCCCGCTGGTGCCGCTCGACGGTGGGCGCTTCGCGACTTCGGATCTCAACGATCTCTATCGCCGCGTGATCAACCGCAACAATCGTCTGAAGCGCCTGATCGAGCTGCGCGCGCCGGACATCATCGTGCGCAACGAAAAGCGCATGCTGCAGGAAGCGGTCGACGCCCTGTTCGACAACGGTCGCCGCGGCCGCGTCATCACTGGCGCCAACAAGCGTCCGCTCAAGTCGCTGTCCGACATGCTCAAGGGCAAGCAGGGCCGTTTCCGTCAGAACCTGCTCGGCAAGCGCGTCGACTATTCGGGTCGTTCGGTGATCGTGACCGGTCCTGAACTCAAGTTGCACCAGTGCGGCCTGCCCAAGAAAATGGCACTCGAGCTGTTCAAGCCGTTCATCTACGCCCGGCTCGACGCAAAGGGCCTGTCGATGACGCTCAAGCAGGCCAAGAAGTGGGTCGAGAAAGAGCGCAAGGAAGTCTGGGACATCCTCGACGAAGTGATCCGCGAGCACCCGGTGATGCTCAACCGCGCGCCGACGCTCCACCGCCTTGGCATCCAGGCGTTTGAGCCCGTGCTGATCGAAGGCAAGGCGATCCAGCTTCACCCGCTGGTCTGCTCCGCCTTCAATGCCGACTTCGACGGCGACCAGATGGCCGTCCACGTACCGCTCAGCCTCGAAGCCCAGCTTGAAGCGCGCGTGCTGATGATGTCGACCAACAACATCCTCTCGCCCGCCAACGGCAAGCCGATCATCGTGCCTTCGCAGGACATGGTGCTGGGTCTCTATTACCTGTCGATGGATCGCCAGGGCGAGCCGGGCGAAGGCATGATGCTGGCCGACATGGCCGAGGTGCATCAGGCGCTGGAAGTCGGTGCCGTGACGCTGCACTCCAAGATCGTTGCCCGCGTGCCGCAGACCAACGAAGCGGGCGAGGAATACCTCAAGCGCTTCGAAACCACGCCGGGCCGCATGCTGGTGGGCGAATGCCTGCCCAAGAGCCACACCGTGCCTTTCGAGCTGGTCAACCGCCTGCTCACCAAGAAGGAACTGGGTGACGTCATCGACCAGGTCTATCGCCATACCGGACAGAAGGACACAGTGCTGTTCGCTGACGCGATCATGGCGCTGGGCTTCCGCCACGCGTTCAAGGCCGGCATCAGCTTCGGCAAGGACGACATGATCATTCCCGACAGCAAGGTCGGCATGATCGAGGAAACCAAGGCGCTGGTGGCTGACTATGAGCAGCAGTATCAGGACGGCCTGATCACCCAGCAGGAAAAGTACAACAAGGTAATCGACGTCTGGAGCCGTTGCGGCGACCAGGTGGCCGCCGCCATGATGGACGAGATCCGCGCCACGCCGCTTGACGAGAATGGCCGCGAAAAGCAGGTCAACTCGATCTACATGATGAGCCACTCGGGCGCGCGTGGTTCGCCAACGCAGATGAAGCAGCTCGCCGGCATGCGCGGCCTGATGGCCAAACCTTCGGGCGAAATCATCGAGACGCCGATCATCTCGAACTTCAAGGAAGGTCTGACCGTTCTTGAATACTTCAACTCGACCCACGGCGCCCGCAAGGGTCTGGCCGACACCGCGTTGAAGACGGCGAACTCGGGCTACCTCACTCGCCGCCTCGTCGATGTGTCGCAGGACTGCGTTGTCGTCATCGAGGATTGCGGCACCGAGCGTGCGCTGGAAATGCGCGCCATCGTCCAGGGCGGCAGCGTGATCGCTTCGCTGGGCGAGCGCATCCTGGGCCGCACCCTGGCCGAGGACATTGCCGACAAGGATGGCTCGGTGATCGTCGCTTCGGGAACGTTGCTCGACGAGCCGACCACCGCGAAGATCGAGGAAGCCGGCATCCAGGCCGCGCGCATCCGCTCGCCGCTGATCTGCGAGGCCGAACAAGGCGTCTGCGCGACCTGCTATGGCCGCGATCTGGCGCGCGGTACGCCGGTCAACATCGGTGAAGCAGTTGGTGTTATCGCCGCCCAGTCGATCGGTGAGCCCGGCACCCAGCTGACCATGCGTACCTTCCACATCGGCGGCGCGGCGCAGGTCAACGAAACCTCGCACCTCGAGGCGATCTCTGACGGCACGGTGCAATACCGCGACATCCCGACGATCACTGACAAGCGTGGCCGTCGTCTGTCGCTGGCCCGTAGCGGTGAAATCGTGGTGGTCGACAACGATGGCCGCGAGCGCGCGATCCACAAGGTGCCTTATGGTACGCATCTTCTCCATGAAGATGGCGCGATCATCAGCGAAGGCGATCGCCTGGCCGAATGGGATCCGTTCACTCTGCCGGTGATCACCGAGAAGCAGGGCGTGGTGAAGTATCAGGACCTGATCGACGGCAAGACGCTGACCGAGCAGACCGACGAAGCCACGGGCATGACCAGCCGCGTGGTCACGGAAAACCGCTCCACTGGCCGTTCCAAGAAGGAAGACCTGCGTCCGCGCCTGACCTTGCTCGACGAGGAATCGGGTGAAGCCGCACGCTACATGATGGCGCCGGGCACGACGCTGTCGGTCGAGGATGGCCAGATGGTCGAAGCGGGCGACGTGCTGGCCCGCGCCAGCCGCGAAGCTGCCAAGACCCGCGACATCACCGGCGGTCTGCCGCGCGTTGCCGAACTGTTCGAAGCGCGCAAGCCCAAGGACAACTCGGTCATCGCCAAGGTCTCGGGCCGCATCGAATTCGTCCGCGACTACAAGGCCAAGCGCAAGATCGCGATCATCCCCGAGGAAGGCGATCCGGTGGAATACCTGATCCCCAAGTCGAAGGTGATCGACGTTCAAGAAGGCGACTGGGTCAAGAAGGGCGACAACCTGATTTCGGGCTCTCCTGATCCGCATGACATTCTCGAAGTCATGGGTGTCGAGGCGCTGGCCGAATATCTCGTCGCCGAAATCCAGGAAGTCTACCGGCTCCAGGGCGTGAAGATCAACGACAAGCACATCGAGGTGATCGTTCGCCAGATGCTGCAAAAGGTTGAAATCACCGATGGCGGCGACACAACGCTGCTGGCGGGTGAACAGCTCGACTACGAGGAAATGAACGAGATCAACGGCAAGCTGCCGGCCGGCCAGAAGCCTGCCGAAGGCAAGCCGGTGCTGCTCGGCATCACCAAGGCGAGCCTGCAGACCCGCAGCTTCATCTCGGCGGCGTCGTTCCAGGAAACCACCCGCGTGCTCACGCAGGCGGCGGTCGAAGGCAAGAAGGACTCGCTGATCGGCCTGAAGGAAAACGTCATTGTCGGCCGGCTCATCCCGGCAGGCACGGGCGCGGGGATGAACCGCCTTCGCGTCGCCGCCTCCAGCCGCGATGCCGCGCTGCGCGCGCAGTATCGCAAGCTGCAGGAATCCCTGATCGCCCCGGAAACGGCCGCCGAAGAGCATGCCGCGGAACTGGCCCAGGGCCCGGAAGCGGCGATCGGCGACGATCCGCTGGCGGCAGTCGAGGGCGAAACCCACGGCACTGACGCCGATGCCGGTGATTACCTGATCAAGGGTGACGAGGCCGAATAAGCCGCAACCGACTAATGATGAACAAGGGCCCCGCCGGATCGCTCCGGCGGGGCCTTTTCTTTGCCTTGCTTGCAGAGGTTGCTGGCGCGCATTAGCTTCCAGCGATGGTCAAAATACTTCCAGCCCTGCTCGCAATTGCCTTGCTGGCTCCGGCCGCACTGGCCCAGCCGGTGGCAACACCTCAGCCAACCCGCGTGCTCGATCGCGCCGCAGCTCAGCGGCTTGTCGCGAACAAGGGTCTGACGCTGCAATGGATCGACTGGAATACGCGCGGACATGTGCGGATATGGCGTGATGGCCGGGTTTGGCGACTTCGCGGCGCCCAGGCTGAGGCTGGCGGCCCCGGCCGCCTGCTGCTCGACGGCACAATCAGCGAAATCGGCCGAACCTATTTCACCTTTCAGGGAAAGATCCGCATCACTGACGCGCCCGACCGAGGCAGGAATTGCGAGAGCACGAAAAGCTGGCATTTTGCCATTACACAGCGGCGCAAATATTACCGGCTGCGTGAATTCGAATGGTGTGACTACCTTACCGATTACATCGATATTCACTTCTAGTCGTCAACCACGCGCGCGCCGCCACTTGGCCCCCTCCGGGCCTTCCTCCACAACGATTCCACGCGCGGTGAGGAGGTCACGGATACGATCTGCCTCGCCAAAATCCTTTGCCTTGCGCGCCGCTTGGCGGGCATCGACCAGTGCCTGAATCTCCCCCGCCTCAGGATCGGCCGCAGCGGCGCGCGGCGCAATGCCAAGAATCGCTGCCAGCGCAGTCAACTGCCGGGCAAGTTTGGCGGACTGACTGCGATTGACCTCGCCCACCAGTTCGAACAGCACGGCCATGGCGGCGGGTGCGTTGAAATCCTCGTCCATCGCATCGCGGAATCGCGCCGCGTGGGCCTCGTTCCAGTCGAGCGGCATTCCGTCGCCTTCGACGCTGCGCATGGCATTGTGCAGCCGCGCCAGGGCATTGCCCGCATCGACCAGCCCGGCCTCGCTGAAATTCACCGGGCTGCGATAATGCGTGCGCACGAAATAGAATCGCACCACTTCGGCGCCGTGTTTGGCCACGGCATCTTCCAGCGTGGTGAAATTGCCGAGCGACTTCGACATCTTGTCGCCCGCAATGTCGAGCTGGCCGACATGCATCCACCAGTTCGCCAATGGCGCGTGGTTTGCCGCTTCGCTCTGGGCAATCTCGTTCTCGTGATGGGGAAAGCGCAGGTCCGGGCCGCCGCCGTGGATGTCGATGGTCTTGCCCAGCAGCGCGCGCGCCATGGCCGAGCATTCGATATGCCAGCCGGGGCGCCCGCTGCCCCAGGGGCTCGGCCAGATCGCGTCTTCCGGCTCGTCTTCCTTGCCGACCTTCCACAGCACGAAATCCATCGGATCGCGCTTGCGCGTGTCGACTTCGATGCGCTCTCCCGCGCGCATGTCGTCGAGGCTGCGGTGCGAGAGCTTGCCATAGCCTTCGAAGTCGCGGACCGAATAATAGAGGTCACCCGCATGATAGGCGACGTTCTCACGCTCCAGCTCCTGCCCCAGCGCAATCATCTCGCCGACATATTCGGTCGCGCGCGGCTCATGGTCGGGAGAGCGCAAGCCCAGTGCAGCATAGTCGGCATTGGTCTTGTCGATCATCCGCTGGGTGAACGTGCTGATCGGCTCTCCCAGCTCGCCCGCGCGGGCAATGATCTTGTCGTCGATGTCGGTGAAATTGCGCACATAGGTCACGCGGTAGCCCGATGCTTCGAGCCAGCGCACCACCACGTCAAAGCCCAGATCCTTGCGCGCGTGGCCCAGATGCGGTGCATCGTAGACTGTCTGTCCGCAGACATACATCGATACCTGGCCGGGGGTGAGCGGCTGGAAAGGGCGGACCTCGCGGGAGAGGGAATCGTATATGCGCAGCATGGAAGCCTCTCTAGCGATGCGGCACGCGGAAACAACCTGAAGGGACCCTAGCTGCTTTCCGGCGGCGCCATCAGGCTTTGGGGGGAACGCCACTCAGTCTTCACGCGGCGCTCGGCAATCAACCATTCGCCGTTCACTCGCGCGAAGCGGTCGCGATAGACGCCGGAATGATCGGGCCCGGCATTAGTGATCACGAACCAGTAGGTGCGCCCTGCGGCACTGTCAGGGCCGGTTAGCTCTATCTTCGAAGTGGTCAGATTGTGGCGCGCGAAAGTCAGGGGAATTTTGTCCGTGGCGCTCCGCCCCTCACGCGGCGCGCGCATTGCGCTCTGCCAGGCGAGGATCGCCGCGCGGCTCGTGAGATCGAGCGCTTGGCGGCCAGAGGGAGTCTCGGCCCGCAGAACGCCATCCTCGGTGAAGCAATTGGCGTATTCCTCTTTGCGCAGGCTGTCACCGGCCTGCGCACACCGGGCAAGCAGCGCGCGGATCGCCTCACGGGCGAGCAATTCGTCGAGATTCATCAGGCATCCCTCATCGCCGCCGCCGCCTCGGCGAGCAAGGCATTGTTGCCGCAGCGCAGCCTTGCACGCCCGGAAATGGGCGATCCCGTCTTTGTGTTGCAGTCTCTTTCAACCAAGGAGCGTGGCCGGGTCAAGCCCACACCGGGTTGGTGGGGGCTTCGCGCTGTGCCGCCTGCGCCAGGGTCTTGCGGTCAAGCACTGCGAGAAAAGCTTCGAGCGCCTCGGCGAGCAGCCCGCTCGTTGCACAATCACTGCGAAGCTCGCAGCTCGCACAATCGGCCAGCCGCAGGCCGGGCTCCAGCGCGCGGACGACTTCGCCGACGCGGATGTCTTCTGGCGCGCGGGCCAGTTCGACCCCGCCGCTGCGCCCGCGATGGCTGATAATGAAGCCTGCACGCACCAGCTCCTGCGCGACCTTGGCGACGTGATGATAGGACAGGCGCTGTTCGGCTGCGAACTGCGGCAGCGCGAGCGGTCCTGCACCGTTCCGCGCAAGAACGATCAAGAGGCGCAGGCCGAAGTCGGTATGCTGGGTGAGCTGCATGCAAAAACCAATCTAGGATTTGCACTTGCATCAATCAAGTATTCTATATACCGGTATTTTAAATACTGGATAAGGAGACCCGATATGCGTGTAGCTTCCCCCTCTGCCATGGCCATCGTCAAAGCGACTGCTCCGGCCATCGAAAAGCATGGCGTCGAAATCACTACCGCCATGTATGCGCGGCTGTTCCGGAACAGCGAAGTCGAGGCGATGTTCGATCGCGCCGCGCAGGCCAGCGGCGAACAACCGCGCCGGCTGGCCAATGCGATCCTCGCCTATGCGAAAAACATCGATCGACTCGAAAATCTCGGTCCCGCGGTTGAACGCATGGTCGCGCGCCATGTCGAGACCGGAGTGAAGGCAGAGCATTATCCGCTGGTCGCCGAGGCTCTGCTGCCCGCAATTCGCGAGGTCTTGGGCGCCGAAGTGGCAACCGACGAAGTGCTGGCCGCCTGGGGTGAGGCCTATTGGATGCTCGCCGATATCCTTATCGCCGCCGAAGCCCTAGCTTACGAGGATGCAGCAGTCGCCTAAAGTCTCGGCAGCGTGACGCCCTGCTGGCCCATGTATTTGCCCGCCCGGTCGGCATAGCTCACTTCGCAAGGCTCGTTGCCCTGCAGGAACAGGAATTGGCAGGCGCCCTCGTTGGCGTAAATCTTGGCGGGCAGCGGCGTTGTGTTGGAAAATTCAAGCGTGACATGGCCTTCCCAGCCCGGCTCGAGCGGGGTGACGTTCACGATAATGCCGCAGCGGGCATAAGTGCTCTTGCCCAGGCAGATCACCAGCACGTCGCGCGGCACGCGGAAATATTCGACAGTCCGGGCGAGCGCGAACGAGTTGGGCGGAATGATGCACACGTCGGTCTTGCGATCTACGAAGGAATTCGGATCGAAGGCCTTCGGATCGACCACCGAAGAATTGACGTTGGTGAAGATCTTGAATTCGTCCGCCACGCGCGCGTCGTAGCCATAGGACGAGAGGCCATAGGAAATGCACCCTTCGCGCCGCTGACTTTCGACGAAAGGTTCGATCATGCCCGAATGACGGGTTTCGTTGCGGATCCAACGGTCGGAAAGAATCGCCATGCCGGGAGTGATAGCGAAGGCACGCCATGCGGCAAGAGTCAGAGGCCGTGGTATTCCCGGTACCAGCGAACAAAGTTGGGGACACCCACGTCAATACTGGTCGTGGGGGCAAAGCCAAGGTCACGTGAGATCGCAGTGATGTCAGCGAAGGACTGGCGCACGTCGCCGGGCTGCATCGGCTGGAAGTCGATTTCCGCCTTGCGGCCGCATTCGGCCTCGAGGATTTCGACCACTTTCATCAGGTGTTCGCTGCGGTGGTTGCCGATGTTGTAGAGCCGGTGCGGCTTGAAACTGCCGCCGGCCTTCTCCGCGCCATCGTCGGGCGGCGGATTGTCGAGCGCGGCGACTACGCCCGTCACGATGTCATCGACATATGTGAAATCGCGCCACATGTCGCCGTGGTTGAACACCGGGATCGGCTCGCCTGCCATGATCTTTTTGGTGAAAATCCACATCATCATGTCGGGCCGGCCCCAGGGGCCATAGACCGTAAAAAAGCGCAGGCCGGTCAGCGGCAGGCGATAGAGATGGGCGTAGGTCTCGCTCATCAGCTCGTCGGCCTTCTTGGTGGCGGCATAGAGCGCGAGTGGGTGGTCGACCCGGTCTTCCACGGCGAAGGGCAGCTTGGTGTTGCCGCCATAGACCGAGCTGGAGCTGGCATAGACCATGTGCTCAAGGCCGCGGTGCCGCGCCACTTCGAGCATGTTGAGGTGACCCACCAGATTGGCGCTGACATAGGCATGCGGGTTCTCGATCGAATAGCGCACCCCCGCCTGCGCGCCGAGGTGCACGATGCGGTCAAACTGGTCGGCTTCCAGTGCTTTGGTCAGTGCGGGATAGTCGGCAAAGTCCTGGCGCAGAAAGGCGAAGCGGTTTCCGCCGTCGTTGCGCAGCTTTGCGATCCGAGCTTCCTTGAGGCTGACGTCGTAATAATCGTTGACACAGTCTAGCCCGATCACGCTGTCGCCGCGCGCCAGCAGGCGCTGCGAGACGGAGTAACCGATGAAACCGGCCGCGCCGGTGACGAGAACGCGCATCAGAGCGTCCAGTCCGCTGCTGAACCAAGAGTTCCCTTGAGGTCTGCCAAAGTTCCGTCCGTTCCCAATAGCGCGCGAAGTTTCTCCGGCCCCAACGTCAGGTATTCGCGGTGAGAGACGGCGTGGACGACCATGTCGTAAGTTCCCGACAGCGCGTCCCCGGCTAGCGCGAGGCCATATTCGTGCAGCGCTTCTGCGGCGTCGGCGTGGGGATCGTGGACTGTTACAGTGTGGCCCAGTTCTGCCAGGGTATTGACCAGATCGGCAACCTTGCTGTTGCGCAGGTCAGGAATGTTTTCCTTGAAGGTCAGGCCCAGCATCAGCACCGAGCCCGCCTTGCCGCCGCGCACGCCATGCAGCTTGTGGCCCACCCAGCTTGCCATTGAATCGTTGATCCCGCGTCCGGCGAGAATCACCCGCGGATCAAGCCCCAGTTCCTCGGCGCGGTGAGAAAGATAATAGGGATCGACGCCGATGCAGTGCCCGCCGACGAGGCCCGGTGCGAAAGGCAGGAAATTCCACTTGGTGCGCGCTGCTGCCAGCACGTCCCACACCGAGAGGTCCATTGCGCTGAAAATCTGCGCGATTTCGTTCATGAAAGCGATGTTGATGTCGCGCTGGGCGTTCTCGATGACTTTTGCGGCCTCTGCGGCTTTGATCGATGCCGCGCGGAACACGCCACCCGTGGTGATCGCGCCATAGAGATTGGCGACCCGGTCGAGCACTTCAGGCGTCTGGCCCGAGACGACCTTGGTAATCTTGTTGATGGTGTGCTCGCGGTCGCCCGGATTGATCCGCTCGGGGCTGTATCCGAGGAAGAAGTCCTTGCCGCAGACGAGGCCTGATGCGGCCTCGAGAATGGGCGCGCAGATATCTTCAGTCACGCCGGGATAGACGGTCGATTCATAAACCACCACGGGCACCCGGCCTTCAGCAAGCGCTGCCGGCAGCATCGCCCCGATGGTGCGGCTGGCGGCTTCGACCAGGCGCAAGTCGGGCCGGTTGGCGCTGTCGATGGGGGTGGGCACAGTGACGATGTAGAAATCGGCGGGTGGGCACGCGGCCGGGTCGTGCGTCAGCGCAAGTTCGCTGGCTGCAAGGCGGCCGGGTTCGATCTCGCCTGTGCGGTCGTGCCCTTGCCCAAGCTCCGCAATCCGGCGCGCATCGATATCGACGCCAATGGTCTCGAATTGCTTCGCCAGCGCGACTGCGAGCGGCAGGCCGACGTAGCCGAGCCCGAGCACGGCCACACGCTGGGTATGCGCCTGGCCGTAAGTGGCAGGCGACGCTTTGTCGGTTTCTTCGGGCGAAAACATGGTGTTCAATGCATGGCCTTCCGTGCGCGTGATTGCCAGCCATTTACGGCAATGCCGTTGTTTTGTGGTTAATTGCGGGGGAAGGGGGCGAGAGTTGCTGGGCTCTAGCGGGCAAACAGGCCGCGCAGCCATCCTGAAAGGCGCGAGGCTAGGCTTTGCGGTGCCGGGACTTCGGTTTCGGCGCAGAGCTTCTCGCGCAAGCTGAGCCGCGGCGGCTCGGCAGGCCAGTCAGCTTCCTCGGACGCGAACGACGGATCAGAATCGTTGTCGAACAGCGTGTCAGGTTCGACTTGCGCGTCGAAAAGGTCGCCGGCCGCTTCCTCTACCGGCGCGGCTGGCTGCGGTTCGGGCTCGACGCGCGGCAACAGTTCGGGCAGCGGTTTGGCAACCAGCAGACCCTGCGACCAGCTCTCTGGGCTTCCGCCCAGCAAGTCGAAACCTGGCTCCGGCGATGCCCCATAGTCCACTGGCGCCACTGCAGGCTCGGGCTTTTGCGGCGCGACGTCCGGGGCAGGTGGGGCTGGTTCATCCCAGTCGGCCCAGTCGTCCCAGCGCGGCGGGTCGGGCCGTACTTCACCTGAACCTTCCGCAAGATCCGACTCGTGCGGCGCGGCAAAACCATCTATGCCTTCGGGCTCTGTCAGCCCGAGCAACTCATGCAGGCTCTGCCCATGGCGCGGACCCTTCTTGGTGAGCAGCGGGCTGCCGGCCATTGTCGCGGGCAGCACATCCGGCGCGGGAGCTTCCTCGACGCTCCAATCATCGGGCGTGGGGGCTTGGGCCGGCTCTTCCTGCGGCGTCGTTCCCGCCTCGCTCTCGCCATGGCCAATGTGGCGCAGCTGGGCAATGCGATCGGAGAGATCATCATCCTGATCGAGCACCAGCACGGCGCGCTTTCTGGCGCGAGGAATGCCAGTCAGCAGCAGGCTGGAATAGCGCGGCGCGGGAACGCCGCGCGTGACGGCGATTTGCTCTTCCTCTTCGTCGGCTTCCTCTGCCTGCTTGCGGGCCAGTTCGGGCATGCCTGCAACGGGGGCATCGAAATAGGGATAAACGCCGCTGCTGCCGGCCATGACACAGAGCGGGCGGGGCGTGCCATCGCGGGCCACTCGCTCGGTAACCGTCTGGAACAGCAGCGCCGAGAGCAGGCATGCGCCCAGCGAGCCGGCACGAACGCCGTCCTCGTCGGGCGCTTCGCTGGCGAGCAGACGTGCTTCGAGAGCGGCAAGGGCGCCGTGAAGATCGTCTATCCCTTCGACGGATATCGTATTGTCGCTCGCCTCGCAGTCACCGCTCCAGGCGCAGCCGTAGAACGAATAGCCTTCGAGCAAGTCGTCGCGCCCGCTCTGCGAGAAGGGATAGGCATTGTCGCTGTAATAGCCGGTTTCGATATGAGGCCGGAGGCATCCCTCTTCGTTCGGCGCGGGTGCATCGCCTTCGGGCCAGGCGAATGCGATGGAAATGGCGGTAATCCGGCGGCCGGGCATGTCGCGGCGGCGCACCGCGTCATGAAGACCATCCCAGCCGGTCAGAACGAGGTCAGCGGGCTCGACAGTCAGAAACCGCTCGGGCAGCAAACCGCCCGGAGCGCAATATGGCGCCAGTAGCGGACGCAATCGCTCAATCGCCGCCTCGCCGCGCCCCTCGCGCAATCTGTTCTCGATTGAACGGCGGAAATCTTCCTCGTTCAACCCATCGATTTCGATCGTGGACACACATTATTCCCGGGCACTGCTTGGCCGGAGAGTGCGGCAAAATGGTTGATTAGTGGTTACGGAGCAGGAACATTTGGGCGGCGTGGGCTCGCGAGGTCATTCGCATGGAACCTACCAAGATCGAACACACCTGCGCTGGAATTGCCTTATTGCTAACGCAGTCCCTGTTGCCGAATTGGCGAACCATCTGGATTGAAACCGCACCGGCCAAGCACATCGTCGATCATGCGGGTGGGATCGCTGTAGGTGAAAGAAATCTGCAATATGTCGCGATCCGCCTTTTGCGCGCGCATGTAGACTTGTTGGCTGCCTTTCATGGCAAGCAAGAACCGCATTGCAAACGAGCCGCTATTCCTCACTATATAGCGTTGCGATGACCAGCTTTCAGTGTGGTGCGGCTGCTGGTCGAAACGGTATTGAACCGGAGTGCCGCCTGCTAGAACTCTCCGGACCTGGCGGCCGACGATTCGTTCGAATTTGGCAAAAACCGTAATAGTTGAGCGGTCCGCCACATTGAGGCAGCCCACCGCAAGGGCGGTCTTGCCACGTTCCAGAAGCACGAGGGCTGATCTGACATCGTCTATTGGATCTCTGCGGTCGATAATTCTCGGCTGGATAGTTGCCGCAGCTGCGAGGGCCAGAACTAACGGCATCTTTCAACGCTCCACAAGCAGCTGGATAGCGCCGATTATGATGGCATTTCGCCGCTTCTGCAATCGCTTGGCGCGAGTGACTGGAGGTTTTCCGAGCTTCACCACTCTCACATAATCTACACACAGCGAAATCTTGGGCGAAACCGCGGATGTTCTGTGGGTTTGTGTTGAGGTTGACGACGAGAGAGTATGACCGAGCTTGCCGACATGGATTTGGCCGGTACAGGTTGTGCCCGGTTTGATCAGGCAGGGGCCACAAACAGACAATCCCCCCCTTTCTGCCCAATATCAGACCTGGAATTCGTGCCTAACCCCCCCTTAACTCCACCATGCTAAGCCCCGCGCCATGCTCACCTCCACCCCCGCCACCATCCTCGTCATCTTCGGCACGCGGCCCGAAGCCATCAAGCTGTTCCCCGTGGTCGCCGCGCTGCAGGCCGATCCGCAGTTCGCCTGCAAGGTCTGCGTATCGGCGCAACATCGCGGCTTACTGGATCAGGTGCTGGAACTTGCCGGGATCGTGCCCGATTTCGATCTCGACTTGATGCAGCCCGATCAGAGCCTCGATGCGCTGACCGCGCGGTTGCTCACTGGCCTCGGCCAGGTGATGGATGAAGTGAAGCCTGACCGTGTAATTGTTCAAGGCGACACGGCGACCGCGATGTGCGGGGCGCTGGCGGCCTATTACCGCAAGGTTCCGGTCGATCATGTCGAGGCGGGGCTGCGCTCGGGCAACATCTATCATCCGTGGCCCGAGGAAATTAACCGCAAGATCATCGGCTCGATGGCCAGCCTGCATTTTGCGCCGACCGAAACATCGGCCGCCGCGCTGCGCGCCGAAAACGTCGATCCCGCACGCATTCATGTGACGGGCAACACTGTGATCGATGCGCTCCACTGGGTGAGCGGCCGGATCGCCGCCGAGCCAGAACTCGCCGCGGGGCTTGGCGATCTGGAGGCGCGCTTTGCCGGCAAGCGAATCATCGGCGTTACCAGCCACCGGCGCGAGAATTTCGGCGGCGGGCTGGAAGCGATTGCCGAGGCGATCCGCGCGATTGCCGCAAGGCCCGATGTGGGCATCATTTTTCCGGTCCATCCCAATCCGAATGTCCGCAAGGTCATGGATGCGGCGCTGGCCGGTCTGCCCAATGTCGCGCTGATCGAGCCGCTCGACTATCCCAGTTTCTCGCGCCTGCTGGCCATTGCCGACATCATGCTCACCGACAGCGGCGGGGTGCAGGAAGAAGCGCCCGCGCTGGGCAAGCCAGTGCTCGTGATGCGCGAGACCACCGAACGGCCCGAAGGCGTAGCGGCGGGCACTGCGAAACTGGTCGGCACCGATGCGGCAAACATCGTTACCGAAGTCTTCACCCTTCTTGGCGATAAGGCAGCTTACGAAAAGATGGCGCGCGCGCACAATCCCTTCGGGGATGGGCAGTCTGCGCGCCGGATTGTGGAGCTGCTGGCTAATGAAATTCGACGCGAAGCCTGATGTCTGTGTTGTCGGCCTGGGGTATATAGGCCTGCCGACTGCGGCAGTGATTGCCCGCTCGGGCTGCCAGGTGCGGGGCATCGACATCAGCCAGACAGTTGTCGACACAATCAACCGCGGCGAGATCCATATCGAGGAAGTCGATCTCGATGCACTGGTCCACGGTGTGGTCAATCGCGGGCTGCTGTCTGCTTCCACCGAAGTTGCTCCGGCAGACATCTTTGTGGTCGCCGTGCCGACCCCGTTCGACAAGAACCACGCGCCCGACGTTTCCTATGTGCTCGCTGCCGGCAAGGCGATTGCCCCGGTGCTGAAGGCAGGCGACGTGGTGATCCTTGAATCGACATCGCCCGTGGGTACGACCGAGCAGCTGCGCGACATGATTGCCGACATGCGCCCCGATCTGAAATGCCCCGGCAGGACGGGCGAGACCCCTGACATTTCGATTGCCTATTGCCCCGAGCGCGTGCTGCCCGGCCAAATCCTGAAAGAGCTGATCGAGAACGACCGCTCGATCGGCGGCATCACCCCGCGCTGCGCGCGAAAGGCGCTGGCTTTCTACAAGTTGTTCGTGCGCGGGGCCTGCGTGGTGACGGACAGCCGCTCGGCAGAAATGACCAAGCTGGTCGAAAACGCCTACCGCGACGTCAACATCGCTTTCGCCAACGAGCTTTCGATCGTTGCCGACCGCATGGGGCTGGATGTGTGGGAAGTGATCCGCCTCGCCAACCGCCACCCGCGCGTCAACATCCTCTCGCCGGGACCGGGTGTGGGCGGACATTGCATTGCCGTCGACCCCTGGTTCATCGTTCACGGCGCGCCGGAGGAAACACCTCTGATCCGCACCGCGCGCGGCGTCAACGATGGCAAGATCCATCATGTCATTGCCAAGGCCGAAGCGCTTATCGAGGCCAATCCCGGCACGCGCGTGGCCTGCCTGGGCCTCGCCTTCAAGGCGAACATCGACGATTTCCGCGAAAGCCCGGCGCGGCTGGTCGCGGCCACGCTGGCGCGCAAATATGGCAGCCGCATCGAGGTGGTCGAGCCCTATGCCGCCGAACTGCCGCGCGAATTCGAAGGCACCGGCGCGCGCCTGATTGATGTCGATACTGCGCTGGAAGAATGCCAGGTGCTGATCGTGCTGGTCGATCACGATGTGTTTCGTGTGGTGCCGCTCGCCGAACGCGCGGGCAAGCAGGTATATGACACACGAGGCATTTGGCCCGACCAGCCCGGCCTCGCCACGCGAGACGTGGCGCAGCTCAGGCTGGCGGGTTAGTCAGCGCGGGCCGAAGCCCGCACCGACTCTAGCGGCAGGTGCGCACGCGGTGGTGATGGCGCCAGATTGTCCGGCAATGGGCATGGCGCGAATTGCGCGACCAGCCGGAATGCCGCATCTGGCGTGAATCGCGGTGCACCACGCGATTATCGATATGCATCGTTCCATTGTGATTGGTGTGCACTACGCCCACGTGATCGCGGTCGCCGTTATTGGCAGGATGGTCCATCGGGCCATTGGGCATGTGATCCATGCCCCCGCCTGTATTCATTTGGCCATTGTGCATCGGGCCATTGTGCATGCCTTGCGCCATTGCGCCGCCCGAAAGCAGCAAGGCTGCTCCGGCAAGAGCTGTCAGTATCGTTTTCATGTTGAATCCTCTCAAGAGACAGGATTCAACTGGATGGCGGACCAAATGTTCCTGACCCGGTCGGCTGGCCGGGTCAGGCTTCATCACATATTGAATGGCTACCTAAAATGTGCAGCCCATGGCCGAATAGGCCGCCTTTGCCTGGTCCATTGCCATCTTGCAGGTCTTGGCGAGTGCGGCCTTGTCCGTCACGGCGGCCCAGCCTGCCTTCGAGGCATCGATGCCCTGCTTGACTGCAGCGCGCTGTGCTTCGGGAATCTTGTCATTCACGCAGGCCATGACCTTGGTCAGGTACTCATCGCATTCAGGTACGCCGCTGGTGCTCTCAGAGGCCTGGGCAACGGCAGGCGCATCGCTCTTCGCCGCCTCGCCAGCTTCATCCTTCTTGCCGCAGCCCGCAAGGGCCAGCGCCGCAATGGCAATTCCAAAAGTCAGATGCTTCATGTGAAATCCCCTTCCCGCGACTATCCGATGAGTGGGTGTCGCAGGCAGCATGCTAGCAATGCGGAGATCGGTTGCAACTGCTTAGCGTGTTGAGCCTGGGCATGAGGCGGTCTGTGAATGCGGTGAAATAAAGTTGTCGCGGCGGCACCTATCTGCGTTCCGGGCGTTCTAGTCCCCGATTACTTCGGAAGGACGCTAAGTATGTTTTCTATCAAGACAATTTTGCCATTTGCTGTTCTGGCTGCCACTGCGGCTCCGGCCTTGGCGCAGGACGGCGATCGCCCGTCTTTCGACGGATTTTATGGTTCGGTTGCGGTTGGCGTAGGCTTCCGCGGCGACGATGCAAATTCGACAGTGGCATTTGATACCAACCGGGATGGCCGCTTCGAAGATACCGTTCTGACGAGCGGCGCCGTAAATGCTTTCACGCCGGGCTTCTGTGACGGGACCTCGAACTCCGCCACGCCGGGCAACTGTGAAGGCGACCGCAACAAGATCGATTATGCCGCCCGCCTTGGTTACGATGCCCGCGTTGGCGGCAATTTCGTGCTGGGCGCGCTGGTCGAAGTCGGCAAGTCGGATTCCACTGATGGCACCACTGCCTTCAGCTCGACGCCAGCCGGTTACACCTTCAGCCGCAAGCTCGACCATGCCTTTTCCGCCCGTCTGCGCGCCGGTCTCGTCGCTGGTGACAATCTCCTGATCTACGGCACGGGCGGCGCGAGCTATGCCAAGATCCACCACGGCTTCGCCACTACCAATACGGCCAACAGCTTCAGCCAGGTCAATGATGACAAGATGGTCTGGGGTTATCAGGCCGGCGGCGGCGCTGAAATCATGCTGGGCCCTAATGTGTCGCTCGGTGCGGAATACCTCTACAGCCGGTACAACGACGACAAGTACTACGTGGCTGTGGGCGCCGGGACCGCAGCGCCGACCAATCCGTTCCTGCTGGTCAGCGGCGGCACCAACATGCGCCCTGCCAACACCGATTTCGGCCTGCATTCAGTCCGCGCGACATTGAGCTTCCGCTTCTAAGGTTCATTCCGTTCTAGCGGGAAGAACTAGATGTTGGAAAATCCGGGCGGCATTGCGAAATGCCGCCCGCGATTTGCGGGCGGATCAAGCGCGGCCCTATTCCTCGGTGCGCACCAACACGGTTTCGCCGATCAGGGCAAACAGCACGAATGGCGCCCAGGCGGCGACCAGCGGCGGATAGCCGCCGAAATTGCCCATCGCGAGCGCCGCATTGTCGATCACGAAATAGGCAAAGCCCAGCGCCATGCCGATTACCGCGCGGATCAGCAGTTGGCCTGAGCGGGCAAGGCCAAAGGCCGCAATCGCTCCCAGCAGCGGCATCAACACCGCTGACAAGGGGCCAGACAGCTTGTGCCACCATTTGCCCTCTATCTCGGTGGTGCGCCTTCCCGCCGCTTTCATTTCGCGCAGAGTTCCCGTCAGGTGGAAGATGTCTTCCGCGTCGGGATCCACGGTGCTGATGGCGACTTGTGCTGGCGAAATTTCGCGGGCCAGCACCACCCCTGCCAGTGGCCGGGTCTCCGCGCTGGCAACGTCAAAGGCTTCCGGCCTTTCGAGCCGCCACCCGGGCTTGGCAAAGACCGCTCGCGGACTGCGAACTTCCTCGACAATCATGCCGCTGGCATCGCGGCGATACCAGGTGACGCGCTCCATCACCGTGGCGGCGCCTTCGCCGCGGATCTGGCCCACGGCAAGGATATTCGGACCATCGCGCAAATAGACATTGCTGCGCGTCGCAGAATTCCTGGGTATCGGGCCGTAGTCCTCCGCTTGCCATGCCTTGAGCGTGCCATTGGCGCGCGTCACCACGCGTTCGTTGAAGGCAAAGCTGAACAGCGAGGCAATTGCTGCCGTCAGAAACAGCGGCGCCAGCACCTGATGCGCCGAAAGGCCGGCTGCTTTCATCGCGATGACTTCGCTGTTCTGGTTGAGCGTCGCCAGAGTGAGAATAGTGGCCAGCAGGACTGAATAAGGCAGGAACCGGGCCACCAGCTGCGGCGCACGCAGCGAGACGTAAAGCCAGACATGGCCATCGTCGTTGCCCGGATATGCCAGGATCTTTCCACTTTCGCTCAGCAGGTCGAGCATTTGCAGGATCAGCACAAGCATGACCAGCACGGCCAGGATGCGCGAGGCGAACAGCCTTACCAGGTAGAGCGTGAGCGTGCGCGACGGGAAGAATTCGGTCTGCATCGGTGCGAACCCTAGGCCATGCTCTTGCGGCGGCCCAGCAGCGCGCGAAGCCGCTTGCCGATATTCTCGGCAAAGCGTTCCAGCGCGCCGATCGGCTGGCCGCCCGGCACATAGGCAATGCGCCAGTACATCCACAGGATGATGACAGCGAAGACCACGAAGGGGCCCCATTGGATCAGCAAGGGATTGGCGCGGCCGGCGGCGGCAACGCCCTGCCCATACTCGCAGAGCTTGTGATAGACCGTGACCATCACGATCGAGACGAATACCCCGAGCGAGGACGTGGACCGTTTGGGCGGAACTGCCAGTGCGACGGCCAGCAGCGGCAGAAAAATCATCATCGCCACTTCGGCCATACGATAATTGAGACTGGCCTGGCTGGCCATGCGCACGCTTTCGCTGGCGCCGTCACCCCAGCCGATGCGCAGCAGTTCGGGCAGGACATATTCGCGGTCCTTCCCGCGCTGCCGGAACTTTTCGATCGCCGGTAGGTCGATCGGCACGTCGTGCCGGGAAAAGGTAAGCACCCGCGTTGTCTGGCCGGGCGCCCCTTGCAGGATCTGGCCATCGACCAGACGCAGGATAATCGTGTCGGGATTGTCCTTCAGCGCCATGAACTGGCCCTCACGCGCGGAGATCGACAAGACCTGGCCCTTGCCGCTGGCGATCCGTGCAAAAATTCCGACTAGTTTGCGCCCTTCATCCTGGCTGCGCTCGATGCGCAGAGCCATGCGGTCTTTCAAGGTGGTGAATTCACCAACCTTGATCGAGGCGCCCAGCGCGCCAGAGCGCAATTCAAACTGCAGCTGTTCGTAATAATAGCGCGAGAGCGGCTGGAGATAGCCGACGACCAGCAGGTTCAATGCCATCAGCACGCCAGTGATCAGGTAAGGGACGCGCAGCAGCCGGTTATAGCCCAGGCCGACAGCGCGCATGACATCAAGCTCGCTCGACGTCGCCAGCTTGCGGAACGCGAGGAGCACGCCGAGCATCAGACCCAGTGGTATGGCGACACTGGCATATTCAGGCAGCATGCCCGCCAGCATCTGGAAGACCACACTGATCGGCCCGCCTTCACTGGCGACGAAGTCGAACAGTTTGAGCATCTTGTCGAGCACCAGCAGCGAGGCAGCGATGACGAAGACCGCCAGCATGGGCATGACTGTCAGCCGGAAAATATAGCGGTCAGTGGCAGTGATGAACGGCAAGGAACGCGCTTCGTCTGAGGCAGGAAGGCCGATCCCTAGGCGGTTGTGAACCTGGCAGCAAGCTTGGCGACGCGGCGCGCCCGCGCGCGGTCAGGCTTTCTCAAGCGTGCACTGCAGGGGGTGTTGGTTCTTGCGGGCGAAGTCCATCACCTGGTTCACTTTGGTTTCGGCAATTTCATATGGGAAAATGCCGCAGACGCCGACGCCCTTCTGATGCACGTGCAGCATCACGCGCGTTGCCTGTTCAAGATCCATGCTGAAAAAGCGCTTCAGCACCATCACCACGAATTCCATCGGCGTATAGTCGTCGTTGAGCAGAAGCACCTTGAACTGGCTGGGCTTCTTCGGCTTGGTCCGGGTTTTCGTGGCAATGCCCAGCTGGTCGCCCGTGCGCGAATCGTCGCCGGTCGAATCGCCGTCCGATCCATCGTCCCCGGCGGCGCGCAAGGCCGCGAGGAAGCGTGAATTCATGTCAGGCTGTGGATAGGTCATCGGTCCAGTTTATCGCAAGCGGCGGCTACAAAACAAGCACTCGATGCCACAGTGGGGTTATTCAAATGCAAACGGGCCGGGCTGCCTTGCGGCCGCCCGGCCCGTTAGTAAGGTTTTCAGACCCCAGCTGGCTAGGTCTAGGCCGGTCAGGCGGCCTTCTTGACCTTCTCGACGACGAGCGATGCGCGCGCCGAAATTGGCGCGAAAGCGCTGCCGAACAGGTTGATCATCGATTCGCCAGTCTTCGAATTGAATTCGATCGCATGGTCGAAATTGCGACGCAGGATGGCGCTCTGGGTCTGGAGGAAGTCGACCGGCGACTTCACTTCCGACAGCTTCTTCACATCGGCCGTCATGGTTTCGACAGCGGCCTTGCCTTCATCGGCATAGGTCTTGCCCAGTTCCTTGAAGCCTGCACCCAGGATCTTGCCCGAGGTGACAACGGCCTCGACGTTGCCCTTGGCGAAGTCAGTGGCTTCACCGAGCACTTCGGTGCCCTTGGCATAGGCAAGCTTGGCTTTCGCCTGCACGTCGGCAGCGGCGGCCTTGACGGTCTTGGTGAATTCGGCGGCGGTTTTCTTGGCGGGCATGATTGTTTCCTTGATGAATTTTACAGGCTTGGCGGCAAATGTGGACTTGGAAGGAGCGGGCTTTGAGGTTTTCGCCGATGGCTGGGCGGGCTTGATCTTCGCGGGCTTGGGCAGCGGCATTGCCTTGGCCTTCGGCGCAGTAGCCTTCTTCAAAGGCTTCGCGGCCTTCTTGACCACGGCAGGCTTTTTCGCGCTCACCAGCTTTTTGACAGGCGCCGGCTTGGCCGGTTCCGGTGCGGCAGCGCGCGCGGCCTTGGGCGGGAAATCAAGCGGTGCAGCGCCTTCGGCGGCTGGCGATTCGGCGGGTGCCGGGTCGGCCGGGGCAGGGGCGGCTGCATTGGCTGCAGCGGCTTCATAGGCCTTTTCAGCGGCTTCTGCGCTGATGACGTCTTCAGCTTCGGACATGTCTCAATCACTTCCTTGGCTTCGAGTGCACGAAACGCTCATATTGCATTGCAGCATATATGTGCTGCGCTTGCGAAGTCAAGGAAAATGTTGCAGTGCAGCAATTGCTATTTGCTACACCATTCGGGGGGTTCGATTACCGCTCCCGTACGTAGCGTCCCGGCGCATCTTCAATGCAAGGATCGCCTTTGCCGCCGGGCTTTCGCTTGCCTTTGGCGGCGACTTCCGCGGGCGCCCTCGCGCGCAGCCACGCGGCCCAGTGCGGCCACCAGCTTCCCTTGTGTTCCTCCGCGCCGGCGATGAACCCCTCCAGCGTCTCGCGCTCGGCGGGGTTGGTCCAGTACTGGTATTTGCCCGAGGCGGGCGGATTGACGACGCCGGCGATATGGCCGGAGCCTGCAAGGACGAATTCCCACGGCCCGGAGAGGTAGCGCGTGATTTTCCAGACACTGCCCGGCGGGGCGATATGATCCTCGCGTCCGGCCTGGATAAAGCTGGGCGTGGCAATGCGCGATATGTCGATCGGGGTGCCCAGCGCGCTCAGCGAATCAGCCACGACCAGACGGTTATCGCGGTAGAGGTCGCGCAAGTAGTCCTTGTGCCATTTGGCAGGAAGGTTGGTGACGTCGCCGTTCCAGTACAGCATGTCGAATGCCGGTCGATCCTCGCCCAGCAAGTAATACTTGATCGCCGGACCCCAGATCAGGTCGCGGCCGCGCAGCAGGTTGAAGGTCGCCGCCATCACCCGGCCATCGAGATACCCGTTCGGTGTCAACTGATCGACCATCGCCAGCTGCGCATCGTCAACGAAGTGCTTGAGGTCGCCCGCTTCCTCGAAATCGACTTGCGCGGTGAAAAACGTGGCGCTGGCGACTTTGTCAGCATCGCCGCGCCGCGCCATGATTGCCAGCGTTGCCGCGAGCGTAGTCCCTGCCGCGCAATAGCCGATGGCGTGCACGGCCGGCACGTTCAGGCGGGCGCGCACGGCGTCGAAGGCGTCGATCTGGGCGGCAATGTAATCGTCCCAGATCACCTCCGCCATGGTCTCGTCAGCCGACTTCCACGAAACCATGAACACCGTGATGCCTTGTTCCACCGCCCAGCGCACGAAGCTTTTGGCCGGGTTGAGATCGAGGATATAGAAACGGTTGATCCAAGGCGGAAAAATCACCAGCGGCACTTCCAGCACTTTGGCCGTGGTCGGCGTATACTGGATGAGTTGGTAGAGCGGCGTTTCATGCACCACTTTGCCGGGCGTGGCGGCAATGGTCTCGCCGAGGCGAAAGCTGGTGGGATCGCTGTGGGTCAGCTGGCCGCGCTGCAAATCGCCAATCAGCTGCTCCATGCCCTTGACCAGACTTTTGCCGCCAGTGGCCTGCGCTTTTTCCAGCACTTGCGGGTTTGTCAGCGGGAAGTTCGCCGGGTCGAGCGCATCGATCAATGCCTCGGTGAAGAAGCGCAGCTGCGCCTGCCGTTTCGGCTCAAGTTCCTTAGCATCTTCTGCAAGCGTCATGAATTCGGCAGCAAGGCGGTCATAGCTTTGCCGGATCAGCTCGAAAACCGGATTGCCTTGCAGGCTCTCTTCGTCCGGCGCTGCCGCGCCATTGGTCAGCGACTGCTGCCACATGCCGACGAGGTCCGTCCACAGCGCCTGCTGCCGCGCGAGTGCGCGCTCGGGCAGATGCGAATTCCAGCTCTCGCGCAGCGCAGAAAGGCCGTTGGAACCGCCGAAAGCCTCGGCAAGGCTGTTCTTGCCGGAGAGCAGATCCTGCCACATCCCTGCCAGACTGGCTCCGGCTTCGGCCTGCGCGCTCAGCAATGAGGCAAAGGCCTTTGCGGGGTCGTCAGTGTCCAGGGCCATGGCGATAAATCCTCAGAGCTCGAGCATTCCGGCCCCGCGGCGGTTCAGCGGGCGATGCACTGCGCCCGGCCAGCGCTGCGATAATTGGCGTGAAACTTGGGCATGTTATCGGACCGTTCGCCAAAATCGTGGCCATCGCCGAGATAGAGCTCGATCGTTCGGCCGCCCGGAATATCCGAACTTTCATAGTTCTCGATCATAACATTCTTGCGCTCGGCGCCCCATCGGCCGTGGCCGAACAAGGTCGTGGTGCCATCGGCATGTGACATCAAGAAGCGGAACAGGGTGATGCCGCAGCGCCCCCGGTCGTCAACGCTGACGCCGCAGAAATCCCGTCCGCACGGTGCAACGTCGATGGTCTTGTAAAGCTTGCCCCGCGCGGTGAACACTGGCCTGTCTTCGGAGACTGTCCAGCGGCCGAAATAGGGGCTGGGCGCGGAATTGGCGGCAGATGGCGAACCCGCCGACAGATGCGCCGCACCAGCCAGGGCGACTGCGCCGCACAGCAGCTGGATCGACAGGCGCGAAATCCGATGTGATAAGGCGGGCATGACTTCCTCCGGCTTGGAACGGCAATGGCAGACCGGCCCGGCGCGACGGGCCATTCGCGCCGCGCTCATAGCAGCAATCCTGGTCTTTGTAATCATCACTGCGGGCAAGGCGCTGATGGGGGCCTTCGAGAATGACAATTTCCCGGAAAGCCTGGCAGTCAAGGTCGAAGTGATGCCGATCCTGTTTCCGCTGCACATGCTGAGCGGGGGGCTTGCGCTATTGCTGGTGCCAATGGCGATCGCGCTGCGCCGCAGGCCGCGCTGGCACCGGATGGCCGGGCGAATTGCGGCGGGCGATGTAGCGGTCGCGGGGGTGACAGCATTTCCTGTCGCCTTGGTCCTGCCAGTGACAGGGTGGTCTGCTGCGGGTTTTACCGCGCAGGGCTTCGTCTGGCTTCTGTTGCTGGGCCTGGGCCTTTGGCACATCCGCCGCGGACGCATTGCCGCCCACCGCGCCATGATGGTGATGCTGACAGCAACCACGTCAGGCGCGATTTTTTTCCGCGTCTATCTCGCTTTATGGGCGATTTTCGCGCATGGCAGGCACTTCGAGTTGTTTTATGCTTGTGACGCGTGGATAGCCTGGCTCTTGCCGCTTGGCATCTCTGCCCGCTTCATGAGACAAAATGGCACCTGGCGGAGCGTTGGCGCATAGGCACGCGAAGCCCGGCGCAAGATCGCAGGAAAAAGGCCAGATGTCCGAAGAATTTTACCGCATGAAGCGACTGCCGCCCTATGTCATCGCGGAAGTGAATGACATGCGAGCCGCAGCCCGCCATGCCGGCAAGGACATTATCGACCTCGGCATGGGCAATCCGGACCTGCCGCCGCCCGCGCATGTCATCGACAAGCTGTGCGAAGTGGCCCAGAAGCCCGATGCCCATGGCTATTCGGCATCCTCGGGTATTCCCGGGATCCGCAAGGCGCAGGCCAATTATTACGCGCGCCGCTTCGGCGTGGAGCTCGATCCCGCCACGGAAGTGGTGATGACAATGGGCTCGAAGGAAGGGCTCGCCAGTCTCGCGACCGCGATCACCGCGCCGGGCGACGTGGTGCTGGCGCCGAACCCCAGCTACCCGATCCACACTTTTGGCTTCATTATCGCCGGGGCGACGATCCGCTCGGTCCCGGTTACGCCGGACGAGAAATACTGGGCGGCGCTGGACCGGGCGATGGCCTTCACTGTGCCGCGCCCCTCGATCCTGATCGTCAACTATCCCTCGAACCCGACAGCCGAAACCGTGGACCTGGCTTTCTACGAACGGCTAGTCGCCTGGGCGAAGGAAAACAAGGTCTGGGTCCTGTCGGACCTGGCTTATTCCGAGCTCTATTTCGACGGCAATCCCACGCCCTCGATCCTGCAGGTGCCCGGCGCCAAGGATGTCGCGGTGGAATTCACTTCGATGAGCAAGACTTTCTCGATGGCCGGCTGGCGCGTCGGCTTCGCAGTCGGCAATGCGCGGCTTATCGCGGCGCTGAAGCGGGTGAAGAGCTATCTCGATTACGGCGCCTTCACGCCGATCCAGGCAGCGGCCTGCGCTGCATTGAACGGACCGCAGGATATCGTCGACATGAACCGCCAGCTTTACCAGAAGCGGCGCGACGTACTGGTCGAAAGCTTTGGCCGTGCGGGCTGGGCCATTCCCTCGCCCAAGGCATCGATGTTCGCCTGGGCCCCGCTGCCGCCCGCGCTCAAGGACATGGGCAGCCTTGAATTTTCCAAGCAACTGCTCACGCATGCCGAAGTCGCCGTGGCGCCCGGCGTGGGCTATGGCGAGGAAGGCGAAGGTTATGTCCGCATCGCCATGGTCGAGAACGAGCAGCGTCTGCGTCAGGCAGCGCGGAATGTGAAGCGCTACCTGGCCAGCATGGGCGTCAACAGCTCGGCGGCATGATGGCCGCCGAACCGCTGTTCGGTCGGCTTACTGGCCTGTAAAATTCGCAGCGCGCCGTTCGAATACCGAAGCGACGCCTTCGGCATAGTCCGCCGTCGGCTTGAGCAAGGCCTGCTGCTGATGCTCATGCGTGATAGCGGCGTCGATCTGATCGAGGAAACCCTCGCCAAGCGTCTTGCGCACGGCGCGGAGTGCCAGCGGCGCGTTCTCGGCGATTTCGCCCGCCATGGCGCGGGCGACGTCCATCAGGTCATTCTCGCCCGACAGCCGGTCGGCCAGTCCCCAGGCGAGCGCATCATCCGGCTTGATCCGTGCGGCGGAGAGCAGCATCCAGGCAGCCCGCTGCTGACCCACGACGCGCGGCAGCGTGACTGAAATGGCAAAGCCCTGGTGAAAGCCAAGCCGAACGAAATTTGCTGAAAACCGCGCGGCGGGTGCGGCAACGCGGAAATCGGCGGCAAGCGCCAGACCGATCCCGGCGCCAATCGCAGCCCCTTGAATTGCTGCGATCATCGGCTTCTTGCGCGCGAAAATGCGTCTGGCCTGACTGTAGATATCGCCGAACGAATCCATCGCGTCATCGGCGTTCAGGCTCTCGTCGCCAGCCAGGTCCGCGCCGGCGCAGAAACTTTTGCCTTCGGACGAAAGAACAATGCAGCGAACTTCGCGATCGGCATCGAACATGTCGATCGCATCGGCGATCTTGCTCAGCAGTTCCGGGCAGGCAAAATTCAGTGGCGGTTTGGCGAACCGGATTTCGCCAATATGGCCATTGGTCGAATGCGTAACGGACAGAGTCATTCCGGGAGAGCTCCAGCTTGGGCGCAAAGGCGCCTTTTTCACACTGGATTGCGCCATTCCACGGATTGGCCAACCGCGCCAGATTATTTCGATGCAGTTTCTGCAGTAGCGATCGACCGGAAATCGCTCGTGCAGCCGCCGCCAAGCGCAGCGCCTATCAGCAGCAGTGCCGGGCCCGATCCCAGACCGGCCCTGGCGGCAAGCGGCAGCAAATCGAGCCGCGTACCGATCCGGCGTTCATCAGGCAGGCTGGCATTCTCGACCAGGGCGACGGGCGTTTCGGCAGGCAGGCCCGCTGCCATCAGCTCGCGCGAGACTTCGCTGGCCGCCGCCTTGCCCATGTAGATCGCCAACGTCGCCTGCGGATCGGCCAGCGCCTGCCAGTCAAGGTCGAGCGTCTCGCCCGCGCGCGCATGGGCCGTCACCAGCACCAGCTTGCGGGCAAGGCCGCGCAGGGTCAGCGAAGCACCAAGGCCGGCGGCGGCGGCGCTCGCAGCAGTTACGCCCGGGCAGATCGCCACTGGCACGCCGGCCGCGCGGCAGGCCGTCATCTCTTCTGCGGAACGGCCGAAGATTGAGGGATCGCCGCCCTTGAGCCGCACGACGCGTTCGCCCTGCAAGGCCGCCTCGACCAGCATACGGTCAATCTCACCCTGTGCTTTCGAATGGCGGCCAGACCGCTTGCCGACCGGGACGAGGCGCGCGCTTTGGGCGGCAAGCTCGAGAACTTCAGGGCCGACCAGCGCATCGTGAAAGACCATGTTGGCCGTGCGGATCAAGCGCTCCGCCTTGCGCGTGAGCAGTTCCGGATCACCGGGCCCGGCGCCAACCAGCCAGACCATGCCGGCGGGAAAATCATGTTTGCCAAACATGCTCATTCCGCCGCCTCCAGATCGTGAGCGCAGGCTGCTTGGATAAGCCGGGCGATGGCCGGGCGGCACGAGCCGCAATTGGTGCCGGCGCGCGTGGCCGTGCCCACACAGGCAACAGTCGCCGCGCCCGCGCAGACCGCCGCTTCAATCTCGCGCGCGCCAATCCCGTGGCAGACGCAGACGATGGGGCCCCGGTCCGGCATGGGCAACGCAGGTCGCCCGGCCAGCAATTCCAGCGCACCTGCCTCAACCGTGCCGAGCTGCGCAGCAACCCAATCGCGCGGCGGCAATTCTCCCGAACGGGTGAGATAGAGTGCTGCTTCCAGCGAGCCGTTCTCTGCGCGCACCACGATCCGGCGCATGCCGCGCGCCATGTCGCAGGCTTCGAGGCATTCGCCTTCGGGCAGCAGCAGGGCGGGATCGAGCGCTTCGCCTCCGGCCAGTTCGTACAGCCAGCCGCCTGCCACCCGCGCGCGGCTCCACCACAGCAGTGAGGGCAGTGCCGGTTCGCCCCGCGTCGCAAGGAAAGCGCGCCATTGCGGATCGATCGGGAAGACGCGCGCGGGCGTGTCCTTGAAACCCGGCTGGCCCGAGAACGGATCGGTCTCGCTGAGAGCAAGCCGGTTGCTGCGGCCCCCATGGCCGACGCCGCCTGCCATCGCATCGGTCCAGTGCATCGGCACGCACAGGTCGCCCCGGCGCTGGCCTTCGCTCAATGCAACACGAAAGCTCGCCGCGCCTGCCTTCGTCTCGACCCGGGCGAGCCCGCCATCGGCAAGGCCAAGTTGCGCTGCGTCGAGGGGGTGTACTTCGAGCAATGGCTCACGTCGGTGCTGTGACAGTGTGGGCGAAAGGCCAGTGCGCGTCATCGTGTGCCACTGGTCACGGTAGCGCGCCGTGTTGAGCCGCATCGGGAACTCGGGATCGACAGTCGGAACTGACGGCTGGACCGGGACAATATTGGCGCTGCGGCCCGCCATCGGATGCCGCCCGCCCCACAGGAACGGCTCCATGTCTTCGAACTTGGCGTCAGTGATGCCTGCCTTGTCTGTCAGGTCGAGCGCTTTGCCGTGGCTCACGGCCAGCCCGGTCATCGCCGCATATTCGCGGAAGACTGCGGCGACATTGGTCCAGGCGAATTGCGACCCGAAGCCCATGCGCTCCGCGACATCGGCAATGATCGCCCAGTCGGCGCGCGCCTGCCCGGGCGCGGCGAACAGCGCGCGCTGCCGGCTGATGCGGCGCTCGCTATTGGTCACGGTGCCGTCCTTCTCACCCCATGCCAGTGCCGGCAATCGGACATGGGCGAGGCGCGCGGTATCAGTGTCGGCGATCACGTCAGAGACCACCAGCGTCTCGCACCGTTCCAGCGCCTCGCGCACGAAGCCTGCATCGGGCATCGACACTGCCGGGTTGGTCGCCATGACCCAGAGGAACTTGATGCGGCCATCGTGGACCGCCCTGAACATGTCGACGGCCTTGAGGCCAGGACCAGCGCAAAGGTGCTCGGTCTGCCAGAACGCGGCGACGTCAGCGCGTTCGGCTTCCGAAAAGCCAAGGTGGCAAGCCAGCATGTTCGACAGGCCGCCCACTTCGCGCCCGCCCATGGCATTGGGCTGGCCGGTCATCGAAAACGGCCCCATGCCCGGAGCGTTGATCCGCCCCATAGCAAGGTGGAGATTGATGACGGCATTGCCTTTGTCAGTGCCAAAGCGCGACTGGTTGGCGCCCTGGCTGAACACCGTGACCATGCGCGGATGCGCGGCGACGAGATCGGCGAGCGCGGCGAATGTCGTTGCATCGACGCCGGGATCGCAGGCCGCCACCTCGCTTTGTGCCAGCCCGCGGTCCGCCATTTCGGCCAGCAGCGCATTGAACAACGCCACATCGCCATCCGGCGCGACCGGTACATGCAGGTCTGCCTGCTCGCCGGTCTCAGTGCGGCGCGGATCGATAACGACGATCTTCGTGCCTTTGGCCGCGCGGTTTGCCTCGATCCGCTGCCAGATCACCGGATGGCACCAGGCCGTGTTCGAGCCGACCAGCAAGATCAGCTCCGCATCGTCAAGATCATCGTAAGTGCACGGCACAATGTCTTCGCCGAACGCGCGGTTATGCGCGGCAACGGCGCTGGCCATGCACAAGCGGCTGTTGGTGTCGATATTGCCCGAGCCAACAAAGCCTTTCATCAGTTTGTTGGCGACGTAATAGTCTTCGGTGAGGAGCTGGCCGGAGACATAGAAGGCGACGCTGTCCGGCCCGTGCTCGGCAATGCATTGTCGCATGCGACCCGCCACCAGATCCAGCGCTTCATCCCAGTCCGTCTCGCGGCTTCCAATCATCGGCGCCAGCAGGCGGCCTTCGAGACCGACAGTTTCGCCGAGGTGCGTGCCCTTGGAGCAGAGCTTGCCGAAATTCGCCGGGTGATCGGGATCGCCCTGGATCGTCACCGCGCGCGGCCCGGTTACTTCGGCCTTGATGCCGCAGCCGACGCCGCAATAGGCGCAGGTGGTGCGGACTTGCGTCACGCAGCGTGACGCCCGATGACGGCGTCACGCAGCAGATAGATGCGCCCGGCATCGACCCGAAGCGGAATGGTCGGCACGCAGGCGTTCTTTTCTTCCTCGCTGTCGCCCAGAGCCTTGCCGGTCTTGAGTGAGATGTTCCAGCTGTGCAGCGGGCAGGTCACCACCGTGCCATGGACGATGCCCTGGCTGAGCGGGCCCTGCTTGTGCGGACACTTGTTGACCAGCGCGTAAAACTGGTTGTCCAGCGTATGGAATACGGCGATTTCCTCACCGCCCTGCACCGGCAGGGTGCGGGCGTTGCCGGGGCCGATCTGGTCCACCGGGCCAATGTCGAGCCAACGTCCGACAACTTCCTTGGCAATCATTTCGCAAACTCCATGTGCGTGGTTTCGGCAGGCAAGGGGCGCACTTCGGCGAGGTGCTGGTGCAGTTCGGCGTGCTTGCCCGCGGCGCGCTCGGCCCAGGGATCGTCCTGCATGAATTGCTGCGAAAAGCGGAACCGCGCGGCCAGCACCGCGACTGACTGCTCATTGTCGAACAGCGCCTTCTTCACATAGTCCAGCCCGACCCGCTCGATCCACGGCGCAGTGCGTTCCAGGTACCAGGCATCCTCGCGGTAGAACTGGATGAAGGCGGCGCAGACATCCATCGCCTGCTGTTCGGTCTCGACCTTGCAGAGCAGGTCAGTGGCGCGCACCTTGATGCCGCCATTGCCGCCAACATGCAGCTCGTAGCCCGAATCGACGCAGACCACGCCGAAGTCCTTGATCGTCGCCTCGGCGCAATTGCGTGGGCAGCCCGAAACGGCGATCTTGAACTTGTGCGGCATCCAGCTGCCCCAGGTCATCCGCTCGATCTTGACGCCGAGCCCGGTCGAATCCTGCGTGCCGAAGCGGCACCATTCGCTGCCCACGCAGGTCTTCACCGTGCGCAGCGACTTGCCATAGGCATGGCCCGAAACCATTCCCGCGGCATTGAGGTCAGCCCAGACGGCGGGCAGGTCTTCCTTCTTGATCCCGAAGATGTCGAGCCGCTGGCCGCCAGTGACTTTGACCATCGGCGCGTTGAACTTTTCGACCACATCGGCAATTGCGCGCAGCTCGCGGGGAGACGTAAGGCCGCCCCACATACGCGGGACGACCGAATAGGTGCCGTCTTTCTGGATGTTGGCATGCATCCGCTCGTTGACGAAACGGCTCTGCTGATCGTCCTCGTATTCGCCCGGCCAGGCGCAGACGAGATAGTAATTGAGCGCAGGGCGGCACGAGGCGCAGCCATCGGGCGTCGACCAGTTCAGCTCCTGCATCACTTGCGGGATGACCTTGAGCTGCTTTTCCACGATCAGGCGGCGCACGTCGGAATGGGTGAAGCTGGTGCATTTGCACAAGGTCTTGGGTCCGCTTTCGACCGCGCCTTCGCCAAGAGTGAAACTCAGCAGTCCTTCGACAAGACCCGTGCACGATCCGCAGCTGGCCGAAGCCTTGCAGGCAGAGCGCACGGCATCGAGACTGTGCGCACCGCCCAGGATGCAGCCGACGACCTTGGCTTTGGAAACGCCGTTGCAGCCGCAGATTTCCGCGTCGTCCGAGAGTGCTGCAACGGCGGCATTAGGGTCCGCAAGGGCGCCCCCCTGGGCGAATGCCTGGCCGAAGATCAGGGCTTCGCGGATATCGGATATATCCTCGCCCTTTTTCAGCAGGTCGAAATACCAACTGCCATCGGCGGTATCGCCGTAAAGCACTGCGCCGACCACGCGGCTGTCCTTGACGATCACGCGCTTGTAGATGCCGCGCGAGGCATCGCGCATGACGATGTCTTCGGCGTCTTCGCCGCCGGAAAAGTCGCCGGCGGAAAACAGGTCGATGCCCGAAACCTTGAGCTTGGTCGAAGTGACAGAACCTTCATAACCGCTGGGCGAGCCCGTCGCGAAATCGGCGAGCGCGCGGCACATGTCCCACAGCGGCGCGACGAGGCCATAGCAGGCCCCGCGGTGCTGGACGCATTCGCCCACGGCCATGATCGCGGGATCGGAGGTGACCATGTGATCGTCGACCATGATGCCGCGCTCGACTTCGAGGCCGGCGGCTTTGGCGAGGCCCGTGGCGGGCCGGATGCCGACGGCCATGACGACGATGTCGGCTGGAAATTCCCGCCCGTCTTTCAGGCGCACCGCGCTGACATGACCGTTCTCGCCGATGATCTCGCCGGTGTCGCCGCCTGTCACAATCGTCTGTCCGCGGCGTTCGAGTTCGGTCTTGAGCAGCCAGCCTGCTGCTTCATCGAGCTGCCGCTCCATCAGCGTTGGCATGAGATGGACGACGGTGACCTGCATGCCTCGAAGCGAAAGGCCATGCGCAGCCTCCAGCCCGAGCAGGCCACCGCCGATCACCACGGCACTGCCGCCGCCGCTGGCCTTGCCCGCTTCGGCCGCCGCCAGCATCCTGTCGACATCGTCAAGGTCGCGGAAAGTCACCACACCGGGCAGGTCATGTCCGGGTACCGAGATAATGAAGGGATCGCTGCCCGTGGCGATCAGCAGCCGATCGTAGGGTTCGACCCTGCCGGACCGGGCAATGACGGTTTGCGTCTTGCGATCGATCGTAACAACCGGATCGCCGGAAATCAGCGTGATGCCATTGTCGTCATACCAGTCCTGCCCATTGATGACGATGTCCTCGAAGGCTTTCTCGCCGGCGAGAACTGGCGAGAGCATGATGCGGTTGTAATTCACGCGCGGTTCGGCGCCGAAGATCGTGATGGCAAAGCGGCCGGGATCGCGGGCGAGAACTTCCTCGACAGCGCGGCAGCCGGCCATGCCATTGCCGATAACCACCAGCCGCTCGGCGAGCCCGCCTTTGCTGTCGGCCTTGCTCAAATTCATCGGCGCATTCACCTGCAATCTCCTCAGCCGACGCATGAACGCAGAAAAGCCGCCACAAACCGATCCTGAGAGGATGGTTCGGGCGGCTTCGTTGCCACGCGTCTGTCGTTGTTTTGCGGGGAGCGGCTGTTCCGTCCCACGGTGGACGGCGCTTCCCGGCTTCATTCGCAAGTTACGTGATTCGGGGCAGACTATGCAAGGCTTTTTTGCAGTGCAGCAAAAATCATAGCAGGGCCTGCCCCGAACAGGGGGGTCAGAAAGCGATTTCGGCCTGGACCCAGAACTTCTGCGTGTCCGGGCCCACCGCGCGGGCCGTGTAGTCCGCATATTTGACCATCCAGCCGATCTTGCCGGTCTTGAAGCCGAGCGCGGCATCCCATTCATAGCCAAGATCCACGCCGCCCACGTCGCTGTCGAAGTCATGATAGGTAACTGACGCGTTCAGCCCCTTGATCACTTTCATCATCGGGAAGCCATAGGAGACCCCGGCATAGAAATCCTGCAGGCCCGAATTGGGCGTGACGAGGAACATGTCGGCCCAGCCGTTGAACTTGTGCAGGGTCGCCATCGGCGTCTGGAAAGCGCGGCCGGCGCCCCCGGCAGCAGCGGCATCGCTGCCGAGCAATTCATAGCCGACTGTCGCGGCCAGGCCCTTGTAGGCGAGGCTGCCTTCAGCGGCGATGTAATCCGCGCCGAACGAGGGCCCAGATCCCGTGTAGGCGCTCTGGTGGGCATAGGACGCTGCGAGATTGAGCTTCACTTGCTTGGACAAGGGCAGGCTCGTGGTCGCGCGCAACCCGTATGTCTGTGTATCGGCGAGCGCGACTGCCAGCGCGGGAACCTGTTCCGCCGCATCGTAATCGAGCAGATAGGCAAAGGCCTTGACTTGAACCGGCCCCAGCTTGCCGCCCGCGCCGAGGAAGACGAAATCGCCGTCATAGGCAGTGCGGCCGAGGGCATCATAGCCATAGATCGTGCGCTGGCTCATGGCGTAAGTGCCATCCAGCGAGACAGGGCCGAGTTTGGCTTCCACTCGCGCGGCATCGAACGTCTGCTCGTTCTGGCGCCAGCCGACCGAGCCGACAAAGCGCTGGTCATCGAGATTGATCCGCTGGCGCCCGACCGTCACTGTCACGGCCTTGCCCTTGTATTGCAGCTGGAGGCGGTTGAGTTCGATGTTTTCGGGATCGACAACCGTCGCATAGCCAGGGCGGCGCTGGTAGCTGCCAACTGCGAAAGGCAGCGCGTTATAGCTCGAATCAAGCGCCACTGTGCCTTCGGCTTCGGCAAGCAGCGAGAGCTTCGAGGCAGCGTGCTTCAGCTCGCCGCCGAAACGCACGCGCAGAGTGACGGAATCTGCCTCGACCGTCGGCTGGTCGACATGTTCGAGGCGCAGGCGCGCATCGATGATCGGGTCAAGCGTAATCCCGTCACTGACGGTGACCGGGTCGCCGAACTTCTTGGGCGCCGCGTAAGCCGGGCAAGCAAGGGCGATCGGCGCCGCCAGGGCGGTCGCCGTGAATAGCATTTTCCTCATTTATTCTTTCTCCTGACGAACCTGCCTCGCGGCATCCCCTCCCAGGGTCTGATCAGGCCGCTTCTGCGGTCGGCCCGTGATCGTATTCAGCCAGGAAGTGCAGCACTTCCTGACGGTAGGCATAGAATTGCGGATCCTTGAGCAAGGCCTTGCGGTCGCGCGGGCGCGGCAGGTCGACCTTCAGCACTTTGCCGATCGTGGCATTGGGCCCGTTGGTCATCATCACCACGCGGTCGGCCAGCAGGATCGCTTCGTCGACATCGTGCGTGACCATGATCGCGGTGACCTTGGTGCGGTTCCACACTTCCACCAGCACGTCCTGCAAGTCCCAGCGGGTCAAGCTGTCGAGCATGCCGAACGGCTCGTCGAGCAGCAGCAGGCGCGGGCTGAGGGCAAAGGCGCGGGCAATGCCGACGCGCTGGCGCATGCCGTTCGACATTTCCGCCGCCAGTTTGTCTTTGGCATCGGCGAGGCCGACACGTTCGAGATAATAGTCGACGATCTCGCGGCGCTCGGCCTTGCCGGCGTGCGGATAGACCCGCTCCACGCCAAGCGCAACGTTCTGCCGCGCAGTCAGCCAGGGCATCAGGCTGGGCGCCTGGAACACCACCGCCTTGTCGGGCCCGGCGACGTCGATCTCGCGGTTGTCGAGCACGATCGAGCCTTTGGAGATCGCATTGAGGCCGGCCGCCATGGTCAGCACCGTCGATTTGCCGCAGCCTGAATGGCCGATCAGGCTGACGAACTCGCCCTTGTCCATCAGCAGGTTGAAATCCTCGACCACAGTCAGTGGACCTTTGGGCGTGGGATAGACCTTGCCCAGTTTGTAGAATTCAATGAAGCGGCGCTCTGTGCCGCCGCTCGCCGCATCGCGATAGGCCTTGGGCGGCGGAGCGAGATCGAGCGGGGTTACATTGGGCAGGTTGCCATAGTCGCTGCCTTTGGCCTGGGTGTCGGCAACCAGCGAGCCCAGGTAGGAGACGATTTCGCGGCGCAGCGCCTGAAAAGCGACATCGTCGTTCACTGCTTCGCGGTCACGCGGGCGCGGCAGATTGACGTCGAAGATCCGGCCGATTTTTGCTGCGGGGGCGGGAGTGAGAACCGCGACCCGGTCAGCCAGCAGCAGGGCTTCGTCGACATCGTTGGTGACGAGAATGATCGTGCGCTTCTCTTCCTTGCGGATGCGTTCGATCTCGTCCTGCAGCTTGGCGCGAGTTAGCGCGTCGAGCGCGGAAAGCGGCTCGTCGAGCAGCAGGATTTCCGGCTCCATGGCCAAAGCCCGCGCCACAGCGACGCGCTGGCGCATGCCGCCGGAAAGCTGCGCCGGCTTGCGGTCCAGCGCGTGGGCAAGGCCGACCAGTTCCACTTTCTGGCGCACGAGATCGCTGCGCTGGCCCGGCGTGCGATCCTTGTGCACCGCATCGACGGCGAGAGCCACGTTGGCTTCCACAGTCAGCCAGGGCAACAGCGAGTAGGACTGGAACACCAGGCCGCGGTCCTTGCCCGGTCCGTCGATCGCCTCGCCTTTCAGCAGGATCTCGCCGGCATCGGGTTCGACCAGTCCGGCAATCGCCGAGATCAGCGTGGTCTTGCCCGCGCCCGAGAAGCCCAGGATGGCAATGAATTCACCTTCCATGACATCGAGATCAATGCCGCCCAGCACTTCGCTCGTTCCACCGGCCTTGCCGGTGTAGGTCTTGGTGACACCCTTCAGGGAGAGGATCGGCTGGTTCTTCATGATCAGAAAGTCCGGTTGCGGCTGACGAAGGATTGCAGCGCCATCATCACCCGGTCGAGCGCGAAGCCGATCAGGCCGATCACCACCACGGCGACCATGATACGGGCGAGCGATTTTTCGCTGCCATTCTGGAATTCATCCCAGACGAATTTGCCGAGGCCCGGATTCTGCGCGAGCATTTCCGCCGCGATCAGCACCATCCAGCCCGTGCCGAGCGAGAGCCGCATGCCCGTGAAGATATAAGGCAGCGCGCTGGGCAGGACGAGCTTGGTCAGCCGCGCCATCCAGCCGAGCTTGAGCACGCGGCCGACATTGATCAGGTCCTTGTCGATGGAAGCCGTGCCGATCGCGGTGTTGATCAGCGTCGGCCACAGCGAGCAGAGCATGACGACGACGGCGGAAATGACGAAGCTTTTGGCCAGTGTCGGGTCATCCGAAGTAATCGAGGCCGAGACGACCATGGTGACAATCGGCAGCCAGGCGAGCGGTGATACCGGGCGCATGACTTGCACCAGCGGGTTGATCGCAGCATTCACCCGCCGCGACATGCCAGCAACCAGCCCCAGCGGCACAGCGACCACGCTGGCGAGGACAAAGCCCATCGCCACCGTTTTCAGCGAAGTGAAGATCTGGTCGATGAAAGTCGGCGGCCCGGTATAGCTGCCACCCGCCGCGACGGCCGCCGCCGCGTCGACCCGCGCGGCGCGGTATTCATCCATCAGTCCACCGAATGCGTCCCACACGTCTCCCGGCCCGGGCAGCGCGCCGAGCGAAGTCTTCACCATCGGCGCCAGCAGCGACCACAGGATGAGGAAGCCGACGATGCCCGCCAGCGGCGGCCAGAGCGCATCGAAAATCGCGCGCGCTGGCGGCACTTTGAGCCCGAAAGGCAGGCCGCCCGAAGGCGCCCTGTCTTTCGCAGCTTCCGCCCCGTCTTTTACGGCTTCTGCTACGTCTGCCGGAGCGGATACTTCCTGGTCCACGTCGAAATTATCCTTGGCAAGCGGCACGGCGGTCATCGTCGTCATCCTCTTTACTTGACGCCTGCGGGCGTAACAGTCTGCCCGTCCTTCAGGCCGATCGCGAAGCTCGCGGCATAGGCTGCAGGCTTGCGGGCATCGAACGCCATCCCGTCGATCGCCTTGCGGGTGTAGACGCGGAAGCCGTCGCTCTTGGGGAAGGCATCGGCGGGCGCCTTGCCGTCGGCCACAAGGCTGGCGGCAGCAGCATCATAGATATCGGTGCGATAGACTGCCTTGGCCGTATCCAGATACCACTGGTCGGGCTTTGCCTCAGCAATCTGGCCCCAGCGGCGCATTTGCGTGAGGAACCAGATGGCGTCCGACCAGAACGGATAGCTGGCCTGCTGGTCGAAAAAGAGGTTGAATTCGGGCGTGTCGCGCGTGTCGCCATCGCCGAAAGTGAACTTGCCGGTCATCGAGGCCATCAGCACTTTTTCGTCGGCACCCACGTATTTCGGCAGGGCGAGCAGCTTGACGGCTTCGGGCCGGTTCTTGCCGCCCTCGGCATCGAGCCACATCGAGGCGCGGATCAGCGCGCGCACGATGGCCTGCGTGGTCTTCGGGTTCTTGGTGGCGAATTCTTCGGTCAGGCCGAAAACCTTGTCGCCCGTCGTACCGGCAATATCGGGATCGACGATGATCGGCACGCCGATCTTCTTGGCAACGGAGGCCTGATTCCAGGGCTCGCCCACCGAGTAGCCGTTGATCGTGCCTGCCTCGAGCGTGGCGGGCATCTGCGGCGGCGGGGTGACGGACAGCTGGACTTCGGCGCCAGTCGTACCGGCGGTGTCGCCGGGGAGGTAGAAGCCGGGGTTCAGCCCGCCAGCGGCAAGCCAGTAGCGCAGCACATAATTGTGGGTGGAGACCGGGAAAACCATGCCCATCTTGAAGGGCTTGCCTTCGGACTTGAACTTGGCGACCACGGGCTTGAGCGCGGCGGCGCTGACCGGGTGGATAACCTTGCCGTCAGGCCCCTTGGGCAAAGTGGGGGCGATCATTTCATAGACCTGGTTCGAAATCGTCACGCCCTTGCCATTGATGTCGAGGCTGAAGGGAGTGATGAGCTTCTGCTTCGCGCCGATCCCGGCGCCCGAGGCCAGAACCTGACCCGCCAGCATGTGCGCGCCGTTGAGCTGGCCCGAGGTTACTCCGTCGAGCAGCACTTTCCAGTTGGCCTGCGGCTCCAGCGTGACGTTGAGACCTTCCTCGGCGAAGAAACCCTTCTCCTTGGCGATGACCAGCGGAGCGATGTCCGTCAGCTTGATAAAGCCAAGCTTGAGGTTCGATTGCTCGATGCCCTTCTCGGCCGCGATCTTGGCGATGTCGCCAGTGCCGGTCGCGGGTGCGTCGCCGCCCTTGCCGCAGCCTGCGAGCGCGACGCTCATCAACAGCGCTGCGGTGAATCCGCGCCTGCCCATCCGCATGCCAGCCTGATTGCCCCGAGTAGCTTTCATGTCGTTCGATCCCTTTGCGCCGGGCGTGAAAACGAAAAAAAAGCCGCCACGACTTGGACCCAAGGGGACCAGATCGGGCGGCACCGTTGCCACGCATTGTGATTGCAACAGGAGGCGGGTCGATCGCCGCCCGTCCTTGGGCCGCTCCACCTCTGTTGACGGGATGGTAAGCGATTCGCGGGGCCGCCGTAAAGCCCCTTTTTGCAGTGCAGCAAAAAAAGTCTGTCAGGGCAGATCGGCGAGGTAGCCGCGGATATCCTCGGGATCGAATGCTTTCCCATCGAAGAATTTGTTGTTCGTCAATGTCATAGACCCTTGCTGCGTACCCACGGCGAGCGGCCCTGCAAGGCTGCCTTCGACCTTCGAACTGGCGCCCGGCAAGGGCTCTGACGTGCCGACGAGTGCACTGCGGTATACGTCGGGGCGGAAAACACGCGCGGCCTGGGCAGCATGTTCGGGGCTGAATTCGAGATCATCCCAGCGGACCATCTGCGAATAGAGCCACTTGGCCTGGCTGACCCACGGAAAGTTTGCCGCCTCGCGGTACTGGAACATGAAATCCGGATAGTGAACCAGCTCCCCGCCCTTCGCGAGCAGCAGCCGGTCGGAAATTGCCCGCTCGATCAGGGTTGGCGAACCGTCGAGAAATTCGCTGCGCGCGAGGATTGCGGCATTGGTGGACCAGTTTTCCGGATCGACGAAGTGCTTTCCAGCCGCAATCAGTGCACGCACCAGCGCTTCGACTTCATCGCGGCGATCGTCGACCATTGCCTCGCGCATCGCCAGCACTTTTTCGACGCCGCGCCGCCAGATCTGCGCCGTGACCAGCACGATCTCGCCCGCGCCGCGTTCGACTGCGACTGAATTCCACGGCTCGCCCACGCAAATGGCATCGACTTCGCCGGCCTCCAGCGCATCGGCGCAGAATGGCGGCGGAACGGTCGAGATTTCCACGTCTGCATCCGGGCGGATGCCACTCGCCGCCAGCCAGTAACGCAGCATGTAGCTGTGGCTTGAATAGCGGTGGACGACGCCGAAGCGCAGGGGATTTCCTGCGGCCTTTCTCGCCTGAGCAACCTTGGCGAGCGCCGCCCCAACCAGAACCGGATCGCCCAGTTCCCCCGCCTTGCCGACTTGCCGGGCCAATTCTGGCCGCATGGTGATGGCATTGCCGTTCAGGCCCAGCACGAATGGCACTGACAGCGGCTGTGCCGGCCGTCCGCGCCCCAGCGATGTCGCGATCGCGAGCGGAGCGACCATGTGCGCAGCATCAGAGTGCCCGTACAGCAGGCGGTCGAGCAAGGTGGCCCAGCTGACATCCTTGATCAGCCGCAGGCTCAGCCCCTCGGCTTCGGCAAAGCCGTGGACCTTGGCGAGGATCGGCAGGCAGGCATCGACAAGCGGCACGAAGCCGATGGAGAGTTCCCGGGTCATGGCTTGCCTCCCATCAGTTTGTGTGCGGTGAGCAGGGCTTCGGCGATGTCAGCGATGCGCCGCCCCTGGTCCATTGCGGTCTTGCGCAGTTCGGCATAGGCAGCCGGTTCGGGCAGGCCGCGCATGTCCATCAGGATGCGCTTGGCCTTGTCGATCGTCTCGCGCTCGGCAAGCTTGCCCTTGGCTTCGGCGAGATCGGACTGCAGGCGGGCGAATGCCTTGAAACGCCGCACGGCAAGATCCAGCAAGGGCCGGATGCGGTGCGCTGCCATGCCGTCGACGACATAGGCCGAAACCCCGGCATCGACTGAAGCGGCAATCGATTCTTCGTCGGATTCGTCGACGAACATGGCAATTGGCCGGTCAAGCGCGCGGCTGACAGCAAAGTATTCTTCCAGCACGTCGCGCGACGGGTTCCCCAGGTCGATCAATACGATATCCGGCGCAATTTCGCCGATCCGCGCCACCATGCCGCGTCGTTCGGTAATGACGAATATCTCGCAATCCTCGATTGCAGCGAGCCCCTCGCGAATCACTGCTGCGCGCGTGGCGCTCTCGTCGACAATGGCGATCCGCATTCGCCTATTGTGCAGCGCACCATGAGCCAGTGCAACCGGCAATCGAATTTGGTTGCGCTCACTGCTTTGCACTGCGTCTGGATTTGCCAGTGCGATGCACAGGTCTTAGGATAATCGGGTCATTGAAGAAGCACGGTTGCTTGGCGGAATGGTGTGGTCACGTCAGGTCCAAATCAGCCGAATGGGGGAAAGTGAATGACCGACAGTGGTCGAATGAAAGGCTCTGACGTTCCCATAGGCCGCAAGGTCGCGCCAGACGGAGATGCTTTGGCGGGGGCAGGTGAGCGACAGTTGCTGCGCCCGCGAGTGCGCCGAAAGATATCTGGCCAGACTGCCACGGCAGATGGTCAAGGCCGGCGCTCGACCAAGGCCAAGCTGATGGACGTGGCGGAAATCCTGATAGCGCGGCACGGCGTTGACGGGGTCTCACTACGCGATATCGGCCTGCTCGCAGGTCAGGCGAACAGCAAC
>Ga0075370_10000025_pt1 | contig 52081 bp, 45 predicted proteins | sample EndMethybrTD3035_FD_71398 | JGI IMG/M metagenome (GOLD analysis project Ga0075370, IMG submission 71398) | Populus endosphere microbial communities from Tennessee, USA - Endosphere MetaG P. TD hybrid TD303-5 | ecosystem: Host-associated > Plants > Roots > Endosphere | place: USA: Tennessee... | reverse complement strand
GCCTCCCAGCTTTCGTAGCGGCGCTGAGTCACGTCCTGAACGAACGCGTCGAGCAGCTCCTGCGCGTGGATAAGTTCGAGGCCATTTGCACGCGCCACTTCAGCCAGCGCCATGGCCTCGGCGCTGCCCTCGCCCGTCAGCCCGGCACGCATTTCGGCCAGCCGCGCCAGCTTTTCCGCCTCGCTTGCCGCGGGGTGATCAGCAATGTCGTCCGCCGCGCGGGCGAAGCGGTAGAATATCATGATCGGCGCGCGGTGCTGCGACTTCACCAGCCACGATGCGACCGGGAAGTTTTCCTGGCTGTGATCCTTGCCGGAAGAAAGATCGCTCATGCCGTCATGCCCGCCGACTGCGCTGCCTGTGCGCGCCCTTTCCACATGCCGCCCTTGCCTTGCCAGTGCTGCCAGGCCGATGCCACTACGCAGCCAGTGTAGAACAGCCCGATCAGCGGCTGTGCGAGGCTCCATAGGGGCGACAGGCGATAGAAACGCAACATCGGCTGGAAGATCACCATCATCAGGCCGAGCGAGGCCAGCCCAAGCAACCGCACTGCGCCCTCGCCCGCAATTGCCAGCCACAGCGGCGCGGCGAACATCAGCAGCAGGCCAATCACCGTCGCCACCAGCAACAGCGGCAAATAGCGCAATTGCGCATAGGCCGAACGCGCGATCATCGCGCCCACTTCGCCCGCGCTGCGATAGGGCCGGATCGAGCGCGAGCGGTGCGTCAGGCCCAGCCAGATCGGCCCCTGCCGCTTCATCAGCGCCCCCAGCGCGCAATCGTCGATCAACGCGCCACGGATCGCCGCAATCCCGCCTGCGCGCGCCAGCGCCTCGCGCTCCACTAACACACAGCCGCCTGCCGCACCGGCAATTGGCCCCGGACGGTTGATCCAGTTGAATGGATAAAGCATCGCGAAATAGTGGACGAAGGCGGGGATCAGCGCCTTCTCATGCCAGAGCGCACAGTGCAGCTGCGCCATGAATGACACGAGCACGCGCTGCTTGCCCTCGGCAATGGTGACCAGTCGCCGCAGGGTGTCGCTCGCATGATCGATGTCGGCATCAGTCAGCCAGAGATAGCGCGGAGAGCCTCCCACTGCCACGCCCTGGTGGACTGCCCAGAGCTTGCCCGTCCAGCCAGAAGCCAGCGGCGCGCCGGATTGCACGGTGATGCGCTCGCTGGCGAGCTCCTGCGCGATTTGGCCGGTGGCATCCTCGCTGTTGTCATCAACCAGAACGACGCGGAAGCTGCCTGGATAGTCCTGCGCGGCAAGGCTGCCCAGCGAACGCGCGATCACATCGGCCTCATTGCGCGCGGGCACAACGGCGACAACATCGGGCCAGACTTGCGGCGGCGCACTGGTCACGCGCTCGTCTCGCTCGCTGAACAGCCAGAAGCCCGTCGCGGCGAGGCCCAGCCAGATCACCAGCGATAGCGCGCCCAGCCAGATCATTTCACCATCCCCGCATCGCGGAACCAGCCCAGTGCATCACCCACGGCATCCTGCCACGGCCTTGCCGCATAGCCCAGTTCGCGCGTCGCCTTTGCCGAAGTGTAATACATGTGATGCCGCGCCATGCGCAGCGAATCCATGGTGAGAAACGGTTCCTTGCCGGAAATGCGCGCCCATTGCTCCGCAGCCCAGGCCAGCGGGAACAGCGGCGCAACAGGCAGTTCAACCTTCGGCGGCGTGCGCCCGCAGGCTCTCGCGATTTCAGCCAGCATCGCCGACAACGGCACATCTTCGCCGCCCAGGATATAGCGTTCGCCAATCTTGCCCTTGTCCGCCGCCAGCAAGTGCCCCGCCGCCACATCGTCCACATGCACAAGGTTGAGCCCGCTATCGACATAGGCCGGCATGCCGCCATTCGCCGCCTCGACGATGATGCGCCCCGTCGGTGTGGGATGCACATCACGCGGGCCAATCGGGGTGGATGGATTGACGATAATGGCGGGCAGGCCCTGCCCGGCCACCATGCGCTCAACCAGCCGCTCGGCCATGACCTTGCTACGCTTGTAGGCCCCCGTGGCCTGCTCGGGCCGCGCGGGCCGGCTCTCGTCAGCGCTGCCGCCTTCCAGTGGCAGGATTGTCGCCACGCTGCTGGTATAGACGATCCGCTGTACGCCTGCCGCCAGCGCCGCCTGCATCACAACTTCGGTCATCGTCACATTGTTGCGCACGATTTCTTCCGGGTCAGGTGCCCAGACGCGGTAATCGGCGGCGACATGGAACAGTTCGCTCGCGCCTGCCATGGCGCGCGCCACTGCATCGCCGTCGCGCAGGTCGGCTTCGGCCAGTTCGCCCGGAAAATCGGCAAGATTGGTGCGCGGGCTCGATGCGCGCACAACCCCGCGCACGCGCCGCCCGCTGGCCGCAAGCGCCCGCGCGACGGCCGCGCCGACAAATCCGGCCACGCCGGTAACAACGGTCAGTTTCCCGCTCACGGCGCGCTCCCTAGAACCTTTTACGCGGGCGGGAAAGCGGTGTAGGGGCGCGGCGCATGAGCCTTGTGGAATGGACCGGATATGCCCTGGCGGCACTGGCGCTGATCGGCGCGGTCTATCAGGCAATCTCGCTTGCCGCGGTGCGGCGCTTTTTCGCCGCGCGGCCCACACCGCATGGTCGCAAGACCGAAGCCGTCACTCTGCTCAAGCCCCTGCATGGCGCGGAACCGCGTCTGGCGGAAAACCTGTCGACATTTCTGGCGCAGGACTACACCGGACCTCTGCAAATGGTTTGCGGCACGGGCAATGCGCTGGACAGTGCGGTTCCGATTGTCGAAGCGCTGCGCCGCGCCCATCCATCCGCAGACATCGCGCTGACAACTGGCCCGCTCGGCCCCGGAAGCAATGCCAAGATCGGCAACCTGATCGCCATGATGCCCGCGGCGAAGCACGACATTCTCATCATGTCGGACAGCGACATGGCCGTAGGGCCCGATTACCTCGCCGCCATTTTGGGCGCGTTGCAACAGCCCGGCGTCGGCGCGGTCAGCTGCCTCTACGCCGGGCGCGGCGATGCCGGGCTGTGGTCACGGATCAACGCCGCGATCATTTCGTGGAGCACCGCGCCGAAAATCGCGATGAGCCTGGCGACTGGAATGGCCCAGCCTTGCATGGGCAGCACCATAGCCCTGCGGCGCGAAACGCTGGAGCGGATCGGCGGATTCGAGGCGTTTGCTGACGTTCTGGCTGACGACTATGCCATTGGTGAAGCCATTGCTGCCCTCGGCCTGACTGTGGCAATCCCGCCGATCTTGCTCACCCATGCCTGCAGGGAGGAAAGCCTGCGCGATCTCTGGCGCCAGCAGCTGCGCTGGGCCGTTACCATTCGCGGCCTTGCGCCGTTGCGGCATCTCGGGTCGGGCATTGTCTTTTCCCTGCCGCTTGCCTTGGTGGCCATACCTTTAGCACCGCTCGCGGGCCTCGCCGCCACCGTGATGGCATTCGTAATCCGGCTGTCGGTCGCCCATTCGCTTGATCGCATCGCGGGCCGCCGCACGGCACCGCTCTGGCTGCTGCCTGTCGCGGATTGCATCGAATTTGCCGCCTTTCTCGCCAGTCTGATTGCAAGGACGATTGATTGGCGCGGACGAAGCCTTACAATGGCCCCCAACCGGCGCACGATAGCGCCCGATCACACGCAATCGGAACTCCCATGAAATCGACGATCTTTCTGCAGGCGCCCTCGTTTGACGGTTATGATGGCGGGGCCGGTGCGCGCTACCAAATGAAGCGTGAAGTCAAGAGCTTCTGGTATCCCACCTGGCTGGCGCAGCCCGCCGCCATGGTGCCGGGATCGAAACTGATCGACGCGCCTGCGCATGACCTCAGCTGGGATGACATCGCGCATCACTTTGACAGCGCGGAACTGGTGATTCTCCACACCTCCACGCCCAGCTTCAATCAGGACAGCCGCACGGCCCGGCTGATCAAGGAGCGCAATCCCAAGTGCCTCGTCGGTTTCGTCGGCGCGAAAGTGGCAGTGCAGCCCGAGGAAAGCCTGACTGCCTGCGAAGCGATCGATTTCGTCTGCCGCGAGGAATACGACTATACCTGCGTCGAACTGGCTGAAGGACGCCCCTTCGCCGAGATTGACGGCATTACCTGGCGCGCGCCCGACGGCAGCCTGGTGCGCAACAAGGATCGCGCGCTGATCGAGGATATGGACGCGCTGCCCATGGTCTCGCCCGTCTACAAGCGCGATCTGGATACGTCGAAGTACTACGGCGGCTATCAGCGCCACCCCTATGTCAGCTTCTACACCGGGCGCGGCTGCAAAAGCCGCTGCACGTTCTGCCTCTGGCCGCAGACGATCAGCGGCCACAATTTCCGCCACCGTTCGGCAAAGCGCGTGGCCGAGGAAGTCGCCTACGTGCTCAAGGAAATGCCCGAGGTGAAGGAGATCTTCTTCGACGACGATACCCTGACTGACGCGCATGAGCACGTGAAGGAACTGTCAGTCGAACTTGGCAAGCTGGGTTTCGGCAAGCCGGGGTTCGACAAGACCTGGGGCTGCAACGCCAAAGCCAATGTGCCCAAAGACGTGCTCAAGGTGATGAAGGAAAACGGCTGCCGCGTTTTGCTGGTGGGTTATGAAAGCGGCAACCAGCAGATACTTCACAACATCAAGAAGGGCATCCTCGTCTCCAAGGCGCGCGAATTCACCAAGGACGCGCACGACCTCGGCCTGCAGATCCACGGCACTTTCATCCTCGGACTGCCCGGCGAAACGCTGGAGACGATCGAGGAAACCACCCGCTATGCGATGGAGCTCAATCCGCACACCATCCAGGTCAGCCTCGCCGCGCCCTATCCGGGCACTTTCCTCTACAAGCAGGCGACCGAAAACGGCTGGTTTTCGGGCACTGACATGCTGCTGGATGATGGCGGCAATCAGATCGCCCAGCTTTCCTACCCGCACCTCTCCAGCGCGGTGATCTTCGACAAGGTCGAGGAAATGTACCGGCGCTTCTATTTCCGCCCGCGCAAGATCGGCGCGATCATGGGCGAAATGCTGCGCGACTGGGACATGATGAAGCGCCGCCTGCGTGAGGGGGTGGAGTTCTTTGACTTCCTTCGCCGCCGCAAGGAAGCCGCCTGACATCATGTCGGGAGCTGCAATTGCCGCGTCGCTAGCCCTTGCCGCTGCGCCAGTTCCGCCTGCCGCGCGGGACATTGCCGCGCCAGTTACGCTTGCACCTGCTCCGGTGCCGCCTGCCATTCCCGCAGCCGCCCCGGCGCTGCCAACAACACCCGCGTCCGAACCGGCCCAGCCAGCCATTGACCTTCCCGCTGACGATCTCCCGGCAGATCCAGAAGCGACTGCCGCACAGGTGACGCTGCCGGCACAAAGCCCGGCCGATGCCGCGTCTACGGATTTCGACATTGCCGCACCGCGCACATTTCCCGATCCACTCGAAGGCCTGAACCGCATTTCCTATGCGATCACGCGTCCGATCGACCGGTTCATTCTCCGCCCGCTGGCGATCACTTACAAGACAGTAGTCCCCAAGCCAGCCCGCGAAGGCGTGCGCAACATTATCGGCAATGCGAACGAGCCCATCGTTTTCGTCAACGATCTCCTGCAATTGCGGCCCGACCGCGCCTTGCGCACGCTGCTGCGCTTCGTGATCAATTCGGCGATTGGCGTGTTTGGCCTGTTCGACATCGCCAAGCGCAAGCCATTCCACTTGCCCCACCGCAACAACAACTTCGGCGATACACTGGGCTATTACGGGATTGGCCCCATCGCCTATCTCTATCTGCCCGTGTTTGGGCCCACCACCTTGCGCGACCGCGTAGCCCAGATCGGCGATGCTTTCGTGCGCGATCCGCTGGTCGACAAAGCCCTGCATCCGAACAGTGGCCGCCGCCTGTTCAGGGATAGTCCGCAATTCGGCACGATAGGCACAGTGATGGGCGTGGTCGAAGGTCTGGATGCGCGCGCGGAAAACGACGCTGAATTGCGCACGATCCAGGAAGACTCAATCGATCCCTATGCTTCGCTCCGCGCCAATTTCATGCAGGACCGCGCCGGCGAAATCGCCGCACTGAAATCCAGGAATGGCGTGGCGCCCGAAGTCGAAGGCTTCCGGGATCCGCTGATCGATCCTGAAGACGCCGCCCCCGCCGCGCGCAAGTCGGCTCAGCGGTAACAGACCTGCTTTGCCGCCGCGACAATGCGTCCGGCGTCGATCAGGGCCTGCTTTTCCAGATTGGCGGCATAAGGCAGCGGCACGTCCTCATTGCACACGCGCAGCACGGGGGCATCGAGATGATCGAAGCCCTGGTCCATGCAAATCGCCACGACTTCCGAGGCAATCGAGCAAACCGGCCAGCCTTCTTCCGCGACAATCAGCCGATTGGTGCGCGACAGGCTTTCGAGAATCGCCGCGCTGTCGAGCGGGCGCAATGTCCGCAAGTCGAGCACTTCAGCCTCGATACCCTCGGCAGCAAGCTGCTCGGCCGCGTCGAGCGCCAGGCCAACACCGATCGAATAGGAGACGATTGTCACATCGCGGCCCGGCCGCATGATCCGCGCTTTGCCAATCGGCACCAGCGCATCGTCGCCTGCCTCGGGCGCGGCAAAGCTGCGGCCATAGAGCAATTCGTTTTCGAGGAAGACCACTGGATCTTCCGAGCGAATGGCCGATTTGAGCAAGCCCTTGGCATCCGCCGCATCGTAAGGCGCGATGACGACAAGGCCGGGAACCGAGGCATACCAAGGGGCAAAATTCTGGCTGTGCTGCGCGCCAACCCGGCTGGCAGCGCCATTCGGCCCGCGGAACACCACCGGACACCGCATCTGGCCGCCCGACATGTAATTCGTTTTCGCCGCCGAATTGATAATATGATCAATCGCTTGCATGGCGAAGTTAAATGTCATGAATTCGACCACCGGCCGAAGCCCGCCCATGGCCGCGCCCGTGCCGATGCCGGCAAAACCATATTCAGTGATCGGCGTATCAATCACGCGCTTTGCGCCGAATTCGTCAAGCAGCCCCTGGGTAACTTTGTAGGCGCCCTGATATTCGGCGACTTCCTCGCCCATGACGAACACGCGGTCATCTCGCCGCATTTCCTCGGCCATGGCATCGCGCAAGGCCTCACGAAGGCTGATCGTCGCCCCGGCGGACGCCGGGACCGCTTTCGGCTGGTCAGACGCGGGAACGGTAGCGGGCGATGCGGCAGGTGCTGCGGCTTCGGGCGCAGGCGGCGGTGCCGCGGCTCCCGGCTCGCTCACGGCAGCGGCAGGCGCGGTAGCAGACGGCGGCGCAGCGGCTTCGCCTTCCACATCCAGCGTGGCGATGTCCGTACCCACGGCAACGCCGTCAGTGCCTTCGGCCACCAGCAGCTTGCCGATCGTGCCTTCGTCCACGGCTTCGAATTCCATCGTCGCCTTATCGGTCTCGATCTCGGCGAGAATGTCGCCCGATCGCACCACATCGCCTTCCTTGACCAGCCAGCGGGCAAGCTTGCCTTCCTTCATCGTCGGCGAAAGCGCCGGCATCTGGATCGCGAGGCTCATCAATAGTGCTCCACAAGAACGTCAGTATGCAATTCGCCCGACGCCGGCTCGGGCGCGTTCTCGGCAAAATCGGCCGATGCGGCGACGCGGTTGCGCACCTCTTTCTCCAGCTGCTTGAGCTTCTCCTCATCCATCCCGCGCGCAAGCAGCTCCGTGCGCGCATGGTCAATCGGGTCGCGATGCTCGCGCACTTCCTGCACTTCCTCGCGGCTGCGATACTTGGCGGGATCGGACATCGAATGGCCGCGATAGCGATAGGTGTTGAGTTCCATCAGAACCGGGCCATTGCCGGCGCGCACGAACTCCAGCGCCAGTTCAGCAGCATTGCGCACTTCCAGTACGTCCATGCCATTGACGGCCATGCCGGGAATGCGGAAAGCCGTACCCCGGCGATAGAAATGGGTTTCCGCCGAAGAGCGCTTCACTGCCGTGCCCATCGCGTACTGGTTGTTCTCGATGACGAAAATGATCGGCAGCTTCCACAGCGAGGCCATGTTGAACGTTTCATAGACCTGGCCCTGGTTGGCCGCGCCATCGCCGAAATAGGCAACGCAGACGCCACCGTCCTCACGGTACTTGTGGGCAAAGGCCAGGCCTGCGCCCAGCGGCACTTGCGCGCCGACGATGCCGTGCCCGCCATAAAAGCGGTGATCGACGCTGAACATGTGCATCGAGCCGCCCTTGCCGCGCGAAATTCCCGCAGCCCGGCCCGTGAGTTCGGCCATGATCACATTGGGATCGATGCCATAGGCCAGCATATGGCCATGATCGCGGTAACCAGTGATCACACTGTCGCGGGCAGGATCGAGCGCCGATTGCAAGCCAACCGCAACGGCTTCCTGGCCAATATAGAGATGGCAAAAGCCGCCAATCAGGCCGAGGCCGTAAAGCTGGCCGGCTCTCTCCTCGAAGCGGCGGATAAGCAGCATTTGCTCATAGAAGCCAAGCAGTTCGGCATCGCTGGCTTCGTAGCGGCGACGGGCTTCATGAGCGACCTGAAGACTGTGGAGTGCGACGGAATCTTCGCCAGACGTATCTTGCTGTGCGGCAGCGGACTTGCGTGGTTTTTGCGCCAATGTGGTTCCCCGGGGAAGGTGGAGGCGCATCTATAGCGCACGCCTCGAAAAACGGAACCGGCAAAGCGAACAACGCAGCGGCTTTAGCCCATTCCCAGGAGATTGCCTTAGTGGAGAAGAATGACGACTTCGTCAGGGTGGACCACGTTGAGATCCTTGCGCAGCAGTTCACCAGCAAGGTCAGGATCCATGCCCCGCGGATTGAGCAGCGCGACCCGGTTGCGCAGCTGATCACGCTCGGCTGCAATAGCTTTGACCTGGGCTTGCCGCGCATCGAGAAGCTGGCGATTTTCGCTCCAGGCGACAATTCCGCTTGGGCCAAAAAAGGCAAGGCCTGCCATCACCAGCAAACACACCAGCGCAAGCCCTTCGGTTAAGGCTTGCTTGCGCAGACGCGGATCAGAGCGGTTTGACATCGTGACGTCACAGAATCACAATTGATTCAGTGATTCAAGCGGGATTTTGAAATAAATCTGTCATTGTGTCGGAATTGCGGTGGATGGAGGTCAATAGCCGCACTGACAGGGCCGTGAAATGGTGCGCCCGACAGGATTGGCCTGCGCTGCGCTCCGGCCGTCTCCGCTTCGCTCCGACTCCGAAGCGTGCGCCTCCTGATGCTCCACACCATTTCAGCCCCGGCACCTGCTGCACCGGATCTGAACTGGTGCGCCCGACAGGATTCGAACCTGTGGCCCCCAGATTAGGAATCTGGTGCTCTATCCTGCTGAGCTACGGGCGCCTGAGCGCCTCTTAGGCAGCCGTCGCGGTGTTGACAACCGGCTGGGGTCAGTTCGCCTCGCCGGGCGGGGCAACCGGAAATGGCAGGGGCGCTATGGCAATTCCTTCGTCGAGCAACTCGCGCGCTTCTTCGACTGTCGCCTGCCCGTGGATCGGTTCGGCCTCGCGCTCGCCATAATGCATCGCGCGGCTTTCATCGGCGAACTTGCCGCCAACCCAGCGCGAACTCTCGAGAACCTTGGCCTGCATGCGCGCCAGTTCATGCATCATCCGCACAGCTTCGGGCGGCATGGGGCCCGCCGCAACGGGAACAGCCAGTTGGCCTTGGCTGGGTGGTGCCTCCGAGCGGACCGGGGCGGTCAGCTGATTGCCCTTGCGCGCCACATTCGGTGCCATCGGCGCCTTGACGACATCGACCGATCCGCATTGCGGGCAGGCAATCAAGCCGCGCTCGCCCTGCGTGGCAAAATCATCGGACGAGCCGAACCAGCCTTCAAAGCGGTGGCCACCCGTGCGGCACTCAAGATCGAAAACAATCATGTCAGCAGTCTATCTGGGGATGTCGCGGCGATTGGCAAGGCTGGGCAGCTGACGCCGCACTTCGGCAATGCGGGCCGGATCGATCTCGGCAAAGCCCAGCCCCGGCGCTTCCCCGCCCATGTCGAGCAGCACTTCACCCCAGGGGTCGACCACCAGGCTGTGGCCATACGTGCTGCGGCCATCGGCATGTAGCCCGACTTGTGCGGCGGAGACGACGTACGCGCTCGCCTCGACCGCGCGCGCGCGTTGCAGCAAGTGCCAGTGCGCCTGGCCGGTGGGCACGGTGAACGCGGCGGGAATGGCAATTACATCGCAGGACCGCCTGCCGAGTTCTTCGAACAGGCCGGGAAAGCGAATGTCATAGCAAATCGCCAGGCCCAGGCGGCCAGCCGGTGTTTCGGCAGTGACGACGGCATCGCCAGCGACATAGGCATTCGATTCGCGCCAGGACTCGCCGCTGGCAAGGTCGACATCGAACATGTGCAGCTTGTCGTAGCGCGCGGTGATTGCGCCCGCCGGGTCGATCACGACCGCGCGATTGGCATAGCGGCCATCTTCCCGCGCCACGGCAATCGAGCCCAGCGCAATGCACAGCCCGTGTCGGGCAGCCGCTTCGCGCGCGGCATTGAGCACGAGGTCATCGGCTTCGGACACGACATTCTGCGCGGCGCGCTTGCGGTCCCTGTCAATTACATTGGTCATTTCAGGCGTGAACAGCATCGCCGCGCCGCCCGCTTTGGCTTGTTCCGCCGCATCGCTGACAGTGCGGGCATTGACTGCCGGATCTACGCCGGACGTCATCTGCAACAAAGCTATTCGCGTCATCCGGCGATCCCGAGCATGGCATCGAGCTTGCCCGCGCGATCGAGTGCATGCAGGTCGTCGGAGCCGCCCACTGCCACATCGTCGATCAGCACTTGCGGAACTGTCATCGCGCCGGGCACGCGGCGCAGCATTTCCGCGCGCGGCTCCCCGCCCATCGTCGTGTCATATTCAGTGTAGGAGACGCCCTTGCTGTCGAGCAGGGCCTTGGCGCGGACGCAATAGCCGCAGCCCCAGCGTGTGTAGATTTCGACTTTAACCACAGCCACTTTCGCCTTGATCAAATTCAACCCAAAACGGGTCTTGAATCAGGCGGCGGCTAACATATCTCAGGCAGCGTGTCATGCATGGCCCGTCGCTCCACGGGAGGTTGGGCAGGCATGGCGCATTTGGGAAGCGCCGCAATGGGCTTCCTTCAACGCGTGAATTGCTCATTGGAGGATTTTTGCCATGAACCGTCTTGATTTTACACCCTACCGCCGTTCCATGGTCGGCTTTGACCGCATTTTCGACATGCTCGAAAATCAGTCGCGCGCCAATGGCGGCGATAATTTCCCCCCCTTCAACATCGAAAAGCGCGGCGAGGATGCCTATCGCATCACTCTGGCCGTGGCCGGCTACAAGCCCGCCGATATCGACATTACTGCGCAGCAAAACCTGCTGATCGTGCAAGGCCGCAAGCCGGGCACCGGCGGCGAGGCCAGCGAAAATGGCACCATGCTGCATGTCGGCATTGCCCAGCGCGGGTTTGAGCGCCGCTTCGAACTGGCCGACTATGTTCGCGTCAGCCAGGCTGACCTCGAAGATGGCCTGCTGGTGATCGATCTCGTGCGCGAAGTGCCTGATGCCATGAAGCCGCGCAAGATCGCCATTGGCGGCCAGGCCGCGCTTTCGGTGGTCGAAGGCGAAGGCAGCGAAAAGGCAGCCTGAGCCAGCAATTTTTCTGACTGAAACAAGTGGGGGGCGGGCCCGGGACGGCCCTCCCCCCGCGATGCCATTGGCACCGCCTCGCCCAAACAGCATTCGCCCGGGTCGCAGTGAGCGAACGCCACCGTGGCAAGCATGAAATCTTGCCGCTCTGCACTGAGCGAAGCATGCGCCCAGCCCACGACACAATCGGCCGCGAGGTCTCAACAAGAAGTCGCTGGAGAGAGTCTTTTTCGTCCTAACGCTGACTGGCTGTTAACCAGTCCGCCCGGTCAGACGAGGCGGGACTGGCGAAGCGCCGCCTCGATAAATCCGGCAAACAGCGGGTGCGGATCGAAGGGCTTGCTCTTGAGTTCGGGATGGAACTGCACGCCCACGAACCAGGGGTGGTCGGGCCTTTCGACCACTTCCGGAAGCAGGCCGTCGGGCGACATGCCGGAAAATGCGAGACCGCCCTTTTCCAGCGCATCGCGGTAGGCGACGTTAACTTCAAAGCGATGCCGGTGGCGCTCGGAAATGTCGTTGGTGCCATAGATCGCCGCGACATGGCTGTTGCCAGCCAGCTTTGCCGGGTAAGCGCCCAGCCGCATGGTGCCGCCAAGGTCGCCGCCTTCGGCGCGGACCTGCAAACCCTCGTCACTCATCCATTCGGTGATGATGCCGACCACCGGCTCCTTGGTCGGGCCGAATTCGGTCGACGAGGCAGCCTCGATCCCCGCCGTGTTTCGCGCACCTTCGATGCAGGCCATCTGCATGCCGAGGCAAATGCCGAAGAAGGGAATATTGCGTTCACGTGCGAAGCGGACCGAGGAAATCTTGCCTTCGGTGCCGCGCTCGCCAAACCCGCCGGGCACGAGAATGCCGTGCATGGCCTCAAGCTGGGCGACGATTTCGGCATCGCCCTTCTCGAACAGCTCGGCATCGATCCAGCGGATGTTGACTTTGACCCGGTGCGCCATGCCGCCATGGACCAGCGCCTCGTTCAGCGACTTGTAGGCATCGGGCAGGCCGACATATTTGCCCACCACGCCAATGTTCACTTCGCCTTCCGGGTTGTGCAGCCGGTCAGAGATGTCGTGCCAGCGGCGCAGATCGGGCGCGAGGCCGGGCGTGATGCCGAAAGCGCGCAGCACTTCGAAATCGAGGTTTTCGGCGTGATACTGCAGCGGCACTTCATAGATGCTCTTGGCATCGAGCGCCGGAATCACCGCTTCCTTGCGGACATTGCAGAAGGCGGCAATCTTGGCCCGCTCGCCTTCGGGCAGCGGATGCTCGCAGCGGCAGACCAGCACATCTGGCTGGACTCCCAGCGCGGTCAATTCCTTCACTGAATGCTGGGTCGGCTTGGTCTTCAGCTCGCCCGCCGCCGCGATATAAGGCACCAGCGTGACATGGACGAAAACCGTCTGATCGCGGCCCAGATCATTCCGCAGTTGGCGGATCGCCTCGATGAAGGGCAGGCTCTCGATGTCGCCCACCGTGCCGCCGATCTCGCAGAGCACGAAATCGAGATCGCCAAGATCGGCTTGGGCGAATTCCTTGATAGCGTCCGTCACATGCGGGATGACCTGCACCGTCGCCCCCAGATAATCCCCGCGGCGCTCCTTGGCGATGATCTGCTGGTAGATGCGGCCCGACGTCACATTGTCCGACTGCTTGGCGGAGACGCCCGTGAAACGTTCATAGTGGCCGAGATCGAGGTCGGTCTCAGCGCCGTCGTCGGTCACATAGACTTCGCCGTGCTGATATGGGCTCATCGTCCCCGGATCGACGTTGAGATAGGGATCGAACTTGCGAATGCGAACCTTGAACCCGCGCGCCTGCAGAAGCGCCGCGAGCGATGCCGCCATGAGACCTTTGCCAAGCGAAGATACCACGCCGCCGGTGATGAAAATGAACCGCGCCATGGGAGACGAGCCTTAAACCTATGCGAGAGGCAAGCGCAAGCGTCGCTTGCACTGCGGGATAGTGAATCCACAGGCGCGAGCGCGCCGGGGGAAATTATTTCTTGGTGGGAGCCGCGAAGGGATCAGCTGCGCCTGCTGCCGGAGCGGCTGGAGCTGCGGTACCGGCGCCAGAGGCAGGTGCGGCGCCCGGTGCTGCACCGCCCGGCGCGGCGAGTGGGTCGGCCGGCGCGGCCGGTGCAGTGCTACGCTGAAGCGAGGTGTCGATTTTGCGCCCGGAGGTCGTCCCCACCGCGATGGCAGCGAGAATCACGCTCAGCGAAACGAAGGCAATGGCCAGAAAAGCTGTCGCACGAGTCAGCAAGTTTGCCGCGCCGCGTGCCGACATCAGGCCCGAGGGGCTGCCGCCCACGCCAAGCCCGCCGCCTTCCGAACGCTGCATCAGGATCACGCCCACCAGCGCGGCGGCAACGAGGGCCTGCACGACTGTGAGAAACAGGAAAAGCGACATGTCTGGTGCCTTAGAAGAATGAGCGGCCGCATTTAGGCAAGGTTGCGCAGCAGCGCAAGGTGGGGCCTTTTGCCAGGCTGAATGGTCAGTATGGAATTGTCAGACTTCTTCGCTCAGCCCAGCTGCGCCAATGATCGCGGTGAAGCTCTCGGCCGTCAGGCTGGCGCCGCCCACCAGCGCGCCGCCCACTTCCGGCACGGCGAGCAATTCGGCAGCGTTCTTGCCATTGACCGAACCGCCATAAAGGATGCGCAACCCGGCACCGTCCTCGCCATAGATGTCCGTCAGTTTCTGGCGGATCGCCCGGTGCATGGCTTCGACATCGCCGGCAGAGGGCACCCGCCCCGTGCCGATCGCCCAGACCGGCTCATAAGCAATGCTGAGCTGTTCGGCCGCACTCTCTCCGCGCGGCACTGAGCCTTCGAGCTGGCGGCAGACAACGCTTTCAGCCGCGCCCGAATCGCGCTCACTCTCGGTTTCACCGACGCAGAGTATGACTGACAGGCCGGCAGCCTGCGCCGCTTCGGCCTTGGCGCGAATGGCCGCATCGCTCTCGCCATGCATCGCTCGGCGCTCCGAATGGCCGACAATCGTGAACTGCGCACCGGCATCGGCCAGCATCGGGGCCGAAATATCGCCCGTAAAGGCGCCATTCGCTTCCGCGTGGCAATCCTGCGCGCCGACGCCGATTTCCTGAACCGCTTCGCACATGGCCTGGATCAAGGTGGCCGGCGGAGCGAGCGCGACTTGCACTTGCGGGAAGCGGGCTGCGGCCCGATCGATCGCGCGTGCTTCGGCCAGCATGGCGCGGGTGCCATTCATTTTCCAATTGCCGACAATGTAAGGTGCTGTGTTCATTACAATTTGCTGCCCAAAGGGCGAATCCCTGACATTTTGATGATTGCGCGCAGCTAGTCGCTTGGCACCAGCCTTGTCAAAGGCGCTCGTCAAAAACCCGGCCAGTTGCAGGCCGCCGCGCGGCAATGGGCATCCGCAGGCGCCCCGCAGAAGCAATGGCCATGCTCGCCAAAAGGCTGCTGCGAATTTGCCGCAAAGGCCAATTCCGGCTTGCTGGAACTGCGAAGCAGGCACTAAAGCCCGCCAGCCGATAATGGCTGGGCAATCCGCTCCGAATCGCAAGTGGCCACATCATGATCCAGATTTTGCGCAAATTGATGAATTCGAAAGTCGGCGCGGCCGTCGCGCTGGTGTTTCTCGGCTTGATTGCGCTGGCCTTCGCCGCGGGCGACATAGCCCACTACGACAAGAGCTCAAGCAGCCGCGATGGCGACAGGATCGCCAAGGTCGGCGACGACACGATCTATGCCAGCCAGCTCAGCCAGGCCGCCACCACCGCTCTCGAAAACCTCAAGCGGCAGGATCCCCGCCTCTCGATGAAGGCATTCATGGCACAAGGCGGTCTGGACCGCGTGCTTGACCAGTTGATTGACCGGATCGCGCTCACCGGCTTCGGCAAAGCGCACGGTATCGTCGCCAGTGACCGGCTGATCGACAGCGAAATCGCCAAGATCCCAGCCTTCAAGGGCCCGGATGGAAAATTCAGCGATTCCGCCTTCCAGCAATTGCTCAAGCAGCAGGGCATCAACGAGAAGCAGCTCCGCGAGTCGATTGCGCAAGACCTGATCGAGCGAAAGCTCACGGCGCCCGCCCTGCTGGCCGTTACCATGCCGCGCGACCTTACCACGCGCTATGCCGCCCTGCTGCGCGAGAAGCGCAGCGGCGCGATTGGCTTCCTGCCGGCCATCGCATTCGCCCCGAAGACCCCGCCTGCTGAGAGCGAATTGCAGGCTTTCTACACCCGCAATCGCGACCATTTCATCCGCCCCGAACGGCGCGTGCTGCGCTATGCCACGTTCGGCGAGGAAGCTCTCAAGGCCGTTCCCGCCCCCACCGACGCGGAACTGGCAGCGCGCTATAACGCCAACAAGGCGCAGTATGCCGCGCTTGAAACCCGCACGGTAACGCAGCTCATTGTCCCGACCGAAGCGGCGGCGCGCGCCGTCGCGGCGGAAGTGGCAGGCGGCAAGAAGCTGGAGGCAGCCGCATCGGCCAAGGGTCTTGCTGCCGCAAGCATAGGCGCGACCAGCAAGCAGGCACTTGCGCAGAAAAGCTCTGCCGCCGTGGCAGACGCTGTATTTGCCGCCGCCAGCGGTTCTCTGGCCGCGCCGGCCAAGAGCCCGCTGGGTTGGCACGTGATGCGCGTCGACGGGATTGAACGGCGCGCCGAGCGCAGCCTTGATGCCGTGCGCGGAGAATTGACTGCGCAGCTGGTGGCGGAAAAGCGCCGCAATGCGCTAAACGACCTTTCCGCGAAACTGGAAGAGGAATTCGATGGCGGCGCCAATTTGGGCGAAGTCAGCAAGGAACTGGGCCTCACCGTTACTCAGACCGGCCCCCTGACTGCCGATGGCCGCGTCTATCTGCAGCCGAGCCAGAGCGCGCCGCCGGTGCTGGCGAAACTGATCCAGACCGCATTTGCCATGGAAGGCGAAGGCCAGCCGCAACTTGCCGAAGTGGTTCCGGGCAAGACATTCGTGATTTTCGACGTTGCGGAAATCACGCCCTCGGCCGCCGCACCGCTGGCCGAGATTCGCAACGACGTTCTCGCCGCCTATCAGCAGGAACGCGGCGCGGCTGCGGCCAAAGCGGCGGCAGACAAAGTGCTCGCCCAGACCAAGCGCGGCACGCAGCTCGGCGCGGCGCTCGCCAGCCTCGGAGTGGCGCTGCCGCCGGTGCAGGGCGTTGCAATGGGACGCGAACAGCTCGGCGCAATGGGCCAGCAGCCCCCGCCTCCCCTCGTCCTGCTGTTTTCGATGGCCATGGGCACGACCAAGCTCTTGCCCGCACCGAACAACGCTGGCTGGTTTGTAGTCTCGTTGAAAGACATCGTGCCCGGCACAATCGCGCCCAGCGATCCGCTGATTGCCAGCGCGCAGCGCGAACTGGGCACCCTTGCCGGCCAGGAGTACAGCCAGCAGCTCGCCCGCGCGATCCGCGCCGAACTGGGCGTTAAGCGTGAGGATGCCGCCATCAAGGCGCTGCGCACCCAGCTTGCGGGCGGAAACTGACAGGCTGCAGGCAGTGTCGCATACCCGCCCCGAAAACAGCGATGAGGCCGCCAAGGCCCTGGCCGCGGGTCGGCCAGCGCTCGTCTGGCGGCGGCAGGTGTCCGACACCGAAACCCCGGTTGGCGCCGCACTCAAGCTGTTCGAGGCCGAGCGCGGCGACTGGATCCTCGAATCCGTCGAAGGCGGCGCTGTGCGAGGGCGGTACAGCCTGATCGGACTCGATCCAGATCTCGTTTTCCGCGCCAGCGGCGAGACTTGCGAAATCAACCGCCAGTGGCGCACCGATCGCGATGCATTCGCCGCCCTGCCCGGCAACAGCCTTGACGAGCTGCGCACGCTGGTGGCGCAGTGCCATATCGACGTGCCTGACGCCCTGCCCCCGGCGCTCGCCTGTCTGGTCGGCTATTTCGGTTACGAAACGATCGGCCTCGTCGAAAAGCTGCCCCGCGCCCCGCAGAGCGATCTCGAATTGCCCGATATGCTGTTCGTGCGCCCCGGCGTGATCCTGGTGTTCGACCGGCTTAGTGAGGAGCTGTTCTGCGTCGCCCCGGTCTGGCCGGATGGCGGCGATCCCGCGCGCCAGCTGGCCCAGGCCGAGGACCGGATCGACACCGCGCTGAGCCGTCTTTCCGGTCCCACGCCCGCCGCGCCGCGCCTTGCCGATGCGCCGGAGCCGAGTCCCGAGCCGGTAATGGCCGCCGATGACTACAAAGCCATAGCGCTCAAAGCCAAGGACTACATCGCCGCAGGCGACATCTTCCAGGTGGTTCTGGCCCAGCGTTTCACCTGCCCTTTCACGCTGCCGCCGCTCTCGCTCTACCGCGCGCTGCGCCGGGTCAATCCTTCGCCGTTTCTCTATTTCCTCGACCTGCCGGGCTTTGCGCTGATCGGCTCCAGCCCGGAAATCCTCGTCCGCGTGCGTGACGGCGAAGTCACCATCCGCCCCATCGCGGGCACCCGCCCACGCGGGGCCACCCCGGAAGAAGACGCCGCCAACGAAGCCTCATTGCTCGCCGATCCCAAGGAGCGCGCTGAGCATCTCATGCTGCTGGACCTCGGCCGCAACGATGTCGGGCGCGTAGCCGCAAAGGGCAGCGTCAAGGTCACCGAGAGCTACACGGTCGAGCATTACAGCCGCGTGATGCACATTGTCTCGAATGTCGTCGGCCAGCTCGACACGGCAAAGCACGACGCCATCGATGCGGTGTTCGCAGGCTTTCCGGCGGGAACAGTCAGCGGCGCGCCGAAGGTCCGCGCCTGCGAGATCATTGCCGAGCTCGAGCCGGAAACGCGCGGGGCCTATGCGGGCGGCGTCGGCTATTTCGCCCCCGATGGCTCGATCGACAGCTGCATCGTGCTGCGCACGGCGGTGCTGAAGGACGGCGTCATGCATGTTCAGGCAGGCGCCGGTATCGTCGCCGATTCCGATCCTGACTATGAACAGATCGAATGCGAGAACAAGGCCAAGGCCCTGTTCGACGCCGCGCGCGAGGCCGTGCGGGTGGCCAGCCTCGCCGGGTTCGGGCAGTGAGCGCGCAGGCGGAAGAGATCGTCACTGTCTCTCTTGACGAAGACGATCTCCACGCCGCTTTCCGCCTCCTGGGTCGCCGCAACCGCAAACGAGCCCGCCCGATGCTGCTGCTGGCCATCCTGCTGGCCCTGCTCATCGTCATGCTGCTCGCGGCGTTTCCCGGCGCCCGATTTGCGTTCTTCAATTCGCCGCTGCTTTCCGCCCTCTCGGGCGTGGCGATCTTCCTGTTTCTGGCAGTGCTGACCCTGATTGCCATTACCCCCCGGCTCCTGCGCCGCGCCGCGCGCAATACTCTTGCCCACCATCCCGGCATGAACGAACCGATCACTCACACCATCGGGCCCGAAACCTTCGGAATTCGCACCAGCTATTCCGATGCCGCCTATCCGTGGGGCCGCCTCCATGGCTGGCGCGAAGACGATCGGATCATGCTGGTCCTGCTGACCCATCAGCTGTTTTATGTCGTGCCCAAGCGCATGCTGCGGCCTGAGCAGCTTGAATTGCTGCGTGAGCGGCTGCTAGGGACCGGTTCCGCCAACCGTAAAGCCCGGCCATGATCTCCAAGAAACATATTCTGGTCCTCGACAATTACGACAGCTTCACCTGGAACCTGGTCCACTACCTGATGGAACTGGGCGCGGAGGTCGATGTCGTCCGCAACGATGCCCTGTCTGCGGGCCAGGCGATTTCCAGCGGCGCGGCGGGATTCCTGATCTCGCCCGGCCCCCGCACCCCCAACGAGGCCGGGATCAGTCTCGATCTGGTCGGCGCCTGCGCGGACGCGGGAAAGCCGCTGCTGGGCGTGTGCCTGGGCCACCAGTCGATCGGGCAATACTTCGGCGGCAAAGTGGTGCGCGGCGGGCTGATGCACGGCAAGACCTCGCCGGTGTCGCATGACGGCACCGGCCTGTTTGAAGGCCTGCCCTCGCCCTTCACCGCAACACGCTATCACTCGCTGATCGTCACCGACATTCCCGACAGCCTCGTGGTCAACGCCACTTCGGATGACGAACACGTCATGGGCTTCCGCCACACGAGCCTGCCGATCCACGGCGTGCAGTTCCACCCGGAAAGCATCGCCACTGAGCATGGCCACGCGATGCTGGCGAACTTCCTGAAAATTTGCGGGATCGAAGCCAAGGCGTCAGCATGAGGACTGGGGCATGACCATGGCCGAAGCCGAAGCGCTGTTCGGCCGCATGCTCGATGGCGGCATGGATGACGCCGAAATCACCCAGACCCTGATCGATCTGGCCGATCGCGGCGAGACGGCGGAAGACATTGCCGGCGCGGTGCAGGCCATGCGCGCGCGGATGAAGCGCATCGCCGCCCCCGCGAACGCCATCGATGTCTGCGGCACTGGCGGCGACGGGCAGCACAGCCTCAACATCTCCACCACTGTCGCCCTCGTCGTCGCGGCCTGCGGCGTGCCGGTCGCCAAGCACGGCAACCGCGCCGCCTCCAGCAAGGCGGGCACTGCCGATACGCTGGAAGCCCTCGGCCTCAACCTCGCCCGCGCCAGCGAGAAAGCCGAACAGACCCTGTCGGAAATCGGCATCGCCTTCTATTTTGCCCAGGCCCACCACCCCGCACTCGGCCGCATCGCCCCGATCCGCAAGGCGCTCGGCCGCCGCACGATTTTCAACCTCATCGGCCCACTGGCCAATCCGGGCGGCGTCACCCGTCAGCTGGTCGGCGTGCCTCACCCCGAGTTCGTGCCGCTCTATCATGACGCCATGACCTTGCTGGGCACTGACCGCGCGATGATCGTCTCGGGCGAGGAAGGGCTGGACGAACTTTCCATCGCCGGGCCAAGCCGGGTGGCGACATTGGGCATCGCAGGCATCGCAGACAGCATCACGCCCGAAGATGCCGGCCTCCCCCGCCACAGCCTCGAAGCAATCCGCGGCGGCGACGCAGAGTTCAACGCCAAGGCGCTGCGCCGCCTGCTGCTGGGCGAGACAGGCGCCTACCGCGACGCTGTCCTCCTCAACGCGAGCGCTGCGCTGATCGTCGCAGGCGAAGCGCGGGACTGGCAAGACGGCGTGGAAGAAGCCTCCGAAGCGCTGGACAAGGGGCTGGCGAAGGCGCTGCTCGATTGCTGGATTGCGACGGTTGGGTAGGGTTTGTGGACAGATTCAGGGTTTGAATGAACGTCCGCTGTCGATTGATTTCTTGGCTCGGGGGAATAGCGGTTCTGCCGTGGTTAGCGGACGCTAAATTTCGCTGATACGAAACGCCACGACCGTGTTAGTTCCGACGCCGGTGCGACAAGATCGGGCAGCGATGCTGCCAGTCAGTGGGGGCAATGCCGGTTCCAGCCTTACAACGCTTTGAGAAATTCTTCCAAGCGACGTCCGACTGCCAGTTCTACGTCAAGCGCGACGTTGACGGCCAATTTCGCTATGTTCACGTCAACCCGGCTGCTCTCCGTGTCACAGGTGGGCGCACAGAACACGACATCGTCGGGTTAACCCCCATGGAGGCGTTGGGGGAAGATTACGGCAGCACGGTCGAGGAGAACATCAAAGCCGCCTTCGAGACCCGGCAAGCGCATCATTTTCGCGGATCGCTAGGCAGCGATACGCATGGTCCGATCTACGATGCGTTCTATTTTCCGTTGCTGGATGATGCAGGAGACATCGCCGGCGTGCTGGGCTCTGCGCGTGACATATCCGAGATCAGCAGCCTCAACGAGCGCAGGCTAAATGGAGAAAAACTGGAAGCGCTAGGCAGAATATCCGGAAGTGTAGTCCATGACTTCAACAATATTTTGGCGGCGTTTGAAGCGCTGCTGATTATGCTCAACCGCAAAAATATCGACGATGCACGCCGTGAGCTAATCCTGCAGGAGGGGCGCCGGACGCTCGAGACTGGCAAGGCACTGACGGAACGACTGACAATGTTCGCCAGACAAGAGAAAATCCGGGCGGTGCCGCATGACATCAAAAAGCTGCTCAAGATCTGCCAGCCCGTTCTGCAGCGCGTGCTTGGGCGAGCAACGAAGCTTTCAATCGAATGTGAAGCCGATCTTTGGAAAGCGTGCTGCGATCGATCTGAGTTTGAGATTGCATTGGTCAACCTTGCAACCAACGCCCGCGACGCCTTGGGTGACAACGGCGAGGTAGTCATATCTGCTCGTAATTGTTTCCGCGAACCCCACGACCCGTCAGACATTCCAGCTGCATTTGTAGAAGTGCGGTTTGCGGACAACGGCTGCGGAATGGATCAGGAAACTGCGAGCCAAGCCATCGACCCTTTCTTCACGACAAAGCCCGAAGGTAAGGGAACGGGATTGGGTCTGAGCAGCATTGCGAAGTTTGTGAGCGAGGTAGGCGGTGCGATCCAAGTTGAAAGCGAACTAGGAATTGGGACTACGATCTCCCTCTTGCTTCCAGAGCAAAAGGCAGAGCATTGATCCGTCATTCGGCTGGATTGCGAAGGTTGCGCTATTGTCCGCTTTGTTGTCGTGTCCGGAAGGTCAGCTCTCAGGTCGAAACGGACAAAAGCAGCCATCGCGATGAATGCATTGAATCTGTCAGCGCGGCCCGGAACCCATGGGGTGAAATGGCCGGAAGCGCTTTCCTACACGGCGCGATTTTGCCAGTTTCGCCATCTGAGCACTGCCCGACCGCTCCTTGAACCGTCTGCTCCCGATTTTATTCGCGAATTGTTGCGAATCTGTCCGATTTCGCGTCCAAATGACTGATTCACAGCGCCAAAACCAGGGTGACACATGGGTTACACATGTCACCCTTGCAAACCTGCGTTCGGCCTGTTTCCGCCGCTTTTTTCGTGGTGCGGCGACTGGGTTGTTACGGCCGGATAGCTCTCGCCTCCCGCTTGCGGGAGGGGCCGGGGGAGGGCCTGTTTGGTGAGGCGGGATAACAACCCCTCCCCTAACCCCTCCCGCAAGCGGGAGGGGGACTTACTTCCGCCGCCCCTGATGCCGCACATTCGCCGGCCTGCCGCGGCGCCCGACCAGATGCCCGCCCTTGTGCTTCAGCGGAACCGGCCTGCCGCGCGGTTCGATCCGGCCGCCGCCTTCTTCCAGCTCGAATTTGAGCGAACCGGTCAGCGCATTGGCCTCGGCAAGGCGCAGGCGAAGGCGGTCGCCCACGGCATAGGCGGTACCGCTCTGCTCGCCGACAAGCACCCGGCGCTTCTCGTCATAGTGGAACCGTTCGGACCCCAGCGTCGAAACCGGCACCAGCCCATCACCGCCAAGCCCGATGATCGTGGCGAAGAAACCGAATTTCTGCACGCCGGTAATCCGCGTCTCGAACACCTCGCCCACCCGCACCGAGAGCCAGGCGGCGACATAGCGATCAATCGTCTCGCGCTCGGCGGCCATGGCGCGGCGCTCGGCGGCGCTGATTGCATCGCTGACTTTGCCCAGATCATTGCGGTCGCGGTCCGACAGGCCTGATGTGGGCTTGAGATTGCCATTCGGCGCGGGCTGCTCAAGCCCAAAGGCATCGACCAGTGCGCGGTGGACCAGCAGGTCGGCATAGCGCCGGATTGGCGAGGTGAAGTGCGCATAGCTGCCCAGCGCGAGGCCAAAGTGGCCAGCATTGCGCGGGCCATAGAAGGCCTGGGTCTGGCTACGCAGCACGGCTTCCATGATCAGGGCTTTTTCCGTCTCGTCGGCCACATCCTTCAGCATGCGGTTGAACAGGCCCGGCGTGATCACCTGCCCCAGCGCCAGCTTCAGGTCGAAAGTGCTGAGATAGTCCTTCAGCGCCATCAGCTTCTCGCGGCTGGGCGGCTCGTGGATTCGGTAAACCACGGGAAATGCCTTGCTCTCCAGCGCCTTTGCCGCCGCGACATTGGCCGCGATCATGAAATCCTCGACCACACGGTGGGCATCGAGGCTTTCGCGCAAGGCGATCTCGGCAATCCGCCCCTGCTCATCCAGCACCACCCGGCGCTCGGGCATTTCCAGCGCCAGCGGATCGCGGGCATGGCGGGCTTTGGTCAGCGCATGCCAGCAGGTCCAGAGGTTCTGGAGCGGCTTTTCGGCCCGGCCCTCGTCGATCCGCGCCTGCGCTTCCTCATAGGCAATCACTTCGGCAATCCGCACAATCGCGCGGGTGAAGCGCCATTCGGTCACCCGGCCTTCGCTGTCGATCTTCAGGTGGCAGGCCATCGCCGCGCGGTCCCGCCCGGCGCTGAGCGAGCAGACATCGCTGCTCAGTACATGCGGCAGCATCGGCACGACCCGGTCCGGGAAATAGACCGAATTGCCGCGCTCGCGCGCCTCGCGGTCGACCGCGCCGCCCGGGCGCACATAGAAAGAGACATCGGCAATCGCGACCAGCGCGCGGAAACCGCCTTCTCCGTCCGGCTCGGCCCAGATCGCATCGTCATGATCGCGCGCGTCCACGGGGTCGATAGCGACGATGGGCAAGTGGCGCAGGTCTTCGCGAGTCTCGGCGCTCACCGGCAGTTTCGCCGCAAGCTCGGCTTCGTCGAGCGCTTCCTGGGCGAAGGCATTGGGGATGCCGTGCTTGTGGATGGCTATCAGGCTGAAAGCGCGCGGGGCCAGCGGATCGCCCAGGATCTCAGTGACTTTTACGCTGGCACGCGGGGACCGGCCAATCGGCTCGGCCAGCACCAGCTGGCCCGCCTCAGCCCCGCCCAGATCGCCAATCGCCGCTGAATTGCGTACGCGCTTATCGACCGGGGCGAGCCAGGGCTTGCCCGATCCGTCCAGCTCCACCACGCCGAGCATTTGTTCGGCCCGTGCAGGCAGCTTCTTCATGGGATGAGCGCGCCAGCCAGAACCGGTCTCCTCGGTGCGCGAGAGCACCCGGTCGCCAATTTTCAGCGCGCTCATCCGGCCTTTTTCGACCATGCGCAGCTTTGGCGGCGCGGTCGCTTCATCGGGCGCCCAGCTATCAGGCACGGCGATCGCCTCGCCGTCCTCGATGGCGACAACCCGCAGCACAGTGACGCGCGGCACGCCGCCCATGCGGTGAAACGCGGTCTTCTTGCCGTCGATCAGGCCTTCTTCGGCCATATCCTTCAGCAAGGCCTTGAGCGCGATCTTCTCGTGCCCCTGCAGGCCGAAATGGCGCGCGATTTCGCGCTTGCCCGCTGGCGTAGGCGAGCTGGCGATGAATGCGAGAATCTGCTTTTGCGTGGGCAGGCCTGGCGTGTCCTTGCGGGCCAAGTCAGTAAGCCCTCGCGACGTAGATGCGTTCCACGGCTGGATTTCCGGTGAACATGCAGGTTCCGCTCACTGCCTCGCCGCCCATCGGCGTGTTGCGGATCGTCAGTTTCAGTGCCTTCAGCCTGGCCACCACAGCCTCGAGCGCTGCGCCACTGGGCCGCGACCAGCCGAGTTCGACCCAGCCCGGGTAGCGCGCGCTTTCGGCAAAGTGGGCGGCCAGCGCATCGAAGCTCGTCACATCGCGCACGATGTTGGCATCGCGGCGGGCTGTGGCTTCGGCGTGGAGAGAAGCCTGAATGTCGGCGATCTCGGCAGAGGCGGCGGCCAGAAAGGCATCCTTGTCCTGCCCGGCGAAATTCGGTTTGCCATCCTCGCGCCACAGGCGGTCACGGCGCAGCACCGAGACCTGCCCGCCGGCCGCATCGCGCCCGCCGATCTCGAGGATCAGCGGCGCGCCTTTCTTGACCCATGCCCAGCGCTTCTGAGTCGCCTTGCCGGGGCGCTTGTCGAGCAGCACGCGCAGCGGCTCGCCGAGGCTATGCTGCGCAGCAAGTGCGCGGCGCAGTTCCTCGCAATAGGCCAGGATTGCCGCATCGCCGTCGTCCTCGCGCAGCATCGGCAGGATGATGACTTGCTGGGGCGCAATCGCGGGCGGCACGCGCAGGCCATCGTCATCACCGTGAGTCATGATGACGCCGCCGATCAGGCGGGTGGAAACGCCCCAACTTGTGGTGTGGCACAGCGCCTGTTGACCTTCGCGATCCTGATAGCGGATGCCCGCGGCCTCGGCGAAGCCAGTGCCCAGATAATGCGAGGTGCCCGCCTGCAGGGCCTTGCCGTCCTGCATCATCGCCTCGATCGAATAGGTCGCGACCGCACCGGGAAATCGCTCATTCTCGGGCTTTTCACCGGCAATTACAGGCATGGCGAGCACGTCTTCTGAAAAGCTGCGATACATCTCCAGCGCGCGCAGGGTTTCGTCCATTGCATCGGCGCGGTCCGCGTGCGCGGTGTGGCCTTCCTGCCAGAGGAACTCGCTGGTGCGCAAGAACATGCGAGTGCGCATTTCCCAGCGCACGACGTTGGCCCACTGGTTGGTCAGCAGCGGCAGATCACGCCACGATTGCACCCAGCGCGCCATGGCCGCCCCGATCACGGTTTCAGAAGTCGGACGCACGATCAGGGGTTCTTCGAGCTTCGCTTCGGGATCGGGCACCAGCCCGCCTTTGCCGTCGCCGATCAGCCGGTGGTGGGTGACCACTGCCATTTCCTTGGCAAAGCCTTCAACGTGCTCGGCTTCCTTGGCAAAATAGCTGAGCGGAATGAACAGCGGGAAATAGCAGTTTGCCACGCCCGCCGCCTTGATCCGCGCGTCCATCTGCGCTTGGATGCGCTCCCAGATGCCATAGCCCCAGGGCTTGATCACCATGCAGCCGCGCACGCCGCTTTCCTCGGCCATTTCGGCCTCGGCAATGACTTCCTGATACCACTGGGCGAAATCCGCGTCGCGGGTGACGGAAAGGGCGCGGCGGATCTTGGTCTGCTGATTCATGCTGGCTCGTTAGCCTTATCGTCAGCCCGGCGAAAGCCTGTCCTGCAAGTGCGAAATGGCTGGCGTCCACCTGCCCGTCAGCATCAGGGCAAAGCGCTTGGCCGCGTAGGGCCAATTCGTGACTTATTTGACGAGCGAATCGAGCCTTTGCTGCATTTCGGCCATTTGCTTGCGCAGGGCGGAAAGTTCATCCGCCGGTTGTGCGACCTCATCGGCTGCCGCTGCCTTGTCCTCGCTGCCGCCCGGCATGAAGGCAGAAGCCGCCGCGCGAAACATGGCAAGGTTCTGCTGCGCAAGCTTGGCCAGCGGGTTGTTGCCCAGGCTTTCCTCGAAAGCCTTGGCCAGCTTGGACTGGTTGGCGCGAAAATTGGTCATCGATGCTTCGAGATAGTGCGGCACGAGGCTTTGCATCGAATTGCCATACATGCGGATCAGATCGCGCAGGAAGCCTACGGGCAGCATCTGCTCACCGCTAGCCTCCTCTTCCATGATGATCTGCGTGAGGATCTGGTGGGTGATGTCGGCGCCATTTTTGGCATCGAGCACTTTGAACTCAACCCCTTCGCGGGTCATTTTCGCCAGATGATCGAGCGTGATGTAGCTGGACGAGCGAGTATTGTAGAGGCGCCGGTTGGCGTACTTCTTGATAATGACCGTATCGTCATCCTTCGCCGCAGAATCGCTCATGCCCGCAATACTCCCGGTTATATTTCAAGAATGTTAGCATGTGCAGCAACGGCAGTGCAACACAATGCGTGCTGCGCAGCAAAAATCAGCGGGCGAATCGCTCTCCCAGAAGCGTAAGCAGCTCATATTGGGACAGTTCGGTGGTTTTGGCAGCCGCCGGCAGGGCATAATCGAGCGTCACCCAGTCCCCTTCGCGCAAGGCCGGCGCGGCGGCCAGATCGATCACGGTCATATCCATCGAAACCCGCCCCACCACTGGCAAGGCAGCACCCTGCCATCGCGCCATGCCTTTGCCCGACCAGCAGCGCAGATAGCCGTCGGCATAACCCAGCGCGATAACCCCGAGGCGCATGGCTTGCGACGCAACAAATGTGCGATTGTAGCCAACCGTGTCGCCGGCCTCGACATCGTGCACTTGCATCACTGCTGCCATGGGGCGGGCGACCTGGACGATCGCTCCATCCAGTTCGGCGCGGGGAACGCCGCCGTAGAGCGCCAGGCCGGGCCGGGTGAGATCGCCGTGGAATGCCTCGCCCAGGACAATCCCCGCGCTGTTGGCCAGTGCCGCGCGGCGATGGGGGATGGCCCTGCGCGCTTCCTGCCAAAGTTCTAGCTGGCGCTGGTTGAAGCTGCTGTCCTCGTCCGCCGCGGCAAGGTGTGAATGGAGCACGTCTATTTCGAGCGCACGGATTGCCGGATCGCCCAGCGCGGCAAGAGGCAGGCCGAGCCGGTTGATCCCGGTGTCGATCATCACGTCGCACAGACCCCCGCCCGCCTCGCGCCAGCGCGCTGCCTGCTCGTGGCTGTTGATGACCACGCGAACCCCGTGGTCACGCGCCCAGACAGCATCAGCCATGGTCAGCGGGCCGTGCAGCATGACAATTGACGATGCTGGCGCGAGCCCCAGGATCTCTGCGGCCTCGCTGGCATATGTCACGAAAAAGTCGTCGCAGCCTGCCTCGCGCAAAACTGGCACGGCCACTTTCGCGCCCACACCGTAGGCATCTGCCTTGACTGCCGCTCCCGCCCGCGCCGTGCCCGACAGCCGATCCAGCGTTCGCCAGTTTGCCGCCAGCCCTGCCCGGTCAATATCCAGCCGCAGCGCGGGCTGCGGCGAGTCAATCGACATCTTGGACGAAGTCTCTCGGCGGGCCGCCTCTAAGGCCCCACCAGGCAACCGCGAATGCCAGCAGCGTCACCACCCAGGCATACCAAAGCCCGGCGAATGGATCGCCTGTCTTGGCGACTATGTAGGCCGCGATCAGTGGCAGGAAGCCCCCGAAATACCCCGTGCCGATGTGATAGGGGATCGACATCGAGCTATAGCGGATGTGCGGGGGGAACATCTCGGTCAGCAGGGCGGCGACTGGCCCATATGTCATGCCCGAGAGGAACATCAGCACCAGCATGATCGCGCCGATCACCAGGCTGTCTTTGAGGGTCGGCTTGACTTTGCCCAGCTTGTACCCCGCTTCGCCAAGCCACTGCTGAAGCTGCGCGGAGCGTGCCGTCTTGTCGGTCCAGGCATAGGTCTCCACTGGCAAAGGCGTGCCGCCCGCGCTGAGGTGAAGCGTGGGTGAAACGCTCAGCTTGTAGGGCACGCCCGTCCCCGCGAGATCGGCAATCAGCTTGCCGCAGTTGGATTTCTGCTCGCCCTTGAAGGGGTCGAAATTGCAGTCCGGCCCGGACACCACGACGGGCGCACGGCGCGCGGCCTCGGCCAATCCGGGGTTGCCATAGGCGCTGACCGCCCAGAAAATGGGAAACAACAGCAGCAAAGTGAGCAGATAGCCCCAGACAATCGAGGTTTTGCGCCCGATCTTGTCGGACAAGTGGCCGAACAGGATAAAAAAGGCCATGCCGATGCCCGCCACCAGCCCGACGATGATTTCAGCGTAAGTATCTTCCAGCCTTACGGCGGATTTGAGGAAGCTGAGGCCATAGAACATGGCAGTATACCAGATCACGGTAAGCCCGGCCGCCACGCCCAGCAGGGCGATGAACAGACGCTTCTTGTTTCCGGGGTAGGAGAAGCTCTCGACGAAGGGATTGCCGGCCAGTTCATCCGCTTCCTTCATCGCCTTGAACACCGGGCTTTCGGACAGCTTGAGGCGCATCCACAGCGATATGGCAAGCAGCGCCAGCGACATCAGAAACGGCACTCGCCAGCCCCAGTCAGCCCAGGTTTCGGCGGACATGGCCGCCTTGCAGCTCAATACCACGATCAGGCTAAGCACGAAGCCGCCCACCACGCTGGCTTGAATGAAGCTGGTGTAATAACCCTTTCGGCCGTCCGGGGCATGTTCGGCAACATAGATTGCCGCCCCGCCATATTCGCCGCCAAGCGCCAGGCCCTGTAGAATGCGCAGCAGGATGATAATCACTGGTGCGGCCATGCCGATGCTGGCTGCCGAAGGCAGAAAGCCGACGCCCGCAGTGGCAATACCCATCAGAGTGACAGTGACGAGGAAAGTGTATTTGCGGCCGAGCTTGTCGCCCAGATAACCGAACAGGATCGCGCCGAGCGGGCGAAAGCCGAAACCGACCGCGAAGCCCGCCCAGACCAGCAGGGCTTCAAGCGTGGCATTGCCGGAAGGAAAGAAAGTCTTGCCGATGATTGCCGCGAGCGTGCCGTAGATGAAAAAATCGTACCATTCGAAAATCGTGCCTGCCGAACTCGCGGCAATGACGAGCCGCATGTCCGAGGCGCTGGGCTCACCCTGTACTGCTGAATTTCCCTCGGCCATTGACTGCTCCCCACCGGATTCTGGCCGTGAGCCTTAGCCTTGGTTTTCGCCGGTGAAAAGCAGGTCTGTCGCGGCCTGCCATGCCAGCAGGATGGCGCCGTGGCGGGCAGGATAGTCGCGCGCGACAGCAATTGCCTCCATGCCGGGCCAGTCAGGCAGATCGCCGCCCGCTTGCAGCCACGTAGCAATCGCATTGCGCGCCCCGGCAATGTCTTCACCAGCACGTCCGGGCGCACCTGCGGCAAAGATCGCAGCGGCTGCCTGGCCAATCGCGCATGCCTGCGCCCTGATTGCGACGCGCGCTACACGGCCTTCGCCATCAAGGCCCAGACCCAGTCGCACCACACTGCCGCAACTTTTCGACCGCGCTTCAACTTGCAGCGGCAGGCCCTCGTCCCATGGCCATGCTGCTAGACCAGTTGCAAGCGCCAGAACTTGCGGCGTGTAGAGTGTTTCGGCCCTCGCCAATCCTCAGCGCCCGCGCGGCTTGTCGTCGACAGCAGTATCGTGTCCGGCGCGTTTGCGGCGTTCGGCAATCAGGCCAACCAACTTTTCGCTGCCGGCGTTGACGAAAGGATAGACGCGGGCCTGCGCGATCCAGTTCGGCCGCCCTCCGGGGCCCCAGGCAAGGTCGAAGCCCAACACGGTGATCGAAAAGGCCAGCACGACGATGATGAAGCCTTTGATCGTGCCGAAGCCAAAACCAAGTACCCGGTCGATTGGTCCGAGCAGTGACGCCCGGCTGCTGGCGCCGATCCGGTTCGCCAGAACCTTGATCATTGCATAGGGCACCAGCAGCAAAACGGCGAAAGCGAGCACGGAGGCCGCCGAGGTATTGTCGATATCGGGCTTGATGAAATCGTAGAGCGGCTGGTGCAGCGTGTGGATGGCGAAAATCGCGAAGAACCACGCGCTCAAGGCCAGCACTTCCTGCAGGAAGCCGCGCATGAAGCCGGTTATTGCGCATGCGGCCACGATAATCATGACCACGATATCAAAGCCTGTCATGGCGCGGACAACTACGCCTCGCCCAGAATCCGGTCAATGAGATTTGGCAGCATGGTTACCCCGTCATACATGTTTGACCCATCGCCATCACCGGCCGAGCGCGGGCCTATCGCCTTAGAAAAGCCCAGTTTTGCCGCTTCGCGCCGACGTATGCCGCTATGCGCGACGGGCCGCACCTCGCCCGCCAGTGACACTTCGCCAAACCACACCGAATTGTTTTGCAGCGGCTTGTCCGACAAGGACGAGACCAGCGCGGCGGCCACTGCGAGGTCTGCTGCGGGATCAGTGAGGCGGTAGCCGCCAGCAACATTGAGATAGACTTCCGCAGAAGAAAAATTGAGCCCGCATCGCGCCTCCAGCACAGCCAACAGCATTGCCAGCCGGCTCGAATCCCAACCCACCACCGCCCGGCGCGGCGTTGCCCCGCTTGCCAGCCGGACGATCAGCGCCTGTACTTCCACCAGCACCGGGCGTGTTCCCTCTATCGCCGGGAAAACCGCGCTGCCGGCAATGGCCTCTTCACGGCCTGACAGGAACAACATCGAAGGATTGGCCACTTCTTCCAGCCCTTCCTGCGCCATGGCGAAGACGCCAATCTCGTCGACCGGGCCAAACCGGTTCTTGAGGCTGCGCAGGATGCGATATTGATGGCTGCGCTCCCCCTCGAAGCTCATCACCACGTCGACCATGTGCTCCAGCACGCGGGGGCCGGCAATCGAACCGTCCTTGGTCACATGGCCGACCAGAACCAGCGCCACGCCATTTTCTTTGGCATAGCGGATCAGCTCGAAAGCCGACGCGCGCACCTGGCTGACTGTCCCCGGCGCGCCTTCGATCTGGTCGGAATGCATGGTCTGGATCGAATCGATTACCAGCAAGCTGGGCGGAGACATGCCGGCCAGTGTTGTCAGGATATCTCGCACCGAAGTCGCCGCCGCGAGGCGGATGGGCGCGCCTGCCAGCCCTAGGCGCTCGGCGCGCATGCGCACCTGGCCGGTCGCTTCCTCGCCGCTGATGTAGACGGCATCAGCCCCGGCCAGTGCAACACGCGCCGCCGCCTGCAACAGCAGGGTGGACTTGCCGATTCCCGGATCGCCGCCCATCAGGATGGCCGATCCCGGCACAAGCCCGCGGCCCAGCGCGCGGTCAAATTCAGCCAGCCCGGTCGAGCGGCGGGCCAGCCGTTCGGCGGGTGCGTCAAGCGGCTCGAAAGCAATGGTGCGGCCGCCGCCCGAGAGATTGTGCCGGGCGGAAAATACGGTTTCAGGCGCCTCTTCCGCCAGCGTGTTCCATTCGCCGCAATCGGCACATTGCCCCTGCCAGCGGTGCGTGACCGACCCGCAGGCGGCGCAGACATATCGGCGTTTAGCTTTGGCCATGGCAGCTGCTTATCGAGAACGTATCAGGAACACAAGTATGCGGCCCGATCTTTTGATCCAGACTGTGCATGGCAGTCGCAGCAAGCCCGCTTGATCCTCCGTTTAGGATCAACAGGGGCTGGCATCCCTCGCCCGCCTCTGCCATCTGGTTCCGATGCGTCAGAAGGAACTCCGCATTGCGCTCGTCTGTTATGGCGGCATCAGCCTGGCGGTCTACATGCATGGCGTCACCAAGGAAGTCTGGCAGCTGGCGCGGGCGAGCCAGAGCTTTCTGGCAAAGGATGTTCATCCCAATTCCACGGGCGGGGTCTATCGCCGCCTGCTCGAGACGATCGAGGCGCGCTCCGGCATGCGGCTGCGGATTCTCACCGATGTGGTCGCTGGCGCGAGTGCCGGCGGGATCAACGGGGTGTTCCTGGCGCAAGCAATCCATTCGGGACAGTCGCTGGAACCGCTGACTCAGCTTTGGCTGGACCGTGCCGATATCGACGTGCTGCTCGATCCCGATGCCCGGCCCTGGACCCGGTTCGTCAAATTCGGCGCGGCGCCTATCGTGCTATGGCTGCTGACGCGGCGCGGCAACGCGGTGTCTGCCAGCGTGGCCCGCGAGACACGCTCCGAAGTGCGGGCCAAGCTGTCGCGCTTCATTCGCTCGCGCTGGTTCGAGCCGCCGTTTGGCGGTCTGGGATTTTCGCGGCTGCTGGCCGAAGCGCTCGACGCGATGGCGAAAAGCGAGGCCGGGCCGCCGCTGCTTCCGCCCGGACACCCGCTCGACATGTTCGTCACGACGACCGACTTCAAGGGATTTCCCGAGGCGGTGAGACTCCACAGCCCGCCGATTGTAGAGGAAAGCGAGCATCGCCTTTCCGTCGGCTTCCGCGCGCCCTCGCCCTCCAAGCCCGGGGCCGCCTTCGCGGCTTTGCCTGAACTGGTGTTTGCCGCCCGCGCCACTGCGAGCTTCCCGGGCGCTTTTCCAGCCTTGCAGGTTGGCGAGATCGATCAGCTGATGCGCGAGCGCGACCAAGCCTGGCCCAGCCGCGATGCCTTCCTGCGCCGGATCATGCCCGAGCATGCCCAGCGCGGCGATGTCGGATCGGTCGCGCTGATCGATGGCTCGGTGCTGGTCAACGCGCCATTCGCGGATGCCATGCGGGCGCTTCGCGACAAGCCCGCCCAGCGCGAGATCGACCGGCGACTGGTCTACATCGATCCCCGGCCAGACCGGGTGGGCGGGCTGCGGCGCACCGATCCGCGCCCGCCGGGCTTCTTTTCTGTCATCTTTGGCTCGCTGTCATCGATTCCGCGCGAACAGCCGATGCGCGACAACCTGGAACTGCTGGCCAGGCAATCGGCCGAAACAGCGCGGCTGCGCGGCATTGTCGAGGCGATCCGCCCTGAAATCGAACAGGCCGTGGAAAAGCTGTTCGGCCACACACTGTTCTTCGACCGGCCCAATCCCCGGCGGCTCGCTTCCTGGCGTACCAAAGCCCACAACGCCGCCGCCGAATATGCAGGCTATGCCTATTCGAGCTACGCCCGCGTCAAAGTGAACGGCGTGATTGACGATATCGCGGCCGCCATCCGCGCCTCATCGCCCGAATTGCGGGCCATTCCCGAAAGCGTGATCAGCGCCCATTTGCGGCAGCATCTTGCCGGAGATGGCCTGAGCCAACTTTCCTCAACCCGCGGCGGGGCGACTGATGCGACGATCGACTTTCTGCGGGACCACGACTTGCCCTTCCGAATCCGCCGCCTGCGCCTGCTCTCGCGCCAGCTTGCCGAAGACCGCACGAACGACGTGCCCGAGGATGTGGCCAAGCTCGAGGAAGCGCGTGAGACGGTCTACGCCGCGCTGGCGCTGTACTTCAATCTGGAAGCAGGCGGCATTGCCGATGAGACCTTCCCCGAGCTGGCCTCGCGCGTTTTTGCCGAACCCGGCGAAGTTCTCGCCCGGCTCGCCGCCAGACGCAATTTGCGCCAGACCGATATAGCTGCCGAAGCTATGATTTCCGCCATGCTGGTGCGCATGCCAGTCGATCTGCGGCGGCGCATCCTGTTCGCCTATCTTGGTTTTGCCTTCTATGACACGGTGACGCTGCCGTTGCTGCGCGGCGAGGGCCTGACCGAATTCAACCCTGTGCAGGTTGACCGAATTTCGCCCGAAGATGCCGATTCGGTGCGCAGCGGCGGCGCTTCCGCATGCCTTCGCGGGATAGAATTCTACAACTTCGGTGCTTTCTTCAGCCGGACTTACCGGGAGAATGACTACCTGTGGGGACGGCTGCATGGCGCCGAGCGCATGATTGACCTGATGGCCTCGACCGTGCCCGCCGATACGCCGCTGGATGCGGACGAATTGCTCGCTTTCAAACGCGCGGCCTTTGCCGCCATTCTCGATGAAGAAGAATCGCGCCTGATTTCCGATCCTACGCTTGTACCCGGCATTCGCAGCGAAATTGCGGCGGCGGCGACCAACGGCGGCAGCTGAACTGGCCTTTCGGGGCGTCAGGCTCGCAGGGCGGCGAGATAGGCGTGCGAGCGGGCTGCGGCTTCCATGCGCGCAATGGTAAAGGGCGGCTCCTGCTCGACATAGAAGTGCTGCACACCCGCAGCCAGTGCAGCAGGCAGGATGCGCGCCCAGTCCTGCTTTCCCGAACCGACTTCGCAAGGCGCCATCGACAGCGCGTAGTTCGCAGTGGTCTGCGCGGTCAGGTCTTTCATGTGCATCCAGTGCAGCCGCCCGCGGTAGCGATGAAGGAAGTCCACCGGGTCGAGGCCTGCTGCGGCAACCCAGCCAATGTCGACTTCGAACGAAACCATCCTCGCGTCGGTTTCGCGCATCAACACCTCCCAGCCCGTCGTCCCGCCAGTCTGCGCGAATTCGACATTGTGGTTGTGATAGCCAAGGGCAATTCCCATCGGCCTGAGCAATGCGCCGCGCTGGTTGAGCATGGCCGCTGCCCGCTTCCAGTGGTCCACCCCCGCTTCGGCCAGCGACCGGGTCACCATCGCGCGGAAATCTTCGCCCGCGCGCGGCTTCATTCCCGCGGGGAGCGGCACAATCGGCAATACAGCCGCCCGCGCGCCGAGAGCGCCCAGTACGTCGGCAATGCGCTGCGGCTCGCTATCCAACGTCACGCTGCCGCTGGCCTGACCGGGAGCCATCGACGAAAGGCCCAGATGAAGCGAACTGATGCTCAGCCCTGCCCCGTCAGCCGCCGCGCGCACTTCGGTCGCAGTCTTGCCATAGAGCTGGGGCAGCTCGACTTCGCGATATCCGATGGCCGCAAGCTGCGCGAATGTCGCAGCCAGGTCTGCCTTGGGCTGATCGCCGAGCGTATAGAGCTGAATGCCGATTGGCTTGCCAATGCGCTCGAAAAAGGGGCGCCGAGGCAAGTGCCGGGCCAAGGCACTGCCGCCCGCGCTGGCGAGCGTCGCGCCCGCAAGGCCAGCGATCAGCGCGCGCCTGCTGAAGCCTGCGTTTTCCATCAACTCTCCCATTCGTCCGCATTTTGCCTGTTCGCCGACTATCAGGCGGCTTTGCGCCATCCGCAATCAAATTCCCGTGCTTTGCGATTGGCAATCGGGCGAGACTGCGCCGCGAGAGGCGTTTACTTTCCCTTCCACTCCGGCTTGCGCTTTTCGGCAAAGGCCTTTGCCCCTTCGCGCGCGTCTTCGGATGTGAAGATATGTCCGATGTAGCCCGATTGTTTCGTCTCAGCCTCTTCATCGTTCCATAGCCAGGATTCGCGGATAATGGCTTTGGATGCCATCACAGCGAGCGGACCATTGTCGGCAATGGTGCGGGCAAGTTCGCGGGCTGCGTCAATCGCGGGGCCATTAGTCAGGCGATTGACCAGGCCCAGTTCGTAAGCGCGGGTCGCATTGATGGGATCGCCGGTCAGCGCGAGTTCCATGGCCAGCGCACGCGGCAGCAAGCGGGGAAGCAGGATGACCCCGCCGCCAGCGGCCAGCAGCCCGCGCTTGACTTCTGGAAGCGCGAATTTCGCCTCGACATTGGCAACGATCATGTCGCAGGCAAGGGCCAGTTCCAGCCCGCCGGCAAAGGCAAATCCGTCGACTGCGGCAATCACCGGCTTTTTGGGTGTCCAGCTGGTCAAGGCGCCGAACCCGCGATCGGCAACGATCGGCAAGTCGCCGGTGAGGAACCCCTTGAGGTCCATTCCCGAGCAAAACGTGCCGCCTGCTCCGGTCAGGATGGCACAGCGCAGATCGTCCTCGGCTTCGAGCCGGTCCATCGCCTGCGAAATGCCTTCGGCCGCCGCGCGGTTCATGGCGTTCTTGGCATCCGGACGGTTGATCGTCACTTCGAGGATGCCATCGGCGGCATTGACCAGAACTTCATCGCTCACGGCGCTCTCCTGTCTTGTTGTGTTTCGGCGGGAGTGCATTGCCCGCCTGCCGCTGTCCAGCGCCAAAGCCGGGGCCCGATGCGGCCAAACGCGCCTTGCCTCGCGCTTTTGCTCTGCTAAGAGGCTCGCAAATTCCAGCCCCCAGGGAGTGCGCAGGCATCATGGCAAAGATCAAGGTGAAGAACCCCATCGTCGAAATGGACGGCGATGAAATGACTCGGATCATCTGGAAATGGATCCGTGAGCGACTGATGCTGCCCTATCTCGATGTCGATCTGAAATATTATGACCTGTCGGTCGAAAAGCGCGACGAAACCGGTGACCAGATCACTATCGATTCGGCTGAAGCCACCAAGAAGTATGGCGTTGCCGTAAAGTGCGCGACGATTACCCCCGATGAGGCGCGCGTCGAGGAATTCAAGCTCAAGCAAATGTGGAAGAGCCCGAATGGCACGATCCGCAACATCCTGGGCGGCACCATCTTCCGCGAACCGATCGTCATCCAGAACGTGCCCCGGTTGATCCCGGGCTGGACAGACCCCATCGTCGTCGGCCGCCATGCGTTCGGTGACCAGTATCGCGCCACTGATTTCGTGGTTCCCGGCCCGGGCAAGCTGCGTCTGGTTTTCGAAGGCGCCGACGGCAATGTGATTGACCGCGAAGTGTTCAACTTCCCCGGCGGCGGCGTCGCCATGGCGATGTACAACCTCGACGATTCGATCCGTGACTTCGCACGAGCCTCAATGAATTACGGTCTTGGCCTCGGCTGGCCGGTCTATCTCTCGACGAAGAACACCATCCTCAAGGCTTATGACGGCCGCTTCAAGGATCTGTTCCAGGAAGTCTACGAGGGCGAAGGTTTCAAGGAAAAGTTCGAAAAGGCCGGCATCACCTATGAGCACCGCCTCATCGACGACATGGTTGCCTCCGCACTGAAGTGGAGCGGCAAGTTCGTCTGGGCGTGCAAGAACTATGACGGCGACGTGCAGTCCGACCAGGTGGCCCAGGGCTTCGGCAGCCTTGGCCTGATGACTTCGGTGCTGATGACGCCCGACGGCAAGACTGTCGAAGCCGAAGCCGCCCACGGCACTGTCACGCGCCACTACCGCCAGCATCAGCAGGGCAAGGCGACCTCGACCAATCCGATTGCCTCGATCTTCGCCTGGACTCGCGGCCTGATCTATCGCGGCAAGTTCGACGACACGCCGGAAGTGGTCAAGTTCGCCGAAACGTTGGAACGCGTTTGCATCCAGACCGTGGAAAGTGGCAAGATGACCAAGGACCTTGCGATCCTGATTGGCCCCGAGCAGCCGTGGCTGACCACCGAGGGCTTCTTCGAGGCGATCGTTGAGAATCTCGAAGCGGCAATGGCCTGATATCGGGAGGCCTGATTTTTCGGGCGGCCTAAGCTAACAGGCCCTCCCCCAGCCCCTCCCGCAAGCGGGAGGGGAGGATGCGAAAAGACCGGCGCGGGGCAGAAATGCCTTCGCGCCGGTCCTGTTTCCGAAGAGGCAGGCGTGACCTGCCCCCTTTGAGGTGGTCAGATGTCGTCGTCCGCGTCCGGGCCCGTCATCATCTCCTCGGCAACACGGTCGGTCTGGCTGCGGATCGCAGCTTCCAGCCGGTCGCAAACTTCCGGGTTCGATCTGAGATAGTCCTTCGCATTCTCACGGCCCTGGCCAATGCGGATCGAATCATAGCTGAACCACGATCCGGACTTCTCGACGAGGCCCGCCTTGACGCCGAGGTCGAGAATCTCGCCGACCTTGGAAATGCCCTCGCCATACATGATGTCGAATTCGACCTGCTTGAACGGCGGCGCGACCTTGTTCTTGACTACTTTGACGCGCGTGGCATTGCCGACGATATCGTCACGATCCTTGATCTGGCCGGTGCGGCGAATGTCGAGACGTACCGAGGCATAGAACTTCAGCGCATTGCCGCCCGTCGTGGTTTCAGGATTGCCGTACATCACGCCGATTTTCATGCGCAGTTGGTTGATGAAGATCACCATGCAGCGCGAGCGGCTGATCGAACCCGTCAGCTTGCGCAGGCTCTGCGACATCAGCCGCGCCTGCAGCCCGACGTGGCTGTCACCCATTTCACCCTCGATTTCAGCCCGCGGCACCAGGGCCGCAACCGAATCGACCACCAGCACATCGATGGCATTGGAGCGCACCAGCGTGTCGACGATTTCAAGCGCCTGCTCGCCGGTGTCAGGCTGGGAAACAATCAGTTCGTCAATGTCCACCCCCAGCTTCTTGGCATAGGCGGGATCGAGCGCGTGCTCGGCGTCGACGAAAGCCGCTGTGCCGCCCGTCTTCTGCGCCTCGGCAATCACATGCAGAGCCAGCGTGGTCTTGCCCGAGCTTTCCGGCCCGTAAATTTCGATCACCCGTCCGCGCGGCAGCCCGCCAACACCCAGCGCAATATCGAGCCCGAGCGAGCCTGTTGAAATCGTTTCGACCTGCATCGTCTCCTTCGAGCCGAGCTTCATCGCGCTGCCCTTGCCGAAGGCACGATCGATCTGCGCCAGCGCCGCTTCGAGAGCCTTCTGCCGGTCCATGCTTTCCTTGCCTTCCTGAATCAGTTTGAGCTGTGCAGCCATTGCTATTCCCCTTGCCTAGTGATCCGACCCGGAAGGTCAATGGGCTATTCGTATCGGGTTTGTTCCAGTAGAACAAGGGGGGAACGATAAATTTTTTTCGTTTGATTCCCGGTGCGTCAGCCGGATGTGCGGAAGAACCCCGCAACCGCATTGTTCCAGGCGCCATCGAATTGGCGCGACACCGCCGCTTTCGGGGCGGACCGGTTGAAACCGTGGAAGGCTCCCGGCACCACGAGCAGCTCGCAGGCCACGCCAGCAGCCATAAGCCGACTGGCAAAATCGACGTTCTCGGTGACGAACAAGTCGAGCCCGCCCACGCCAATCCAGGTCGGCGGCAAATGCGACAGATCGGCTTCGCGGGCCGGCGCTGCAGCGGGCGGTGTCCCTTCCCCGCCGGGCTCATGGCCCAGATAGCATTGCCAGCCGAACCGGTTGGACGAGCGCGTCCAGACATGCGTGCCGATGTGCAAAGGAACATTGTCCTTCGTTCCGGTTCGGTCATCGATCATCGGATAGACAAGAACCTGGCCGCGGATCGGCGCGTCGCCGCGCTCACGCGCCAACAAGGCGACCTGCGCCGCAAGGCCTCCGCCCGCGCTTTCGCCCAGCAGCACGATTCGCTTCGGGTCGATTCCCAGCGCTTCCGCCTCAGCGTGAAGCCACTGCAGCGCGGCATAGCAATCGTCGCGTGGCCCCGGAAAGGGCGTCTCCGGGGCCACCCGGTATGCCACTGACACGACGAGGCAATCATGCGCCTGGGCGGCATCCTGCATGCGGAAAGTCTGCCGCCAGACCGAACCACCGATGTAGCCACCGCCATGCATGAACAGGATGGCGGGGCGCGGGGCGGAGGGAGTCTTGCGATTGATCACAAGCACTTTGACCGGCGGAGCGGCCGCCGGACCGGGGATGGAGATTTCCTCGACAGGAATGCCAGGCCGCAGCGGGGCATCGGGCAGATCCGGCTGCGCAATGCGGACGCCATCGCGGAACTGTCCCTCGAAATTGACTGGCGGCATCGCGGTGAGCGCTGCGCGTAATTCGGGATCGACGTGGGCTAAAAGCGGGTCGGAAACTGGTATGGTCATGCGGTCACGGTGAACGCAATTTGCTTCTGCGCCAAGCAAGAAGGCAGCAATGCCTAGCGGGCACTATGGCAAATGGCATGTCATTGGCTCGCAATTGTCGCTAATGCGGCCCTCCCCCCCAGATTCGTGGCGCGTTTGTGGCGCGGCCACGCAGGAGTTAAGTGCATGAAGCTGTTTCGCTGGGCTGCGGCCGGTGCATCTGCCTATGTGATCTACAAGTATTCGATCGGCAAGAAAGCAAAGGGCGAAAAAGTCTTCGACAGCCCCGAAGCTGAAACCAAACCGGCAAAGACGAAAGAGGCCAAGCCTAAAGCTGCAGGGTCGAAGCGCCGAAGCACGGGCGCCAAGGCCAAGGACTAAATCTAGCGCCCCTTCACCCTGGTCAGCACGCTGCTGACGGCGTCGGAAATCTGTTGCACGGAAAATGGTTTGGGCAGGAAGGCCACATTGTCGATGGCGATCTGCTGACGCAATTGTTCCTCGGCATAGCCTGACATGAACAAGACTGGCATGGCGGGTGCAAGGCGGCGAATTTCGCGGACCATGGCCGGTCCGTCCATCCCGGGCATGACAACGTCGGACACGACGAGATCGAACTTGCCGCCTTTGGCAACTTGTTCAAGCCCTTCCTCCCCGTCACGCGCCGGAGTCACTTCATAGCCGGCACGCGCCAGCGCGCGTTCGGCAACCATGCGCACCGGGTCTTCATCTTCCACCAGCAGGATTCGACCGCCGCCAGCCCACTGCTGCGCCTTGGCCGCGGGCGGCGGTGCTGCCTCGGCCTGCCGGGCGGCCGCGCCAGCCTCGACATGGTGGACGGGCAGATAGACGGTGAACCGCGTGCCCTTCACTTTGCCGCGCGCGTCAGGTTCACTTGCGGCGAAGATATAACCGCCCGACTGCTTGACGATGCCGTAGACCGTGGAGAGCCCCAGCCCGGTGCCCTTGCCCTGTTCCTTGGTGGTGAAAAACGGCTCCCAGATCTTGCCCAGATGTTCGGGCGGAATGCCGCCACCGGTATCCTCGACTTCGAGAGCGGTATAGTCGCCCTGCGGTATCACTTCGCTGCGCAGCGCGCGCACATCTGCCGGGCCGATCCGGCGCGTCACAATTGTCAGTTGACCCGATCCATCGCCGCCCTTTTTCGCCGAATGCGCCTGTATGGCATCGCGCGCATTGACCGCGAGATTGACGATCACTTGTTCGAGCTGAGTCGGATCGGCACGCACCGGCCCAAGGTTGCGATCATGCCGCACGGTCAGCTGGATTTTCTCGCCGATCAGCCGCTTGAGCATCTGCGATACTTCGCTGACCACGTCGGGCAGCTGCAGCACTTGCGGACGCAGCGTCTGCTGGCGTGAAAAGGCGAGGAGCTGGCGCGTCAGCGAGGCGGCCCGGTTTGAATTGGCCCGGATCTGCTGGATATCGTCATAGTCCGAATCGCCCGGCATATGGCGCATCAGCATGAGATCGCAGGTGCCGAGAATCGCGGTGAGGACATTGTTGAAATCGTGCGCGACACCGCCAGCGAGCTGACCCACGGCCTGCATCTTGGTCGCCTGCGCCACCTGCCGCTTCAGCCGGGTTTCCTCGCTGGTATCCGTCAGGCCCAGCAGCACGGCGGCCTCGCCCAGACCGCGAACCCCAGCGAGGCTCAGGGACACAGGCTCGTCAGGCTGTTCCTTCAGGCGAACGGCAATGTCGCCGGTCGCCACCGGGCCGAGGCAATAGCGGCGGATGGCATCGCTCAGCGGGCCTTTGTCTTCCTGAACCACGAGGTCGGTCGGGTAAGTCGGAGGCGCTTCACCTTCGCGCAGCGCGGCCCGCATGAAAGCGGGATTGGCAAACAGCAGACGCCCGTCGCGGTCAGCCATGGCGAGGCCCAGCGGCAATTGCGCCAGCAGCGATTCGAGGTGCGGCGAGGCCGAGCCGCCATCATTGTTGCCGGCGCCCAGTCCGGCGCCTGCATCGGCCACCAGTATCATCGATGGGGTCGTAGCCGGATCGGGATCTTGGGTGCTGTCGGGGTCGGCGAGCGGCAGGTAATAGAGTGTCAGCGCGCCGCCCTGGCGGCCTTCGCGCGCCCAGGTAAACCGGTCACCTTCGTCCTGACGCAGGAACGAGACGAATTCGCGCCCGGCTACGGCAGCCATGGCATCGCCCGTCGCTCGCAGGGCGAAGCCTGCACTGGCCGCCCGGATCAGGCCGTCGGGCTCCACCAGCGCAGCGGCAAATCCCGCGTTTGACAGCGCCTTGCCGACTTTGCCGTGCAAGTAATCAGCAATATCGCCAGTCGTGTCGACCGCTTCGATGGGGCTAAGCCGCCAGACCAGGAAATCTTCGCCCCGCCCGCTGCGCTCCGCCTCACAGCGCCAGCGGCCATCGGGGCGGCCGCCTTCGCCGTCGCTCTCGACCAAGTCCGCAAGGCCAGAGCCGTCGCGCCAGCCAGTGCGCGCCGCATTGGCCAGTCTCTCAAGCGAAGCGGCGTCCACTGGCAGACGCGGCGGCGCGAAGGCCGTGCCGAACCACTCGTCATAGCAGCGATTGGCGCAGACCAGCCGTCCTGCGCGGTCGGTAATGGCAACGGCGCAATCGTCTCGATCGATCGCCGCGACCGTGACGGACCAGTCGGGCAAGGAAACCTGCTCTACTGGCCGTACTTCCTGCGGGCGCGCCAGCCGCCACGCAAGAGCGCCCAGAGCGAGCAGCCCGCCAGCAAATCCAGCCACAACCAGCACCTGGCCCACGGCCAGCCAGACGATCAACAGGCTTGCGGCAAAAGCGGCGGCAATCAGCAACCAGTCGATCGCGCCGCTGCGGGCACTGGCTGGCGAACTCGAGCCGGGCTGGCTTTTGACTGGCTGGCTGGCGCCGCTGGCCATGCGCCTATTCGCCCTTCAGTCGGCGGCGGCGGCGGCGCCCGATCGTGATCTTCCAGAACAGGCTGGAAATGACATAGCCCAGAGCGCCCGTCACCACGGCCACTACGACGAGGCCAAAGACGAGGTATTTGCCTTCATCGCTGACCCAGTGAAGGAATCCCCAGACGTCATGGATCGAGAAAAGGCTGTCGATCGGCCCCAACTGCACTGCCGGATCAGCGTGAAGCATCACTTTGCCGAGCTTGTAGGAAAAGGCCCAGAGGATCGGCGTGGTGAAAGGGTTGGTCAGGAATGTCATGGCAGCGGCGAGCGGCACGTTCGCCCGCACTGGCATCGAGAGGATCGCCGCGAAAATCGTCTGGGCAAAAGGCACAATGATCCCGACGATGATCCCCAGCGCCACACCGCGCGGGACGGAACGGCGGGTAAAACGCCACAGCTCAGTCCGCAGCGCGCTCTTTGGAACGTACCGGTTTTTCTCGAGCTGGGCATGAGTCGGCATCTGCCGCGCAAACCAGTCCATTGTCCGGGCGAAGGGATTGCTCATGAGTGTTCACGCATAATACGGCCTTGCTCACGCTTCCAGTCGCGTTCCTTTATCGTCTGGCGCTTGTCCGCCGCATTCTTGCCCTTGGCCAATGCGAGTTCCACTTTCGCCCGGCCCCGGCTGTTGAAATAGATCGACAGTGGCACCAGCGTCATGCCCTTGCGCTCGATCGCGCCTTGCAGCCGGTCGACCTCGCGGCGATTGAGCAGCAGTTTGCGCGGGCGCTTGGGGACATGGTTATGGCGATTGCCGTGGCTGAATTCGGGCACATTGCTGTTGACCAGCCAGCATTCGTTGCCGCGCACTTCGGCATAGCTTTCGGCAATCGAACCCTCGCCAAACCGCAGGCTCTTCACTTCAGTGCCCGTCAGCATGATGCCTGCCTCGAACACGTCCTCGATATGATAATCGAACCGCGCGCGCCGGTTTTCGGCGACGGTTTTCTGCTTGTCGAAAATTGAATTCTGCGGACGTGCCATGGTGGAGCCGCATGTAGGCATTGCCGCGCGATTGTGAAAGGCGGCATTTCGCTCTGACTGGACGGCAATACCCTTGTGCTGCACACTTCAGCGCAGCCGAGCCGATTTCGGGGGAAATGCGATGCCAAAAAACAGGATGACCTTGGCCATTGCCATGCTGGCATTGACTGCCGCCGCGCCGCCAGCACCCGATCATGCCCTTGCAGTCGGCACGGTGATCGCCAGCTCCCCGGAGGCTTCGATTGATGGCTGGCAGCCGCTGTACCGTTCAAGCTGGGCCAAACGCGTACAAGGCGACAACGTCGTCACCGAAACCCAGGAATGCTGCATCGCCGTCTATCAGAAAGGCCTGGCGCTGCTGGTGCTGCGCACTGAACCCGTGACGCGCAACGCCCGCGGCGAGCCGCTGACCGAGCGCATTGTCCGCAGCAAATGGATCACCCGCCGCAAGGATGAAATCGTGACTGACTGCCAGATCCTGTCGATATCGCCCCAACTAAGCCTCTATGACAACAGGTCGGGGGCCATCCGTTCTGTCGCAATCGATAACGGTGAATTTGTCATCCTCGATTGGCGCGAGCCGGGGGGATATTGTGCATTCGGGGATTGAAGATTCGGCCAAGTATTTTGAGACTGATCGGTCCGGATCGGAGTAAAACCTCAGTATAACTGACTTGCCAATCGCCTGTTTTGATTGCAATTTCGCCTCATCCATGGGGTAGGGGGCGATTAATGCTGAGAGATTGGGCGCGGCTTTCGGCTGCATTGCTTGCGGTTGTTGCCAGTTCACCCGTCCAGGCCGCGCCGCCCAGCCCGCCCCCGCTCGAGGCTTATGGCGAGCTGCCTTCGGTTGAAGACATGGCAATTTCTCCCGACGGCAAGTCACTTGCCACTGTCGCTCGTGTGCACGGTGACAGAAGACTGATGCTGACCGACGTAGCCGGCAAGCTTCTCAATCAGATCGAAATCGGAACAGTGAAGTTCCGCGGGGTCGAGTGGGCGGGAAATGACAACGTCATTGTGACCAACAGCTGGACCCAAAGACTGCCCTTTGGATTCACGACAGACAAATTCGAAGCCTTCAACGTTTACGTCGTGTCGCGCGACGGCAATCTGCCACATGCCATCTTCCGCAAGAACCAGTCATTGCTTGACGCCTCGTTCGGATTCTACGGCGTGCGCCTGATTGATGGCAAATGGCAGGGGATGTTTGGCGGCGTCCGCCTTGCAATGGCGGCCGACCGGTCAGGCTATGTTTTCGAACATAGTCGACCGGAGCTTGTCATGGTCGATATTGCCGGCACGGAGACCCGCCGACTGGCTCGATCGGCGAGCGAAGGTCACTGGAAAAGCTGGCTTGTCGATGGCGAGGGAGCTGTGGCCGCAGCACTTGATGTTGCTGCGCAGAGCGGTCGCTGGACGGTCCTGAATGCAGACAGCAAGTCCATTGCCTCTGGCGAGGATCTGACCGGCGATACCAGATTGGTCTCGTTGGGCAAGGATGGCACCAGCGTCATCTATTCAGTCGAGAATGATACCGAGGGCCAGGTCCATTGGTACGAAGTTCCACTTACCGGCGGTACGCCCGCGGAAATCCTTTCTGATGCCAGTGTTGACAAAATTTACGTCGACAAGACCAATGGGCACATCCTGGGTTACCTGCCTCTGGCCGCAGCACCTCAACCCGTGATGTTCGATCCCAATCGGCAGTCCATCCTGCGGCGAGTCTATCGGGCGTTTCCGGAGCTGCATGTTTCGATTCACGATTGGACCCCCGATTTTAGCTATGTGCTTGTCCGGACGAGCGGCAACGGCGATGCCGGAACATGGTTTCTCGTCGACGTGAAACAGCGCAAGGCCGATTGGGTCGGCAGCGAGCGCCCGCTGTTGCGCGCGGAAAATGTCGGCGCAATATCCACATTCGCATACAGCGCCTCTGATGGAATGCAGATGGATGGCATCCTGACGCTGCCGCCTGGCAGGGAGGCCAAAAATCTCCCGATAGTCGTGATGCCCCATGGCGGTCCCAATTCGCATGACGAAGCCTCGTTCGACTGGTGGGCGCAAGCATACGCATCGCGTGGATACGCTGTGTTCCAACCCAATTTCCGCGGTTCGACGAATCGCGACGATGCTTTCCTGCGCGCGGGTTACGGCGAATGGGGTCGCAAGATGCAAACCGACATTTCCGATGGCGTGGCTGAACTCGTCAAAAAAGGAATCGTCGATCCCAAGCGGGCCTGCATCGTCGGCGCTAGCTATGGCGGCTATGCGGCACTGGCCGGCGTAACCTTGCAGCAGGGGCTGTATCGCTGCGCCGTTGCTGTCGCCCCGGTCAGCGACCTCCAAATGTTTTACAGCACGGAATACAGGGAAAGCGGCGAGAACAGGATGATTGGCCGGAGTCTTCGGGAAAGTCTGGGCAATCCCAAAGGCTTCGATGCGGTTTCACCCCGACGCTTCGCCAACAAGGCAGACGCCCCGATCCTCCTGATCCATGGCAGGGAAGATACTGTGGTGCCTTACCGGCAAAGCCAGGTGATGGCCGACGCACTTCGAGCCAGCGGCAAGCCCGTGGAAATGGTTGAATTCAAGGAAGAGGATCACTGGCTGTCCAGGAGCGTTACCAGAAAGCAGATGCTCGAAGCGAGCATGCGCTTCGTCCAGCAACACAATCCGGCAGACTGATTCGCCCAGACGCAGCCCGCGCGCCCAGGCTAGTCCCGCTACAGGCTAAACCAACCCCGCCACTTTCAGCGCAGCGTCCACCGCTGATCGCGCCGCATCGTTGCAGGGCACCAGCGGCAGGCGCAGTTCTTCGCTCATCCAGTCCTGCACGCGGCTGAGCGCATACTTGCAGGGGCCGGGCGATGCATCCTCGAACATGGCGTAGTGGAGCGGGTAGAGCGTGTCGTTAAGCGCGCGCGCCTTGGCATAGTCGCCAGCCGCCAGCGCCGCCTGGAAATCCGCGCACAGCTTGGGCGCGACATTGGCCGTCACTGAGATGCAGCCCACGCCGCCCGCGGCGAAGTGCGGGATCGCGGTGTCATCATCGCCCGACATCTGGCAGAAGTCGCCCTTGATGCCCATGCGGTGTTCAGCCACGCGGGAGAGATCGCCGCTGGCGTCCTTCAGCCCGATGATGCGGGTGGGAAAGCGGTTGGCAAGCTCACAGATCGTCTCGGGCTTGAGGTCAGTGACAGTTCGCCCCGGCACGTTGTAAAGCACGATCGGCAAATCGCTGTGCTCTGCCAGATACGAGAAGTGCGCGATCAGCCCCGCCTGGCTCGGCCGGTTGTAATAGGGTGCAACGACCAGCGCGGCCGCAGCCCCGCTCTTCTTCGAGAAATTCATGTGCAGCAGCGCATTTTTGGTATCATTGCTGCCGCAACCCGCGATGACAGGCACCCTGCCCGCTGCCTGCTCGATGCAGACCTCGATAACGCGGTGATGTTCGGCGTTTGACAATGTCGATGCCTCGCCCGTGGTCCCGCAAGGAACCAGCGCCGAAGAGCCCTGCTCGATCTGCCAGTCCACGAGCTTGCGGAATGCGGGTTCGTCAAACGCCCCGTCGCGAAATGGTGTTACCAGAGCCGGTATCGAGCCGGAAAACATCGACTTTTCCCTTGTCTTTGCGCCATGCCGGACTTGCCGCGCCGCACGCTACGTTTCATTCAGCGCCTGATAAGGAGCCTTTTCCCAAAATGTCCAGCATGCAGCGCACCATAAGTCTCGCCTTTCTTGCCGCCACAGCCAGTTTCGCCGTCGGTCTCCCGATATCGGCTCAGGCGCAGGAGGGCGGCGAATGGGATATGGCGCGCGCACGAAATGCAGCGGCCCCGCGCACGCCCATGGGGCAGGCGATCGAACGCTGGCGGCTGCTTTCCAAGAACGACAGCATGCCGTTTTCCGAATATTCCAGCTTCCTGCTGACTTACCCCGGCTTTCCCGATGAAGATAAAATCAAGGGCTATGCCGAGCGCGCGCTGGCACGGGAGACTGTGTCTTACCCGGCGCTGCTCGCCTATTTCGACCGGGTAAAGCCGGTCGGCAATCCAGCCAAGGCGCTCTATGCCCTGGCGCTGGCGGCATCGGGCCGCTCGGAAGCGCGGAGCGTGGCCGTCGAGGCGTGGCGCGGCGGGGCGATGAGCGAAACCGCCGCAGCAGCGCTGTTCGCCCAGTTCGGCCGCTATTTCACCACGGCTGATCATGATGCCCGGATGGACGCACTGCTTTGGTCGGGCGATGTCATTCTGGCCCAGCAGGCGCTGAACTATGTCTCGTCCGACAAGCGCACCATTTTCTCCGCCCGCCTTGCCATGATGCAAGGCAACAGCCCCGATCAGCTTGGCATTCAGGCTTCGCCGGACATGCTTCGCGATTCTGGCTATGTCTACAATCGCATCCGCCAGCTGAAATCGAGCGGCAACTATCCCGGCGTCGCCCAACTGCTCGTCGTCCGGCCGCGCGCCGCCAATCCGCCGTTCGATCAGACCAAGTGGATCGGCGAATTGCTGCAGGCGGCAAAAGGGGCCGGTGCGGAAACCGCGGTGAGGATTGCCCAGTCAGTCGACGATGCCTTCGCGCCGGGAACCGATGTCAGCCGCCTGGGCTTCAAGCTGCGCGATGACTACACGTCACTGGTCTGGCTCGGCGGCACCAAGGCACTCTATTCTCTCGGCGACGGCAACGCGGCATCGCAGTTGTTCTATCGCTATGGCGCTGCCGCCCGCACGCCGCAGACACGTTCCAAAGGGTTCTACTGGGCAGGTCGCGCGCTCGCCTTGCGCGGCAATGCCTCCGAGGCGAACCGCTATTTCGAAATGGCCGCTGCCTATCCGGACCAGTTCTACGGAATGCTCGCGCTTGAACGGCTGGGCCGGCAACTGCCCGACATGCGCACTGCCCCCAGCGGCACGCCGACACCGCAGGAGCGCGCTGCCTTCAATGCCCGCCCGCTGACTGCGGCCGTGCGCGAAGTTGCGCGCGATTATGACTGGCAGACCAGCGTGCGTTTTTTCCGCGAGATCAGCGACCAGCCGCAAACTCTTGGCGAACACTTGCTGGTGGCAGACCTTGCCCGCGAGATCGGCAGGCGCGATCTGGCAGTCATTCTGGGTCAGTCCGCCCACGCCGACGGCTTCGGCAACTTCCACACGATTTCGTTTCCGCTGATCCCCAATCCGCCCGGAACGGACTGGACTGTGGTCCACATGATTACCCGGCAGGAAAGCCAGTTCGCGCAGAACGCCATCAGCCATGCCGGCGCGCGCGGGCTGATGCAGCTGATGCCCGGCACGGCGCGGGAACAGGCGGGAATGCTGGGCCTGTCATATGAGCCCAGCCGCCTGATTTACGACGCGAACTACAACCTGCAGCTCGGCGATGCCTATTTCGGCCGCATGATGACGACTTACGCCGGTTCCTATCCCCTCGCGGTCGCGGCCTATAATGCCGGGCCTGGCAACGTGAACCGCTGGTTGCGGGACAATGGCGATCCGCGCAATGGCGGCGTCGACTGGATCGACTGGATCGAACGCATTCCGCTGATGGAAACCCGCAATTACATCCAGCGCGTGCTGGAGAATGCCGTCGTCTACGAAGCCATGAACCCGGCAAAGGCACGCATGCGGGGCCCCAATCCGCTTAGCCGCTTCCTCGGCAAGCGAAGCCCCGGCTAAGGCCTGCTACAGAGTTAAATTGACTTTGATGGCGCAATGCGGCGGACTTCGCGGACTGGCTCGTGGATGAACGACAATGACGAATGGACCGCCGATCACTCCCGCAGGCTTGGCCGCGCTTCGCGCCCGCTATGACCATTTGCTGGGCACCGAACGGCCCGCAATTGTCGAAGTGGTCAGCTGGGCGGCCGGCAACGGCGATCGCAGCGAGAACGGCGACTATCTTTATGGGCGCAAGCGAATGCGCGAGATCGACCGGGAGCTGGCGCACCTTGCCCGCCGGATGAAAACGCTGCGGGTGGTCGATCCGGCGCGGCAGGAAGACCGCGAGCGGGTGCGCTTTGGCGCGACAGTCGCGATTGCCGATGAGGACGACAAGCATTTGCAGCTGACCATTGTCGGCGATGACGAACAGGACGCCACTGCCGGCCTGATCGGCTGGAGCGCCCCATTGGCGCGCGCTCTTCGCGGCGCGGGTGTCGGAGACTTGCGCCGGGTGGTTCTTCCGGGCGGCGAGAAGGAATGGGAAGTGCTGAGCGTCAGCTACCCGTCGGAATGACTGGCAGCCCCGCATGGCAAGCTACGCCATCGCGGCAGCAAGCTTCTGGTGGTAGGCATAATCGCGGTATCCCGGGCCGTTATAACCCTTGGCAAATGCCCGGCAGCTTTCCGGATCTGCGGAAATCTTCGCCATTGCGCGGGCGAGGCCGCTGAATTCGAGATAGCGGCACAAGAGTTCGTAGTGGGCGGCCTCGCCGTCCAGTGCCGAGCGGGCGAGCGCATAGGGCGAGGCATAGCCCAGCTCGTCCCACCATTCTCCCAGAACCTGGAACTTGCCCCAGGAGCAGGACATGAAGGCCGCATCGACTTCGCCCGTGCCGAGGGCGCCGAGCAACTTGTCCCAGCTGCTTTCCTTATAGCCGCCCACCACACCGTTGCTGAAAGAACAGACCGACCATTTTCCGCCCGTGTGCCGGTGAAATTTGTGGCGTTCATAGAGCATGGTCGGCCGCCCGCGCCGATCAAACCCGCCACCCGCACTTTCCACGCGCGCAACAGCCCGGAGCTGCCCGAGGCTGACTCCAAGCCGCCTGGCGAAGGCCGACTCTTCCGCAGCCTTGATCGCGCCCACTCGCGCACTGGTAAAAGCCCTGAGCAATGCTTGGCGCGATTTGCTTCCCCATCGGCCATCCGCCGTAACGCCGATCTCCTCCTGCAACATGGAGATATCCATCATCAGACCCCTGCAAATTCCGCGAAAGTGTTTAACCTATTTGGTTTGTTTTGTCAATCGATCCGGTTAAATGGCGGACCTTGTCAGACCATCGACTTGGCAGCTGGAGGCGGCTAACAGACCAGCGTGAACCTGAAAGCCGCCATTCCTGCCGTCGCCGCAGCCACTTTGTTCGTCGCGCCCGCTTTCGCGCGCGACAGCCTTGGCATTTTTGAAAGCTGGGGAGCCTTTCGCGATCCCGCTACCGCAACAAGTGGGCCGCGGTGCTATGCCATCGCCAAAGCCCAGCCGAGCCGGCTTGCCCGCGACTACGAGCCCTACGCCACGGTCGCGATCTGGCCGCGTCAGGCAATCCGCAATCAGGTTCACTGGCGACTCTCGCGCAAGCTCGCACCCGGCAGCCGCATTGTCCTGAGTATCGGCAACCAGCGCTTCGACCTCACCGGCGGGGGCGGCGATGCCTGGACGGTCGACCGGCGAATGGATGCGGCAGTGGTCGCAGCCATGCGCTCTGCCCAATCGATGACGGTCAGCGCGCGCGGCGCCTCTGGCGGAGGCTTCTCCAACACCTGGCAGCTGGCGGGTGCGGCCACTGCGATGGATGCAGCGGCGCTGGGCTGCGCGCAGCTGCGGTAGCCATCGCGCGCCTTTGCGACTATAGGCCCGCTCCATGGCCGACACTGCCCTCATGACGATCCCCGGAAATTTCGATCCGTTGCCCGCCGCCCGCGACATCACGCCGCGTGAGGATGGCCGCATTGACCTGATCGGCCTGCCCCGCACGCGGATTGGCGAACTGTTTGCCGAAGCTGGTCTTGACGCCAAAGCGGCAAAGCTGCGCTCACGGCAGGTATACCACTGGCTTTACCACCGCGGTGTCACCGAATTCGAAGCGATGACCGACATCGCCAAGACCATGCGGCCCTGGCTTGCCGAGCGCTTTGTCATTGGCCGTCCGCAAGTGGTCGA
>Ga0075370_10000023_pt1 | contig 54029 bp, 41 predicted proteins | sample EndMethybrTD3035_FD_71398 | JGI IMG/M metagenome (GOLD analysis project Ga0075370, IMG submission 71398) | Populus endosphere microbial communities from Tennessee, USA - Endosphere MetaG P. TD hybrid TD303-5 | ecosystem: Host-associated > Plants > Roots > Endosphere | place: USA: Tennessee... | reverse complement strand
CAGGTGATGCCGATCCGGCGGAACTAGCGCGGCTGATCGCCAAGTGGTTCAGCACCTGGCGTGGCATTGGGCCGAAAGTGCCCGCGCCCTCATTCGGTGATCCTGTGGCGCCCGCGGGCGGCACTTCGCCAGCTCCTGGCGTCACGCCCGTCGGCGAAACGCGCGTGCTGGTAGAGCCCGAACTGCCGCGCGGCCTCAGCGTGGCAATCCTGCGTCCCTGGCGGCAGGTGAACGATTCGATCGCCTATAATCAGGGCCTGATGCTCGACTCTCTCTCACAGGCGCTGATCAACCGGCGGCTCGAAGCCAAGGCGCGGGCAGGGGGAAGCTATCTGTTTGCCCAGGTCCAGCAGCAGGACGTCAATCGTTCGGTCGACGGCACTTTCGTTTCGATCACGCCGCTGAGTGCAGACTGGAAGAGCGCGCTTCGCGACGTTCGCGCGGTGATTGCCGATGCGCTGGCCCGTCCGCCGAGCCAGGAAGAGATCGACCGCGAGGCGGCAGAGATGGAAATTGCCTACAAGGTGCCTGTGGAGCAGCAGGCGCTGCTGGCAGGCGGCAAGGTCGCGGATGATCTGGTGACGGCCCTCGACATCCGCGAAACTGTGGCTGCGCCGTCTGATGTATTGCGGATATTCCGCAGTTCCAAACCGCTGTTCACGCCTCAGGCGGTCATGCAGCACACGAAAACCCTGTTTTCCGGCACTGTTACTCGCGCGGTTCTGGTCGCGCCGAAAGAAGGCGAAGGCGATGCAGCAGCGCTTCGCATCGCGCTTGCCGAACCCGTCGCGGCGGATTCCGCTGTGCGGCTTGCTTCCAAACCGATCCGCTTCGATCAGCTGCCGGCAATCGGCCCGGCCGGCAAGATTACTGCCATCGAGCCCACTGGCTTGCTTGGCATCGAACAGGTTACCTTGGCAAACGGCGTCAGGGCGCTGCTTTGGCCGACCCCGGAAGAGCCGGGCCGGATGACGGTGAAAGTTCGCTTCGGCGGCGGCTACCGCATGTTCGGGCCGAAAGATGCGGCGAACATTGCCCTCGGCGATATGGCGCTGGTCAGCTCGGGCCTCGGGCCGCTTGGGCAGGAAGACCTCGACCGCATCAGCACGGGCCGAAAGATGGGCTTCGACTTCAAGATCGAAGACACCAATTTCGAATTCACCGCGGAAACGCGCCCCGATGACATGGCCGACCAGCTCTATCTGTTTGCCGCCAAGCTTGCCATGCCGCGCTGGGATCTCAATCCGTTCCTGCGTGCGAAAGCGGCCTCGCGCCTGCAATACGATGCCTATTCAACCTCGCCGCAAGGCGTGCTTGAGCGTGACTTGCGTTATCTCCAGCACAATTCCGACGCGCGCTATCGCACGCCGACGCCCGATGAGATCGAAAAGGCCACACCGCAATCCTTCAAGCAGGTGTGGAGCCGCGCGCTCGAATATGGCCCGGTCGAAGTGCAGATATACGGCGATTTTGACCGGAATGCTGCGCTGGCCGCATTGCAGCGCACTTTCGGCGCCTTGCCTACGCGCAAGCCGCTGCCAGCCAATGCTGCACCGGCGACGGCAACCTTTCCCCAGCCCAACGCGCAGCCACTGGTCCTTACACATCGCGGCGATGCCAACCAGGCTGCGGCGCTGATGGCCTGGAGCACGGGTGGCGGCATGGCCGGAGTGACGGAATCGCGTCAGCTCGAAATCCTCTCACAGCTGTTCACCAATCGCCTGATGGACCGCATGCGCGAGAAACTGGGCGCGAGCTATGCGCCGCAAGTGATCAACAACTGGCCGCTGGACCTGTCCGGCGGGGGTTCGATCATGGCACTGGCGCAGATACAGCCGTCTGACACCGGCGCCTTCTTTGCCGCCGCGCAGGAAATCGCGGCAGATCTGTCTGCCCGGCCGCCGAGCAGCGATGAGTTGACGCGGGTGCTGGAACCGCTTCGTCAGCAAATCACGCGCGCGACCACCAGTGCGGGCTTCTTCATGAGCCAGCTCGAAGGCGCGACGCAGGATCCTTCGCGCATCGGCGCGGTGCGCACTCTGCTGATCGACTATACCCAGACCACCCCGGAGAAGATGCAGGCACTTGCGCGCAAGTACCTCGATCCCAATAAAGGGTGGAGGCTGGCCGTGGTCCCGCAATCGGCTGTGACGCCAAAGGCAGCGCCGGCGCGGTGATCGCCTGCGCCGTTGGCAATTGCGCACAGAGGCGCTAAGGGCCGCCGCTTCACGAAGGAGCAAACCCGTGGCGAGTAACTGGACACCCGACGGCTGGAAGGCCCACGAAGCGCGGCATCTGCCGGCTTACGAAAGCGCGAGCGAACTCGCCGGGGTGGAAAGCACGCTGGCGAAATTCCCGCCGCTGGTCTTTGCCGGTGAGGCGCGCGCGCTCAAGCATGATCTTGCCGAAGTGGCGCAGGGCAAGGGTTTCCTGCTCCAGGGCGGCGATTGTGCCGAGAGCTTTGCCGAACATAGCGCCGACAACATCCGCGATACTTTCCGCGTGTTGCTGCAAATGGCGGTTGTGCTGACATTTGCCAGCAAGCAGCCAGTGGTGAAAGTCGGCCGTATGGCCGGCCAGTTCGCCAAGCCGCGATCGGCGCAGACCGAGACGATCGATGGCAAGGAACTGCCCAGCTATTTTGGTGACATCATCAATGGCATCGAATTCGAGGATGCTACGCGCCGCAACGATCCGGGCCGCATGCTTCAGGCCTACGGGCAGTCTGCCGCGACGCTCAATCTGCTGCGCGCATTCGCGGGCGGTGGGTATGCCAATCTGCGTCAGGTGCACCAGTGGACTCTGGACCATATCGGCCGCAGCCCCTGGGCGAAGAAGTTCCGCGAAACCGCCGATCGCATTGGCGAGGCGCTGGACTTCATGGCCGCTTGCGGTGTCGACCCCACCAGCGTTCCCCAGCTGCAGGGCACCAGCTTCTACACCAGCCACGAGGCGCTGCTGCTGCCTTACGAAGAGGCCATGACCCGGCGCGATTCGCTGACCGGTGACTGGTACGACTGCTCGGCGCACATGCTGTGGATTGGCGACCGCACTCGTTTCGACGGTTCGGCCCATGTTGAATTCCTGCGCGGAGTTGGCAATCCCATTGGCATGAAGTGTGGCCCCAGCCTTGAGCCCGACACTCTGCTGCGCATGCTCGACACGCTCAATCCTGGCCGTGAGGCAGGTAGGATGACTCTGATCAGCCGTTTCGGCCATGACAAGGTCGAAGATGGCCTGCCGAAGCTGGTCCGCGCGGTGAAGCGTGAGGGCCATCCGGTCGTCTGGTCGTGCGATCCGATGCACGGCAATGTCATCAAGTCCGCCTCCGGCTACAAGACGCGCCCGTTCGAGCGGATCCTGGCGGAAGTGAAGGGCTTCTTCGCGGTTCACCGCGCCGAGGGCACGCACGCTGGCGGCATCCACATCGAGATGACCGGACAGGATGTCACCGAATGCACTGGCGGCGCCGTGGCGATCACGGATGAGGCTTTGGCGGACCGGTATCACACCCATTGTGACCCCCGGCTCAATGCCGCGCAGTCGATCGAGCTGGCCTTCCTTCTGGCCGACATGCTCAATCTGGAAGCGACCGAGCGCGAAAAGCAGGCAGCCTGATCGGCTCGGGCCGGGCGACAATGTCTGGGCAAATTGCTGATAACGCCTTCGCTATTCGCGGCGCGACCTGCTGAAATCAAGTTAGATGGCCGCCGGCAACACTTAGTGCCGGTGTGTCCACTTGTGGGCCTTCGATGCGCGATATGCTGAGGTAGCTTACTTTTGACTTGCCTATTGTCGGCGTGCTTGCTTTTACCTGTAAATGTTTATTTCAAGCCGCTCACTAACAGTTTGCTGCATTGTAGCCAGTGCAACATTGACAAGCACGGCGCATGCGCAGCGAGCGGCTGACAATGCGATTGCGAATTCGGACGATGGTTTCGGAACTACCGTCGGCCTTGAATCAACCGGGATTTATACCGAGCAGGATGCGCGGGGTTTCAGCCCGATCAAGGCCGGAAACTTGCGCGTCGATGGCGTCTATTTCGACATCATCGGAACGATGCCCAGCCGCCTCAAGCAATCGACCGGAATCCGCATTGGCTTTGCCGCCGAAAGCTATCCGTTTCAGGCCCCGACGGGCATCGTCGACCAGCGCCTGCGTCCGTTCCCCGAGAAGAACGGCGTAAGCTTGGGCGCCAATCTTGTCAGCTATGGCGGCCAGATTGGTGAAATCGACCTGCGTTTGCGCAACGAGGCGGGAACGCTGGGCCTGATTGCCGGCTTCGCCTATTCTGACTTCCGCTATGGCGGCGGCTCGAAAGTGACCAGCTATACAATGGCTGCCCGGCCGATCATCCGCATTGGCGGTATTGAAATCGGACCGTGGGTCGCGAAGACAATCGTACCTTTTCAGCAGCCGCATGTTCTCACCATCGTATCGGGCGACTCTGTGCCAGCCGTGCCCGAGCAGCGCATCTATCTGGGGCAGAACTGGACGCGGACCCGCCTCAACAACGACAATTTTGGCGTCACTGCCAAAGTGCCAATCACTTCCCAGCTGCTGCTTCGCGGCGGGATGAATTATTCGAATGGCGATAAGGCGCGGTATTTTTCGGAATTCTATATTCTGCCGCCCACAGGACTGGTGGCCCGCCACCGCGTCATCGCCGACCCCGCGCAGCAAATCGATGCCACGAGCGGCGAGGCACAACTGATCTACCGCTTTGGCAGCGGCAAGTGGGTTCACCGGCTGGTGGGCGGATTTCGCATGCGCAGCAGGCTGACTGAAACCGGCGGCTCGCAGGCATTCGACTTTGGCACTGTCGAGTATGACCAATCCGATCCTGAAGACAAGCCAGCCTTCCAGTTCGGCCCGGTCAATTCCGGACGCGTCAAGCAGTCGGCTTTCATGCTCGGCTATCTGGGGCGGCTGCCGGGCGTCGGCCACATCAACATTGGCGTGCAAAAGGCGCGGTTCCGGGCCAGCAATCGCAATGGCACCACAGGCGTGGTCACTGCATCGCGCGATGACCCCTGGCTTTATAATGCTACGATCGGTGTCAACGTGACGCCATCGATCTCGCTCTATCTCGGCACGCAGCGAGGGCTCGAAGACAGCGGCACTGCGCCCGATCTCGCAACCAATCGCAACGAGCAGCTGCCACCGACGCGAACCACGCAATATGATGGCGGCATACGCTGGAAGTTCGGCGGCGGGCAATTGGTGGTCAACGCATTCCAGATCACCAAGCCCTATTTCAGCTATGACACCAGCAACCTCTTCACGCGGATCGGCGATGTCCGCCATCGCGGCATCGAGGCTTCGCTTTCCGGCCATTTCGGCAAGCGCCTTCAGGTGGTCGCGGGGGCGCTGGCCCTGCAGCCGCGGGTTTCGAATTTCACGCCGACGGCAGGCCAGCAGGGCGAACTGCCAACTGGCACGCCGTCGAAATACGTGCGTCTCGATTCCAACTACAAGACCGACATCTTTGGCGGGCTGACGCTGACGGCTGGATTGCAATATACCGGCACCAGAGCAGTCAGTGCCAAGCCGTTCGATTCGCTGGGCGGCAAGCAACTGATGCTGCCGGGCGTAACTACGATCGATCTCGGCGTACGTCAGCAATTCACTCTGGGAGGGGTGCCGATGAATTTGCGCGCCGTGCTGGCGAATGTGTTCGATCACACCAGCTGGAAAGTCCTGGCCCCCAACGTTCTCGACATTGATGAGCGGCGCCGGTTCAGTCTGACGCTGGTGGCCGACCTGTGACAACAAGAGCAAGCCAGGCTGCAATAGCCGGGCTGGCCCTTGCCTTGGCGCCTTCCGTGGCTTTTGCCCAGCGTGCGAGCGAAAACGCAGTCGACAGCGCCGACGATGCCTTTGGCTCGACTGTCGGCATGGAACAGACCGGCATCTATTCAGACCAAGATACTCGCGGTTTCAGCCCGACCAAGGCCGGAAATGCGCGCATTGACGGAGTCTATTACGATCCTGTCGGCTCGCTTTCCAACCGGCTGCGCATCGGCAACCTGATCCGGGTGGGCTTCACGGCCGAGCGATACCCATTCCAGGCGCCAACCGGCATTGTCGATTACCGTGTGCGGCCGTTCCCCGACAAACTGGGAACCAGCTTCGCCACCAACCAGCTGGCATATGGTGGTTATGTGCGCGAGTGGGACTTGCGCCTGCCGCTGGCCGGGGACCGGCTTGGCTTTATTGGCGGCGTGGCTTTGTCGGACACCCGGTACACCGACGGGAGCCGAATGGAGGCGTGGGGCGTGACTGCGCGCTTCAACGTCAAAGTGGGTGGTCTCCAATTTACGCCGCATGTCGGGTATTCCCTGTTTACCGCCAATCACGTCCGCCCCTTGACCGTGGTTTCCGGACCGACAGTTCCGCCTCTGCCCGAGGCGAGGCTCTATCTGGGGCAGGACTGGGCCAGGGGGCGCAACCTCAATCACAATTTTGGCGGGATCGTGCGCGGCCGGCTGCTCGGCAATCTTTCGATCCGCGCCGGGGTTTTTCGCGCAATTGGGGACCGGCAGGAAAACTATTCGGAAATCTATTCGATCCTGCCGGGCGGCGATCCTGCGGCGCCGCTGGCCAGCCACCGCCTGATCGCCGACCCTGTCCAGCTGCTGCGCTCTACCAGCGGCGAGGCTTTGTTCTTCTACAGCTTCAAGTCCGGCAAGTGGCAGCACCGGCTGATTGCCGGCTACCGTGCGCGCAACCGGCTGACAGAGACCGGCGGTTCCGACATACGCAATTTCGGCACAGTGGCATACGGAACACCGGATCCTGAGCCGGAGCCGGCATTCGTTTTTTCCCGGCCCAATTCCAACCGGGTGAACCAGTCGTCGCTGATGCTTGGTTATATCGGCCGGTATGACAATCGGCTCTCGGTCAATCTGGGACTGCAGAAAGCGCGTTACCGGGCAACGTTCACGGATGGCGTGAGCGGTCTGGAGACGGTAACCCGGGATAACCCCTGGCTCTACAATGCCAGCGTGACCTGGCAGGCAACGCATTCAATTGCGGTCTATGTCGGCACGCAAAGCGGGCTTGAAGACAGCGGCATTGCGCCGGAGAGCGCCGTGAACCGCAATGAGCAGCTGCCGACTACCCGCACTCACCAGTACGAGGCGGGTTTGCGCTGGAGATTTCCCCAGGGGCAACTGGTCGTCAACCTGTTCGAAATTTCCAAGCCCTATTTCACATTCGGTACCAACCGGGTCTTCCGCGAATTCGGCACTGTGCGTCATCGCGGGGTGGAAGCCTCGCTGTCGGGTCACTTCGGCAAGCGATTCCACCTGCTGGCCGGCGCTGTCCTGATGCAGCCGCGGCTCATTGGCGCCGAGCAGGATCGCCCCGCGGCCACGCCTTCGCTGTTCGCAAAAGTCGATGCCAACTACCGCACCGACATTTTCGGGGGACTGACTCCCACCGCCTCGATGACTTACCTCGGCACGCGGTCAGTTGGTACCGGCGGAGCGATGTTGCCGGGCTATGCGACAGTGGATCTCGGGCTGCGTCAGTCATTCAAGATTGGCACTGTGCCGCTCAGCTACCGGATGGTGGTCCTGAATGTGTTCGATGCGGCCAACTGGAAAGTGATAGCCCCAAACACCCTGCAAGTGGACGAGCGCCGCCGGTTCAACCTGTCGGTGGCTGTTGATTTCTGAGCCGCCTTCCACATGATCTGGTCTGGGCGTAAGGTCCAGCCGATCTTCGGAAAGGCGGAATCATGGAATTCGACCTGGCAATCACTGATGCATTGCTCTCGACCACGAGAGCCGTACGCAAGCGCCTGGACCTGAACAGGCCCGTCCCGCGCGACGTGGTGATGGAATGCATTCGCCTGTCGATGCAGGCGCCCACGGCCAGCAACAGCCAGGTCTGGCGCTGGCTGCTGGTCGACAATCCCGAAAAGCGGGCCGCGCTGGGTGAAATCTATCGCGATGCGGGGCGGGACTATCTGGCTGCCAGCGCTGCCACCACCAAGAGCGACGGGCAGATGGGCCGGGTCATGAATTCAGCGCTGTGGCTGGCGGAAAACATGGGCAAAGCACCCGTGATCGCGATCCCATGCATTGAAGGCGGCTTCGGGCAGGGCGCGCCCATCGCAATGCTGGCCAGCCAGTATGCCTCGATTTATCCGGCCGTCTGGAGTTTTCAGCTGGCTTTGCGCGCGCGCGGCCTGGGATCGACTCTGACGACGCTGCACTTGCTGAAAGCGGCGGACGTCGCTTCCTTGCTGGACATTCCGGAGACTGTGCAGCAAGTCGCCATGCTGCCCGTTGCCTATACGATCGGCACCGATTTCAAGCCAGCCGAACGCCCCGCGCCCGAAACGATCGTGCACTGGAACGCGTGGTAAGCTTGGACGGGTGGGGAGTGCAGGGCGCTTAGCGGCCTTGCCAGTCCGGCTTGCGCTTCTCGGCAAAAGCCCTTGGGCCTTCCGCGGTATCCTTCGCCTCGCGCCACGTCCCGAACAGAGGGTGAGATGACTGCCGGGAAATGGCATCCTGCAAGCTAGGCTGATCAAGCCCCCACATCGCGAGGGCTTTTGACAGCCGCACGGCCAGCGGAGCGTTGGCGATGATCTGCATGGCCAGTTCTCTTGCTGCCGCCAGCACATCGCCGTCGGCGATCTCGCTGATGAGGCCCATGTCGAAGCATTCCTGCGCGCTGATATTGCGCCCGGTGAGCAAGGGCAGCATGGCGCGCTTGAGGCCCGCCTGCCGCACCAGCCGGTGCACGCCGCCGCCGATGGCGATCAGTCCGACTTTAGGCTCGGGCAGGCCAAACACAGCTCGCGGCGAGGCGACAATGAGGTCGCAGGCCAGGGCGATCTCGAAGCCGCCACCTAGGGCCACGCCATTCACTGCCGCAATCACAGGCTTGGCCAGATCAAAGCGCTCGATGAGGCCAGCGTAGCCTGATTTCGGGTAAGGCGCATTGGGGTCGAACAGGCTGAGGTCGCTGCCCGCGCAAAACGCCCGTTCACCCGCGCCCGTAATGATGCATACTTGCGCAGCATCGTCGGCGGCAAAGCGATCGAATGCAGCATCGAGCGCGCGGTGCATGTCCGGCGTGATCGAATTCATCTTGTCGGGACGGTTGAGCGTGACGGTGAAAATGCCGCCGCTGAGGTCAGTCAGGATATGGTCGCTGGTCATGGAACTGCTTTCCCCCAAATCTGGCCTCTCGACAATAGCCGCCGCATTGGAGGAAAATCTCAATTGGCGGTGCGGGCGCAAAATACCCGACGAGGTTCGTCTCGGATCGAAACCGTGGACCGCGAACCTGACAGCCGCTTGGTAATATCTACTGGACAAAATCCGGTGATTTGCTTGAATACGTGGTTGGGAAATCGGGCAAAGGAGGGGGAACTATCATGGCGTCTATCGATGTAAATTCGGGCGGACCTGCCGCGCGTGAACGGCGGTTCTATGCGCGTATGGCATGGTTCGTGGTCGCGGCCGTGCTGGTGGGTTTCGGCCCGAGTTTCTACATCAAGCCGCTTGGGCTGAGCTATCCGCGGCCCAATCCCGATCTCGTGCCGAATCTGATGGTCCACGGCCTGGTGTTCACAGTCTGGGTGGCGACTTTCCTCGCGCAAGTCAGTCTGGTGGGAGCGGGGAGGCGCGATGTGCATCGCAAGCTCGGTGTGCTGGGCATGCTGCTGGGCGTGTTGATGGTGCCGGTGATGTATCTCACCACGCTCAATATGGTGGCTCGCGGAAGCACGCCGATCTTCAGCGATCCGCTCACCTGGTCGGCTGTGCCGATGGTCGCCATCCCGGTGTTCTGCGTCATGCTTTATCTGGGCTGGCGTGAGAGCCGCCGCGATCTGGCAGCGCACAAGCGGCTGATGCTGGGTATCATGCTGATGCTGTGCGAGCCCGCACTTCACCGCATTCCGCTGATGCCGCCATCATTGGTGACCAATGCCATCCAGATGATGCTGTGCTGGCTGGTCTTCGTGCCGCTGATCATGTGGGACATGCGCACCCTCGGCCGGCTGCACTGGGCGACGAAGACCGGGGCGGGACTGTTTGCGCTGGTGATCGCATTGCAGATATTCTTCCTCGGCGTTCCTGGAGTGTGGGCGAGCTTTGCCGTCCACTTGCCGGGAATGCCGGTCTAGCTCACCGCTGCCGCGCAGCCCTTGCATTCCGGGTCTTTCGCAATCTTCAAGGTGCGCAGGCCCGGTGCAAGGCCATCGAACAATTGCAGGCGGCTCCATTGCGGGTCACCCAGCACCGCGTGGCCGTTCAGCAGGACGCGAATGGCTGACATCGCCGCGAAGCTGCCAACGAGGCCGACCATTGCGCCAAGCACGCCGTCTGCTGCGCAAGTGTCGCAGTCTTCGGCGTCGAAAGCATCGCCGACAAAGCAGCGATAGCAGGCCTCGCCGGGCAAATGGCCGGCAAAGTTTGCGACCTGTCCCTGGAACCGCCCGATTGCCGCGCTGGTGAGGGGAATGGCCGATACAACACAGGCATCCGAAACAGCGAGGCGGGTGGCGAAGTTGTCGCAGCCATCGAGCACTAGGTCGGCCCCGGCAATCATTTGCGCGGCGTTGGCCTGGTCAATTCGCTGCGTGATCGGCTGCACATCCAGTGCGGGATCGAAGCGCGCGGTCCATTCGGCGGCGACTTGTGCTTTCGCACGGCCGTTATCCGCGGGCGCAAAAATCGTCTGTCGCTGGAGGTTAGACGCTTCGACGACATCATTGTCGATCAGGGTCAGCCGGCCGATGCCAGCAGCGGCGAGGTATTGCAGTGCGGGCGAACCGATCCCGCCGCAGCCCACCAGCACGACATGGGCCTGGGTGAGTGCCACTTGTCCCGCGCCGCCGACTTCAGGCAGGACGATATGGCGGGCGAAGCGCGAAAGACGGTCTGGCGGCAGGGACATTCGGCCCGGTTAGCCCTCAGGTTGGAGCTTGGCCAGTGCCTCGTAGGCGAGCACAGCACCGGCAATCGCGGCATTGAGACTGTCAGCCGCGCCGCGCATCGGGATCGTCACGCGCAGGTCGCAGGCGTCTTCGTAGTTTTCAGGCAAGCCTCTCGACTCATTTCCCACCATCAGAAAGCAAGGCGCCTCGTAAGGCGCGCCGCGATAGGGCAGGGCATCGCGCAGCGAGGCAGCGACCAGCTGGCCCTGGCCCGCACGCAGCCAGTCGATGAATTCTTCCCAACTGGCCTGTGCCAGCCTTTGCGTGAAAATCGCCCCCATGCTGGCTCGGACCGCTTCGACGGAGAACGGATCGGCGCACTGGTCAAGCAGGATGAGGCCGCCCGCACCCACGGCATCGCCGGTGCGCAGCATGGTGCCCAGATTACCCGGATCGCGCAGCGCCTGCGCCACCAGCCATATGGGCGACGCCTGACGGTCAATCGATTGCAGCGAGGTATCCCATTCGGCAAAGACCCCGCAAACGCCTTGCGGGTTGTCCTTGCCGCTGATCTTGGCGAGCAGCGCTTCGTCCATTTCAATGACGTCGCCGCCCGCTGCCAGCACGTCCGCTTCCAGCGCGGCAAGCAGAGGATGCGGATCGCGGGTGGTGGACATGGCGAGCACTTCGGGAAGCCGCCCGGCCTCGCGCGCATCCGTCAGCAGTCGCAGGCCTTCTGCGAGGAACTTGCCTTCACGCTTCCGGTGCTTCTTGTCGCGCAGTGAGCGCAGGAACTTGACTGCGGGATTGGAGAAACCCGTGATGGTGCGGCGCACGGACAGTCTCTAGTCCTCGCCGAAACGGTCCAGCACCAGCCCCACCAGCTTGGCCAGCGCCGCCTCGGCGCCTTCGCCTGCCACGCTGATTTCGATAGTGTCGCCTTTCGCCGCGCCCAGCATCATCAGGCCCAGGATCGAGGCGCCGCCAGCCTCGGTGCCATCCTTGCTTACAGTGACGCGCAAGTGATCGGGCATGATCGAGACCATGTTGACGAACTTGGCGCTCGCCCTGGCGTGGAGCCCGCGGTTATTGGCGATTTCGACAGTCTTGGTCAGCTGTGTCACGCTGTCTGCCCCAGGTATTCAGACGCCATCGTGATGTAGGTACGCCCGGCATCGCGGGCTGCCACAGCGGCGTCGTGGACATTCATGCTGCCGCGCGCTTTGGCAAGGCGGATCAGCATCGGCAAGTTGATGCCGGCGATCACTTCGACCTTACCCGCTTTCATCAGCGAAATTGCCAGATTGGACGGCGTTCCCCCGAAAAGGTCGGTCAGGATGATCGCGCCCTGGCCATCATCCACTTTCTTGATCGCGTCGGCAATCTCGCGCCGCCGCCGTTCCATGTCGTCATTGGGGCCAATGCATACCGTGGCGACGCCTTCCTGCCGGCCCACCACATGCTGCATTGCATGAACAAATTCCTCGGCAAGATTGCCGTGGGTCACCAATATCATACCGATCATGGGGCTGGCGCGCTCCGATATCCTTGCGACCGCACCCGGATTGAGAGGTTGCACTTCATCGCTGCTGTCCCTGTTCAAGCAAGTCAGCGGCGCGAGCGCCCAGGTTGCGGTGCAGCAATGTGGGGGAATATCCTGCATTGCGCAAGACCGCCGCGATCTCTTCGGCGAAGAAAACCGAGCGGTGTCGCCCGCCGGTGCAGCCGAAGGCAATGTTTACATAGGCTTTCCCTTGCGCCTCGTATCGCGGCAGAAGCAATAGCAATAAATCGCGAATGCGGGCGAAAGCTTCGTCAAAAGCGGGGTCGCGCCGGATATGGTCGGCCACGGGCTGGTCCAGCCCGGTCAGCGGCTTCAGATCCGGCACCCAATGCGGGTTGTCGAGAAACCGCATGTCAAACACCAGATCGGCCACTGGCGGCATTCCTCGGGCAAAGCCGAAACTGGTGATCGTCACTGTCGTTGCCGAGCCCGCGACTTTGCCGAAGCGTTCACGCATGACTTGGGACAACTCGTTGGCCGAATAGGCGCTGGTATCGATCACCATGTCGGCCCAGCGGCGAAGCGGCTCCAGCAGTTCGCGCTCTGCCCGGATTCCGGCGGCTACCGGCATGTCCTGCGCCAGCGGATGGCGGCGGCGGGTTTCGTTATATCGCCGCTCAAGCTCGGCGCTGCTGCAATCGAGAAAGAGAGTGGTCAGTTCCAGATCGCTGCGCATCGCCAGTTTCTTCACCAGCTCGATTGTAACGCGCGGATCGAAGCCCCGCGTGCGCGAATCGAAGCCAATGGCCAGCGGCGCGCGAACGCCGCCGTCTGGGCCGCTGGGCGTTTCGAGCAGGCGCGGGAGCAGGCGGATCGGAAAATTGTCGATCGTCTCCCAGCCAATATCCTCGAGCAATTTCAGCGCGGTCGACTTGCCGGCGCCCAGCAGGCCAGTGACCAGCATGACGGGCTGACGGGCGGCATCTTGGCCGGAAATGTCGGCATGGCCGGGCATTGTCGGCGCTTCTTGCACCTGCGCGCGCGCAAAGGGAAGGGGGAGGGCGGCGCGCCGAGCGCCTTGTCCCGCAGCGAAACGTCCGGCAAGGTCGATTGCGCGAAATGGCCTGGCTGGGAGCGGTAATGAAAACTCGGGTGATCCTATCAGCTGTCGGCAGCGATCGACCGGGCCTGACCCGCGCCTTGGCCGATGCCATTGCCGGGGCAGGGGGCAACTGGTTGGAAAGCCACCTCAGCCGCCTGGGAGGGCTTTATGTCGGCTCGGTGCTGGTTGAGCTGGACGCCGAAATGCTGGGCGCGTTCGAATCAGCGATCCGCGCTGTCGATTCCCATGGCCTCGCGGTTACTCTTCTGCCGGCTGGTGATGAGCCGGTTGCGCAGGCCGGCGACATGCTGAAGCTCGAAATCGTCGCGCAGGATCGGCCAGGTATCGTACGCGAAGTCACCACTGTGCTGGCTGAACTGCGAGTCAATATCGAGGATTTCGTCACCTCCACCCAGAACGGTGCCTGGTCGGGGGAACGGCTGTTCCGGGCAGCTGCGCGCCTTTCTCTACCTGCTGGATTGGGTATCGACGAATTGCGCACCGCTCTGGAGGCACTTTCGGGCGATCTGATGGTGGATTTCAGCTTTGCCCGGATGAGCTGAGGCAGCCGTCAAGCCAGCCAACAAACTGACAAGCATCAAGCGCGACCCAGGGGCAAAGAATCGCCCGGATTTGGCCTTTTGTTGCCAAATTGTCACGCTCTGACACTTTAAGCTCCTGATACAATGACGTGGATTGAACTACTGTCATCAGACTGTCAGTGGCCTGCCTCCTTGCAGGCATACGGGTTAGTCCCGGTGTGCGGCAACCAGCGATCCATTCCATAAGGGAGAATTCGATAATGCAACGCACTTCCAGAGCTTTTATCATGGCGACCGTGGGGTTTTCCGCGCTCTGTGTTTCGACACAGTCGTTCGCCGCACAGGCACAGGCCGATGAAGCAACTACGGAAGATGCCAACGATATCATCGTCAGCGCGCGCCGCATCGATGAACGTCTGCAAGACGTTCCGATCTCGGTCAGTGTGCTGAGCGGCGGGGATATCTCGCGTCTCAATATCGTCAATTCCGACGACCTGGCCAAGCACGTGCCGGGCCTCACCACCAACCAGCGCTATACGCCTGAAAGCTCGACTTTCACCATTCGCGGATTCACGCAGGAACTGCGCACGTCGTCGTCGGTCGGAACCTATTTCGCTGACGTGGTGGCTCCGCGTGGCGGCGGTTCGGGCATCTCGGGCGGCGACGGCGCCGGCCCGGCTTATATGTTCGATCTGCAGAACGTTCAGGTTTTAAAGGGCCCGCAGGGAACGTTGTTTGGCCGCAACACCACGGGCGGCGCGGTGCTGCTCGTGCCGAAGAAGCCTACCGACAAGCTCGAAGGCTATGCCGAAGCCTCCTTCGGCAATTATGACATGCAGCGCTATCAGGGCGTGCTGAACGTGCCGTTCGGCAACAATGTCCGGCTGCGCGTCGGAATCGATCGCATGCTGCGCACTGGCTATATGAAGAACGTGGCTGCCACTGGCCCGCGCACTTATGCCGACGTTGACTACACTGCCGCTCGCGCCTCTCTGGTGTGGGATGTCACCCCGGATATCGAGAACTACACGATCGCCACCTACATGTATTCGAACCACTCGCCGGTTGGATACCAGGTCTATTCGTACAACCCGAATGTCGGCATCGGCATCCTGGCGAAGCCGCAGGTTGATCGCCTGAACGCCAGCTCGGATCCGTACCAGACCGAGATTGCCCTGCCGAGCGCTTTTGCCAAGACCGAGCAGTGGCAGATCATCAACAAGCTGACCTGGCGCGTTTCCGACTCGCTGACAGTCAAGAACATCACATCCTATTCGCGCTTCCAGCAGCAGCTGCGCGTTTCCATCTTCGGCGGCAACTTTGTTGCACCGTTCGATTTCAGCAGTTTGCCGGCAGCCCAGGCGGGGGGCCTGGCCTTTGCATATCCCTCGATCCCGGGCACCATGGTCTATACGTCGGGAGGCTACACCGCGCGGCCTGACAACCAGAACAATCAACGCAATTTCACCAACGAATTGCAGTTCATCGGCAATGGCATGGACGGCAAGCTGAACTGGCAGGCCGGTCTCTACTACGAGATCAGCACGCCGATCGGCTTCTCGAAGACGACGGGCGTGTCAACCGGGACCTTGTGTGCCAACACTCCTTATGAGACTGCTGATGACCTTCTGTGCCGTTCGGCAAATCCTGCCAAGTTGCAGACGATCAACCTGTCGACCACGCAGGTTAAGTTCATCAATATGGCCGCGTATGCGCAGGGCACCTATGCGCTGACCGATCAACTCAAACTCACGGCTGGCTTGCGTTATACTTACGACCGTTCAACCGGCACGGCCATTGCGCAACTGCGCCAATTCCCATTCACGGTCAGCCCGACTGCGCTCTTCCCTGCTGGTCCGGCCATTTGTGAAGTTGGCTTCAGCGGGGATTGCTCACTGACGGGCAAGACATCGAGCAAGCGTGCGACCTGGACCGTGAACCTCGCCTATAATCCGGTCGAGAATGTCATGGTCTATGGCACATGGTCGCGGGGCTATCGTCAGGGCGCGGCCAATCCTGCCGCTGCACCTAAGTTTAACACCTTCGCGCCGGAAACGGTCGATGCCTTTGAGGCTGGCCTCAAGGCTTCGTTCCAAGGTACGGTGTCGGGCCGCTTCAACGTTGCAGGATACTACAACACCCTGCGCAATCAGCAGCTGCAGTATGCATTGGTGCCAACTGACTCGAACACGTCAAATCGCACGTCGATTATCAATGCGGGTAAATCGCGCATTTATGGGTTCGAGGCCGATGCTTTGTTTAACCTTGGCGACACTGTCCGGGTGACTGGCGCAATCAACTATCTCAACACGAAGTTGATTGCCGCTACCGTCCCGACTGTGGCCGGTGTGACAGTCGTGCCAACTGCCGTCCAAGGCGGTGAACTGGCCTACTCCCCCAAGTGGTCGGGCTCGGTCGGTGCCGCTGTTAAGCTTCCAGTGCCGGAGTTGCTCGGCAAGGTCGAGCTGGGCGCGAACTATCGCTTCCAGTCGTCGTATCAAGTTGCTGCGCCGACCATTACGTCACTTCGGGCAACTCCGGTTCGCCAGCTGGACCTCAATCTGGATTGGACCAATTTCGCCGGCGCACCGATTGACCTCTCGCTGTTCGCCAACAACGTGACAAACCAGTTCACTGTGGTCACGCTAAACGGCCTTAATGACGTGCTCGGCTTCGATGCGCGCCAACTGGGCGAGCCGCGCATGTACGGTCTGCGTCTGCGCGTCCGCTTCGGCAACTGAGCGACAGACGGAATGCATCGACGGGGCTCTCGCTCAGAGGGTCCCGTCATCGAAGTCAATTGAGACAAGTTACCCGGGCGGGTCATCGACGATGGCGGTGGCCTTGCTCTGCATTTGCTGGAGCAGAACATGTCTGGGAAAATTCCGGTAGCCGCCAAATGCGCAAGGCGTGCGCTCGACTCCCGGTCACGCTAAACCGCTTCTTTGAGATACGAGAAAAAATGGAGAACTCACCAGGGGCTCGAATCTAGGACCCGCTCATTACTAGTTGGCATGATGGCGTAGGCAGATTGTTCAAGAAGGATTCGGGTTTCACCTCCGTTCGTTCTTCACCGTGACGAATTCTTGGCCCACCTTAAATCTCAGCTTCAAATCTGTGCCATTGGTTCTGACGGCAGACACTGAGCGCTGACAAGGTTCCACAATCGTTCTGCTACCGGTGAAAGCGTGCCTGCCCGGCGAACAAAGCAGAGGTTTACCTTGGGTGCGCCGCGAACCAACTTGCGGACGACGAAACTAGCTGGAAGCTTTTCGACGTCGTTGTAGCAAACAACGAGTAGTCGATCGCGCTCGGCCACATCGAAGATGAAGCGGCGCCCGCCGAGAACCGGCACCTTGATCACTTCCGCACGTTCGAGCCATTCGTACATCCGGTCATAGCCTTCGCCTCGCTCGCCGATTGCCATCCGGTGATAGCGAAGATCCTTCAATGCAATCGTTTCGAGCTTAGCCAAGGGCAATTCTTGCGGTATCGCGATCCGAAGGTCGATTTCGCTAATTATCGTCAATGGCAGATCGAGCTTGTGGTCGGGAGGCCCAATAATGAAACCGAAATCCAGGTCGCCTGCTTCCAGGCGGCTGAATATGCTGGCCGGTTGCTCGTAGGCAGACATATCCAACTGGACGTTCGGGCAACGCGCGGAGAAGGCGTTGAGCAATCGTTCATGCACGCCCAGCGGAATTGCTGCATAAGCGATGCCGAGTCGCAATTTGGTTTGGACTCTCCGGTTGATTTCCTCGGCCTTCAACCGGAAGCGTTCGGCAGAATCGACGACTTCGCGGGCGCGCTCCAGTAATTCCGCGCCTTCCGCCGTCAGGGTGATGCGCAGGCTACTGCGATTGAAAAGGGCAAATCCTAGCTGATCCTCAAGCTGCATGATCTGGCGTGACAACCACGGCTGGTCGATGTTGAGGTGCCGGGCAGCGCGCGTAAATGACATCCGTTCCGCAACCGCGACGAACCGCAACACACGCTCGAGGCTGATATTCATCGCCGTGGCCTTAATTGCTGCCTGCTCAATCTATGCAGGTGGAGTGAAAGGCTCATTCGACAAACTCGAAAAGAATGCCCTGATTCAGCGCAGGCGGCGCAGCGATGCGATCCGCTCCGAGTCCGGTAATTGTCGTAACATTGCGATCAGCATGGAAGTTCCGCGCCTGTTCGAGATCTCGCACGCGGAATACGTTTGACATGACACCGGGCCCGAACTGTTTCAGATGATCACCAACCGGTCCTTCGGCCACCGGTTCAAGGAATTCGACAATTGTGTCCGCAATCGCAGCGCTCACCGCCTTTGCTCCAACGGCCGGCCTGGTCTCACCAGGAGTAGATTTGCCTGCCAGCAACGAGCAGAAGTCAGCCGCTGCCGCGTCTGCATCCGTCACCGCCACCGTGAGACCCATCAGTCCCAACAAGCCCAGCGGATGGTCCTCGCGCCAATAGGCAGGGCTGGACACTGGCGGCACTGCCTCGATCCGGTCAGGTCCGAAAAACGGCTTGTCGAAGAATTCCAGGGCGATTCCATGGATATTGTCACCGTGGACATGAATCACACTGCCGTAATCGAGAATTCCGCGGTACTCTCGCTCGGCGATGGCAGCGCGCACTTCATCGAGATCGGTCTGCAATTCAAGTCCAAGATTGCACGCACTTCCGGCGACAAATGTCTTGAGCTGGCCAGCGAATCCAGGAGTAAACAGTTCGATATACACTCCGCCAAGATCAAGCAGACATGCGCGATCAGGAGGAGTTACCGGCACGTCCATCAGGTGGCGCGCGCCATAAAAGCCAGTGAAGTGTGCCAGCGAAGTGTCGTAGTCAGAAGGCACGAAGTTAATGTGATTGACCAACTTGGGATGGATAGTTGTCATGGACTGACTCCACCGAAAGACCATTCAAGTTGTGTGGCCTTGCGCAAAACTACGCAGCGCAGGCGCGTCGTCGTCATGACGAGAATCCCGATCTCGGGCAGGCACATGCCATGCTCTCTCCCAATAATTGAGCTTGCGCTCCGGTGGCCGAAGGCCGCCACATTTCTGTTCTATTGGCGAAATGATGTCATAATGACATGTTGAATACAACATCAAATGCCCCGGCGATGGTTGCACCATCAGCGATAGATCGTCGGTCGTTGTCAAATTTGCAGCGCTGTGATTCCTGATCGACAGGGCTGCCCGGCACCCGGCAGTCTAACTTAATGCCGAATGGTTATAAAGTTGAGTCATTGCGACATTAGACTGCAACTTGCCTTCATGAGATGCTTTGACCGTGACTGGGAGTGGGCAAAGCAAAAAGCACCCCAAACTTCCGTCACTTGCGTGATCAACCAACGACACCAAAACGGGGAGCGGGAGGATGCAAGTGAACTTCAAAGCGGCATGTCAGATCGGCATTTCCATGGCCAGTATGCTGGCCATGGCCAACAATGCCCATGCTCAGGACACGACCGATGGTGCGAGCAATAGCGAGATCATTGTCACGGCGCAGCGTCGGGCTGAAGCGCTTGAAGACGTGCCAGTGTCGGTTACTGCCCTTTCCGGTGAGGAACTTGGCAAGAGCGGCGTCCTTAGGCTGGAAGATATCGGCCAGATTTCAGCGGGCACTGTGATCTCGCGGACGGGCATTTTCCTGCAACCTTCCATCCGCGGCGTATCGACAGCGCAGGCTGCATTCGCCGAGAACAACATTGCCGTCTATGTCGATGGTTTCTACCGGCCGTCGACGCGCGGTCTCAATACCGAACTTGCCAATATCAGCCAGGTTCAAGTCCTGAAGGGACCACAGGGCACCCTGTTTGGGCGCAATGCCACAGGCGGCGCAATCCTGATCCAGACTCTCGATCCCTCATTTACCGAGGCGAGCGGCCACCTTTCAGCCGGCTTCGGTAATTTCGATGATCGTCAGTTGCAAGCCTATCTCTCGGTACCGCTGAGCGACAAGGTGGCATTCAATGTTGCAGGCAGTTATCATGCCACCGATGGATATCTGTATGACACTTTCCTCAAAACGCCATCGACACCGCAGGAACTTTATACGGTAAGGGCCAAGCTGCGGCTGCAACCAGCCGAACGGCTTGACCTGATCCTGGCATACGAAAGATCGAGAATTTCCGATGCGCGCGGGGTAGCAATTACATGTGTCGCATATTGTCTGGGCACTGCGTCTGGTGACACCAGGGTCGAAACGCGCGATTACAAGACATCTTTCACATTTGTGCCGACCAATACCACCACAGACGATTCCGTGTCGCTGACTGCGCGATATGATCTAGGTGGCGCCAACCTTAATTCGTACACGTTCTATCAAAATGAGGACAGTCTTCTCAACTTCGATATCGACGTGGCACCTAGCGCAATTCTTGCAAACCGCGGCCTAGAAAACTGGAAAACCTTCACCCAGGAAGTCAACCTCACTTCCGACAATGACAGCAAATTCCAATACACTGTCGGAGCTTACTACTTCAACACACGCCAGAAGAGTCCGAAGGAATCGATAACTCTCAGCGGCACGTTTCCGATCGTGGGTGCGACAGGCGAAATCAATACGGATTCGTTTGCCTTTTACGCTGATGGCACCTTGCAGCTCGGAAACAGATTCTACCTGACTCTGGGGGGACGCTACGTCGAGGAGACCAAGAAAGTTGCATATACGGCCGGAGGGATAACCACGAGACCTCCCGAACTTAAGGCAAGCCGGTTCACCCCCCGTGTTGTCTTGCGTTATGCGATCGACGACGAAAGCAATGTCTACGCGTCGTTCTCACAAGGATTTAAGACCGGCCTGTTCAACGCTTCAGCGCCATATGCCCCGGTCGCTCCCGAAAAACTCGATGCCTATGAAGTTGGCTTCAAAACAAGGCGCGGCCCGATCCAGTTCGATGCCTCCGCCTATTACTATGACTATCGTGACCTTCAGGTCAGCGCCGTCATCATTCGTGACAACGTTCAGGCATCTATTACGACCAACGCAGCGACTTCGGAGATCTATGGAGCAGAGGCGCAAATATCGGCACGGCTGTCGAACCGCCTGAATGTGCGCGCCAATCTCGCCTACACGCATGCGCGCTACAAGCAATACAAGGCTGCTACAGTAAATGTGCTTGTGCCTGCTTTCGGACTGAACAGCGGAAACTGCCCTAATCCGAACGCTCCGCCAGCAACCGTTCCTTGCACGCAGGACTGGAGCGGTCTGCGCATGGTGCGCGCACCCGACTGGTCCGGAAATGTAAGTGCCGACTATACCATCCCGCTTGCCAACGGCGGTGAGATCGGCCTTGCCGGAAACGTTAGTTTCGAGAGTTATCGTTTGCCCACGGTTTCTACGATTGGTCTCAATGGAACTGGCTATCGCTATGAACAGCCGGCAACCGCGTTGCTCAACCTGCAGGCCTCATGGAAACCAGCGGGTAGCCGATTCCGATTCATCGCTTATGGCAACAACGTTACCAATGTGAAGTGGCGCATTACCTATGCCGGAACCGGAATTGGCGACACCCAACTCCTAGCACCGCCAGCGACATATGGCGGGCGCGTGGAAATCGACTTTTGATGGAGGCTAAATCCGGCATCGGAATTACGCGTATGGTCCTACGGGGTTGACGATGGTCGAGAGCATTGCGTCGCTCCCGACCGCGGCACCCCCGGGCGCGGCAACGGAGGCGAAAGTGCCACCTTCGACATGGTGGGCGCTGGCGGTACTCGCAGCCATTAATCTCTTTGGCTACATGGACCGTATGGCTCTGACCATACTGCTCGAACCGATCAAGGCGGAGTTCGGGGCTAGCGATCAGCAGCTTGGTCTGTTGATGGGCTTCGCCTTCATTCTGTTCTATTCAGTGCTCGGCGTGCCGCTGGCCCGACTCGCTGATCGATCATCTCGCGTGCGATTGCTGAGCGTCTGTCTGACGCTGTGGAGCATCATGACCGCGTTGTGCGGCAGAGCCCACAATTTCCAGATGTTGGTATTGACGCGAATTGGGGTGGGAATTGGCGAAGCGGGCTGCATGCCGCCCGCTCATTCGCTGATTGGCGATTATTTTCCACGTGAGAAGCGCGCGCTCGCCATTTCCCTGTTACAGGCAGGCGCTGCGCTTGGCGGCGCCTTGGGGATGGGGCTCGTGGGCTACATCGGCCAAGAGCTCGGCTGGCGCGCGACGCTTCAGGTCGTGGGTTTGGCGGGTCTGCCGCTGGCGGCGCTTGCCTTGTTGACATTGCGCGAGCCCATGCGGCCCAAGCTTCCTGACAATGCGAAAGTTGGCGAGACAGCCCGCGATGCCTTTGCCGCCCTGCTAAAGAGGCGGGCCTATGTCCATCTGGTGCTGGGCTATGCGATCGCTTCAATCTGCACTGCGGGTGAATCGCAGTGGCTGCCCAGCTATCTTCGCCGTGCCTATGGTATGGGTATGGCTGAAGTGGGCGGCTGGATTGGACTGACTTCGCTTTTCGGCGCGACTGGCGGACTTTTAACGGGTGGTTTTTTAGCAAACTGGCTGGTCCGGCGCGATCCAAAATGGGAGCTTTGGTTACCCACGATTGCCAATGCTATTTACCTGCCGATTTTCGTCTTAGTCATGACAAGCCCGACCGCGGGTCTGGCGATTGCCTTCCATGGCTTGGCAGTCTTCCTGGCCGCGATCGCGGGTGGGGTTGGGCTGGCCGCAGTGCAGGCGTTTGCCGAGCCGCATCGCCGCGCGACGGCCGTGGCGCTTTTGTTGTTTCTTGTATCCCTCACGGGTCTGGGCCTGGGGTCCTATTTGATTGGCCTGGTGAGCGACCTGCTTGCACCGCGATTCGGTGTCGAGAGCCTTCGCATTGCCATACTTTCGATGAGTTTGGCGCAGATCTGGGGAACGATGCATTACTTTCTTGCCAGCCGCCACAGTGACGCTGATCGCGTCAACTAATGACAATGCCTGACGTTTCAACCGATCTGGGATTGCTCAATCAGACCTGCGCGGCGAGTAGTCCCGTCCTCGCTGCAACCTCGCGAAGGTGCTTCTCGTCGAATGCTGCTTCATAGCAGCGAAGCGCGTTCTCTCCGAGAATCAACGCCTTTTCCTCCTTGGGAACGTTGGCGAGCGCGCGGGCCAATTTCATCCGTGTGTTTGGCCAAGTGCCTTCGACATGGGGATAGTCTGATCCCCACATGATCTTGTCGACACCCAGCTCGCCCCGACGGTCGGCTTCGGCTTTCGGCAGGAACGAAGCGCCGGCAAACCCCTGCCTGCGCCAGACTTCGATTGGACTTAGCTGGAGATTGCCCCAACGAATTGCCGCGTCAGACATCTGTTCCTTGAACGCTTCCAATTCCCGAAAATAGCCGGTGGTCATGTTCCGGATCATTTCGGGAATCCATTCGATGCCGTGTTCAGTGAAACTGAATTTGATGTTCGGATAGCGTTCAAACACGCCGCCGAAATACATGCACCAGAATGGTCGCGCTGCGCGGAAGTGGTTCTCATAGCCATCGATCGTGTCGCCCCCAGGGCCGTCAACGGTCGTGTGAGCGCCACCAAACAGCGCCCCAAGATGGGTGTGGACCGCAAGTTTGTGCTCGTTGAGCACCTCCCAGAGCGGATAATAGCGCGGGTGATTATAGGCTGGCCACTCATAAGTGGGGCTGAATGGCAGCATAATTCCGCCCTTGAGGCCGGCGTGAAACAATCTTTCAATCTCTTTGGCTGAAAATTCAATGTCGTCCATGTCGGGCACCAGCGCCAGCCCTGCGTGGCGGCCGGGGTTCTCCGAACAGCGATCTGCAAGCCATTGGTTGGCGGCGCGAACACCCTCTTTCATTGTTGGCCAGTCGTAAGGCGTACCATAGGGAGCGCCCCCGAAGTTGGAGAATGGATAGCCTTGCTGGATGCACACGTCTCCGACGGTGCCGTCGCGCTCCATTTCAATCAGGCGGCGTTGAAAGTCGAACAGCCCGTCCTCACCGCCCGCCTGAACCAATTCATGCTCGTGGAAACGCTTGGATAACTCGGGATAGATCGCATGATCAACGCCCGCATCAAACATCTTTTGCCGGCCCGCGAAGCCGGGAGGCATAGAGGTTTCCGCCCATTCTTCGAAAACACCAAGGAAATTTTTCGCAATGTAGGGACGATAATCCTCCGCCCGACCTTGCGTATGGCAATCGCAGGATATGACGAGAAAGCGCTCGGATGATTTGTCTGGATCATCAAGTGCCATATCGTGAACTCCTCGAGTCTTGAACAGTGTTCAACAAGAGCGCTTTTTTCGAAAAATGTCAACCTTGGAGTGAACGATAGGTCATGAATGTCTTTGGGGTTACACAGCGTTCTTGCGGGAGGCGTGCCGTCTACAGGTGCATTATGCCACCAGCGGGGCACCACTTGTCAGCTAGCACCCATTGTGCATATGTTGTTTGATCAATGTTCAAACATGCTGCGGAGTGATGCTTATGCCGGCCGAAAAAGAGCGCCAAATTATCCGTGCCTGTGCCTTGAGCACACTGAAGGACAATGAAGTGACCGGTGTTCCGGTAGGCATGACAGCGCTCTGTGTTGCGCGCATGGGCAATCAGGTTTTTGCCGTTCTTGACGCCTGCAGTCACGAAGGAGTCAAGCTTTCGGATGGTTGGCTGGATGCGGAAAAGAAGACTGTCGAATGCTGGCGCCATGCGAGCTGCTTTTCGCTCGAAACGGGGCAACCGGATGGACCTCCCGCGCAACTGCCGATCCCTGTCTATCGGGCCTGGGTCGAGAACGATGATGTGATGGTCGAAATCTAACCCGGGCAATTGATGCGCTCGGTGCTGCGCTGCTGACGAAGCGCAGAGGTAGGTCAGATAAACCAAGATCTTGGGAGTTCGGGGATGTCTTCAGTTTTTGATGACTTCAAGTTCAATGCGGCTGAGATTCGGGCAAAGTACAATGCCGAACGGGACAAGCGCTTGCAGCTGCGGCCCGAAGGTGAAGCCCAGTTCGTCAAGATGAAGGGGTTCTTCAAGCACTACCTCGAAGACCCCTATACGCCGCGCGTAGAGCGCGCTCCGCGTAACCAGGACGTTGGAGTTGTCGTTGTCGGTGGCGGTTTCGGAGGCCTCCTGGCTGCTGCCCGCTTGTGCGAGCAGGGAGTTGACGATATTCTCGTACTGGAACGCGGCGGCGACTTCGGCGGAACTTGGTATTGGAATCGCTATCCAGGGGCCGCCTGCGACGTTGAGTCATATGTTTATCTGCCTCTGCTGGAGGAGACGGGTACAATCCCAAGCGCCAAATACGTTCAGGGCCCGGAGATTGCCGAGCACATTCGAAATATCGCAAAACGCTATGATCTCTATCCCCGCTCGCTGATGCACACAGTTGTCGAGGAAGCCATGTGGGACGAGGCGTCATCGCGGTGGAATATCCGCACTGATCGCGGCGACGAGTTGCGCGCGCGCTTTCTGGTTATGGCCTCAGGGCATTACCGCGAACCGCGCCTGCCGGGCATCCCGGGCATGGACCAATTCAAGCAGCACAGCTTCCACACGAGCCGGTGGGACTACGATTACACCGGCGGCGACTCTTATGGAAACCTGCACAAGCTCAAGTCCAAAGTGGTCGGCATAATTGGAACTGGCGCCACTGCGGTGCAGTGCGTCCCGCATCTTGGGGAAGCGGCGAAGCACTTATATGTCTTCCAGCGCACGCCTTCTTCTGTAGATTTCCGAGGCAACCACCCCACCGATCTGGCTTGGTTCAAGTCGCAGAAACCAGGCTGGCAGCTGGAAAGGATGAAAAACTTCCAGCAGGCCTATGCCGGCCAGGCCGAAGTGGATCTGGTCGACGACGGCTGGACCCGCGTGATCCACCGCAATGCAAAACGCGCAAGACGCGACATGACTCCCGAGCAGTTCGCCGAGTACTTCAAGCTCACTGACATGGAGCTGATGGAAGGGGTCCGTCGCCGTGTCGATGAGCTGGTGGATGACCCCAAGACGGCGGAATCGCTCAAGCCTTGGTACGATTGGCTTTGCAAGCGTCCGTGCTTTCACGACGAATACCTTCAGACATTCAATCGGCAGAATGTCACTTTGGTCGACACCGAAGGCTGCGGCATCGAACGGCTGACGGAAGATGGCGTTGTCGCGCTTGGCAAGGAATACAAGGTCGACTGCCTGATTTACGCCTCAGGGTTCGAAGTCGCTCCATACGAAAAGGGCACGGCGATCCCGATGTATGGCCGGGGCGGAAAGTCGCTGGCGGAAAAATGGAGCGACGGCGCAACCACCATGCACGGCATTCACGTGCATGGCTTTCCCAATTTCATGAATCTGGGGACGCGCCAAAGCTCGTGGGCCAATAACTTTCCCCATGCGCTGGAAGCCCTGGCCACGCACATCGCCTACATCATAGGCTATGCAAACAAGCATAGCGTGAAGACGATCGAGGTTACCGCGCAGGCCGAAGCCGAATGGGTGGCGTTCCACGAAATGAAGTCGACAACGTTGCACCACCTCTGGCGTGAATGCACACCGAGCTACTTTAATCAGGAAGGAAATCCTGAGCCACGGATTATCCGGGATGGTACATATGGCGGGTCGGTCATGGAATTCGCTGACATACTCGGCGAATGGCGGACCAGTGGCGACCTGAAAGGTCTTGAGCTGGGATAGAAAAGACTGCTTAGACAGGAGAGCGTTCGATACGCGATTGCATGGGGCTGGTTCAATGATGTCTGCCGCAACACAGGAGGACCGGCCGCAACTGGCGCGCGATGAAATCATCCGCACGGCGATGGAGCTCCTGAAGGATGGCGGCATAGATCGTCTGACAATACGGGCGCTGGGCGCGCGGCTCGGTGTCGCACCAGGGGCGATCTACTATTATATTGCCGGCAAGAAAGAGCTGCTCGAGGAAATCGGCGCGATGATCGCCAGCTCTATTCCCGCCCCCCCGTTTGCTTCATGGCAGGATCAGATGCGGGTTCACGTGCGCGATACCCTCGACACTTTCGGCCGCTATCCCGGTTCGGACGCTTTGGCGAATGCGGTTGAGCCCTGGCGCCTGACGGAAGGCCAACCGAGCCATCTGCACCGAATCCTCAGCCGAGCCGGATTCGCAGGCGAGGGACTGGAGAGCGCATTCGGAACCGCTACCATTTTCCTTTCCGGCGCACTTCGCATTGCCGACATACGGAGGCGCACCGGTTTGCGGCCGCTGATCGATTGCCGGGAAATGGACATGGCGATCGAAACGTTAATTGAGGGGTTGACGTCGATTGCGCAGCGGCAAGGCGCGTCGTCAACGGATTGATTGCCGCAGTCTCCTGCTGACGCATCAAGGTCGATTTTGGGGAGCCGACAATGCGATCCGTTCACCAGCGGCAGCACCCTCTGCGAGTATCTAGTTCAATACCGGCGGTAACTTGGCGACATTGACGACTTTGACCTGCATGTACTCATGCAGACCCTCCAGGCCTTTCTCGCGGCCAATGCCCGATTGTTTCACCCCGCCGAAAGGGACGTCCTCGGGCAAATCAAGATACTTGTTCACCCAGACAGTTCCGGAATCGATGCGCATTGCGATGTCTTCACCGCGTTGGGGATCGGACGTCCAGATCGACCCCGCGAGGCCATAATCCGTATCGTTGGCGCGGGCGATCGCCTCGTCAATATCGTCGTAGGCCAAAACGGGCACGACGGGTCCGAACTGTTCTTCGCGCACCAGTCGGGCATTGTCGGGAATGTCGCGCACGATCGTTGGGGCAATAAAGAAGCCTTTGCGGTCGAGGGGATGGCCTCCGGCAACAATCGTGCCGTGCTCGCGCGCGTCGGCGATGATCCCCAACACTTTCTCGTATTGCAGACGGTTTTGCAGTGGCCCAATCTCGGTGCCTTGATTGAGGCCACTATCGACAACGGCTGCCGCGCTGAGCTTGGCCAGTTCGTCACAAAGCCGGTCATACATTTCGCGTGGCGCATAGATCCGCTTTGCCGCAACACAAACCTGCCCGCAGTTGAACATCGCCGCATCGAATACCTTGCGCGCCGCGATCGCCGGGTCGAGGTCGTCAAGAATGATGGCAGCGTCGTTACCGCCTAGTTCCAGCGTCACACGCTTGAGTGTGTCGACGCCGCTCAGCATGACTTTCTTGCCGGTCGCGGTCGATCCGGTGAAGGCGATCTTGGCGATGTCGGGGTGGCCGGACAGGATGCCGCCCAAATCGTTGTTGTCGGCAATAACGTTGAAGACGCCCGCAGGGAAAACATCTGCCGCGAGTTCTGCCATGGCCAAGGCGCTCAGCGGCGTCGTGGGAGCCGGCTTGGCAATCACTGTATTGCCTGTGACCAATCCCGATGCAACCTTCAGCGCCAGGGTGCCAAACGGGAAATTCCAAGGCGTAATTGCGGCGACGACCCCCAGCGGCGTGCGGTGTTCAATGATTCTCTCGTTGGCGTCGTCGCGTATGATCACGGGTTTGAGATCGAGATCGGAAAGATAGCGCATCGTATGAATGCCGGCCGCGATTTCCCCAATAGATTGCGGCAAAGGCTTGCCCTGTTCGCGAGTCATCAGCCGGGCAAGCTCATCTATCTTTGCCTCGCAGCGCGCGGCGAGTTCGCGGACAAGTGCCGCGCGCTCGCCATGCGGCCGCGTCGACCAGACCGGGAAGGCGCGTTTCGCAGCCGCAATGGCTTGGAGCAACTGGGCCTCGTCAGCCCGGGCGCATGTGGCGAAAGGCTCTCCCAGGGCGGGATCGATTACGTCCATTGAACCCGCGCCATCAACGAGACGCCCATCGATCAGCAACTTGTACATCGCTTGCTCTCCCATTGGCGCAACGTCCTGCCGGTCGTTAACCGGAACCTTTGGTTTAACAATGTCGAGGCGGGCCGCAATCGATTATGCATCTGATTTCAGGGCTAACCTTGAGCGGCTTATGCGGAATTGACATTTAACTTCAGGCAGGCGGAAGGATTTCATGCTGATCAGTCATGAGGCAAAATAATATCCCCTTTGCCTCAAGCTGAGAGCTTGGTTCTCTATTATCCAATGGAGTCCGCTCGCTTTTGAGCGGCAAGCCGCAAATATTGAGGGATGAGGACAGCCATGACATTGCCATTCAAACTCGTGTCCGGTGACTCGCATGTGGTCGAGCCGCATGACTTATGGACAAAGCGCATTGACCAGCGCTTTCGCGATCAGGCTCCCTATTTGGAAGTGCGAGAAGAGGGTGACGTGCTGATCTGCCCGGGCTCGGCGGCCGGTGATGTAATCACGCTTGGCATGATGGCAACGAAGGCGAAATACGACGATCCATTGCTGACCTTCGGCAACGACCATGGCCGTTGGGAGCAGATCGTCGAAGGCGGCTACAATCCAGATGAGCGGATCAAGACAATGGACCGGGAGGGCATCGAGGCGCAGATGACCTATTGTAGTGTCGGCCTGGTGATGTACCAATTTCCGGACCGCGAATACCGCTATGCAGCCTTTCGCGCCTTCAACGACTGGCTGGCACAGGAATACTGCGCGGCGTCCCCCAATCGCTTGTTTGGCGTTGCCATGCTGCCGACTGACGACGTCGAACGCGACGTCAAGGAGCTTGAGCGTTGCGCCAAGATGGGATTGCGCGGTGCGATGATTGCCGTGTCGTTGGACAAAGGGGAGAGCTACAACGATCCCAAGTTCGAGCGTCTCTGGGCGGCTGCGGCTGACCTGCAGATGCCGCTTAGCCTCCACGTCGGGGCGAGCGAAGAGCACTTCTTCTACACCGGCAACAAGTTCACCGATTTTTCGCTGTGCTACACGCCGGTCATGTACACGGTTGTCGGAATGATCTTTGACGGTGTCCTCGATCGCCATCCCGGCATGAAGATACTATCCGTGGAAAATGATGCAGCGTGGGCAGTGGGATGCCTCGAGCGCATGGATAACCGCTGGCGGATGGATCAGAAATGGGCCGGGAGCCATGGCTTGATCTCTGGCCGCAAGCCAAGCGAGATCTTTCATGATCAGGTTGGCATCAGTTTCATGTTCGACCGTTCGGCGATCCTTTGCCGCGACATTATCGGCAAGACTAATCTGATGTATGGCGACGACTACCCACATCACGACGGCACTTGGCCCTTGACGGCTGAAACTCTGGAGCGCCAGCTCGAGGGCGTGCCGCTGGAAGATCAGGTTCGCATCGGGCGCACCAACACGATCGATTTCTACAACCTGCCGATCGAAACGCATGTGCCGGGCCTGGAGACTGCCTCGACCTGATGTCTTCAGATCGGCTGAACGGCACGATTTGTGCGCAATCCATGCTGTCTGTGCCTGCATCCACGCACGTACCGGAGGCGGCGGAATGCGGAAGCTGCAGCCGCACAATCCTCAGTTTGGCGCAATAATGGATCAGTTCTTTTGACTTGTTCCTAGGTTGATCGTGCACAAGTCTGACGTAGCGCGGTCGACCTTGGGCAGGGATGGGGGCGAGACGCGATTGCATACGCTGCACGGGAGAGGCGAAGTGGGAATACTTGAAGGCAAGGTGGCCGTTATCACGGCAGCTGGTTCGGGTATGGGCAAAGCATCTGCTGAGGTGTTCGCACGAGAAGGCGCAAAGCTGGTGATCTCGGACATTAGCGGTGCACAAGAGCAAACGGCGGCGGAAATAGGGGGTGACGTGGTCGTGCGACATTGCGATGTCGCGGATGAAGCGCAGGTCGCCGCGCTTGTCCAGGCCGCGCTCGATAAGTTTGGGCGGATCGATGCGATGCTGAATGTTGCAGCGATCCCATGCGGAGCAATGATCGAGGATATCGACAACGCACATTTCGATCACGCGATGAACATCATGTTGAAAGGTGTGTTCTGGGGCGCCAAGCACGCCATCCGGGGAATGAAGAACAATGGCGGCGGCACGATCATCAATTGGTCGTCGGTCGCGGGAATCATGCCGACATTCGGGGCAAGCGTCTATTCGGCCGCCAAGGCCGGAGTAATCCAGCTTACCAAGTCCATTGCGATCGAATATGGTCCGCACAATATCCGCGCCAACGCGATCTGCCCGGGCATGATCCCCACGCAGATGGGGGCTCCCGTACTGGCGATGAAGCCAAGTTTCGGCACGATCAACCCTCTGGGCCGACCGGGAGAGGCCATCGACGCTGGTGAACTTGCCGCATTTCTTGCCTCTGACCGAGCCAAATATCTCAACGGCGTGATCATTCCGCTCGATGGTGGTTGGACCAAGAAGCTGGCTGAGTAATCTGGGAGCACTGTCCGGAAAACTGTAATACTCCAGAAGGTTCTACTATCTAAGGCGCACGAAAATAGGCCCGCACAAGTCGGCTGCGAACGCCGTCTAGTTTTCCCCGCGCCCGGCGGATATTGCCTCGGGCGCGTGCTTCAACTAATGCCGCTGCCAATCGTGTGGCGGATTTATGCCGACATCCGGTCATTTCGCGGATCGGGAAATATGAAGCGTGCGGGACTGACATCGCCGAATGGACGCCCCCCACAACGGGCGAAGCTGGCGCAGGATCGCTCGGTTGCTACGCGCAAGAAGATATTGGAATCCGCGGTTGCCGTGTGGTCTGCGCGCGGATTCCTCGAAGGCTATGAGTCATCGACAGTCGAGGAAATAGCCAGCCACGCCAAAACCTCGCGGGCGACGGTCTATTACTATTTCAAGAAGAAGGAAGATATCCTTCGGGAACTTGGCGCGACTACCTCAAACGATATATACGAATTCGCGCACCGTGTAATTGAGAGCGGCAAGGGCGTCGATGAAATGCTCGATGATGTCGTTTGCGAGCTTGCCCGCAAACTGACTGCCATCGATCCCGCTGCGATACGGCTGATGGTGCAACTGACAATGAGCGACCACCAAGCCATCATTCGCGACCGCGCCACCGGAGTGACTGCTGCCTTCTCGGTTATTCTGGACCATGCCAAAAAGACAGGTGCCCTGCAGACCGCGATCAGCCCGCTTGAATTCGCCGAAATCCTCGTCGCGCTCTGTTCGAGCTGCTGCCTGCGCTGGGCGATGGGATTGGAAACCGACCTGACCGCCAACCTTCGCAGGGTGGCGGCTTTCTCATTAGCAGGCGCGCGTTCACATACAGGCCAGCAGATCCAGACGGCCGCCGCCTGAACGCATTTGGCCGCAGCTCGGCTTTGCCATCTGCCCAGCTGAACTCCGCACAAATCTGTGAGCGGCTGAAGCGCAAACGAGCGCACTCGACGCTCAATCCGCAGCGACAATTCTGCGCTCTCGCCCGGACATCTGTGCATTCCAGCCTTTTTATACATCGTCAAAAGAAATTTTGACAACGTATAACTTTGTGATCAAACTCGAAGGCGGAAGTGGATGGAAGCCGCCTCGCAATCGGGGGCACATCGAAAGGCGAAGAACATGAAAAAGTTCTCAACAATCATCAAAGGCGGCCTGGTGTTCGATGGCACAAGAGCGCCCCGCGTGATCACCGACATCGGTATCCGAGATGGCGTCATCACTGCGATGGGAATGCTCGACGGCTCTGATGCTAATCAAGTGATCGACGCCACTGGTCTCCATGTCGCGCCCGGCTTCATCGACATACATACCCATTACGACGCCCAGGTTTTCTGGGATCCTTATTGCTCGATGTCGGGCTGGCACGGCGTCACTACCGTTGCGACCGGGAACTGCGGTTTCGCACTCGCCCCGGTCGCGCCCGAAGGACGCGAGTATGCGATGCAGAGCTTAAGTCGCACTGAAGCCATTCCGGTGGAATGCATGAAGACCGGTCTGCCGTGGGATTGGGAAACCATTCCGGAATATTTCGACAGCCTGGAGCGCACGCCCAAGGCGATGAATATAGTGCCGCTTGTCGGGATCGGGCCGCTTGTCATCCAGGTCATGGGCCTGCAGCGGGCGAAAGCCGGCGTTATGCCAACTGATGCCGAGCATGCAGAGATGCGCCGTCTCCTCCATGAGGCGATGGATGCTGGCGCGAACGGCTGGTCTATCCAGCACATGGGCGACACGGTGTTCAACGTCCAGCGCGACTCTGACGGCACGCCGATGGTGACTGACGTCATGCATGACGAAACCTGGTTGCAGCTCGCCGAAGTGCTGGCGGAGCGCAACGAGGGGATCATGCAGGTTATTTTCCTGACTGGCGATTTTGAAGGCGATCGCAAGCGCGCCGAGCGCGTCGCGGAGATCAGCCGGCGCCCGGTCATCTGGAATGCGGTACTGGTCCACGTCGGCGATCCCAACAAGCATCGCGGCGATCTTGCCTGGCTCAGGTCATGCCAGGAGCGCGGCCTGACGGTCTATGGTCAGGGGATCACGACCAATTCAGAGACCTACTTTACTCTGGAGGATTTCAACTTCTGGGACACCGTTCCCGCCTGGCGCGACGTGTTGCAGGGCACCAACGAGGAACGCCTGGCCAAACTGGCCGAGCGCCGTGACTTGCTGCGCGCCAATCCGCCAGTGTTCTTCGGGCGACCGCGCATGTCGCACACCTACCTGCACAAGACGCTGACGAAAAAGTATGAGCAGTTCGAAGGCATGAGCTTCGTCAAGATCGGCCGCGAGCTTGGCGTGAACGAAATCGATGCACTCATAGATATCGTTCTGGCTGATGGTCTCATGACGACCCTGCGCGATCAGAACTATGCCGGGGCGCATGTCGACTCTTATTGGCGCGAGATGTCGGAATCGCCCTACCTGCTGATCGGTTCGTCAGATGGGGGTGCCCACACCAAGTTCATCACCAATGGGCGCTACACGACCGAATACCTTATCCGCTTCGTGCGGGAGCGCGATTGGGTCAGCCTTGAGGAAGCCCATTGGCGCTTGTCGGCATTCCCCGCGCAGCTTTTTGGCATCAAGGGACGCGGCGTGCTGGAAGTCGGCGCGGCAGCCGACATCGTCATCTATGACTATGCCAATCTTGAGATTCTGCCGTGCGAGGTTGCCCGCGACTTGCCGGCGAATGAGTGGCGACGGGTGCAGCGTGCAAGCGGTTACAAATATGTGCTGGTGAACGGTCAGGTCACGATCAAGGACGATCAGGAACTGGGCGTGCATTCCGGTCGTCTGCTCCGCTGGGCAGGCGATCCGCGCCGCGAGCCGATGCCCTCGAGCATTGCTGCGGAATAACCGCAACGCGGCAAATCAGGGGAGGGGGGACTCAAGTCGAAGTTCCCACCCGTATCGGGGATGCAGGATGTCAGAGAAATCAAAGCAAGCTGACCAGGCTGCCGGGGGAGCATCGACTGCCTGACCGATGAGGACGCCTGCTTGTAAAAAACAACAATAGGAGGGGCAAATGAAGGGCAATTTTGCATTTTGGCTTTGCGGCTGTGCATTCGCAGTTTTCGTATCGACTGGAGCAGCCGCCGAGACGCTTGCGTCCCAAAAGGAGGCAGCAGCGGTTGAGGCGAACCCCGCCGATGATGGCCAGCAGATCATTGTGACCGCACGCCGGATTGCAGAAAACCTCGAACGCGTTCCTGCCGCGGCTTCGGTTATTTCAGCATCGACTATCGAGAGCCGGGGCACTTTCAGCCCGCTTGACTTGCAGACCTATGCCATTGGTTTGCAATCGTCAGCCAAGTCCGGCAGCTCGGACTTCCTCCAGTTCAGCATTCGCGGCCAGAACGCGACTGACTTTACCGACTTCGGCGCTGTCCAGACCTATTTCGACGAAGTTCCGATCTATCGCCTGACCAGTGGTTCCTTTTTCGATCTGGCCAGCGTGCAGGTGTTGCGCGGGCCGCAGGGTGTGCTGTTCGGCCGAGTCACCAACGGCGGCAACATCATGATCACGCCGAAGCACCCTACCAACGAGTTTGATGGCTACATGACCGTCAAGTTCGGGGACTACGATCTTCGCGCGATGGACGGGGCAATCAACGTCCCGATTGTCGATGACAAGGTGCTACTGCGCGCGTCCTTCTCGGTCGAACGGCGCAAGGGCTACACCACGAACGTCTTCGATGGCCGCGATATCGACAATGTGGCGACTGAGACCGGCCGCGTCGGATTGACACTGAAGCCGTTCGATGGCTTTGAGAATACCACCACCGTGCAGTATCAGAGCAGCCATTCCAATGGCACGGCGAGCCACCTCATTGCGGTTAACCCGGTTGGCCTAGGCGCTGCCGCGGGCGGCATCATCTCGCTGTTTCCGGGAGTTTACGGGATAAATTCCAACGGTGATGTACGGCCAATGGCGCCTGGCCTAACTCCACTTACCGTTCCCAGCTATGTAGCCAATATCCATGCGCAGGCGGCGCTGAACCTGTCCTTGGGACCGCGCAATATCTCGCAGACCAGTCCCTTATTCAGCAACATCAAAAATCTCTATGTGATCAACCGAAGCAAGCTGGAAATTACGCCGGATATCGATTTAACCGCTATTTTCAGTTACATAGACGAAAAATGGCATTCATCCTACACGTTCTCTGGTTCGAACGGACCCGTGATCCTGACCTGCAACAGCGCCTGCGCGAGTGTTTATGGGCGCGGTTCCAGTGCGCCGGACTATCATCGCCAGCAATACACGGGCGAAATCCGCCTCGCGGGCACTTCGTTCAACGACCGCCTGACTTGGTCGCTGGGTGCTTACGCTGACAAGCAGATGCCCAACGGGCGGCCTGGCGCCGACGTCATTCAGCTGGGGATCCTTGAATCGGTCTTCATCATCAATTCGACGACAAAGAGCTATGCCGGCTTCGGCTATTTGGAATATGACTTTGCAGACGCGGTACCGGGTCTGAAGATCAATGGCGGCATCCGCTACAGCCGCAACACTGTCGACGGCGAATCACTGATCGCATCGAGCCCGATCGCCGCACCACTGGCTCAGCCCACATTGGCCGCTTTCCTGCCATTCATTCTGCAGGCGCGTGGCCTGCCAGCCGATGTGGCGGCGGCACTCGCACCAGGCATTGCGGCGGCAACGGTCAACACCCCGCTTCCCTACGATTTTCAGTGCAGGGACTATAATGGCGGCCTGTTCGCCGCGCCCTGCCTTCGCGGTTCGGCCGAGTTCGACGCTTTCACCTGGACGGCCGGAGCATCCTATCAGGCCAATTCGAACCTGTTCCTTTATGGCAAGGTCAGCACCGGCTATCGTCCGGGCGGGGTCAATGTCGCCGGGTCCGCTTCACAATCCAAATACAAGGCGGAGCGCGATACCTCGGTCGAACTTGGCATGAAGGGAAGCTTCGAACTTGGCGGTCGTTCGCTCCGGGTGAATCTGGCGGTCTATCACGACAGTTACAACGATATTCAGAAGAAGGTCGGGTTCGTCGAAAGCGGGGTAAACTTCGCCATCGTGACCAATGCTCAGCGTGCCACGATCAAAGGTCTGGAACTAGAAACCAGTTTCAGCCCGACGAACAGACTCAATATCGGCGTCAACTATGCTTATACCGATGGAAAGTTCGCGCATCAGGCTACAAGCGGACCAAACAACCCATGCGATTCAACGGTCGCACTGGTGCTGGGTTTCTGCACGGACAACCTGCTTTCCTTCACGCCTGAGCATCAGGTGAATGTCACAGTTGATTACACGGTGCCGATGGATGAAAGGCTGGGCCGACTGACATTGAGCGGACAGTATTACTATCAATCCAGTTTCGCGCCGACCGATACGAGTGCTTTGACTCCCAACTCGCTGGAGCCAGGCCGCGGGCTGGTGAACCTGACAGCGAGTTGGAGCGATTTCCTTGGCAAGCCGATCGACCTTTCGTTGTTCGTTACCAATCTCACGAACAAGCTTTATGCCATGAGCACTCAAAACCTGCTGCAGAACTCATCCGTGGGTACGAAATCGGTCGCATGGGCTCCGCCCAGGATGTTTGGCGCAGGGGTCACCTTCAGGTTTGGCTCCGGGGCTGAACGCTGAGCATATCGCCTGCCGCTTGATTAGGCCTCTCCCGCACCCGCCCGGATTGCGAGGGAGTTGGCATGACTTCAAGCAATCCGGTTGGCGCCCCGCGCGCGCTGCAGCAGGAAGCGCGCGAGCTTCTGGTGCGCCATGTCAACCAGCACACCGTCAATGCCGATTGCGCCGATGCCATCGGCCTCGGCTTCGCCGATAGCCTTTTCAAGTTTCTGAGCCCAAGCGATCTGATCGTCACTGGGGGTATAGACCTGGTTCGCCAGTTCAACCTGGGAGGGGTGGATGGCCCATTTGCCCTCGAAGCCCAGCGCAGCAGAGCGTCGGGCGCAGGCTAAGTATCCTTCGGCATCCTTGTAGTCAGTGAATGGCCCGTCGATTGCGCGCAGGCCATAGGCCCGGCAGGCGTTGGCAATCCGCGCCAGGGCGAAATGCCATTGATCGTTCCAATGACGCTCACGCCGTCCATCTGCGCCGCCATTGGTGAGGATGGCATAGTCGGGATTGGGCACACCGAACACCTTGTCGAAAGTGCGCATGTCGACAGAATAGTCGCCCACGCCAAAAATCATCGCCTCCAGGCGGGGGCTGCAGGCGGCGATCTGCTCGACATTAGCCATGCCCAGCGCGCTTTCGATCAGTATCTCGATGCCGATCAGCTTCTCGCGTCCCCGATCCCGCTCGATTCCGCCCAGCAGCGTGTCGACAAATTGCACGTCGGCAGGAGTGCCCGCCTTGGGCAACAGGATCATGTCAAGCCGAGGGCAATTGTCGGCGATGTCGATGACGTCGCGGATGCCCCAAGGGGTATCCAGCGCATTCACCCGCACGACCATCGTTTTCGAGCCCCAGTCGATATCGTTGAGTGCGGCGATGGCATTCTGCCGCCCTTTCACCTTCATGCCAGGCGCGACCGCATCTTCGATGTCCAGGAAGATCACATCGGCATCGCCCTTCGCCGCCTTCTCGAAGAAGTGCTCGGAGGTGGCCGGCACTGCGAGTTCAGACCTTTGCAGGCGGAAAGGCCGGTTAAAGGGGGCTTCGATGGACATGCAATGCTCCTGCTACGCCGATCTAGGGATGCGGCGAAACTTGTGACTAGAACTGATAAGATTCAATCGGATATATTTTCATCTTAAAGTCAATTACGTAATACTAGAACGCGGAAAGTCCGGTAAGCTCGCGGCCGATAATGAGGGTCTGGATTTCCGATGTGCCCTCCGGAATAATGCCGCCGCGCGTATCGCGGAAGATACGTTCGAGCGGCAGGTCAGTGCTATATCCCACCCCGCCATGCACCTGCAGCGCAAGATCGGCGACGCGAAATGCGCTCTCGGTCGCGAATTTCTTGGCTATTGAGCATTCTAGCCGGGCGGTGCCCCCGGCATCGAGGCAGCGTCCCGCTTCGCGGACCAGTTGTCGCGAAGCGCGCACCAGAGTTGCCTGTTCGACGAGGTGCTGCTGGATCAACTGATACTGGCCGATCAGCTTGCCAAATTGCTTGCGCGTTGTGGCATATTCGAGCGACATGTCGAACGCGCACTGCGCTGCGCCAACTGCTCCAGCCGCCACACTCAGCCGACCTTCGTTGAGTGTAGTAAGCGTCGTCTTGAGACCTTCTCCGCAGGCGCCCAGCAGGCGGTCTTCAGGCAGAAACATGTCATCGAAAATCAACTCTGAAGTGCCTGTGGAGCGCAGTATCATGGTTTCCAGCGGTCTGATCGAATAGTCCACCTCGCTGCGATCGACGAGGAATGTCGACAGGCCGAGGTCCTCGCCGGATTCGGAATAGGTGCGGGCAAGCAGCACGCCGAAATCACCACCGCCATTGGTGATCCATTGCTTGGCACCTGAAATCACGAAGCCGCCATCGCGGCGCCGCGCGCGCGTTTCGATGCCATTGACATTGGAGCCGACATTGGGCTCGGTGATGCCAACCCAGACGCGCCGTTCACCGCGAAGCAGCGGCTGAAGGTGCGACGCCTTCTGTTGAGCCGTACCATGTCGCTCAAGCACGGCCGCCACCATATTGTGAACATTGAGTAGTGCGCGAAATCCCAGCCAGTGGTAGCCGGCCGCTTCCATCAGTACAGCGAGTTCGCTGAAGCTGAGTTCCTGCCCACCCGAGGCGGAGGGAAGTCGGATGCCGATATATCCGAACGCGGCGACTTCGGGCCAGATCGCCCAGGGGAACGTGCCCGAGCGTTCGGCTTCTACGATATGCGGATCGACGACATCGCTGAGGAAGCGGTGGGCATTTTCCATCAGGATAGCTGCCTCGGCCTCAAAGGCCTCGTCGCCACGACTGCTCATCAATTTCCTCCCATAATCCGATCGTTACCGCTGCAGCCATTCGCTGACGATAGTACCTAGCGAATGTTCGCGTGTAGAAGCGCGTTGGCGCGAAGGGGTCGATGCAAATCGCGGCGCGACATTGGGGCGCAATGCACCATTGACCGCGATGAATGTCTCGCGCAACGCCAGATGTGGATGTCGGGGCGCGTCGGCCATTGTCAGGACAGGTGCGAAGCAAATGTCGCCTACTTCGAGCCTCTCGCACCATTGCGCGCTGGTCTTCTGCTGAACAGCCAACCGCACCTGCTCGCGCAGAGCAGGCCAGTTCTCAGGATCCTCGATCAGCGCCGCATCAGCTATGCCGAACTCGGCGCAGAACTGCGCAATCGCACGGGGCTCCATCGCGGCGAGCGAAATGAACGCGCCGTCTGCACATTCGTAAGCGCCATAGAAAGGTGCCCCGCCGTCGAGCAGATTCTCACCGCGCCGTTCGCTCCAGAGGCCCTCGCCATGCCATTCATAGAACTGCGTCATCAACGAGGCCGCGCCGTCGACCATCGCGCAATCAATCACCTGCCCGGTGCCCGTGGCGCGCGCGGAAAGCAGCGCGGCGAGTACGCCCATGACCAGATAGAGCGCGCCGCCGCCATAGTCGCCGACAAGGCTGAGCGGGGGCAGCGGGGGGCCGCTGCGCCCACCAATGGCGGCGAGCGCGCCGGTGATCGCGATATAATTGATGTCCCGACCAGCCGTTTGCGCCAGTGGCCCGGTCTGGCCCCAACCAGTCATTCGGCCGTAAACCAGCCGCTTGTTGCGGGTGAGGGCGACTTCGGGCCCGAGGCCGAACCGCTCCATCACGCCTGGGCGAAAGCCTTCGATGAGGGCGTCGGCATGGTCGAGTAGCTGCCAGACGCTGGCAAGGGAGGCTTTGTCCTTAAGGTCGATCTCGACAATGCGGCGGCCGCGATCCACGGCTTGCGAGGGAAATTGCGATCCTCCGATCCTATCGATGCGAACGATTTCCGCACCCATGTCGGCCAGCAGCATTCCAGCGAAAGGCACTGGGCCTAGTCCCCCGAATTCGACAATGCGGATGCCCGCAAGCGGTCCGGCCGGCAAGTCCTTGCCAGCGCTCGCCGAATCTTGCTCAGCCATTCGCGACGCCCTTGCGATGACCGCTCAAGCCAAGCATGGTGCGGGCCTCGTCTGGCGAAGCGACCTCGCCGCCAATGAGCCGCACGATCTGAACTCCTCGCGTGACGAGCTCGGCATTGTTCTTTGCCAGCACACCGGGCTCGAGATAGATATTGTCTTCAAGCCCGACGCGGACGTGGCCGCCGAGCACCAGCGCCTGCGCCAGCATGGGATACTGCATGCGTGAGATTCCAAAGGCCGCCCATTCGCAGCCTTCGGGCAATTGCCGCGCGAGATAGGAAAGCGTGTCGGGTGTGGCGATTGCACCCCAGGCAACTCCGAGCACCAGTTGGAACAGCGGCGGAGCGTCAATCAGCCCTTCGGAGATCAATTGTTTGGCGAGCGAAATCCCGCCCGAATCGAAAATCTCGAGCTCGGGCTTGGTGCCGGCCTCGCGCATGGCAGCGGCCATTTCCCGCAAGTCGCCGGGCGTATTGATCAGGGCGTGTTCGCCCATGCAGAGTGTCGCCACATCCAGGCTCGACAGCTCCGGCCTCAGCGAAGCGATATGTTCAAGGCGGCGCTGCGGCGTCGACAGCGTGGAAGCTGACGTTCCTTTGAGCGGGTCATCTTTGCTGGGTGTATACCGGGCACCAGGGCCACCGGTAAGGTTGATGATCACGTCGGTGCGCGAGGCGCGGATGCGCTCAACAATTTCGGTATAGTGCGCCAGCTCCATCGATGGCTCGCCCGTCTCGGGATATCGCGCGTGAAGATGCACTATGGCGGCACCCGCTTCGGCCGCCTCTATCGCCGAGACGGCGATTTGCTCGGGCGTGATGGGAACATGCGGGCTTCTGATCGCGCCCGCGCCGCTAATCGCACATGTCAGGATGGTTTTGCGCACGCCGAATTTCTCCCGATACTCATGTTCATAAAGTTCGGCCTCTGCCGCGTTTCACTTTATGGGTGCCCGGCGGTGACTCGGTCCCATCCAGGCGTGGTTGCGTGCTGTTTGCGTAGTTCGCTTTTCTGGACGCGCTCTGTTGGCGTTTTCGGCAGACTTTCGACAAACTGAATATAGCGGGGCACCAGAAAGTGCGGCATCCGTTCGGTGCACCAGTTAGCCAGTTCGGCTTCGCTCACGCTATGGCCTGCATCGAGCACTATGCAGGCTTTGACCTCTTCTTCTCCGGCCGTCTCGTCGGCGGGCACGCCGATGACGGCCACATCGGCCACGGCTGGATGCGCGCGAATTGGTTCTTCGACCTCGAAAGAGGAGATGTTCTCGCCGCGGCGACGCAGGGCATCCTTGAAGCGGTCGACGAAATAGAACCAGCCCTCAGCATCGCGGCGCAATGCGTCGCCGGTATGAAACCACAAGTTGCGCCAGGCATCGACGGTTTTCTGCGGCATGTTCACATAGCCGGAATTCATCGTCCAGGGTACACGTGGGCGCAGAATTAGCTCGCCCAGTTCGCCGTCGGCAACCTCGCGATCGGTCTCGGGGTCGACCAAGCGCGCCTCGAACCATTGATCGACCAGCACGCCGCAGGCGCCCTTCGGAAGCTGAGAGTCCGTGAGCGTCATGAATGGCATGCAACATTCGGTCATGCCGTAAGATGTGATGTAGCGGTTCACGCCAAAGCGGGCGTCGATGTCATCGATCATCTCATGCGGAACCGGTGCGGCAAAAATGCGCGTCAGCTGATGTTTGCGGTCCTGATCACTCGGCGGCTGCGCATAAACAAATGGCAGAACCGCGCCCAGCGAATTGGTGATGGTCGCGCCGGTGGCGATAAGCTGATCGACCCATTGCGACGCACTGAACTTTTCCAGAAGCACGCAACGAATGCCGGCGATCAGCGAGGCGTAGATGGTGACGAACTGCGCGTTGGCATGGAACAGCGGAAACCCGGTCATGTAGACGTCACCGTCTCCCAGCTTTCCGACCTGCACCGATTCCTCGGAAAAGAGATAGATCTGCGCATGCGGCATCTCTACACCTTTCGACAGGCCCGTAGTGCCGGATGTGAAGAGAATGGCGGCGGTTTCCTGCGGGCTCACCGGTATATCGGGATTGCTCGCGTTGTCGGAATAGAGCGATCCCAAAGTGCAGATATCGCACTCGGTCTGCGGCAAGCACTCATCGCTCATCGAGTGCACGACGACGCGCCTGATTGCCGGCATGCGCGGCAGGCTATCGATAACGTGAGGCAGCAGTTCTGGCGAAGTGATAACGATCTGCGCTTCACAAGTGTTGATCTGGTGCTCGAGGAACGAAGTTCGGTAGGCCGTGTTGATCGGCACCTCGACTGCGCCAATCTTGTTGGCCGCAAACCAGGCGAAGACAAGTTCCAGACAGTTCGGCATGAATAGCACGATGCGATCGCCGCGCGACACGCCAATGCCCTGCAAGCCGTGGGCTAGCTGGTTCACCTGTGCATTGACTTCGGCAAACGAGAGCGGCGCACCGCTTTCGCTCCATTGCAGACAGGGTCGATCGCCGATATTTTGCGCCTGGCGCTCCAGCACTTGATGCAATGTCCATTGATCCTGCGGGAAATGCGGTTCGAAGTGCGGATAGGTTAGCATTGCCGTACGAATCCTTTTTTGGATGCATCCGCTCACTGACGGGATAATGGAATTGTTCAGTCGGTTATGACTTCAGCAGCGCGTCATTTAGGGTCCAGGGCGCGATCTGCCCCGCATAGGCGTCCGGGCCGGTTCGAAAGTGCGCGGCTTGCTCAAGCGTCTCCACGAATGGCATTTCCTTCGGGTAGAGCGCGCCGCCGCGTGGCCTCGCGCCAGACTTCGAGACGTGTCCCCAGAGCGGGTGGCCGACGACTTCCTCGGCAATCACCGCCGCGGCAATCAGCTTTTCAAGATCGTAACCCGTCTCAAATCCCATCTCGTGGCAGAGGTCGACGAAATCCTCGGTTGGAACGTGCCCGCCCGCCCGGCCATTGCCGGAGTACGGGCAGCCCCCCAGACCGCCGAGCGAGGTGTCGAATTCCCGCGCGCCAAGTTGCAGCGCTTCGTAATAGCTTGCGATAGTGGCACCGCGCTGGTTGTGCAGGTGCATATGGAAATCGGTGATCGCAGGCCAGCGCTCCCGGATTGCCAGCATTGTCTCGCGAACCTGATGCGGCAGGTTCCAGCCCATCGCCTCGAGAAATGAGACCCTGGTCACCGCTACGCCGCCGGCCTCCCACTTCCCGATCATCAGTGCCAGAATGTCGATCCGCGCCTTGAGGTCGAATGGCCCCTCGAAATTGGAACCGAATGGATTGCCGATCGAGACTGAGGCCTTTTCCGCACCGGACGCGCGCGCGGCTTGCACGGCGGTATCGATGGCTGCAATCTGCTGGGCCTGGCTGCGGTTGTAATTGCGCCGCGCGAAAGTATCGCACAGCTCGACGTGGCTCGAATGGCGGGTTTTGCGCCGACGCACGTCGAGCTTCGGAAAATAGCGGTCAGCCCGCTCGAAACCTGCAGCGTTGAAGACAGCCGCAGTATAGATAATGCCGGGTTTCGGCACGAACCGCTCAGCGATCTCGTCGATGCAAGCCATTGCAGGCGTCCACTTGGGGTGGGCGAAGGAGCCGATCGAAATCACTTTGGCGCCGGTCTCGCCCAGCGCGTCGAGCAACCTCAGCTTGGCCTCGACCGGGATCGACGGGCTTTCAACTTGCAGCCCTTCACGCATTGTGTCGTCAGTGATGGTGACGAATTCGGCGGTAGCGGTCATGGCGGACTCCGATCGACCGATTGCGGAAAGCCGGGATTGGTGTGGCGGGCTCTCATGAGGTTGACGATGAACCGGGTTGCGCCCGGACGGGAATTGGACTGCCAGATTCCGGGATGCCGGCACGCGCGGCGGCTTCCCGCTCGATGCGAAGCGAGCGGATATAGCTCTCACGCTGTTGCAGCCGCTGCCAATAAGCGGAAACGTTTGGGCCAAAATCGCCGTCGATCCCGACACGCCCGGCCAACCGCAAGGCATAGCCAATGGCGATGTCGGCAGCGGTAAAGCGCCCTGCACATAGGAATTCGTTATCGCCGGTCACGGCTTCCACCACGCGAAGGCGCCCGTGGAACCACTTGGCGTAGTCTGCCGCGACCTGGGGGCTACGGCGTTCTTCCGGCTCCTGCTTGCCATAGCGCAGGACCAGCGTCTGGGGAAAAGTCAGCGTGGCGTCGCTGAAATACATCCAGTTGAGGAAAGCGCCGTAACTCTCCTCGGCCACATCGACGATCAGGACGCTGGGGCCGTAGCGCGTGCCGAGGTAGTGGCAGATTGCCGGGGATTCACTCATTCGCGCCGAGCCGTCGACGAAGAACGGCACTGTGCCGAGTGGATTGATCTCCAGGAAATCCTTGGCGAGTGCGCGCGGCGGAAAAGGCAGCATCTTCAGATCGTAGTCCAGGCCCATTTCTTCCATCATCCAGAGCGGGCGGAACGAGCGGGCCCGCTCGCAGTGGTAGAGCGTGATCATGTCTTGCTCCGCTCGCCCGACCAGTCAGGTCTGCGCTTTTCGCGAAATGCCGCGATGCCTTCGGCAGCTTCGTCAGAAGCAAAGATGCGCCGGCTCCAAGCTTGCATCTCGTCAAAAGACTCGTCGAGCGGTCTGGGTTCGGCAGAGCGGCGCACCAGCCGCTTGCATTCGCTCACAGCCTCGGGTCCGCCCAGCGCGATTGCGGCGATTTCCTCATCAACCGCCGAGCGCAAAGCGTCCAGCGGCACCGCGCGGTGCGCGAGGCCAAGTTCAACGGCGCGGGCGCCATCGAAGCGCTCGCCGGTCAGGAACAGCCGTGCCGCCTGATGCGCGCCCAGTTTGGGAACGCAGACGACCGAGATCACTGCCGGGATCGCCCCGATCCGCACTTCCGAAAAGCTGAACTGCGCTTCGGCGGCAGTGATCACGATGTCGGCTGCCGCCACCAGTCCGATACCGCCTGCAAAGGCAGGTCCGTTGACTGCGGCGATGACGGGTTTGGCGCAATAGATCATTGCCTTCAGCACATCAGGCAAGCTCGCACCCATGCGCTCCTGGCCAATCCTTGGGCTTTTGAGGTCGCCGCCGCCGCAAAATGCCCGTCCCGCGCCGGTCACCACGATGCAGCGCACAGCCGGATCGGCTTCGGCTGACAAGATGTGGCCATGCAATTCGTCGAGCAGCGGCTGCGACAACGCGTTGCGATGCTCCGGCCGGTTTAACGTTATCCACGCCGCATCGCTCTCGACAGCATAGAGGGCCACATCGCTCGCCGCCACGTTCAGCCTTCTTCGTGTTCGAGGTCGAGCAGAAGCGCTCCATTGAGCACCTGCTCGCCGCTGGCGATGTGTACGGCCGATATCTTCCCCAGACGCGGCGCGTAGATGCGGTGCTCCATTTTCATGGCTTCGAGCACTAGCAGCAACTGGCCTTGCTCGACGGATTCCCCCGCTGCCACGAATACCGAGATTACTGTTCCTGGCATTGGCGCGACAAGCCCGCCGGTGGTCTGTGCAGCGGATGTGGCGGGAAACCGCGGGCGTTCGATCAATTCAATGTCGCCCCCCGGGCCATGCACATAATGGCGATCAGCGATGACCGTTACTGCCGACGTGTTGAGGCGGCCGTCGATCTCGAGTCTGGTCTCCCGCGCGCCTAGGTCGCGCTGGGTCACGTGATGACTCTCGCCATTGACATGCACTGTCACGCTACCATCCCGCTCGCTTCGATAGGCAAGGTTGAGCTGCCTTTCGCCAAAGCAAAATGATACGGTCTCTGGGGGCATGACCGAATTGCGGAATCCGGCCGGAATGGTGGTCTGCACCTTGCGGGCGGAGCGGCGGCGATGGCGGGCGTGCAGCGCCGCCCCGATTGCCGCGCAGCGCAATTCCTCGTCACTGATGGAGCGGCTTGCAGCAGGCTGCACCCGTTCGATGAAATCGGTCGTCGTGTCACCGGCGATGAATTCCGGCGAGCGCAGCGCCGCGACCAGGAATTCACGGTTGTTGACGACGCCATGGATGCGGGTCTGTTCGAGCGCGCGAGCAAGTTTAGCTGCCGCCTCGCGCCGAGTCGGCGCCCAGGCGATGACTTTGGCGATCATCGGATCGAACTCTGTTCCGATAACTGTTCCGGTTTCAACCCCGGAATCGAACCGTACATCGGTGCCCTGTGGCGGTTCCCAGACCTGCACCGTACCCGGCGTCGGCAGAAAACCATTGCCGGGATCTTCTGCGCACAAGCGCGCCTCGATCGCATGGCCGTCAATCGCAAGGTTGTCCTGTGCGTATCCCAGCGCCTCACCTTCGGCGACGCGGATCTGCTCGCGAACCAGGTCGAATCCAGTGATCGCTTCGGTCACTGGATGCTCGACCTGTAGGCGGGTGTTCACTTCGAGAAAGAAGAATTCCTGGCCGCTGACGAGGAATTCCACGGTCCCGACCGAGTGATAGTCGATGGCTTTCGCCGCCGCGACGGCAGCCGCGCACATGCGATGCCGCAGATCGGCATCGAGCGCGGGCGAGGGTGCCTCCTCGATGATCTTCTGGTGCCGACGCTGGATCGAGCATTCGCGCTCGAACAGGTGAACGATATTGCCGTGGCGATCGCCAAGGATCTGGATTTCCACATGGCGTGATTTGGTTAGCCAGCGCTCAAGGAAGACGGTCCCGTCGCAGAAAGACGCGGCTGCCTCGCGGCGTGCGCTTTCGATTGCTCGAGCAAGGTCTGCCGGTTCTTCGACGATGCGCATACCACGCCCGCCGCCGCCTGCCGCGGCCTTGATCAGGACCGGATAGCCGATAGCCTGCGCCGCCAGGCCGACATCAGTTGTATCGGTCAATTCCACCGCTTCGAGAAGCGGGATGCCGAGCGGTTTCAGCAGCCGTTTGGCGGCGAGCTTGTCGCCAATCGCGCCAATCGCGGCGGGCGAGGGGCCGATCCAGGTCATTCCCCCGGCTATCACTGCTTCGGCAAAAGCGGCATTCTCAGAGAGAAAACCATAGCCCGGATGAACAGCATCGGCTTGCGTGCGCTCGCAGGCGGCAATGATCTTTGCCGTGTCGAGATAGCTTTCCGCCGCGCTGCGGCCGCCAAGTGCGAGTGCTTCGTCGGCATCGCTGACGAAGGGCGCTGCCGCGTCGCCATCCGAATAGACCGCGATAGTCCAGATACCCATGGCGCGCGCCGTGCGGATTAAGCGCCGCGCGATTTCGCCCCGGTTTGCGATCAGCAGCCGGCGGACTGGCACTACATTCGCCAAGTGCCGAACTCCCTTGTGCCCGTGATGGCATTGTTGTGGCACGCGGACAGCGCGATGCCGACGACAGTGCGCGTGTCGCGCGGGTCGATCATGCCGTCATCGACAATGCGCGACGTGGCGAACAGGCCCTTGGCGCGCTCCTCAGCCCAATATTCCAGCGCCTCGCTGCGCTTGGCGCTGGCCTCCTCGTCGAAAGTCTCACCCCTGCGCTTGGCTGCGGCGCGCTGGACTGTCTCCATTACGCCTGACATTTGCTTGCCCCCCATCACCGCGATTTTCGCCGTGGGCCAGATGAAGGTCATGTTGGTGCCGAAAGCCCTTCCGCCCATGGCGAAGTTTCCGGCACCGTACGATGCGCCGACAATTACCGCGATGTGCGGCACGGTGGAGTTCGAGAGCGCGTTGATCATCTTCGCGCCGTCTTTGGTAATGCCGCCCTGCTCGTAGTCGGTCCCGACCATGAAGCCGGTGATGTTCGTGAGAAACAGGATCGGCACGTCGACCTGGTTGCACAGCTGGATGAACTGCGCAGCTTTATGCGAGGATTCGGAAAGGAGCACGCCATTGTTGCCAATGATGCCGATGGGAAACCCATGAATAGACGCCCATCCGGTTACAAGCGTGGACCCGTAGAGCGGCTTGAAATCCTCGAAGCGCGATCCATCGACAATGCGGGCGATCACCTCTCGCATGTCGAATGGCTGACGCAGGTCCCTCGATACGATGCCGAGCAGTTCCTCGGCGTCGTGGACCGGCGGATCGGGTGGCAGCGTCGGTCCGGTGCCCAGCTTTCGCCAGTTGAGATGCCCGACGACCTCGCGGCAGATGCGGATGCCATCGAGTTCATTTTCGGCCAGATAGTCGCCTAGACCCGACTGAGTGCAGTGCATTTCCGCGCCGCCCAGGCTTTCCTCGTCGGCATCTTCGCCGGTGGCCATCTTGACCAGCGGCGGGCCGGCCAGAAAGACTTTCGAATTGTTGCGGATCAGGATGGTATAATCGCTCATGCCCGGTTGATATGCACCGCCAGCCGTCGACGCGCCAAAGACAACCGAGATGGTCGGAATGCGGCGCCGGGAGAGGTCAGTGATGTCATAAAACATCCGGCCGGATTCGCCGAAATGCGTGAGTTCGCGCCGTAGCGTGGCTTCGGGATCGGGATCGTTGCCACTGCCGCGCAAGTCGGCACCCGCAGATTCCACGAACTGCACGAAAGGCATGCGGTTGTTGCGGGCGATTTCCAGGCCGCGCAGCAGCTTCTTGCCGGCAAATGCATTGAAAGCGCCCGCCCGGACCGAGGGATCGTGCCCCATGATCACGCATTCGACCCCAGAGATGATGCCAATGCCGACTACGAAGCCCGAGCCCACGTTGAACTCGGAACGCCAGGCGGCGAGGGGGCTGATCTCGAGAAAGGCGGTGTCGGGGTCTAGGACAAGAGCGATGCGCTCGCGCAGGGGCAGCTTGCCGCGTTCGCGCAATCTTGCATGGACACGCTCGCCGCCACCGGCCGCGGCCTCCGCCAGCAGCGCGTTCATTTCGTCAAGCTGCTCGAGCATATCCGCGCGATTGCGCTGATAGCTGTCCGAGCGGCAGTCGAGCCGGGTTTCAAGCGTGGACATCGACACTCCCAACCATGCCGATCAAGCGACAAATTTGTATTTTTGCTGCGTAACCCATGTTCAAGGTGCCGTCTCCACCCTTTCGACTTGCGCGCCAGAGTAGGGTTTTGACCACGCTCTGGCGTTGGCGGAAACGAATTCCAGGTCCGAGTAGCCCTTCTCTCTGGCTTCACGAAGTATGTTCGCAAAAAGCGGCAGTCCGCCGGTGTAGATGTTGTAGCGGATCTTGCCGTCTTCGCGGCCCGCGATGTTCGAGTTGTAGCCGGTCATGAACGACTTGGACTCGCGATTGAGCATGCGGCCCTGCATCTTGACGACGTGCTCGATCCAGACTCTTTCGGCCCTGGCTGAAGCGTCCGCGCGCGCGTGATTGTGGGTCCGCGCGAATTCCAGCAGATCCGTGCACCAATCGACGTTGACCTCTATCGCGCGTGGAAAATTGCCGGCCGAAGTGCCGCTTTGCGGACCGGCGATCATCAGCAGATTGGGAAAGCCGTGGGTCAACATGCCGAGGTAGGTCTGCGGTCCATCGGCCCATTTCTCGCGCAAGCTGGCTCCGGCAAGGCCGCGGATGTCGATCCGGTCGTATCCGCCGGTGAAAGCGTCGAAGCCGGTCGCATAGACAATGATGTCGAAATCATAGTCGCGTTCGCTGGTGCGGATGCCTTTTGGCGTGACACGCTCGATCGGCGTCTCGCTCAGCGAAACCAGTTCGACATTGTCTCGGTTGTAGGCTTCCAGATAGCGAGTTTCCATCGGCAGCCGCTGGACGCCAAAGCCGTGGTCGCGCGGGATCAGCTTTTCGGCGATCCGGGGATCCTTCACTCGCTGGCGGATCCGATCGGCGATATAGGCCGAGAACTCGGCATTGGCCGCCTCATCGGTGAATATCTCGCGAAAGTTAGCCAGCCAGATACCAAAGCCGCGCCCGGCATATAGCTGGTCCCAGGTAGCAATCCGCTCTTCGCGCGACACTTCATAAAAGCTGCGTGGATCGGGTTTGTGCTCGAACCCGGCAGGGCTTGCGGCACACGCTGCAAAAATGTCTCCGTAGCGCGCGCGAATGTCGGCCATTTCTTCATCGGAAATTTCACTGTTACCCAGCGGCGCACTCCAGTTGGGTCGGCGCTGGAAGACGGTCAGCTGGCCAACCTTGTCGGCAATATCGGCGATGACCTGAATTCCCGTAGCGCCAGTGCCGATCACTGCCACTTTCTTGCCGGCAAGTTCGACTGGTTCGTGCGGCCAGTGGGCAGTGTGCCAGGACTGGCCCTTGAATTCATCCATGCCTTCGTATCGCGGCAACGTCGGGATCGAGAGCGGACCCAGCGCCGTAATCAAGAAGCGGCAGGTCATCTCGCGGCCATCGGCCAGCCCGACACGCCACAAGTTGTTCGTCTCGTCGAAAATGGCTCGCTCGACCGTGCAATCGAACTGCATGTGCCGCCGCAGATCGAACTTGTCGGCAACGAATTTCAAGTAGCGGAGGTTTTCCGGCTGTGGCGAGAAGCGCTCCTTCCAGCGCCATTCCTCGAGCAGTTCCCGCGAAAACGAATAGCCATAGGTATAGCTTTCGGAATCGAAGCGGCAGCCCGGATAGCGGTTGTTATACCAGGTGCCGCCAAGGTCAGGCGAGGCTTCGAGCACAGTTGCCTTGAACTCGAGATCGGTGAGGCGTTTGATCTGGTAAATCCCGCCCACGCCCGCGCCAATCACGATCACGTCGTATTCGGGCCCAGTAACGCCCGCCTGGCTAATTTCTGGCGCGGGGGCAGTGACCATCAGATCGCGCTTTCAGTCATGGCTGGGCTATGCTTGCGCCAGTCGCCGCGTTCGGCAAGCGGCAGGCCAAGATTTTCGCGCAGAGTGGAGCCGGGATATTCGGTCTGGAACAGGCCGCGCCTCTGCAGTTCGGGTACGACCAGCCGCACGAAATCTTCGTAGCTGCCGGGCATGTGCGTTGCCGCGATCACGAAGCCGTCGCACGCGTTCGTGAACCATTCCTCCATCTGATCGGCGACCATGGTCGGCGTTCCCCACAGGGTAGGCAGTTCCGAAAGAGTGCCACGGCCGCTGGCACTGATAAGTTCTTCGGCAGTCGGATTGGTCTTTCCGCTCATCCTGACGGCGCGATCGAGGATAGCGCGAAGGCCGCCGATCGATTGCAGTTCCTCGTCGGTGAAGGGCTCATCCAGCGCTTTGCGGGAAAAATCGTAATTTAGCACTTCCGACAGCAATACCATCGCATCGGCCGGCTTCGCGAGATTTTCGATCATGGCGAGCTTGTCTTCGGCCATTGATTGGGTTTCGCCGATGACCGGATAGACTGCTGGCGTGATGCAGGTTTCCCCACGTCCGGTCCGCGCCAGCTCTTGCTTCATGGCCTCGTAGGAAGCCTTGCCGACGGCGAGGTTGGGATAGATTACGAAGATGAGCTCGGCCCAGCGCGACGCAAAGGCCCGGCCGCGGCCACTGGCCCCCGCCTGGATCAAGACGGGTTGGCCCTGCTTGGAGCGTGGAACGGTGAATGGCCCGCGCGAGCGGAAGAACTGGCCGTTGTGATCAAGGCTGTGGACTTTTGCCGGATCGGCGAAACGGCCAGTTGCGCGGTCGGACACAATGGCGTCTGCCTCCCAGGTATCCCAATGGCCCAGCACGACTTCCATGAATTCGTCGGCGCGGTCGTATCGCAGGTCGTGTTCGAGGTGCTGGGATCGGCCAAAATTCGCGGCCTCGGAATCGTTGAGCGATGTGACGATGTTCCAAGCCGCCCGGCCACCCAGCATCAGGTCCATCGAGGCGAATATGCGCGCGACGTGAAACGGCTCGTAATAGGTCGTTGAATAGGTCACGCCTATGCCGAGCTTCTCGGTCGCCATGCCCATGGCCATTGCCGCCATCATCGGATCGAGCTTGGTCGCCCGGATGCCGTGTTCGACTGTCAGAGATACATCGTCAGCATAGCTGTCAGGTATCGCCAGCCGGTCGTCGAAGAAGGCCAGGTGGAATTTTCCGTCCTCGAGAATGCGGCCGATCCGCTGATAGTATTCCTTGGTTGACCAGTCGGTCATCGAAGCCGGATGGCGCCACGAACCAGGATAGTTCGAGCAATTTTGCGCCTGCAGGAAGGCGACCAATTTCATTTGCCGGTTCATCGTGCGCCTCTCGTTTTTACTTACATTCTCGCGGAAGGTTCAGATCGCTCCCTGGTCACGAAGTCTGGTGACTTCCTGAGAGTCGAGATTGAGCAATTCTTGCAGGATTTCATCAGTGTGCTCACCCAGCGCCGGGCCAGGATGGGAAAATTGCGGCGGGGTTTCCGACATGCGCGGGATCGCTGTTGGCAGCATCAGCTCTCCGGCCCGGGTCATGATCCGCGACATATTTTCTCGTGCGGCAAACTGGGGATCCTCGAAGATGTCAGCGATCGAGTTGAGCGGGGCGCAGGGAAGTTCACCCGCCTCGCAAGCCGCAGTCAATTCGGCCGTGGTCATCGATGTGGTCCATTCCGTGACCAGCGCATTGACTTCGTCCCGCCGCGCCAGGCGCGCCTCCATCGTGCCATATTCGGCGCTGTCGGCGAGCTCCGGACGGCCCATGACCGCGGCGAGCCGCTGAAACATGCGTTCATTCGAGCAGGCGAGGGCCACCCAGCCATCCTTGGTCGGATAGTGACTGTGCGGCACGACATTGATCGTGTCGGGACCGAGCCTTTCGCGCACGACCCCATACTTGCTGAATGCCGGCGCGATCTCGTCGAGGATGCGGAAAGCAGACTCATAGAGCGCCAGGTCGATGAATTGTCCCTGCTTTGTTTCGTCGCGGGAACGCAGCGCCATCATGACGCCAATCGCGCCCCACATGCCCGACATGTAGTCTGCAAGGGACGTCGAGCCTGGCATGACCGGGACCCGCCCCGGCTCGCCGGCCAGCAGTGACAGGCCGCTGAATGCATGCGCGGTGCGGGCAAAGCCGGGCTTTTCGCGATAGGGGCCAGTTTGGCCATAGGCGCTGATGCGCAGCATGATCAGACCGGGGTTGATCGCGGCAAGGCTGTCATATCCCAGACCCCACTTTTCCATCGTGCCCGGACGGAAATTCTCCAGCACAATGTCCGACTGGGCCACGAGGTCGCGAAACAGGTCCGACCCGTCCGGCGTGCGCAGATCGAGCGTCATCGACTTCTTGTTGCGAGCTTCGCTCAGCCAGACCAGGCTGTCCCCGCATTCGGTGACCATGCCGAACTTGCGCAAGGGATCGCCCGAACCTGGCTGTTCGATCTTGATGACCTCGGCTCCAAAGTCGGCAAGGATTGTCCCGCAGAATGGTGCGGCGATGAATGTTGCGGCATCGAGCACCCGAATGCCTGCCATTGGCTGCGGCTTGCTCAAAACTGTGCGCCCGCGCGGAATGGCGCCTTTGCATCCAGCGAAGGTCTGGACGATAGGCTGCAAAAACTTCGCACGGGCATCGGGGGCATCTTTCAGGTAGCAGAGGTGCTAGGCGCGATCATATGGCCGTCAACTGCACGCAGCAATCGCGTTTATTTTAGCAATTCATCAGAAACACTGCGCAATCGCGGCCTGACACTCAACCGGGCGTCATGCGGGCAAAGTGCCGTTCGATCAAGTTCGCCAGCTCCAGCGCTGGCGGAGAGAGTGCGCTGCCCCGTTGTCTGATCAAATAGAGCGTGCGCTCTAGCTCGGGTTCGACGATTCGGAGCGCGCGCAATTTGCTGCCGAGCCGCTCCGGAATGGTCACCTTTGGCAAGATCGCCACGCCAAGTCCGGCGCGGGC